>Ga0182007_10000121_pt1 | contig 54218 bp, 44 predicted proteins | sample Sormic07211113_1_FD_123023 | JGI IMG/M metagenome (GOLD analysis project Ga0182007, IMG submission 123023) | Rhizosphere microbial communities from Sorghum bicolor, Mead, Nebraska, USA - 072115-113_1 MetaG | ecosystem: Host-associated > Plants > Roots > Rhizosphere | place: USA: Nebraska...
AGAGCTTTTGCTGCTGTTAAAAGAGGTACGCCATACCTCCTGGAGCCTGCTGCATAAATCTAAAGTAATGCTCCTCAGAAAAAAAACTTTTTATTTGCATAAACCATAGAATACAGGTTTAGGTGGCACAGCCTATGCTACTATTTGAGGCTGCAGGGCGCAGAATAGATCAGGCATCATGCCATTAAACCCTCAATAGCAGCACCGGCTTCAGTTTGTAAACCTGATTGAAATGGAAAACCCACAGCCCGATTTTCATCGGGCGAGGATTTGAAATGGAAAGCAGGACTAACCTTAAAATGAAATGCTGCCTTTGCTTTCCAAAAAAAACAGCTAAATTCTTGTGCAAAAAAAAGTCCCAATTTTCATTGAGACTCTCCTATTTGGTTAATGATATTTTAAGCTAAAGCATTTTGCTTTACTACCATTTTAACTTTTTCAATTACGTAATCTAACTCTTCTTTTGTAGTGTATTTGCTAAATGAAAAGCGTACCGAAGGGCGGTTTGGATCGGCATTAATACCGTTTAACACATGCGAGCCAATATTCGAACCCGAAGAGCAGGCACTGCCACCAGAAGCACAGATACCATTGATATCTAAATTAAACAACAACATATCGGCCATGTCCATCTCTGGAAACGATACGTTCAGTACCGTGTACAAACTTTTATCGGCATCGGTTTCGCCATTAAAAGCAATACCCGGGATTTCGGCAATTAACTGTGTTTTCAGGTAATCTTTTAAACCCTGAATATAGGTCTGATGCTGATCCATTTCTGCATAAGCAATTTCTAAGGCCTTAGCCAATCCAACAATACCATACACGTTTTCTGTACCGCCACGCATGTTGCGCTCTTGTGCCCCACCATAAATCATCGGTGGAATTTTAATGTTGCTGTTTACATATAAAAAGCCAACGCCTTTAGGTCCGTGGAGCTTGTGCGCTGCGCAAACAATAAAATGTGCTTTAAGCTCGCGTACGTTATGTGGGTAATGCCCCATGGTTTGAACGGTATCGGCATGGTAAATGGCATTGTATTTCTCACAGATATCGCCAACTTTAACCATATCGGTTAGGGTACCCAACTCGTTATTGGCATGCATTAACGAAACAAAAGTGCGTTCGTTATTTTGAAGCAGTTCTTCTAAATGATTGTAATCGACATTCCCTTTATCGTCAATATTAACGAAGCTTAATTTATCGATCTCGCCATTTTTAAGCATTGTATTTAAAGTATGCTCAACAGCATGGTGCTCTATTTTCGAAGTAATGGCATGTTTTATGCCATAGGCTGAAATTCCACAGCGGATAGCAGTATTGTCGGCTTCGGTACCGCCGGAAGTAAAAAATATTTCGGATGGAGATGCATTAAGCAGGCCGGAAACGGTTTTACGGGCTTTCTCTACCAGCGTTCTTACCTCACGGCCAAGTGCATGAATGGCAGATGGATTACCGAAATAGTTTTCCATCACATTTGTCATTTCTGCGATTACTGCTGCATCTAAAGGCGTTGTGGCCGCATTATCTAAATAGACCCTTTTCATTTTACGAATATTTAAAAGTTAGTGTGTTGCAAAGATACCTTGCTAAGGGCATTCTCTGTTTTAAATGTTCAGGGTTTAATCGTTTTATTAAACCCTGAACAGGCATGCTTCATCCTGAAATCCTTTAGGGATTAAAGGTGTAAAATTTCTTTAATATCAGAAATAATTTTGTTGGCCAAATTCTCGGCAATGGTTTCATTCTCTGCTTCACTGTAAATCCTGATGATCGGTTCAGTGTTCGAACGGCGCAAATGTACCCAAGTTTTATCAAATTCTATCTTCAATCCATCAATTGTACTGTATGGCTGATTTTTATATTTTTCTTCTACCTGTTTCAACAAATTATCGATATCCATTTCTGGCGTAAGGGTAATTTTGTTTTTAGAAATGTGGTATTGCGGATAACTGGCTCTTAATACGGAGATTGACTTGCCAAATTTAGCTAAGTGCGTTAAAAACAAGGCAATACCTACCAGGGCATCTCTACCGTAGTGCGATTCAGGATAAATGATTCCACCGTTTCCTTCTCCACCGATAATGGCATTTGTTGCTTTCATTTTGTTCACTACATTCACCTCTCCTACTGCCGATGCGTTGTATTCTGCACCTGCTTTTTCGGTCACATCGCGCAGCGCACGTGTTGATGAAAGGTTCGAAACCGTATTTCCTGGTGTATTTTTCAATACATAGTCGGCAACAGCCACTAAAGTATATTCCTCGCCGAACATACTGCCATCTTCGTTTACAAAACATAAACGGTCAACATCCGGATCAACTACAATACCTAAATCTGCATGCTGTTTCTGAACTTCTTTTGATATTTCAGTTAAGTTTTCGGGAAGTGGTTCAGGGTTGTGCGGAAAATGCCCATCTGGTGTACAATATAATTCTATTACTTTGCTCACACCCAATGCTTTTAATAAAGCAGGAATAAAAATACCACCAGTTGAATTTACGCAGTCGATTACAACTTTAAAATCGGCTTTTTTAATCGCCTCAACGTCTACCAATGGTAATGCTAAAACTTTATCAATATGTTTTTGAAGATAAGTATCGTTTTTAATTACTTTACCTAATTTATCTACGTCAGCAAAATCAAAATCAGCACTTTCTGCTAAATCTAAAACTTCTTTTCCGTCAGCGTCGCTAATAAATTCGCCGCTCGCATTTAGTAATTTTAAGGCATTCCATTGTTTTGGGTTATGGCTTGCGGTTAAAATGATACCGCCGCCTGCTTTTTCATCAGGCACAGCGACTTCTACAGTAGGCGTGGTTGATAAACCTAAATCGATTACCTCAATACCCAAGCCTTGTAAAGTTCCGACAACCAGGTTATTCACCATCTCACCCGAAATACGGGCATCGCGACCTAAAACTATTCTTTTATTGCCTGTTTTTTGTACCACCCAGCTACCAAATGCAGCTGTAAATTTCACAATATCAAATGGGGTTAAGCCGTCTCCGGCTCTTCCGCCAATGGTTCCTCGTATTCCTGAAATTGATTTTATTAAAGTCACTGTATATAATTTAATTGAGGCTCAAAAATAAGAAAAAAAACAAGATAGCAGCTATTTAGGACTGTTTGTGCACTTTAATTTACATTGCTTTTATATCTGTTTATAAGATCAATTTTCCAGAATTGGGACTATGGCCAAAAACAAACGTGTGTTTTAATTGGATGCGGTATCCATAATATTCTTGCAACTTTATTGCATAAAAGCATATTCTAACTTTACTAGCGATTGTAAAACGTTATATTTGCATCTTTTTAAGATACAAACGGCTTTTATATGCAGCGCAAGTGGTTTCAATATTGGTTTAATTCGCCCTATTATCATATTCTTTATCAACAACGAAATGATGCTGAAGCCGAGTTTTTCATCGATAAACTTACGCAATTCCTACACCCGGGGGCCGATGCTAAAATGTTGGATATTGCCTGTGGCAAAGGCCGGCACTCAATCTATTTAAACAAAAAAGGCTTCGATGTTACCGGAATAGATCTATCAGAACAGAGTATAAAATACGCCAAGCAGTTCGAAAACAATAAATTACATTTTCTTGTACACGATATGCGCAGGTTATTCTACATCAATTACTTTGATGTGGCCTTAAATCTGTTTACCAGTTTTGGCTATTTCGACACCGAAAAAGACCATGTAAATGCGCTTAAAACCTTTCGAAAATGTTTAACAGCTGAGGGAATTCTGGTGCTCGACTATTTTAATACCGAAAAAATTATCCGCAACTTAAATCATTGCGAAACAAAATCGCTCGATGGCATAACTTTTAATATCACCAAAAATGTGATCGAGGGAAAAATTATCAAAAAGATAAATTTCGAAGACAAACAAAAGGTATACAATTTCGAAGAGCGGGTGCAGGCATTTAGTTTTGAGGATTTTCAGCGCATGCTTACCAAGGCGGGGATGGTTATCGAAAAAACTTTTGGCAGTTATGGTTTAGACGATTTTGACGAAAACAGCTCAGACCGGTTAATTTTAATCTGTAAAAAAGTATGATAGAAAGCATACAGCAATTTGACGTAGAATTGTTCTTGAAAATCCACCGTGGGCTTTCAAACAGCTTTTTTGATTGGTTGATGCCTTTAATGCGTAACCGTTTCTTTTGGTCGCCCCTTTACCTTTTTATTATTGTTTTTTGTATTAAACAATATAAGAAACAGGGCTATTACATTATCGGCATGGTTCTCTTCACTTTTGCCATGGGCGATTTAATTGCGTCGAGAGTAGTGAAACCTTGGGTAGCCCGGGTTAGGCCCTGCAATGATTTGAGTTTGGCGAACGATATTATTCACCGTGTTCCCTGTGGAAGTGGTTTGAGCTTTCCGTCTGCGCACGCCACCAATCATTTTGCTATAGCCGTTTTTTTAATCTGCATTTTTTATAGCCGATGGAAACCTATTTTGCCTATTGGCATTTTCTGGGCACTTATCATCAGTTTTGCCCAGGTATATGTTGGTGTTCATTATCCTGTTGATGTAACTACTGGTGCTTTACTGGGCATTACCATAGGGATTATCTGTTCGAGAATATTTAAAAAATTACAACCTGATTTTTAACTTATGGAAATCTGGAAACTCTGCGTACTCTTTTTCTGTGCCTTTTTAGGTGGGACAGCTATATTTTTAGTAAAGAGCGATAAATCTAAGCTACTGAAACTGATTTTGTCTTTCAGTGGGGCTTATTTATTTGCCATTACGGTTTTACATTTAATTCCTGACGCTTATAGCGGCCCCGACAAATGGCAGATTGGTGTTTTCATCCTGATTGGTTTTTTATTACAGATCTTCTTGGAGCAATTTTCAGAAGGTGTAGAACATGGCCATATCCATAAACATCACGACGGGCATGTTTTTCCTTTTGGGATTATGATCAGTTTGTGTTTGCATGCTTTTTTAGAAGGAATGCCATTGGCAAAAGAACAGCACAATGAGCTGATTTTCGGAATTTCGCTACACCACATCCCGGCGGCTTTTGCGCTGGCCAGCATATTAATGCAAAACCATTTCAAAAAAAGCAGCATTATATTTTATCTGATTGTATTTGCCATCATGGCCCCATTGGGCTTTTATGTAAGTGTTGGCTTAAGCAATGGTACTATTGGAGGTATTGATGCTTATTTCAATAAAATTATGGGTATTGTAATTGGTATTTTCTTACATATTTCTACCACCATCTTATTCGAATCGAGTGCCGATCATAAAATCAATACCCGCAAAATGATTGCCGTTTTATTGGGAATTGGTGTCGCATTGATTGGTTTCTTTGCAGGACATTAATTCAGTTTGGCAGTTTTTAGTCGGCAGTTTGCAGTTAACCGATTAAATCCCAAACACAAAACCTACTATCCGTTTTAAATGTTTAATCGTTTATAGTTTTGATCTTTATGAAAAAACATCTGTAAATTAGTATATGGATGAGATTGTAAACGAACCTGCTGTAGCTTACCAAAAAAGGCATTATACTGTAGTGGAATATCTCGAGATGGAAAAAGCATCAACTGTAAAGCACGAGTACTTCCAGGGCGAGGTATTTGCAATGTCTGGTGCTGGTGATAACCACAATGAGATTTTCAGCAATGTTTTTATTAAAATTGGGAACAAACTTAAAGGCACGCCCTGCAGGCCTTATGGAAGTGATAAACGAATGAATATTCCTGAGAATACTTTATTTACCTATCCTGATATTTCCATTTATTGCAATGGTCTAACGCACAGCGATGTTGATGAAGACACCTCAATTTTACCAACTGTAATTATTGAAATTCTATCTCCCTCAACCAAAAATTACGATAGAGGAAAAAAATTTAACCTGTACAAAGATATTCCATCATTAAAAGAATACATCATGATTGATTCAGAATCAGTGTCGGTTGAGGCCTATTACATTGATGATGAGCAAAATTGGGTACTCAACAAACACGAAGAGATTTCTGATGTGCTAACTCTTGCGTCAATGGGATTTGACGTGCCCTTGGCCGATATTTATGAGTATGTTCGCTTTAACAAGGAGAAATGAGTTGTAGATAAAATAGAGAAACGTGAACTGAAAATTGCCAACTACCAACTGAATCACTTCTTTTCTTTCTTCTTCCCATAACCCCACGGGCAGTGCTTACATTTATTCTTGCAGCAGTAACCACGTTTTAAATGGTAGTTTTCGGTAAAAACCATTAGTCCATCTTCGTTAAAGTAAAAATCTTCGCCTTCTTTTAACATAATTATTGAATGAGTGAATTTTGAATGAGTGAATGTTTTAAGTTGTATCACATCCATTCTCTCAATCAATCATTTTAACCATTAAGTATTTTAACCTCAAGTTTGTCTTTAAAAAAATCTTTGAGCTGTTTACCGTCGCCATGTAAAGTCCATACTTGTTTTGGTTTAACTTTTTCTATGGTTTCTAAAATTGCATCCCAATCGGCATGATCAGAAATATAAAGTGAAATCCCGTTTTGTTGTTGCAGGTTCTTCCATCCAGAGGCAAAGGCGCGTACTACATTAATCGCCTTATGGTAACTGTGAAAAACCATTGGCGGCACAATATAAACCTGATGCTCCTGATTATTTTTCATCACTTTTCTATCGTACATTTTGTAATGCCCTACTTTCATACCATAATCTTCATAGATTTTAACAAAAGGCATAATGCTATGATGAACCATAATGTTCTTCATAGGGCAATGTGCATTGAGTAATTGGATAATCCGCTGGCTTTTACCTAATGCATAAGAACCAAGCATAATATTCGCATTCGTTTCGTTCAGCTTTTTAATTTCATCTATTGGTGAAGGATGTTTGGTTTCGGGATTAGCAAAGGTACTTTCTGTAATCAACACATCTGCTTCAACAAATTCGAAAGGCTCACAGGTATTATCGGGCTCAATCTTATAATCGCCAGTATAGAGATATTTCACCCCCTTATACTCCATTAAAACCTGCGCAGAGCCCAAAATATGACCGGCAGAATAGAAAGTAATGGTAACGTCTTTTATTTTGAAGGATTGATGATAGCTTTTGGTAAAAAAATCGACAGCGGCAAATTTGCGGTAACGGTGTTTCATAAACGTTGCAGTAGCAGCAGTACAATACACATTCTGGCTTCCTCCAATGGCATGATCGCCATGTGCATGTGAAACTACAGCTTCTTTAACGGGCTGTTGTGGATCGAGGTAAAAATCGCCGTAAACGCAATACAGGCCCATTGGGCTAATGGTAATAAAATCTTCTAAAATCATGATCAGGATGAAAGGTTTAAGGATATTATGATTTAAGTTGATTAAGCCTTGCCATTCTTAAATTCTTCGGCCGCCTTTAAAAATTCTTGGTGCAAAGTTAAAACCTGTTCAATTATAGATTGTTGCTCATCATTTATGATAAAATGGTTGGCCATTTTCGATTTTTCTTCGTCGCTCAACTGTTTATCCATACGTGCTTTAACCTGCTCTGCTGTTACCCCATCGCGCAGCATTACCCGCCTCATTTTGATTTCGTAAGGAGCAGTAACCAGTATTGTGGTATCGCACATTTTGTAAGAGCCACTTTCAAACAACAAAGCAGCCTCTTTTAAGGTATATGGCGTATTAGCAGGAATGGTTTCTTCCCAGGCATCGAACGCCCTAAAAACTGCAGGATGAACTAAAGCGTTCAGTCTCGCCAGTGCATCCTCGTTATTAAATACGATGCCGGCAATATGTTTGTTGTTCAGTTTCCCATCTTCAAAATAACTTTCATTTCCGAAGGCAGATTTTATCCCCTCCACCAACAAAACATCTTTACACATGATTTCTTTGGCAACGGTATCGGCGTAAAACACAGGGATTCCCAATACTTCAAAAACCTTACAGACGGTTGTTTTACCGCTGCCTATGCCTCCTGTTATTCCTACTTTGTACATTATTTTTCTACAATAAAATCTATTTTGGAAGGCATTACGCTTACCAGTTTACAATAATCCGGAAACTCGGTTATCTTCACCGTAAACTGACGGTGCTTTAAAATTTGCCATTCGTCTACATCAATGGTAGCGGTAATAAAACTTTCGTCAACCTGATCGTAATTACTCAACGCGACTAAGAATGTAACTTTAACTTTCTTAGGATAGAGTTTAAGACTGTTATAATTTCTATTATTTGTAATTTTTAACGGCACTTCAATTGTCTTCTCCGTAAACTCATCAACAGGTAACCTAACCTCTACAGATGAAGGATAAATACTTACATTTTTATGGATACTATGCTGTAAGGCAATCCTGGTGGTGCTGCTGCTTTGTATTTTATCTTGCTTTAGCGTATCAGTGGGCCAGAATTTTATTTTGGCCAGCTCTTCTATAGGTCCGGCTACTTTAACATACTTTGGATTGAGAATAACCTCACTCGAAATGCCATATTGCTTTTCAAAGCTCAGTTTATCGATCAGCTTTACAGGAACTTTTTTAACTACACGTTTGGTGAAATCGAAATACAGGGTATCGGGTTTAACAGAGATTACTTTTTGGGTACTTTCTAACTGCCTGTTGATATTGAAAAGCTGATCGGAAAAAACAATAAAATCTTTGGTATTGAGCCGACTTAAATCAACAGAAACAGAGGGTGGACTAATGCGTAAACGGGCAAAAAGCAATTGCCAGCCGGTGCCTTCAACCTGTAAATCTATCGTATCAGACTGTAAGGGATAAAATGCCCTTTTGGTAGGTGTATTTTTAAAAACCAAAACGGTTTTTGCTACATAAATATATTTGTTGTTCAATGCCATAAAAAGCCATGCAGCTATGGCCAGCAGCAAACAGGCCAATAAGCTAAACACACGTCTTTTTTCAATCTTCGTTAACCTAATGAAGGGCATAATAAATTAATGTTAGCTGTAAGCTGGAAAAATATTATCCAAAATGCATTTAATCAAATGTAGTAAAACAAAAACAGTCCCGAAAGTTTTCGGGACTGCGCTTAAATTTTATTAATTTATTAGGCTTTAGGCGCTGCTACTGCCTTGGTTGCATCTAAAGAAACTGCCGATTTATCGAAACGGATCTTTACACCACCTTCAACCTCAATTAAAAAAGTTGTTTCATTCATATCGGCAATACGACCGTGAATACCTGCAGTAGTTACGATTTTATCTCCTTTTTTTAATTCTTCAACCAATTTTTTATGGTCTTTAGCTTTCTTAACTTGTGGGCGGATCATGAAAAAGTAGAAAACTACCATGATGAGTACCATTGGTACGATTGTAGTGAGCATGTTACTACCACCTGCCGCTGCCTGTAATATTACTGTTGATATCATTTCTTATTTATTTGTGTTTTTGTGAATTTTGATCATTATGGATTATTGCCATAAACAACCGAACCAATTTATTTTTTAGCCAGCACCTCTCCTACCAAATGGACAGTAGTTACCGTTGGATTTGCATTTGACGTAACAGTTACTACCTTATCTTGCATGCCCATTTTACCTTCGCTATTAAAAACTACGCTAATTACCCCTTCCTTACCAGGTAAAATTGGTTCGCCAGGTACCTGAGGAACAGTACAGCCACATGTTGCAGTTGCATTCGAAACAATCAGCGGACTTTTACCTGTATTTTTAAGTTTGAAATCGTGCTTAACTTTCTCACCCTGCGTTATTTTACCGAAATCGAAAATATCGCGTTCGAAAACAATAACAGGTGCATCTGCAGGAGCAACTTTAGCTGTTTTCGAAGTATCGTTGCCAACTGAAACAGCTGTTGCAGTTTCGCCAGTTTGATTATTTGCATTACGGCATGCCGCAAATGAAAGTGCAGCAATAGCCAGGATAAATGTTCTTTTCATTTTTAATCTTCGATTAATCCGCGGCCAATCTTTTTAATGGTATTGTTTTTCTTAAGATCGCCTAAAATTTTGTCTAAAATACCGTTAATAAATGAATTACTCTTCGGTGTACTGTAATCTTTTGATAACTCTAAATATTCGTTGATGGTTACTTTAACCGGAATAGATGGAAAGTTTAACAATTCGCAAATGGCCATTTTCATTAAAATGGTATCCATTAATGCAATACGTTCCGATTCCCAGTTTTTGGTTCTATCGGCAATCATTTCCTGATATTTCGCATCATTCTGCAAAGTATGTACAAAAAGATCCTGAACAAACTTGCTGTCTTCAACCCAATCTGCACTAATTTCAGTTAATTTATTTTTGAAAGGATCTTCAGATGTAAAGTTTTTCAAGGTTTTAGCTACCATACCTTTCATCACTTCGTGATCTACCTGCCAATTGATAAATTTCTCTTCGAAAACCTGCAAAATGGCTTGATTTTTTAAGATGATTTTCCTGAAAATGTATTTGATGATATCTTTTGACGACTCTAAACTTTCGTTAGGATCGGCAAGATAATCGGCATATTCTTTTGATGCTTTTAAGGAATTGTAAACTGTTTTACGGATTTCAGGATCGAAACCCCAGTCTACCTTGTATTTTTTAACTGCAGATACATACTCGGGGTTCTGTTGCATTAAAACGCTAAACTTATTGTGTAGCAATTTCATGTTAGGATTAATATCCTCTGCTGTTTTAATAAACTTATTTGCGCGCTCTGCGGCGTCGTTAGCAGTAAATTCGGTAACTTCTACCATTAAAGATAACATCCAGATGTACATTTCGTACACGCTATCGATGCTTTGCATTAAGGTTTTCAAATCACCTTTAATGTCTTTTTTGTCTGCCATGTGCCAAGCAAAAATATTTTGCAAAGCTTTGATTCTTAAGTGCCTTCTGTTTAACATGAATGTAAGAACGAGTGCGGTTTTTTAAAACCTGTTTTAATAATTATGATTTAATATGACGATTTAATTTTTTTAATATCTGCAATCCGCTTTTCTGCAATGCGGTTTGCAGCAATATTTGTTGATATATTTTCAGCTTTACTTAATTTAATTACGCTACGGGTAGCATCGTAAATATTCTCAGTAAGCTGCACTGTACGTTTTTTACCAAAGCCAGTTAACTCAGAATAGCAGGAAATCAGTCCGCCGGCATTGATTAAATAATCAGGTGCGAATAAAATTCCTTTTTTCAAAAGCAACTCGCTATCTAAAACTTCATCTTTTAACTGATTGTTTGCCGAACCTGCAATAATTGCAAACTTCATTTTTTCGATGGTTTTGTTGTTCACGGTAGCACCCATTGCACATGGCGCATAAACATCGGCATCTGTTGTAAAAATTTTATCGGCTTCGATCGGTTTTGCTTTATATTTTCGGGCAACATAAGTTAATTGCTCCTGGTTAATATCGCTAATTAAAACTTCGGCATTTTCTTTTCTTAACAGTGCAACCAAATGCTCGCCAACATTTCCTATACCTTGTACTACAATGGTTCTTCCAGCTAGCATATCCGTACCGAAAACCTCTTTAACACTCGCTTTAATGCCTAAATATACACCTTGCGCAGTAAAAGGAGCCGGATTACCAGCACCACCAATTGATTCGGGAACGCCGGTAACATAATTGGTTTCCATACGGATATATTCCATATCGCGTGTATTGGTACCCATTTCTTCTGCGGTAATGAATTCGCCATTTAGGTTTTTAATAAACCGGCCATAGCTGCGCATTAAAGTTTCTGTTTTATCTTTTCTGGAATCGCCGATGATTACGCCCTTTCCACCACCAAGATTTAATCCGGTAATCGCTGCTTTGTAAGTCATCCCTCTCGATAAACGTAAGGCATCTTCTAAAGCTTCGCCTTCGGTGGCGTAACTCCACATACGTGTTCCACCTAAAGCAGGACCCAATGTGGTATCGTGTATAGCAATAATTGCTTTTAAACCTGTATCTGGATCATTGCAAAAAACCAATTTTTTATGCCCATAAGCACTTAACTGATCTAAAATTGATGAATCTGACGGAGAATTTGTTGGCATATTGAACGTTCGGATAACCTGCTGCAAAATTAAAATAAAAAACCATTATTACAGCTATTTAACAAAACTATAACGAAATTAATTCGATAGAGATGGTTTTTGAGCTAAACCTGGCAGGTTTGCAAAGCCTGTAAGTCTAAACCACAACACGATTAGGTAGCCATATTATTTTAGAAAAGCAGGTATTGGTACGTTTGGGTTACAAAAGCCCCGCTACGCGCTTCAAATCCTTGACTCGTACCTCGACCGCGGGTTTTACGCTCCTATGGGGTTTAGGTGGCAAAGACTTCCGAAGTTTCAAAGGGCAAAGTGCCGGCAAAATCGGAAGTTTGAAGTAGTGCGCTAACGCTGCGTTAGGGATTGTAAGGGTTCAGTACCGATCCTTCATCGGTACCGCAGCAAAGCGGAGCCCTGAAAAGCCCGCCCCTTGCGCAGCTTGAGTAACGCCCAAATTAGTAAGCCGTTAATTAGCCCTACAAACCCACAGCCCCCCAAAGCTCGAAGATTGGAAAGAGTGTCATCATTTTTTAAACCTTAAGCACTAAAAGATAAATATGTGTCATGAAATAACAAAATTAGCTAAGTTTGTATGGAATGAAACATTTAAGCCGATTAAACAAATACTTTCTTAAATACAAATGGTGGATTATTCCCGGAAGTATTTTCGTGGTCATTTCTAATATTTTTGGCGTAGTACCTGCCCAGGTGATTGGTTATGCAGTTGATCTGATTACCGAGAACATCCAGATTTTTAACCTTTTTTATGGTTTCGACCGCCAGGCCATTATTTACGATATTTTTAGCAGCAACCTTTTATATTTTGGTTTACTGGTTATTGCGCTTTATTTATTACGGGGGCTTTTTCTGTTCTTTATGCGCCAAACGATTATTTTAATGTCGCGGCATATAGAGTTTGATATGAAGAACGATATCTACCAACATTATCAGGAGCTGAGCCTGGGTTTTTATCGCAGAAATAATACCGGTGATTTAATGAACCGTGCCACAGAAGATGTTAACCGGGTGAGGATGTATGTTGGTCCCGCGATTATGTACACCATCAATACATTTGTTTTATCTGTGCTCATTATCTGGTCGATGTTTGATGTAAATTCAAAACTGGCCATCTATTGTTTATTGCCCCTTCCCTTCCTTGTAATCATTATCTATTATGTAAATACCCTGATCTTTAAAAAAAGCGGAAAAATACAGGAGCGCCTCTCCGATCTTTCGAGCTTTGTACAGGAACGTTTCTCCGGAATCAGGATCATTAAATCATACGTTCGCGAAGATTACACACGGAACATGTTCGAAATCCAAAGCAACGATTATAAAAAAGATTCGATGAGTTTGGTTAAAGTATCGGCACTGTTTTACCCCACCATGCTATTATTAATAGGCTTGAGTACCATTTTAACCATATATATAGGTGGTATCCAGGTGATGAACGGCAGTATTACCGCAGGGAATATTGCCGAATTTATCATTTACATTAACCAGTTAACCTTTCCGGTAACGATGTTGGGCTGGGTTACTTCTTTGATCCAGCGGGCTGCTGCATCGCAAAAAAGGATAAATGAATTTTTAGATATCCCATCTGATATCCAATCGAAAGAAACTGCTGAAATTGAGCTAAACGGCAATATCAAGTTCAACCAGGTAAGTTTTACCTACCCAGATACAGGGATTGAAGCTTTAAAAAACGTGAGTTTTGAGATCAATAGTGGCGAATTTGTAGCCATTATCGGAAAAACAGGCTCCGGAAAATCGACATTGGCCAATCTGATTATGCGGATGTATGATGTAGAAAATGGAGCCATAGACATTGATGGGAAAAACATTCAGGCGCTAAACCTTAAAAATTACCGCAGCCAGATCGGCTTTGTGCCGCAAGAGGTTTTCCTCTTTTCGGATACCATTAAAAACAATATTGCCTTTGGTTTAGACCAGGTTACCGATGAAGAAGTGCATCATGCGGCGAAAAATGCCTCGGTGTATACGAATATTATCGATTTTGAAGAAAAATTCGAAACCATGCTCGGTGAGCGCGGAATAACCCTCTCTGGGGGACAAAAACAACGCGTGTCTATCGCAAGGGCATTGATTAAATCGCCTAAGATTTTAATATTCGATGATTGTCTTTCGGCGGTTGATACCAAAACAGAGGAAGAAATTTTACAAAACCTGGGCAAAATCATGGCCGGAAAAACAAGTATTTTAATTGCCCATAGAATTTCGACCATTAAAAATGCAGATAAGATTTTAGTGCTTGATAATGGCAAAATCATCGAACAAGGCACACACAATGAATTACTTAGTAAAAATGGAAGCTATACAGAGCTTTACAACAACCAACTTTTGGAGGAGGAAACCCGAACTATTTAAATTGTATTAAAATTGTATTTTGAACTTTAAATATTTGCTTTATATTTACCGAAACCAAAAACCACATCAATACCAACCATGGGAGAATTCGACAACAAGGAAAGAGAAGAAGTTTTTTCAAAGAAAGTAAGAGCAGGTAAGAGAACTTATTTCTTCGACGTGAAGGCTACTAGATCGGGTGATTATTATTTAACAGTTACCGAGAGTAAGAAAAGATTAGAAGACGGTGTATTTGTAAAACATAAAATCTTTTTATACAAAGAAGATTTCGAAAAATTTGCAGAAGGCCTGAATGAAACTGTTGATTACATCAAAACTCACCAAGATGTGGTTGAAAAACGCTATGAATATTCTGAAAATGGAGAACATAGCACTAAAGCAAGCGACGATTTTACTTTTTAAGTAATTATAATTTCAATAAAAAAAGCCTCCTGATTTAAAATATCGGGAGGCTTTTTTATGTGTGTAATATTTTATTTTATACCTCCGCCTGCTAGTACTGCCAACAGCAGAAGAAAATAACTGGCTATCAATACGATGGTAATTACACCCCAAAATTTAAAGAGCGATTTTACATGGGCGATGGCATCATTTAAATTTTCCTGATCGCCGAACAAAACCCCTTGTTTGCCTTTGGCCGAAAAACGCAGCAGCAGTAAACTTGGATAAAAAAAGAACAAGGCCAGCAGCAGGTAAAATATGGTGATGCCTGTTGCGCCAATACCGCCCAATGGGCCCAATTGATTAAGCATCCCTGGATTAGCCGTTACCGCAGCCCCTATTCCAAATGAACCCAAGGTTAAAAATGCCGAGATAACAAAACCCACAACCGATAAAAATCTTGCCCATTTACTCATATCGTAAAAATAGCTCCGCATTTCTTCGGTAACAACCAATTTTACTTCCTGGGGCACTTCATTTTCAAAATCTTCCATTTATCTCTATCTATTTTGGGCTAAACTTAGATAAAATATAAATTTGATACAATAGCAAGGGTTTAAATAAAGCTTTTAAAAGCTTATCTTTGCGCGGAATTTTAGGCGGAAAGCGGAAAAAGGTAAAATGGTCGATGCTTTGATAGATCATAGCCAAAACGCCCCGAACTAATACTCAAAAAATGAAACACTCGGCTATTGACCATAAGATAATGCACCAATAGCCAAAACTAAAGATATAAAGACTAATAAATAATGGCATTACAATGTGGTATAGTGGGTTTACCAAATGTTGGGAAATCGACTCTTTTTAACTGTTTATCAAATGCAAAAGCGCAGGCTGCAAACTTTCCCTTTTGTACTATTGAGCCCAATGTTGGCGTAATTACAGTACCTGATGATAGATTAACCAAATTAGCCGAGTTGGTTAAACCAAACAAAGTGCAGCCCAATACAATCGAGATTGTAGATATTGCAGGTTTGGTAAAAGGTGCATCGAAAGGCGAAGGCTTGGGAAATCAGTTTTTAGGAAATATCCGTGCTACCAATGCAATTATCCACGTTTTACGTTGTTTTGATGACGGAAATGTAATTCACGTTGATGGCTCTGTTGATCCGATCCGTGATCGTGAAATTATTGATACTGAACTTCAGCTTAAAGATTTGGATACCGTTGATAAACGTATTCAAAAAGTTGAAAAAATGGCTAAAACAGGTGGCGACAAAGATGCTAAACGCACTTATGAAATTTTAACGGTGGTTAAATCTCATTTGGAAAGTGGTAAATCGATCCGTACGGCACCATTGGCTCAGGAAGATTTCGATTTTATTGAAGATTTAGGTCTGCTTACACAAAAGCCGGTAATGTATGTTTGTAATGTTGATGAGGCATCGGTAATTAACGGCAATAAATATGTTGATTTAGTTAAAGCAAATGTTGCTGATGAAAATGCTGAAGTTTTAGTGATCTCTGCTAAAATTGAATCAGAAATTGCTGAACTGGATAGCTACGAAGAGCGTCAGGAATTTTTAGCCGATTTAGGCTTAACAGAATCAGGTGTAAATAAATTAATCCGCGCGGCTTATAAATTATTAAACCTTTACACTTACTTTACCGCTGGTGTACAAGAGGTTCGCGCCTGGACCATTACCAAAGGTTTTACGGCGCCACAAGCTGCTGGTGTAATCCATACTGATTTCGAAAAAGGATTTATCCGTGCGGAGGTAATCAAGTATAACGATTTCGTAACCTTAGGTTCTGAAAATGCCTGTAAAGATGCTGGTAAATTGGGTGTTGAAGGAAAAACCTATGTAGTGGAAGATGGCGACATTATGCACTTTAGATTTAATGTATAACCCCTAAATCCCCTAAAGGGGACTTTGAATAGCTTAGGGCCACTTGAAAGAGTGGCTTTTTTTGTTTGAAGATTTTTTTACCACGGAGACACAGAAAGCACGGATCCCCACTCGATTGTTACGCTGAGCGGAGTCGAAGCGCATTGCAAAGGTTAATTAACCACAGATAATAGGTTAATTAACCACAGATAATACAGATTAACACAGATATGCAGCAGCCAGTTTGCCAAGAAAGATCCTGAAATAAATTCAGGATGACGAACGTTAGAGAAGGCACAGAAAAATGGAATTATATGCTGCGCCCAACCTTAAATAGCAGCAGCTACACTGCCATTTAAACCCGATTGACAGTGAAAGCGCCTGATTCTTCATCAGGCCTTGAACAGAAAGCGGGAAGAAACTTAAAATAGAGCTTCTGCAGCTGCTTTCCAAAAACTGCGACCTATTAATAAATACTTTGGTTGAGCTTGTATTTTGCATTAAGATTCCCGCCTGCGCGGGAATGACGACAATTCTTTGCCATTTGTTTTTGTGATGTCAGATGTTACCATCTGATACCAATAGCAGACATTTTAGAATAAAATTTATCGATCTTTTATAAAAATCAAACAGTTAGATGGTAACATCTAACTGCAAATCAAAGGAAGAAGATACCACTTTACAAGGAATAAAGTATTTTTGAGTTTGGTGTCAGAATCGAACTGACTACACTGGTTTTGCAGACCAGCACACATCCATTGTGCATACCAAACAATCAGCAATAAAAAAGCCGCTTATTACATTTGTAACAAGCGGCTTTAAATCTTTTTATATTTCTTATCAGATAAATAAAGTCAACCCGTTACTTTTTGAGTAACAAAAACACGAGTTTAAACAATATTTTTCTGTTGTATTTTTCACGGCGTAAAGATAAATATAATTTTTAATTAGCAAGTATTCTTTTTAATAAGAGTTGCCAATTTTATTTGTTTTTGTGGTGTCAGATGTTACCATCTGATACCAATAGCAAACATTTTAAAATAAATTTATTGATCTTTTATAAAAATCAAACAGTTAGATGGTAACATCTAACTGCACATCATAATTTAACTGCATATCATAATTAGACTTCCAACCCGTAAGCAGCCAGTTGTGCCTTGGTATCTTCGTAATCGGTATGAATGGATACCTCTTAGGCCCAAACCTTCTGCTACCTGCACAAAAAGCATACGGTCATCAATGTATAAACTCGTTTCTACATCGCTCTGCGAAATATCTATCGCAACTTTAAAAATATCGGCATCGGGTTTACGGAAATGCACAAAACTAGACGACACAAAAAAATCGACAAATTCGTTCAGTTTAAAGGTATTGATGCGGTACTGGTTTAGCTCCCTGCCCTCGTTGCTGATTACGGCTACTTTAAGGTTGTATTTCTTTTTTAAATCGCAGATCAACTGAATCATTTCGGGATAAGGAAGCGATTTTTTGAACATAAATTCTTTAAAATCATCGTAGGTAAAATTCCGTTCTTCGAAAAAAACAATGCGCTCTAAATATTCATCAAGAGTTAACTTACCCACTTCATAGGTATCGAAAGTAAGGTGATGGCGTTCTTCTAAGTCAACCGAATCGAGGTTAAAAAGCACAGAAGCTTCGCCCCTTGCATGCCTATCCCAGCCATTGGTTAATAAAACGCCTCCGATATCGGTAAAAAGTGTGGTAATTTTCTTTTGCATAATTTAAGTTTAAAGTAAAACGCCTTTTAAAATTAATACGGCCACACTGAAATAGATTACAATCCCGGTAACATCAACCATGGTGGCTACAAATGGTGCTGATGAAGTGGCCGGATCGAGTTTTAGTTTTTTCAAAATAATCGGCATCATCGAACCGATCAAACTGCCCCATAATACAATACCAACGAGGGTAAAAAATATGGTAGCAGCAATTAAAAACCAATGTGGACCATAATTATAGAGGTGTAACTCTTGCCAGGTTACGATGCGGACAAAACCAATTGTGCCTAAAATGATGCCCAGCAAGGCTCCTGAAACGAGCTCGCGGCGCATTACGCGCCACCATTCGGCAATGGTTACCTCACCTAAGGCCATGGCCTGGATAATTAAGGTTGAAGCCTGAGAACCACTGTTGCCGCCGCTACTCATAATCAGTGGAATAAAAAGGGATAATACTACTGCCTTTTCGAGTTCGATTTCGAAATGCTGCATGGCTGTTGCCGTTAACATTTCGCCCAAAAAGAGGACGATTAACCAACCTGCTCGTTTTTTAACCAGTTTTAGGATCGGGATATCAAGATAAGGTTCATCTAAAGCCTCAGTACCCCCAATTTTGTGCATATCCTCGGTATATTCTTCGTTGGCAATCCACAGGATATCATCAACGGTAACAATACCTAAAAGAATGTTATTTTCATCTACTACGGGTAAAGCCACACGGTTGTTCATCCTGAAGATATTGATTGCATCTTCCTGAGGATCGTTAGCTTTTAGGGCAATAAAACGTTTATCGGTAAGCTCGCCGATAATTGCTTCCGGATCAGCCAGTAAAACCTCACGGATCCTGATATCATCCAACAATACACCTTCTTTATCGATCACATATACCACATCGATGGTTTCGGAGTTTTTTCCGTAGCGCCTGATGTGCGCCAAAACCCTTGTGATAGACCATTCGGGCTTTACAGCGATATAATCGGGCGTCATTAAACGGCCGATACTATCTTCTTTGTAGCCTAAAAGTGCAAGTGATTCTTTACGTTCTTCGGGTGGTAAAAGTGTAATCATCTTTTTTACCACATCACCTTTTAATTCACTAAAAAGTGCGGTACGGTCGTCTGGCGGCAGATCTTTGATGATCTGGTTCAATTTATTGCCCGAAAGTTTTTTGATGATCCGCTCCTGGGTAGGAAAATCCAGGATCCTAAAAACGTTTACTGCCCTATTGAGCGATAAGGTTTCGATAAATTTAGCTGCATATTGTGGAAGTTCGTCAATCAGTTCTTCAACATCCGAAATATTCAGTTGATCGAGATATTGCTTTAAAGCCTTATCATTTTCTTTTTCAAGCAGTTCCTGAATCTCTTCCACAACCAATTCTTCCATAAAATACAATCTAATTTATTACATGCCTAAACCTCTATTAACGGTTCGCAAAGGTGCATTTTTATTTCTTAAAAAGCCAACGGTGTACCTTTAAAATTAACCCAAAAGGGTTCTTAAATTAAAAATAAAGGGGAATAAACTCAATAAAGCAGCCCGCTGCTTTATGATTTAATCATTTTTTAACATAAAAAATATTTCAACAGCAGGAAGTTAACTCTGATATAAACTTACAGATTAAAAATAGGCTTGTTTTTTTAATGAAATGATTTTGAATTTTCTATATTTGCAGCCTTATGCTCCCGTAGTTCAATGGATAGAATTATGGTTTCCGGTACCATCGATATGAGTTCGAATCTCGTCGGGAGCACTTCACGAGGCAAATCAGTTTTTAGGCTGTTTGTCTCGTTTTTTATTTTAAGCAACTATCTATTAATCAGACACACCAACTCAACCCTTTCGTTCAATCTAGGTGTTCGATAGCCATCCTCATGATACACCAATTTTTCTGGGGAAATTGCCGCTATAATTTCACGTTTTAGGGCTATTTCAGCCTCAAAATAGGCTTTTTCGATATCAACAAGGGTGTTCGATAACTTTTCGATTAGGTTATTAATATTATCCTCCTTTTTATCAAAGGAATTCAGTTTTTTCCTTAGGATATATATCTTCTCTTCAAGTTGTTTCTTTATCGCAGCATAATCTTCAAGAGATATTTGGTCGTTGATAAGTAGTTCCCTGACCTTATCTATCTTATTATTGAGTACATCAATATCTTTTTTTGTCACCCGTTTCAGTTCTACACTACCTTTCACCATCATCTCAAAGTTATAAGTGATACTCTCTTTGTAAAGGTCTAGCATACCGTCAATCGGTTTAATAAATGAGAGCCCGTCTTGGAACAGCCGATTAGCCTTTGCGGCGATGACCCTGAACCGACAAGGATGGACCTAGTGGTAATGGAAATAGCTTTTATATTTTCCTTTTGATGGACTTCCAGTGAGGTTTTTCCACATGTTGGGCAAAGTAAGAATCCGCGAAACGGAAGTTGCTCCGGGCTCATGATGTGCCCTCTATTGTGGACTTTTCTGCCGTCCAACACATCTTGGACTTCGTTATATATGTCTTCTGAAATAATTGGCTGATGTTGCCCTTGTACGATCATTGCCTCCTCTTCGAGATGTCTCAGCACAAATAATTTACCGCAATACACAGGATTTCTCATGGAGACCCAAAATTGGTTCTTTCCACACTTTAGACCTTTAGATGCACAAAGATTAAATTTGGCCATAGCTTCCCCCCGTAATAAGGCTGAAGTGACACAACACTCCAATAATATTATTGTCAACAACTCTCCTATTGGTACTCAAACAATTGATAAACCCTGTCCTCAGTACCCTAGATTTCTTAAATAATCTTTGTAATATTTTAACATCAGCGAAGATTTCATCGATTTTTAGTCGACAGTGAAATATTTGAGACCAAGCGAAGTGCTATTTGCCTTTCTGATGGCATTTGCCAAAGCCTTATCGTTTGAAAGTTTCTTCTGATATGATGGGATCATCTCCTTCATTTTCGATTGCCATTCTGGTGTAGCCATTTCTTTTGGGAAACATTTTTTTAATACTGTGATCATGATATCAACCGATGTTGATGCACCTGGTGAAGCACCCAACAGAGCGGCTAAACTTCCATCTTTTGCATTTACCACCTCTGTGCCAAACTGAAGTACTCCTCCTCCTTTTTTATCTTTTTTGATAATCTGCACGCGTTGTCCGGCAGTTTCAAGTTTCCAATCTGAGGCCTTCGCTCCTGGAAAATATTCTTTCAGGGCATTTAAACGTGCTACATTTGATTGACTAACCTGACTAATTAAATATTTAGTCAACGGAATATTATCCGCTCCGGCAGACATCATTGGCCAAATGTTTTTTAATGTGATTGAACGGGTTAAATCGAGATAAGAACCTTGTTTTAAAAACTTAGAAGAAAAACCTGCATAAGGACCAAAGAGCAAAGCTTTTTTACCATTGATAATTCTGGTATCCAGATGAGGAACAGACATTGGCGGTGCACCAACTCCAGCCTTACCATAAACTTTGGTAATGTGCCTGGCTATAATATCCTGATTATTGCATACCATCCATTCGCCACTCACGGGAAAACCGCCGAAACCCCTTCCTTCAGGGATTTTCGATTTCTGCAATAACCGCAACGCTCCGCCTCCGGCGCCGATGAATACAAATTTAGCTTTTATGTTTCGCTCCGTTTCTGTTTTGTTATCCAGTACGGTAACCAGCCATGTACCATCTTCCAGGTGTTTCAGGTTTTTCACTTCACGGTTCAGCGCTACCTTTACACCCTTTTCTTTTTTTAAAGAGGCCACTAACCCTCTTGTTAAACTTCCGAAGTTAACATCTGTCCCAATGGCCATATAAGTTGCAGCAACCTTCTGTTTCCTGTTTCTTCCTGTCATCACCAAAGGCATCCATTTAGAAAGTGTATCAAAATTTTCAGAATATTGCATGCCTTTAAATAGCAATTGCTTACTTAAAACATTATAACGTTTTTTAAGGTATTCTACATTTTTATTCCCCCATACGAAACTCATGTGCGGTACATTGTTGATGAAGGATCTAGGCTCAGGAAGTTTTCCCTTATCTACCATGTAAGCCCAGAATTGCTTGGAAATTTCGAACTGCTCATTAATGGATACGGCTTTATTAAATTCTATTGTGCCATCCGGGAGTTGTGGTGTATAATTCAGTTCGCAGAAAGCGGAGTGCCCCGTTCCGGCATTGTTCCATGCGTCAGAACTTTCTGCAGCAACAAGATCCAACCGCTCATAAATATTTATTTTAAGTCGTGGATTGAGTGTCTTCATCATTGAGCCCAGTGTGGCGCTCATTATTCCAGCCCCCACCAGCACAACATCCGTCTGTTCATCCACCTCTTTATTTTTGCATCCTATACCAAAGCCAACTAAAATGATCAGTAGGCATGAAATCGATTTTTTCATAATTTTAATTTCTAAATTTATTTTCGGAGCGCTATGACTCGCTCCTTGAAATGACCAATGCGGCAACGGCGTGCCCTATTGTATTGGTTATTGCCCGTGCTTCGCTCATAAACCGATCGATACTCAGCAATATGGCTAAACCTTCAACCGGGATTTTATGAATGCTGCCCACAGTGGTTACCAAAGCTAAAAACCCTGTTCCGGGAATCCCCGATGCACCTTTAGAAGTAAGTAAAATAACCACCACCATTCCACAAATTTCTGCAAATGAAAAACTTACATTGTAAAGCTGGGCCAGAAACATTACTGCCATGCCCAGGTAAATGCTGGTTCCATTTAAATTTAGCGAATTTCCTGTCGCTGTAACCAACATCACCACAGGTCTTTTCAGGCCAAGCTTTTCCAATTTTTCCAGAAGCAAGGGGATCACAGAACTTGAGGAAGAAGTTCCCAGTGCATAAAGCAACTCATTTTTAATCGAACCTAAAAACGTAAAAAGGTTCACTTTTAAACCTGCTAAAAAAGAACCAAGTACAATAGCAACAAACAGGAACATTGTGATATAAGTTCCGGCAAGCATTTTTCCTATTGGTACCAGCCTATCCAAACCAAAGCGGCCAACTGTATAGGCAATACCGCAGAAGGTAACAATTGGAGCCAGTAAAAAAATAAACCTCAATAACCTGAGCAAAATCGATTTCATTTGTTCGAATACCTTTACCACCTGATCGCGCTTTGAAAAACGGTTGATAAAAATACCAATGGCGACTGCCAGCACAAATAACAACAACATGCTATTCTGCATCACAACCTTAAGCCAACCCTCATAACCAGCAGAAATTAATCTGGCAGAGGGCATGGATTCAACTAAACTCCGGTCTATTCTCCCCGGGCGAATGATCAATGCACTGCAAATACCAAAAACAATGGCCAGTGTACTTACCACAGCAAAGTAAATAATGGCTTTAGCTGTAATTCTTCCAGCCAGTTTAAGATTTTCTAAACTTCCGAACACGCTTACTATGCTGAGAAAAATTACCGGCGGTACAAAGGGCTCAATAACGGAAACGAATGATCTTGCCACCCACTGCAACCTCACTGCAAAATCAGGAAAGTACACCCCAACCATTGCGCCCAATAAAATGGCAGCAAAAATCTGTAAGCTCAAATACTTGTTCAGCTTATCAATAACTGGGTTTATTTTCTTTATCAGCGTCAATTTTTTGCAGATGATCTTCAATATAACAATATTTCTACACAAATGATGGTGCTGCCTCCTTTATTACGGTGCTTGCCAATGCTGCGTAATCAGAAAAATGATCTTCAAACAAGAGCGCTAACTCAGCAGCTTTTTGATCATATTCAGCTACATCGGCCCAAAGTGCCCTGGGATTTAGAAGTTCTGCAGGTACCCCCGGGCAGTATTGCGGCACAGCAAACCTGAATACCGGATGATTATTGAACGGAACATTTTCAAGATGCCCAGCCATGGCCGCAGCAATAAGCGCCCTGGTATACTTCAGGCTGATTCTATTTCCCTTTCCATAAGCGCCACCAATCCATCCTGTATTTACCAACCAAACATTTATCTCCGGATTCTCATCAAGTTTCGCGCCCAGCAGTTCGGCATATCTAAGCGGATGTAATGGAAGAAAAACACGTCCGAAACATGCAGAGAAAGTAGATTGAGGAGCAGAAATACCCATTTCTGTTCCTGCAACCTTGGCCGTATAACCCGATATAAAGTGGTACATAGCCTGCCCTTTATTCAGCTTGCTGATGGGAGGTAAAATCCCAAAAGCATCGCAGGTTAAAAAGAAAATGTTTTTTGGTGTGCTGCCTGTAGATACCTTTTTGGCATTGTGGATAAAATCAATCGGGTAGGCCAATCTTGTATTTTCTGTTTTGGTTGTATCTGAAAAATCGACCGCTCCGGTAGTAGGATTAACCACAAGGTTTTCCAAAAGCGCACCAGGTTTAATAGCGCCGAAAATTTCAGGTTCTTTTTCAGGATTCAGATCAATGGCCTTCGCATAACATCCTCCCTCAAAATTGAAGATTCCCTCATCAGACCAACCATGTTCGTCATCACCTATCAGCAAACGGCTGGCATCTGCACTTAAAGTTGTCTTTCCTGTACCCGACAAACCAAAAAACAACGAAACATCGCCATTAACGCCTTCATTCGCAGAGCAATGCATACTTAACACACCTTTTTCTTCAGGTAAAATATAGTTTAATACGCTGAAGATTCCTTTTTTCATTTCTCCTGTATAAGCTGTTCCGCCAATGAGAATGATTTTGCTTGTAAAATTTACTACCGTGAAGTTCTTTGCCCTCGTACCATCCTCCTCGGGATCGGCCTCGAAACCAGGTGCCTGCAAAATGAGCCATTCTATTTCACCGGCAATGACATTTTTTTCATCAGGCCTTAAAAACAGGTTATAGCAAAATAAATTTGCCCATGGTGTTTCGTTCACAATTCTGATACTTAAATGATGTCTCGTGTCGGCACATGCATAAGCATCCCTAACCCATACTTCCCTCTCGGCCAAATATGCCCGTATTTTGCTGTACAGGCCATGAAAATGTGCTTCAGAAATAGGTCTGTTTACATCGCCCCAATCCACAGTAGCCCTAGTGGTATCGTCAATTACCGTAAATTTATCTTTCGGAGAGCGCCCCGTAAAAGTACCTGTATCCACACACAGCGCGCCACTGCTGCTTAAACTACCCTGTTGCCGTTCTAATGTTTGACTAACCAGTTTATCTGGACTTAACTGATAATGCACCTGCTTACCGTAAACGCTGAAGCTTAATTCATTGAATGTTTCTGCTGTATTCATTTTATTAGATTTAGTATACAAATTCTTGCTTAACCATTTTCTTTTCCATTTCCATCAATTTGGGATCTTGCGCCACTTCAACATTGGGATGGAACTCATTTTCGCTTTTCGAAATCACAATAGTGGCTACGCCGTTTCCGATGATATTGGTAATGGCACGCGCCTCGCTCATAAACTTATCTACCCCAAGCAGAAAAGCCAATCCTTCAATGGGAATTTTATGGATGGCTGCCAATGTAGAAGCAAGCACGATAAAACCACTTCCTGTAACGCCTGCTGCGCCCTTTGATGTAACCATCAGAATACCGATGATACTGAGCATTTCCCATACAGAAAGCTGAACGCCGTACAACTGTGCAAGAAAAATAACGGACATAGAAAGATAAATCGATGTCCCATCCAAATTGAAAGAATAACCAGTTGGAATAACCAACCCAACTACAGATTTACTGCAGCCCATTTTTTGCAGTTTCTGCATAATGGAAGGTAATGCAGATTCTGACGAGGAGGTTCCTAACACGAGTAAAAGTTCTTCCTTAATGTATTTGATGAATTTCCAGATGCTCATTTTGTAGTATTTCATAATTCCACCAAGAATCAGAAAAACGAACAGGCCCATTGTTAAATACACTGTTCCCATCAATTTGGCTAAAGGAACCAGCGTGTGCAGGCCAAACTTACCAATGGTGTATGCCATACCACCAAAAGCACCTAAGGGAGCGAGATACATTACATATTTTAATCCTTGAAAAACAATTTTAGATGCATAACTCAAACCACTCACCGCTTTTTCACGGTGCCTTGAATAATTTAAAATAATGCCACAGATGATGGCCACCAGTAATACCTGAATGGTTAGGTTGCTCATAAAGAAACTTACCCAATCGAAACTTTTAGCGGGTGCAGATGTGTATTTTGAAGCATTCTGAATCTGTAAGCCAGATTTATCAATATTGCCCGGTTTAATTAAAACCGCCATCAGAATACCGATAGCCAAAGAAACGGTAGATACTACTTCGAAATAAATCAGCGATTTAAGGCCGATTCGTCCCACCTTTTTTAAATCGCCCATGCCGCTTATGCCTAGAACAATCGTTAGGAAGATGATCGGGGCGATAAAGAGCTTAATGATGTCGATAAAAGTTTTACCGATAATTTCCATTTTAACTGCTGTTACCGGTGCATAACTGCCCAGTACTATACCTGCAATGATGGCCACCAGTACCCAAAAGGTAAGGTTAGATAAAATTCGCACCCAAATGCTCCTGGAGCATTTGATTTGCTGATCTGCTGATTGAAGATTTTTTTTAATTAACATGTTGCGCTGTTTTTATTAATCTATATTGATATGGTACATGAGAACGAACATCATTTTCCTTTCAGAAACTTTGAGCTCAGTTCCCTGAAGCCTGTAAATGGGTCTGCTCTGGGCGTTGAAAACAAATTTGGAAGCATGATCTCTCAGCAACAGGCTAAGGCCAAGGTCGTAGGTAAACATAGGATCAGACAAGCGTTCGAATTTAGAATACTGTATCGCGACTGCAGGCATTAACCTGGCTTTCTTTTCCTGCTGATCGAAATAAGGAAGTGTAAAACCAGTCTGAAAAATCAAGCTGTTTCCGGTCCCTACTACAGGATAACTATTGCCAGCACCATTAAAAGAAGCAGTTGCAGCATCCAGACCATCTGAAATGTTGTTAATTCCAAGGTTCCGGATATAACCAGGCCCATAATCATGGTGAAAAACCGCTGCATAAATATTAAATGAAGTTCCTTTTTGAAGGTTTATTGGCGCATCGAAAAAGACATCTGCACTATAGAGTTTCATATCATTCAGCACAGTATCGGTACCAGCCAGGTGCCATAACAAGTCTTTTTGTAATTCGGCCCCGATGCCAACGGCAAGCACTTTTTTCTTGCCAAGATAACTCCCTGCAGAAGTGGGTCCCGCATTGCTTTCCTTCTCAAAAAACTGCCATTTTAAGTATGCAGATAGATTTGGTTTCGCCGATAGATTATTGAAGCCCGAAACGTTCTGAACCGGCTTAGAGGTTAACGGTACATAAGGTTTCGCCAGAATAACACGATAATCCAGCCTGCCGAACTGGCCTTTTGCAAATATATTCAGGTTGCGTAGCGTCAAATCAGTCCTGTTTACATTTCCTAAATCCAAAAAAGGGACATCGTACAGTAAGGTAGCCGTAGGTCCTGAGGCAAATCGTGTAAGCCCCTTCCAATTAGAACGGCCGGCCCCCAAACTTAACTTCCCGCTAAATTTATATTCCCCAAACGCATCAAGCAGATCAAAGGCACTTTCATTGTCATTTAAATAGGTTAAATTGGTTGTGCCGCCCTGAAAAACCAAGGTGAGGTTATCAATAGGATAAATAATCATTTTCATCCTTAACCTTCGTAACGAAAGATCTGCAGTACTTTTGGTTAGGCTTTCATTCACCTTGCTCCCTGGGTTTAACTGTGTGTACCTCGCCCAGAATTGTCCGTAGCCCGAAAATTTTATAAAATGCGACTTATCTTCATTGAGATAGGCAACAAGTGGTTTGTTCTGCTTTTTATCCTGAGCGGATGCGTAATTGAAAAAAAAGCTGCAGATTACCCAGATGAGGTACAACCGAACCATAAGATTTAGAGCGACTTTCTTTTTATAAAAAACAGATTTGTTAGCCATGATTGATTGTTGCCTATTTATTGAAATAGTGAATCCTATGTTTATATTTGGTTAATTCAGATACAAAAACAGATGTAACTGAATATTAAAGATGGACATAAGTGATGCTGGAAAACATTTTTATCAGTAAACGACAGAAATTATAAGCGAACTACAGAAACCAGACAGTTGCAATGATTCTTTTAATCAATTTAGTTTTCCTTATCCTGATTCTCCGGGTTTCTTTTGAAAAAAGGGTGATGGATTTCCTATTGAATGGGAGGTGGCCAGGCGTAATCACCATGCAACATATATTATTCTGGATTGCTTTTTCTGGTGTTAGCAGCTACATCTATTTTAGTTTCTTTAGTATTGGGGAGGCTGCCCTAGCGATGCTCTTTATGCTATCAATCAATATTCCGGTTTACCTGCTCTGCTTTAAGAAACTTGTTCCGGAATTTTATCAACAGGCCAGATATGGCGAATATGTGCGTTACACAGCATCGCTATTTGTAATTTCCAGCCTGATCAGAATATTGATTGAACCAGAACTTTTTAGCGCTTTTAGATCGGGAGATGGAAAATACCTTTTTATGGTCTATTTTATGCAGGCAATAATTATCCTCGTGCCTTCTATGCAAAGCATTTCGAAATACAAGCTCATTGCCGAGCGTGAGTTATCGGCGCTTAGCATCAGAAAAAAAGAAGCAGACATGGAACTTCTAAAATCTAAAATAAATCCACACTTTCTGTTCAACACCCTCAATAACATTTACTCCCATAGCTATGCTACCGATGGAAGTTCTGCTGATTTAATTAAGCAGCTCAGTCTCCTGATGCAATATACCACCTATGAAATTGAGAAAAAAAAGATCCCTGTTGAGCGCGAACTCCAGATGATTGCTGCGCTTGGTAAACTTTATCAATTGAAAAATAACAGAGCGCTAAATCTGATCATGAATTTTGATTCAAGTGAGCTTACCAGTGTTGTTGAAATTCCACCTACGATTTACCTTACACTTTTTGAAAATGCCGTAAAGTATTCGGCCATGGGTAAAGATGAACATGCGCAAATTACAGCTATGCTATTGTTCAGGCCATCGGAAGTAGAGTTTAATATTTTAAATTCTATATCTAAAAAGAAGATCGAGGATGATACCATCAACTACCGGGGAGCAGGACTTAAAGTTTTAACAATGATTCTTCATCAGGAATATGGGGAGAAATACGAAATGAAAACTGAACAAAACGATACTACTTATTTCACCAAACTGATCATCAGCATATGAAACCCATGAAAGCAATTTATGTTGACGATGAAGCCCCGGCACTGGATCTGATCAGCAAGTATTGTGCATCGATTGACGAAATTGAGCTGCTGGCCTGTTTTCTAGATCCAACAAAGGCTGTTATTTACGAGCGGATGGATGAAGTGGATCTACTTATTCTTGATATCGAAATGCCCGGGATTTCTGGCACAGAAATAATTGGACTGGTACCGAAGGGCAAGCTATGCATTTTCATCACTGCTGATCCGATCCACGCGGCAAAAGCTTATGACATGGATGTAATTGATTATTTGGTTAAACCAGTATTTCCTGAGCGTTTTTTGAAAGCCATTCAAAAAGCAACAGATTATTTAAAGTTTAATGGGCTTGATCAGGAGAACGATTTTCTGATTTTTAAATCGGATTACATGGTAAACAAACTCCCAACAAAAGATATTTTATGGATTGAAGGTTTTGGAGAATACCTAAAAATTATTACGCGCTTTAAACAATATATGGTTTTACAGCGACTATCTGATTTCATGGATAAAAACGAAAGATTAGGCTTTGTAAGAATCCACAAATCATATATTGTTCACGAGAAAAGGGTAAAATCGCACAATTCACAATTTGTGTTCTTAGCTGACGAAAAACAATTGCCAATTGGCAGAAAGTATAAAAATTGTTTTAAATAAATATCAGATTGGAGATTTCGCAGAAATCCACGGCATGTTAAAAAGTCGGGGTTGTATAAAAACCTATCAATATCAATACAAAAATTGTGCATGACAGCAGAATTTAATGCGTATGCGGATCAAGTAACGTAGTACAGTGTCCTATACTAGTATAAGACAGAACTTATTTTTGAATTTTCAAGTCCACAATTCGCTTCAAATCTTCTATAAAAAAGTTCGTTAACGGTCTCGTCGGGAGCACTTCACGAGGCAAATCAGTTTTAAGCGGTTTGTCTCGTTTTTTATTTTAAGTAACTATCTATTAACCAGACACACCAACTCAACCCTTTCGTTCAATCTAGGTGTTCGATAACCATCCTCATGATACACCAATTTTTCTGGGGAAATTGCAGCTATAATTTCACGTTTTAGGTCTTTTTGCCTCAAAATACGCTTTCTCGATGTTTAGAAGGGTGTTCGATAAATTTTTGATCAGGTTCCGGCATGGCCCTTGCCATAGCAAAAAGCATCCAATTTGTTGAATGGCAGATTATCGTGAGTATTTAATATTCAGTTAACATCTGTGTCGTTTCTGAATTTTAATTTTGACGCGATAATTTATGGGCGAAAACAATACTGCCGGATTTAACGACAATAAAGAACAGGAGTTTGATGAAAAATCCTTCGAAGATCTTTATCGCCGCATTTACCCCACGCTAATAAAATACGCCATTTACCTGGTAAAGGATATTGAAGATGCACAGCTCATTTTAAATGATGTGTTTATATCCATCTGGAAAAACGGTACGATCCTCACCAACGAAAAAGCCTATCTTTTCCGTGCCATAAAAAATGCCGCTAACAATTACCATAAAATCCCCAAAGCAAATTTCTGGCATATCGATAGTGAAGAAGAAGCCGCTGAGATTATCGATCTAAAAGAAACACCTGTTCAGGCTTTCGAGAACAAAGACCAGAGCCGGGTACTTTATGCGCTTATTGATCAGATGCCTGAACGCCGACGGCTTATTTTTTACATGTACAGGATTGATGGCTTTAGCTACAAAGAAATTGCAACTTTATTGGAGATCTCCGTACGGACCGTGGAAGATCACCTGGTAAAAGGTTTCCAGTTCCTTCAACAAAAAGTATTAAAAAACAAATCTGAATTTAGGTAAAAAAACCTTGACGATTTATTAACACAAAGTTAACAGGTTTCGACCCGTAGCGCTTTCACTATTCTTGTCTTGTAAGTATAAAAGCATGTGAATGGATCAGGAAATCTGGAAATTGGTACTCGAATACTTGGCGGTAAAGGAAAACTCCCGCAGCAACGCCGAAATAAAACTACTAGAAGAAAGACTTAACGACTGGATAGCTAATGATCCTGACCGCAGGGAGCAACTGGAAGAAGCACTATCGCTATGGCAGCATACAGCACAAATGCCAGAAGATGAGTCCTGGAGAGAGAGTTTTCAGGGTATCAAAAAACAAATTGAACAGGTTCCGAAAAGAAAACTAAAAATATTAAAATGGTGGCCAGCTGCAACCGCTGCCGCCATTATTGGCGCGCTGGTATTTTTTGTTGCTGGCGATAAAAAGCCATTAACCCTGGTTCAAAATCAGATTGTGTGGATAACCAAAACAGCGGCTCCTGGTAAGATTGTTAATGTAATCCTTCCGGATAGTTCGGAAATCTGGCTGAACTCGAGCAGTAGCATCAGTTTTCCCGAAAACCTAAAGCATGCTGATATCCGAAATGTTAAATTAAATGGTGAAGCGTTTTTTAAGGTAAAAAGAGATCCCGCACATCCTTTTATAGTGAAAAGCGGAAAAATCCAGACCAGGGTGTTGGGAACCAGCTTTAACATCAGGTCCTGGAAAGGATACGGGGCGGAAGTAACGGTGCTTACCGGAAAAGTAGCGGTTTCAAGAGACTCTGCCGGCGTACAAACGGCAGCAGTTCATCTTTTGCCTAATCAGAAGGTAATTTATAACATAAAATCTACCCAATTGATGTCCGAAAATGTTGATGATGCCAAAGCTTCTATCGACTGGAGAACGGGAAAAATGAATTTCGACAGAACACCGATGGAAGATGTTTTTCAGATCATATCACGCAAATACGCAGTTAAGATCGTTACTGATCAGTCTTTCAAAAATTGTGAGCTTACCGCAAAATTCGACAATATAGAGATCAGCGAGGTAATGAAAACCATCAGCCTCACATTTGACATTCATTACACCATAAACAAACAGATTATTTATATAAAAGGAGGTAAATGTAACTAGACAACAATAAAAGATAGCTGCAGCATGTTGACGCATGCCGCAGCTAAGAAATTTTAAATTTTATTTTAACCCATCAAGATTAAAACATACAAAGTTATGAAAAAGTCAGCAGTGACTAGTCAATTAATTTTTAGCGCAATGCGTTTTTTTACCCTTATTTATCTCATGCTATCCGTAATGCTCTTTGTAGGGCAGGCATCACCTGTAAATGCCCAGCAGCTAAACACCAAAATAAGTATCAGTTTAAAACAGGGAAGCCTGACCGATCTTTTTAAAACCATCGAAAAGAAAACCGGTCTTTCTTTTGTATATTCCAATAAAGATGCTGTAGAGCAACAGCACATCACCAGCTTAAAAGCAGATAATGAAACGGTTAGCAATTTGCTAAACCGGGTTTTAACACCCCTGCAACTTACTTATCTGATTGAAAAGAATCAGGTCATTATTAAAAAATCGGTCCGCATTAGCGGGAAGGTAACCGATGAAAAAGGGCTGCCATTACCAGGCGTAAACGTAATCGAAAAAGGCAGCAGCAACTCTACCAGCAGCAACCTTAACGGAGATTTTAACATGAGCATTATCGACAAATCGGCTACGCTGATTTTCAGTATGATCGGTTATCAGACGAAGGAAATTATAATCAATAACCAAACCGAATTGAATGTTAGCCTCGCTCCTGATGAAACCGCACTTTCCGACGTGGTTGTTACTGCGCTGGGCATTAAACGTGCCGAAAAGGCATTAGGTTATTCGATTGCTACTGTAAAAGGAAGTGATGTAAATACCGTAAAAGAAGTGAATGTAGTGAACTCGCTCGCCGGAAAAGTAGCTGGGGTAAATATAGTAAGTACGGGTTCCGACCCCGGATCCACATCTTTTATCACCATTAGGGGTCAGTCTTCTATTGCTACCGATAACCAGCCTTTATTCGTAGTTGATGGTGTTCCGGTAGCACATTCGCTTCGCGCAACATCAGAAGTTGGCCGCTCATCGGTTGATTATGGTAGCCCGATTGCGGATATCAGCCCAGATGATGTGGAAAGCATCACCATACTAAAAGGTGCAAGTGCTGCAGCATTATATGGCAGCAGGGCCGGAAGTGGTGTGGTTTTGATTACCACCAAAAGTGGCTCGGCAAACAAAAAGGGTTTAGGGATAAACTTTAACTCAAATGCCATGTACGATCAGGCATGGCTGTTCCCTCATTTTCAGCATACGTTTGGAGGTGGCGAATATACCGATGATCCCGCATCTTCTACCACATCTGCTTGGGGCCCGCGGCTTGATGTAGGTACAAAACACCTACAATGGAACAGCCCCCTGGATGCCAGCGGAAAACCAATTGCGACCGATTGGGTATCGTACCCCAACAATCTACAGGATTTTTACGAAACCGGCTCTACCTATACCAACAATATTTCCATCAGCGGAAAAAATGCGGATGGTAATTACCGCTTATCGTACACCAACCTCACCAATAAAGGCATTGTTCCCAATACCGACCTGAAAAGGAATACACTCAACCTTTCTGCCACCTATGTGCTGCACCCTAAACTAAAGATCAGCACCAATATTGGTTATGTAAACAATAAAAGCGACAACAGGCCATCGGCATACCGCGAAAGTGTTACACAGATGCTGTATTCGCTTCCGCCAAATATGAATATCAACGACCTGAAAAACTACTGGAAACCGGGAAGAGAAAACATCGAACAGTTTTCGGCAGATGACTCAGACAACCCTTATTTCGTAGCTTACGAACATACCAATGGCTATGATAGAAACCGGTTAACTGGAAACGTGAATGTTGTTTACGACATCACCAAAAACTTGAGTTTAATGGTACGTACCGGAATTGACATGTACAATGAAGAACACGAAACCAAACGTCCTTTTAGCTCAAAACGCTTCAAATTTGGTGGGTATGGAGTAGATAATTCTTTCTTTAAAGAACAAAACACTGATTTTTTACTGAGCTACAAAAAACTGTTAAACCAGGATTGGTCTTTGAACCTTTCTGCCGGAGGAAATCAGATGGATCAGACCAACAGATCTACTGCGCAAAAAACAGAAAGTTTGAGCATTCCCGGTGTGTACAACATTGCCAATGCACAGGCCGGTACCATTGTAAATTCGCAGTACAACTCACGCAAACGCATTAATAGTATTTATGGCCTTGGGCAGGTATCATTCAGGGATATGGTTTTTCTTGATGTAACGGGCAGAAACGATTGGTCGAGCACCCTGCCTGCAGGCAACAATTCGTATTTTTATCCTTCCGCATCATTAAGCACCATCATAACCGATGTATTTAAGATCAAATCTGATGTACTTTCGTTTGTTAAACTAAGGGCCAACTGGGCACAGGTAGGTAGCGACACCGATCCTTATCAATTATATAACACCATCCCTTTTAACCAGGACTGGGGAGACGTAAAAAGGGCAACCATTGAATTTAATCTCAAAAATAACTTCCTGAAACCAGAAATTGCCACTTCGTACGAATTTGGCGGAGATTTACGCTTTTTCAAAAGCCGTGTTGGCATTGATGTAACCTGGTATAAAACCAATAAAAGAAACCAGATTATCAACATCCCAACCACTATTGCTTCAGGTTCGTCCAACCGATTGATCAATGCCGGAAATATCCAGAACAGCGGCTGGGAAATCGGCTTAAATGCAGTGCCTTTTGATGGCGCCTTTAAATGGGAAACCAATGTAAATTTCACCAAAAACGAGAACAAGGTAATTGAGCTATCAGAAGGTTTGAAAGAATACTCAATGGGCAGTGCCGATGGGGATAATATCCGTTACCTGATTAAAGAAGGCACAAAAATCGGAGATTTTTACACACCAAGCTATACCAAGGTAACCAGCGGACCAAATGCAGGTGCTGCTTTATTGGATAAAACCGGACATTACATCCGTAACAATACAGAATACATCAAAGTTGGAAACTATAACCCCGATTTTACGTTGGGTTTTAACAATACTTTCAGCTATAAAAATTTCACTTTAAACGTGCTTTTAGACTGGCGTAAAGGTGGTAATTTCTATTCGTACGTGGTTAAAAGCCTGATTAATGCCGGCTTAACCGATAATACATTGGTGGGCAGGGATGCAGAAACAGGTGGTTTGGCCTGGACGGATTCGCAGGGCAGAAAACGCAACGACGGGATGATTATCCCGGGTTATATTGCTGATGCAAATGGTAACCTAACCCAAAATACCGTAATTATTGCAGCTTCAGATTTTTATAACAACACCTACAATAAATATTACGAAAGGTTAACCTATTCTGCTTCATTCCTAAAAATCAGGGAAGCTTCTTTAACTTATATATTCGACAAAAAACTGACGCGCAAACTGCCCATCAGCAACCTATCACTATCACTTATTGGAAGAAACCTGTACACCTGGACCGCCAATGGACTGGGCTATGACCCGGAAACGACCATGAGCGTTACCGAAGGCTTTAAATTGGGCGTGGGCCACTGGACATTGCCGGGTACCCGCTCATTCGGTTTTAAATTAAGTTGTAACTTTTAACCTGTACAAAAATGAAATTCAAATATACAACGCTCCTTTTCATGCTGCTTGCATTGATAACAAGCTGTACCAAAGATTTTGAAGAAATAAATACCAACCCAAATGCTCCTGAAACTACAAATACCGAGTTTTTAATGTCGGATGTATTGGTTTCTACTACTTATGCTTATCAGGAAAATGCAGTGAGCAGAAGACCGGCTTCGGCAGCACGCTACCTTACCTTGGTGCGAAATACAGGTTACGATCTGTTAGATTGGGGACCAGTTGATTGGGATGATATTTACGCCCGCTTAGCTGTGAACAAAACTTTTATGGAAACGGCCCAAAAACGCTCGGAAAATCAGTATGTTGCCATCAGTAAAATCATGAAGGCTTTCAACTTCGGCTATCTAACGGATCTTTATGGCGACATTCCCTATTCTCAAGCATTAAAATCAAAAGAGGCCAACCTCATCTATCCCGAATACGATCAGCAGCAGGCCATTTACCCTGACTTATTGAAAGAATTAAGGGAAGCCAACGACATGCTAAAAGGCAATTCGCAGGAAATTAATGTTAAAGGAGACGTGATGTTTAAAGGAAAGGCGCTCGCCTGGCGAAAGTTTGCCAATTCGCTCCGCTTACGGATGCTGTTGCGTATCTCCAAAAATTATACACCGGCCTTTACTGAAATGCAGGAAATTGTGAACGATAAAACGGCATATCCTATTTTCGAAAGCAGTGCAGATAACGCAGAAATTGCCTATCTGGGTAACATTGCCACTTACAGTTGGCCCGGCGGTCCTCTGGCAATGATCGACTTCGATTATTTAAAAACGAAAGTAAGCAAAGAACTGGTAGACAGACTGATCCAAAGAAACGACCCAAGACTGGCTGTTTGGGTAGAGCCTGTAAAAAGTACCACCGGATCTACTGTAGATTTGAACAGGTATGTGGGTGTACCCAATGCCATCGATGCGCCATCTGCTTATAATGGTGGCGAAGATCATGTTTCGGTTTTCTCTTCTACCTTCTTCAGGAAAAACGGTGGTGCTTCAAATCCATTATTAAAAGCCAGCCTGCTTACTTATACCGAGCAATGTTTTATTTTGGCAGAAGCCGTACAGAAAGGCAAACTTACCGTAAACGGCGAAACGGCAGAATCGCTGTACTATAAAGGCATCAGGGAATCGATGGCCAGTTATGCCGTAACCGCCTCCCAAACTTACTATGATCAGCAATTGGTGAAATACGATGGCACACTTGAACAGTTGATTACCCAAAAATGGCTGGCCATGTTATTTAAAGGTTCAGAAGGATGGTTTGATCAGCGACGCACAGGATACCCTGCTTTTATTACCGGTCCGCTTGCAGCCGGAAGAGGAATCCCTAAACGTTATACCTACCCGGATTCGGAAAGTGCAAAAAACCGTGTTAACTATCAAAAAGCCGTTTCAGTTTTCGGTGCAGATAATCAGAATACTTTAATGTGGTACCTGAAATAAATTGAATACCCTTAATTATTATAATATGAAATTATATATCAAAACTTTCTCTTTTCTATTTACACTCTCTGTTTTAGCACTAGGCACTAAAACATATGGCCAGGATTTTAAACCCGGGCATTTCCCAGACCGGGTAATTTTAACCTGGGCCGGAGATCCTGCTACAAGCCAAACCGTTAACTGGCGTACCGATACTACCATTAAAGCATCCAAAGCACAGATCAAGGCAGAAGATTCCAATCCGGCGCTCGAACAATCCATTACAAGCTATGATGCATCTTCTACCCTTTTAGGAAGCGGAAATAATTATGAAATAGCTAAATATCACCATGTTACCTTTACCAAACTAAAACCGGAAACGGTTTATGCTTACCGTGTTGGCTCGGGTGAGCATTGGAGCGAATGGTTCCAGTTTACCACTGCATCGGCTAAAAACAAGCCTTTTTCTTTCATTTACCTTGGCGATGCACAGAATGATATCCGTTCGAAGTGGTCGCGGGTGATCCGCAAGGCATTTTCACACCAACCTGATGCAAGGTTTATCATTCACGCGGGCGATCTGATCAACCGCTCGAACAATGATCAGGAATGGGGCGAATGGCATTATGGAGGCGGCTTTATCAATGGTATGATACCGAGTATACCCGCTCCGGGAAACCATGAATATATTCGCGATGATAAAAGAAAACTGGTACTCGATCCACATTGGGGCGTACAATATACCTTTTCTGGCAATGGTCCAAAAGGACTGGAAGAATCGGTTTATTATGTCGATTATCAGGATGTAAGGATTATCTCACTAGACTCACAAATGATTATCCTGGACGAAGCTTCGGCCAAAGCCGAATATGAATGGCTGGAAAAAGTTTTAAAAGAAAACACGAAGTTATGGACCGTGATAACCTTCCACCACCCTATTTTTTCTACAGCAAAAAGCAGGGACAATAAGGAATTCAGGGAACGGTTTAAACCATTATTCGACAAGTACCACATTGATCTGGTTCTGCAAGGGCATGATCATACTTATAGCCGTGGGCAAAACCTACCAAGAGGGCTATCGGGAAGGGAAGCAAGTGGACCAGTTTACCTGGTTTCAGTTGCCGGCCCTAAAATGTATAAGGTAGATGGTGCCAAATGGATGGATATCTCTTTAGAAAACACACAGCTTTTCCAGGTAATCCATGTTGATGGCGCCAACCTTAAATTTGAGGCCTATAAAACCTCTGGTGAACTTTTCGATGCTTTCTCTTTAAAAAAAGTAGATAGAAACAGCGCAGCAGCATTCACCGATATGAACCCAGTACAAAAGCCCTAAGCATGAGCATAAAACTAAAACCCGTTTTAATGGGTATCTTGTTCAATAGTTTATTTCTACCGGCATTCTCGCAACAAATGATCAGGCCTTTGCCAAAATCAAAAAATGCTTTTATTGTGATTGCCCACCGCGGTAGTCATTTAATTAAACCCGAAAATACAATAGCTTCCATTGAGGAGGCTATTGCTCTCGGTGCCGATTATGTGGAACTGGATCTCCGTACCACAAAAGATGGGCATCTTGTACTGCTGCATAACGACCGGGTTGATCAGTGGAGCAATGGAAAGGGACTGATAAAAGACCTGAATTTTGAGGAGGCGAAAAAACTTATTCTTACAGGTAAAGATGGCAGTTTGCACCAAATTGCCAGTTTTGAAGACGCACTCAAAACCTGTAAGGGAAAGATTAATATCTATTTGGATTTTAAAGCTGCTGAAGCAGAAAAAGCATACAGGGTTATTAAAAAGGCAGGGATGGAACATCAGGTCCTGGTTTATGTAGGAAGTAAAAGCGATTACATTTCCTGGCAGAAAATTGCACCTCAGATGCCAATGATGTCGCGTTTGGATCCGGTAATTACCACAGAGCAAGATCTGCTGCAGTTTTTTGAAAAAACACCCCTGGAAGCAATCGATAAAATCCCTAATGAAACGCTGTTGCCTGTTTTAAAAAAGATGGGCATCAGTATTTTTCAAGATGTGCAAAAAGCCAGCGAGATGCCTGAAGATTGGGATAAGGCAATAAAATACGGCGTGCAGGGATTGCAGACCGATCATCCTGAAGCACTTATCAAATACCTTAAAGCCAATAAGATAAGAGCTAATTAATAATAATCAAACCGCTAACTGTTGTAAATACAGTTAGCGGTTTGATTTATAATCCTAAGAGAATTTGGAATGTCCGATTACGTAAGTACCGTTTTCATAGTTGAATAATTGAAAATATAGACTAAATTCCAAAAGCATCTTTGTAAATTTCTTACTCTTTAAATTTTAAATATTGTCCTCTTTCCATTTTTATATTTAATCGTTGGTAAAAATCAATAGGATTAAATTCTATCCGCTTATACTCCGCTTGTACGCTTGTTTTCGCTTGATTCAGTTTATCCTGATTTTCCCAAACGGCAATTGTTATAATGGCCAAATTGCCCTCATTGTCTTTTTGTTCGAAAACCTGATCGCTTATAAAGCCAGGCAATTTTCTTATAAATATTCTGTTATATCCCATTCTCTTTACAAACTCTTCAATTGCAGCTTTAGGAACTGAGAACTTATCAATAAAGTGTATCTCATCGCGGTTTTCCTTTTTCCCGGATAAATTTGTAAGGTCGATGGGTAAGACACCCAACTGTTGTAAAAACCCTAAGCGGTCCGTTTGTACCTGACTTCCAATTATTTTGTCATTTTCAAATTCATAGGTTACTATTCCGTCAACAGAAACAGTTTTATTGGTTGGCGGAATATGCTGAAATTGATTTTTATGTGTTCCACTAAATTTTTGTTTTACCACTACATTATTTCCATCAGCAATTATCTCTTTTACGTCCCATTGAGCATCTGGAAATGCTTTTGCCAATTCAAATATTGTTTCCTGAAAGCCAGCGGCACCCCTGGTACCAGACGGGTTTATATAATTCGGTGAGATTATCGCTGATAATTTCTCATACCGTTTTTTTAAAAATACCGTATCGTAGAGGAAATAAATGAGTTCCTTTTTTTTAGCATTGTCCATTTTGTTTGATTTTTCTACTGACCTGTTAGTGATTTGGGAAAAGCTACTTTGCTTGCACATCATTACGATGCATAATGCAAAGGTTATTCTGAGTATTGAAGTCATCAGTTATATTTTTTATACTGCAAATTTCAGAACAACTCAGGCCAGATCATTGTAAAAAATCATTGAATTACCAAAAGTCAGGCGATTTATAGAACGCTGTTGGTGTTTGACCCGTAAACAGTTTAAAGTCTTTATTGAAATGAGGTTGGTCGTAATATCCTGCATTAAAAGCTATGCCTGCTAGGCTTTCGGCTTGTTGTTTCTGCCTCACAATTGCTTCCATGCGTATAATAGAGGAGAATTGTTTTGGCGATGTGCCTACTATTTTTCTAAACCTCTTTTCAAAAGCGTCATTGCTGATATAAAGCGTGTCTGCCAGCTCTTTTATTTTGATTGCACCTTTTGTTGAATGAATTATTTCTACAGCTGTTGAGATGAGCCTGTCTGGTGTACGGCTATCTAATCTAGATAATAAAAACTGCTCAATGATTGCAATCCTTTGAATATTGTTTTGAGCTTCAGCTAACCGTTCTTCAATCATTGCAATTGTATGCCGTTTAACGAAAGCATCAAGAGAAATACTTTCTTCAAAGAGTTCATGGAGCGGTTCGTTAAAAAATGCTTTTGCCCCTGTTTCTTTAAACTGAACAATTATGGTGGCAGAATCTTGTAAATAGTGGATGAGTCTTACCGATTTTCTTAAACCAGAAATAGTTGAAGTAGGCAAAAGTTCTTCTTTTTGGTCTGATACGTAACTAACCTGTCCCTTGTAACGAAAAGCAACAACAAGCGAAGTACCCGGCAAAATTCTATTTGTCATTTCCACTTCACTTTCAACAATTCTGTATGCCTTGATGAAAGGTCTTAGTAATTCGGTCGGTATATACGCTTCAACTCTCATTTATACTGTTGGTACTGATAAAAATACGGCTTCTTTTTATGCGCTACAAATCTTTCAGGTATATCCCTCAAACACCTTAGTTGGGTGGCACCCGGCAAACTTGGTTATCCGGCTATAAGGCTGGCGATTACCTACAAAAAAAATATGTCAGCCATGTCAAACAGACAACTGATTTTGTACCTTAAGCCTAAAACAACCATATTTTCAGTCATATTTTCTCTACTTTCAGCTATTGACCAATCATTTTATAATCAATATTTTTACAGCCTAACGCTCCATACCAACCTATGTTAATACGCATATTGCTATTGCTGTTTTTCACTTCATTTATTTTTAAAGTGCAGGCACAGGATCCTGCAAATGATGACGTGAAAATGGCCACACCAATTAAGAATACTATGGTATACTGCTCTAACGATGCAGCTTTTACCAGTACTAACGCTACTCCTAGCGGTTATAGAAAGGGAAGTTTTTGGAATAGCGAGGGAAAAGACATCTGGTTCAGCTTTACTGCAATCGGTACCGATATTACTGCCACCGTAACCGGGCAATCGGCAGGAAACACGAACACATTGCTCAATCCGCTCATTGCCTTTTATACCTATAAGGACAATGTACTTACCGAACAGATCGGTTCGATGACCACAGATCAGAACATTACAACTGCCTATAAGGGCGGGTTGATTATTGGTGATACCTATTACCTGCGCATTAGTGCAGAAAATGATGCCACAGGAAGTTTTAAACTCTGCGTGAACAGTTATAACCCACCAAACAAACCCGGACAAGATTTCTCATCAGCATCTCTTTTATGCAATAAAGATAGTTTTACGGAGCTTAAGGTGAGCGGGGCCGGAATTAATAACCGCGAGGCTGCGGGAACCTGTTTAAGCATCGAATCGAACAGTGCATGGTACACCTGGACAGCAGCCAATACAGGTACTTTAGGCTTTACGATTACACCTACTGCAGTTACCGATGATATAGATTGGGTATTATATGATCTTGGACCAGCCACAGCGCCTGCCATGCCTTCGTCTGCCAATTCCATCCGCTGTGCGGCTGGCAGCGGTGTTGATTGTAGCCCAAGATATTACATTACAGGTGCCAACAGCAGCTCGGTCGACCTTAGGGAACAGGGAGGCTGCTCACCAAACCAGGATGGCTTTGTAAAAGCAATTGATATGATCGAAGGGCATCAATATGCTTTACTGATCGATAATTTTTCGAACAAAAACAATGGGTTTAGTCTTTCCTTTGATGGCAACGGAGAATTTATAGGTCCTAAATCAACTATTGTGATGAAGACTGAAAATGCCTGTATGAGTACCCAAAAATTCATATTCGCGGCTGATGCAAGTAATTACAGCAGTTTAAATTGGAATTTTGGTACAGATGCCAGCCTAGCAACAGCAAACACAACCGGGCCTTTTGAAATCACTTATGCCACTGCCGGTACAAAGACGGTAACCCTCGAAGCATTTTCGGCAAGAGGGTGCCGTACGATTAGCAGTTATTCTTTTTATGTTGCCTTAAAGCCAGATAAACCAATTATTTCTGCCAACAGAACCAATTTCTGCTTAGGCAGCACCATGGAACTCAGTATCCCCGAAATACCAGATGCCTCCTATCTTTGGTCTGGCCCGGCCAACTTTAGTGCCAATACCGCAGCTGTTAGTGTCCCGATTAATAGTTTTTCGCAATCTGGCGATTATTCCGTAACAGTGAAAGTTGGCGATTGTTATAGCGATGCCGCTACAATTAATATCCCTGAGATTGTTAAAAATCCGGTGGCCAGTTTCCAAACCGACCCACCTATCCCGGGTAAGTTTGCAGCCCCTACGCCCATTACGTTCTTAAACCGCTCGCGCGATGCCGACCGCTTTGAATGGGATTTTGGCGACGGCGAAACTTCTACAGATCATCAGCCTACGCACATTTATCAAAAAAAAGGCATTTATAAAATCGAGCTTCGTGCGTTTACCACAAATGGCTGCGTTGATATATCTACCATTGATAATTTAGCGCTGCTGGATGGAACCGCTCTGCAGATTCCCAATTCTTTTTCACCCAACGGGGATGGCATCAACGACCTGTTGAATGTTAACGTAACCAATTTAAAAAGATTTAATTTTAAGATATTTAACCGCTATGGCGATGAGGTTTTCTTTACCACCAATATCTTCGATTCATGGGATGGTAACTGGCGCAATAAACCTGTACCGGTGGGCGCTTATTATTATGTATTAAATGGAACGGATGTTTTTAATAAAGACGTGCGTTTTACCGGATCTATTACCCTGATCAGATAAACTAGCTACCATTGTCGTTGTGGACATATCACTTTGTAAACATTATTAAGCAATAAACCCAGAACAATTTCATGACTCCCTTTACTGGCCTGATTGAGCGTAGAAGTGGTCACATCGTAGCTATAGCTGAGATTAAAGAGGTGGTTAATGTTAAACCCTGCCATCATATTCAAAGCATCTTGCTTTCTATACCCTGCGCCGATCCAGATGCGGTCTTTAAATCCCATTTTCACATTTAAATCTACCGATATGGGAACATGGGGTATGTACTTAAATAATACCGAAGGGGTAATATTTAAATCTTCTGCTAAGTAAAACTTATATCCGCTATTCAGAAATACATGTGCAACCTGTTTTCCGGTATTGTATTGTTCATCACCTGAAAAGCTTAATTTCTGTGGCAAAACCTGTTGAATAGATAGTCCTGAAAAAAAATTGGCTCCGTATAACCATGTGCCTACCGAAAGATCGGGAAAAAGCCGGGCATTAGCAGCATTATTTAAAGCCGGATCCTGCGGATTTTCGAGCAGTAGTGCATTAATATCAATCGCCACCCGGCTAATACCGCCAGCAACCCCCAGTGAGAGATTCAATTGGTTATTTAGCTGTAAATGGTAGGCATAACTGATATCAAAAGTAGTGGTTGATAATTGACCAGCCTTATCCGACACGGCCAAAAAACCCAGGCCATGGTGCGCTGGCGAAGCGGTGTAGTTTTGGGTATAACTTCTGGAACGCGGATCGTTACCATCGGTTTCGAAAGATAAGGCATTGGCCCATAGGTATTCATCGCCCAAGGCCCAATGCGCAGATATAAAAGCAGTTTTGGGAGCATCCTGCAAACCCGCCCACTGTTGCCGGTAGCCCAGCTTAACATCTGTATAATTTTCGATGCCACTTAACGCAGGGTTTAACAGGTAACTGTTAAGCAGGTATTGGGTATATTGTGGCCGTTGCTGTGCGTAAAGCCTTACATTTGCACACAATATTAACAACAAGAGCCACTTTTTCATTACCGGTTTTTATTTACTATTTGGTTTTAGCCAAGTTACTATTTGTCTAGTCTTTTCTCTAATAAACGAAGACGCAGTTCCTGTTTTTTCACATCATTGAGCAATTCGCCATATTGTTTATCCTTTTCAATCAGGTGCAGGGTAAGCTCTTCTATCTTTTTCAAAAGCAGTTTGTTCATTTCACCAAGGGCAATGCCATCCCGCTCAAATTCCTTTGCTGAAGGTACTTCAGGCAGGTGTTTGTTTACTTTGACATAGCTTTCCAGTTCTGCCAAGGTCGCAACCTTATAATCTTCTTCAAATACATAATCGGGTGCGCCGCTGCCATCCACTCTGATCTCGTTCGCTTTTATTTTGCCATTTACGGTAAGCCTTTCAGTTGGAGTAGTTATACCAATCCCTACATAGCCCAGTGGAGTACCATCTGTTTTTGTTGCTAAAATGGTACTGCCATCCAGCGATTTGATCACATCCAGATCTCCTCCGTCAGCATTATTATTAACCCCATTTCCATACTGGTAAACGCTCCTTACCGCCCAATTTTTTGCACCTGTAATGCCAGAATATCCTAGCGAAACCATGTTTACTACATTTTTGGTAGGGAAAGCCCCTTGATCTAGAATAAGCCTAAAATTGCCATTTACAACAAGTTTTTCGCTGGCATCAGTAGTGCCAATACCAACATTTCCATTTTGTAAAAAACTAAAAACCTGCTGATTACTCCCATTGGCAAAATCACCTGTATGCCCACCAAAACCATTGTCCATTGCTGATAGCTTAAATACACCATTACTTGTCCCCATTTTAAACGTAGAGATGCTTGGCTGGTGAAAGGTTATTACCGGTTGATTAGCTTTGATTTCAAACAACTCTTCTGGTGTCCTTGTACCGATCCCAACATTTCCATTTGGAGCTACGGCAAGACCATTTGTATATGAATTATTACTAAAAAAAGCAACTCCACCACTCGAACCGATAACCGCTGTCCCATTATGGTCGCTACCGGTTACACTAATATTTCCTCCCCATACATCCAGCTTTTCTCTCGGAGATAAAGTATTAATACCCATATTTCCATTTAGATCAATATAGGTACGAGGAAGGCCTCCCGTAAAGAACTTGATCCCGGAATAAGAAGAAAGATAAGCATAAGGTGGCCAATCTACAGATTCGTTATACCAACCAAGGCTATAAAAAGATACATCTTTTCCGAGATAGCTAAAGTGATCAGTTGGCGCAACAGCAATGCCTGCCTGGTTGGCACTGGTATTAAAGGTTTGGGCAAACAGGCCAGTTCCGATCAGGCATAAAAACAAAACCGCCATTATTACCCTATCAAATTTAAAGTATCTCATTATTCTTACTTTTTATTTTTTTCCAATTTCAACAACCTCTCCTGCACATCACTTAATACCTTATCCTTTTCAATCAGGTGAAGGGTTAACTCTTCTATTTTTTTCAGAAGCAGTTTATTCATCTCACCAAGGGCCATTCCATCACGTTCAAATTCTTTTGCAGAGGGTACTTCGGGCAGGTGTTTGTTCGCCTTGATATAACTTTCCAGCTCTGCCAAGGTTGCAACCTTATAATCTTCTTCAAATACATAATCTGGCGCACCAGCTCCATCTACTCTGATCTCGTTGGCTTTAATTTTACCATTAACGGTGAGTCTTTCAGTTGGTGCTGCTGTTCCAATCCCAAGGTTACCTGCAGCATTCCATATTCCATTTGGGAAGCCTATATTGGCATGCCCCCAGCCACCGTCGTAGCCCAGCTCAATGGTTCCCTTTCCGCTTCTAATAAAATCGACCCGCTCGCCTGCGTCGTGAAAACCTATAGTGGTAAAATCAAGACCTGATATTAACATGTTAGTTCCATACGTCCATGTACCAGGATTTGGGCTAGAGTTCATGCTAATATCCCCTATGCTTAGATTTCCATCGGTATCATTAGCCGTTGCATATCGACCGATTACTACTCCGCCACCGACTACACGAAGTTTTGATTCGGGCAGACTGGTTCCTATTCCTACGTTACCATCCCCTGAAATCCTCACCCGCTCTGACATGCCTGAAAATAAAGCCAGGCCAGTTTTATTGCTGTGTAAACTCTCGGCAATACTGGCTATACCTGCCCATTTATCATCGCCAATATAACCTGAATAGAATTTTAAACCATTAATCTCTCCGGCAGATACTGCATTAACCCTCGAACTCATCATCCAACCATTTTGATTGGATTGAACATCAAGCAGGGTTTTAGGATCAGTGGTGCCCAATCCAAGTCTTGGACCATTCAAGGTCATATAAGTCTCGTTTCTGGTTCCCCAACTTTGAATCTCTCCAGCCGGATCCCGTTTCCACCAGGTACGGGCATCAACACCGGGAATGAGACAAGAAACATCAATACTTATTCCATCGAATAAGGCAGCGCTCGTCCAACCAGAACCATTTACCCATCTGTACAACCACAGCTTATTTTTGAAATCATTGTTGGTAAAACCAGCTCTCGAACCAATCTCCAGATAATCGCCCTGGTTGTAGCCCAAATTCTGTGCAAAAAGCAATTTGCCAGTTAATAAGTTACCTAGCAATAAAATAATCAAATAATACTTTTTCATTAATATCTATCTAGCGTTGTTTATTCGTGCATGATGGTTTTATCATCCATCTTCTTTTCCAGCTCCATAATCTTTAAATGCTGGTTATCTATTTTCTTGTTCTGCTCTATTAACTGTTTATTCTGTTCGATAACATGAAGCGTAAGCTCCTCTATTTTTTTCAATAACAGTTTATTCATTTCCCCCACTGCCATTCCATCACGCTCAAATTCTTTTGCCGAGGGTACTTCAGGCAGGTGTTTGTTTACTTTGATATATTTCTCGACCTCCTCTAAACTCCCGATTTTATACCCTTCTTCAAATACATAATCGGGTGTACCTAGGCCATTAACCCTGATTTCTGTAGCACTGATCTTACCATTTACCGAAAGCATCTCTTTGGGCTCATATGTGCCGATGCCTACTTTGCTTCCGGTAGGATTGATAATCAGATCACCTCCCCACTGAGTTAAATTATAATTGTGTGTACCGATAATTGTTCTTCCTCCAAAGCCACTTCCAATTACTAATCTATCTGAACCATTATCAGAGCCACCAAAATCCGCAGCAATCCATCCCGTAAGCAAATTGGGATCTTGACCAGAGTTAAAGGAATTAATTGAATTGCGACTGTTAGCACTAAATACCGCATTTCCTAACCGCAAACGATCAAGTTGTGCATTCCCATTCACATTGAAAAGCTCAGTGGGATAAGAAGTGCCTATCCCAACATTACCATCCCCTGAAATCCTCACCCGCTCTGTCATGCCTGAAAATAAAGCCAGCCCGGTTTTATTGCTGTGCAAACTTTCGGCAATACTGGCTATGCCAGCCCATTTATCCTCACCGATATAACCTGAATAGAATTTTAAACCATTAATCTCCCCGTTTGTAACCGCATTAACCCTGCTATTCATCGTCCAGCCACTGGTAGATTGCATCACTTCAAACTTTGTTGCCGGAAAGGTGGTGCCTATCCCCACTTTTCCATCCTGCACATTGAGATAGGTATTACCTTTATTATAATAATTTATATAGGTTGCAAAACCAGTTTTTGCATCCAAATGCAAATTCCCATTGGTTACGGCTACAAAGGCATGATCGGTTACCTGGCCATTACCACCTACCTGCAGGTACTGCCCCCAGGTAGAATTTGGCCCATAAAGATGGTATTGATCCCCTGTGATGTTTATGGCCTGCGCATTTGCAGAAAAGCCAGCATAGAAAAATAATAAAACAATAAATACCGAGCGTTTAATTCCCATAGTTTTTTAGTTTTTGATTCTCTGTTTCTAGTTTCTCTACCCGCTTGTTCATTTCGATTACATGGAGCGTAAGTTCCTCTATCTTTTTCAACAACAATTTGTTCATCTCGCCAACAGCCATGCCATCACGCTCAAATTCTTTTGCAGATGGTATTTCAGGTAGGTGTTTATTTGCTTTTATATAACTTTCCAACTCTTTCAACGATGCAACCTTGTAATTTTTTTCAAAGACATAATCAGGCCAATTGTTAGCATCTACTTTGATTTCATGGGCGCGCATATTGCCGTTTACAGATAGTCTTTCTTTTGGAAAAAGCGTACCAATCCCAACCTGTCCATTTAAATCCATAAACATACCCGTATGATAATCGAGCATTCCATAACTGGTTTTGCCCTGTGCATATTGAAATTGCAGACCAGGTCCGCCATTATCAATATTGGTCATTAATCTTATACCATAAGAACTTTCTGCTGAGTTATGGTTAACCATTTCCAAAGCCGAATTTCCATTCCCTAATTGCCCGAGTTGAATTCTCTCAAAATTATAAGTACCCGGAATGAGAACATGCTTTGGCTGATTAGAATTATTGAAATCACCCAATTGGAGTAGTGCTATCGGATTTTTTGTTCCTATACCAACGTTGCCGTCCCATGCTAACCTCATTTTTTCTGTTTCACCGGAATAAAAAGATAAAGCAGTTTTATTGCTATGAAAATTCTCTGCTACACTGGCTATACCTGCCCATTTATCATCTCCTATATATCCTGAATAAAACTTTAACCCATTAATATCACCTGGGTTAAAAGCATTGGTTCGCAAACTTAATGGCCAGCCGTTACCAGTGGTTTGTACCTCAAGCTTCGAAGTAGGAGTAAGTGTTCCTAGGCCTAAGTTACCTCCCGAAAGCATCATAAAAGTTTGCCCCATATCTCCCCACATCTGCTCTCCTGTAACAGGGTTCCGCTCCCACCATGTCCTGGTATTTACCTGCGGCTGTAAAAAAGAAACATCCACCGCAATACCGTCATGTAATGATGTAGTAAGCCAATCGTTACCAGCTTGATTACGATAAAGCCATATTTTGCGCATCATATTATTACTTACCGTTGAACCACCTATATTCGATATTTCAAATACGTCTCCCTTAGCAATCCCGAGTTGGGCCTTTACATTATTAAAAAAACTGCCTAAGAATATTAATACCAATATTATTCTCTTCATTTTGTTATTTTTTTAACTTTAAATAATGTTTCCAGCTTTGCAATTCTTTCTTCCTGCGATTGATTTTTTTCTTTTTCCTGAGCAAGTTGTTTACCTTTTTCGATCAGATGCAAAGTCAGTTCTTCTATCTTTTTCAATAACAATTTGTTCATCTCGCCAACGGCCATGCCATCACGCTCAAACTCTTTTGCTGATGGCACTTCGGGCAGGTGTTTATTCCTTTTAATATAACTTTCCACTTCTTCCAAGCTTGCAGCCTTATAACTTTCTTCAAATACATAATCGGGCGCACCAGCTCCATCAACCCTGATCTCATTAGCCTTGATTTTTCCGTTAACGGTAAGTTTTTCTGTGGGCGAAGTACTTCCTATTCCCACATAACCGTTAGCCCTGATCGATAAAGCGGTCATCTTGCTATCTGCAATGTCAGGATTGTAATGGACATTAAAGTTCAAAGCGATATTCTTAATACCCGGATAACCTCCGGTGGGATAATTACCACAGCAGCCCCACTCGGGTACAGCTTCAATTGATGCACCCAAATAGTTTGGGACAACATCCCTAAAGCCTGTAAACTGGATGCCTTTTATGCCGTTGCTTGCATCGTAACTGCCTAAAGTGATAAATTCATCACCAGCAATATGAAGCCGACTGGTCGGTAATGGTGTACCAACCCCAAGATTTCCGGTTTTATTTATCGTAAACGCCTCCAGCTCGGGACTTTGCCCACCATTCATTGAAAAGAATCCTAATCTTTCGTAAGCGCTGTTTAGACTATTCAGCTCGATTTTAAAACGCCTGGAATTATCTGAAACGTGGAAACCGATCCGTGGTCTTTCTGAACCCTCTGCTCCGATGGAAATACCAGAGTGATTATCGTAATTATAAGCCTTAATATCACCACCTGCAACGGTTAACCTATAAGCAGGATTTTGTGTGCCGATACCTAAACCTGCAGCTAGATAGCCTTGTCCATCGGCACGCACCGTAAAGTTCGTTACTCCGCCGGCAACACCTTCATAAAATACGTTCATTTGCCCATAGGGATTATCCGTAATGGCTTTAAAAATCCCGCCAGGAAAGCCATAAGTACTACCAGCCTGGTGTCCTGTGAAAAAGTTTTGCCCCCCGGAAGTAGTCATGTAGATTTTACCATTGAGGTTACCGTTGGTTTCGGTAAGTACCCTCGACCATTCTGCATTAGGCACATTATTGGTCTTTCTGAACCAAAGGTTCTGATCAAAGAAACTACCTGCAAACTGCATGGCAAAATTATTATTGACATTACTGTGCCTCACATCGAGCAAGTGCCACCAATTATTTGCTCCCGCCGGAAAGTTTATCGGATTATACGTTTCGTAAAAACCCGATGTTCCACCCATCTGGCCAGCATCATCTTTTATCTGCGCCAATAGGGAAATTGGAATGGATAAAAAAAATAAAAGTGTAAAAAATCTCATCATCATTATCTTTGGTTTTATATTCTATAGCATTTCACAGGTTCAGTTATTCAACTTACATCGTAATCAGAGGTGGTTTAAAATAATTATTGTTTTGTTGCCATTTTCTTTTCCAACTCCGCAATCCTTAAATTCTGTTTCATCAACTGTTTGTTTTGTTCGATAACATGTAGGGTAAGTTCTTCTAAGCTCTTCAGTAGCTTTTTGTTCATTTCGCCCAATGCCAAACCTTCTTTTTCTATTACTTCTGCTGAAGGAATCTCTGGTAAATGTTTATTCGTTTTGATATAAGCCTCAAGCTCATTTAACGTACCTATTTTATAATCCTTTGCAAAAACATAGTCAGGCCATCCGGTCGATGCTAATTTTACTTCCATTGCCCGTACCGTACCGAAAACTGAAAGCTTTTCTTTCGGTGTTAGCGTGCCCATGCCGATATTACCCAACTCATCAATCACGATGTCGTCGCCATAAAACCACTCGGCCCCTGTTTTTAATTTATCGAAAGACCTACGGGTACCAATAATCATTTTACCAGCTGCATTACCACCGTATGTATTACCTGCAACCGTTATAATCCGGCCCTGGCCCCACGGGTTTTCACCTCCGGTATTGGCCGGAATCACAAATTCGATCTGGGCGCCCATTGTAGCCGATCTTGCACCAGTTGTTGCTTCCACGATCAATCCGCTTCCATTGTACTGAAAATTGTTCCCTCCATTAATGGAGGCTCCATTACTCTTAACATGCAAAATTCCCTGTGGTGAAACTACCCCTATCCCCACATTACCTGTTTTATTAACGCTAAGTACCTCCAGATCACCCATACTTCCGCCAACGGTTGAGAAGAAACCCAAACGCTCGTAAGCACTATTAATATCGTTCACCTCCATTTTAAAACGCCTGGAATTATCTGAAACGTGGAAGCCAATTCTCGGCCTTTCGCTAGCCTCTGCACCAATTTGTATCCCCGATTGGTTGCCGAAATTATTTGTTTTAATCTCTCCACCTGATACAGTTAGTTTTGCATTTGGCGTAGCTGTACCAATGCCCACATATTGATTGTCGGAACGGATGTGTAACAATGCATTGTTCTGTGCTCCGCCCGTTTGATTACTGATCGTAAAATCGTTTCCGGTAGAACCAGCATAACCAATGGCCCAGTTCCCCTCATAATTCCCTGTAGCAGGATCATTTCTTGTCAACCTGATACCCGCCCAACCGCTTGGCCTCACCACCGTAAGCCCTTCAGCCCAAGCTTCATCAGCAGCCATGAGCTTTAAGTTGCCTTCAAACAATCCCCTTCCAATAACATGTAACGGCATTTGTGGTGTGGTTGTGCCAATACCTACCTTACCATCGCTCTCTGTTACAATTTTTACCCAGGGCTGCTGGGCGTAATTATTGGTTTTGCGTAAATAAAAATTCTGATCAAAAAAACTGCCCGAAAGCTGCATGGCAAAGTTATTTGCGCCATTCGAATGCCTTACATCGAGCAAATGCCACCAACTAGATGCCCCGGCCGGAAAATTGACAGGCGTTGAGGTTTCATAAAAGCCCGAACTTACGTTAGCTTCGCCGGCATCATTACGGTATATCGTTTGAGAAAAAGCAAATACTGGCAAACACAGCATCAGCAGCATGAGTAAACTGATCTTCATTTAATATCGTTTGGTTTATGGTGGTCTGCTTAACGGGTTAGTTAATCCCCAAAACAATCCGCCACTTTAAATATCAGCTAAAGCAATCAATAAAAAAACCGTGATTGACGAAACCACGGTTTTTGATAGCTGAAAACCCTAAAGTAAATGACCAAAGGTATGGGTGTATTTTAAGACAAAGGTTTTAGCGGTAAGTTTAACTTATAATGGTTTGATATGGTTAAGCGGTTAATTGTTTAACTGGTTAACTGAAAACTGTTATTGCCAACTGAAAACTGGTCTTTCCTATATTAAAAAAAGGTATGCTGAAAAGGATCTGGAAACGAATGGTTCCGAGTTTTTCGGGTCGTGCAGCCCCGCCATTCGCTACAATCTTTTTGTTGCCGTTATCCCTGAGCTTATCGAAGGGGCAACAAAAAGGATTTCCGCTGCTGTCGGGTTTAGTTAGGAGGGCTTGAAGCTTTTGGGAGTGGTTGAATAGCGATTGTTTAAATATATGCTCCTTAAATTGCTGATATGGTAATTTAACTGGAAACTGATCTTTCTTATATTAAAAAGGTATGTTGAAAAGGATCTGGAAACGAATGGTTCCGTGTTTTTCGGGTCGTGCAGCCCCGCCATTCGCTACAATCTTTTTGTTGCCGTTATCCCTGAGCTTATCGAAGGGGCAACAAAAAGGATTTCTGCTGCTGTCGGGTTTAGTTAGGAGGGCTTGAAGCTTTTGGGGGTGGTTGAATAGCGGTTGTTTAAATATATGTCCATTAAATTTCTGATATGTTAAACCCCTAGCTGGCGCACGCGTGTCGTCTAAATCTATCAGTCCTTTATCTCCACAATAATCTATTGTACTACTATATTTCAAATAGTAATTTCTGTTGCAAATCCTGCCTCAACTATCTGACTTTAAACATATTATATCTCGAAAATTATGAAAGTTTAGGATTGCGACTTTCTAAATTTTAGAAATATGGCTTTTCTATATTGGTACGAGTTAAAAACTCGCACCAGCACCATTTATCTAATTACAATCCGCTCGGACTAGCAGTGGAGTCTAAGTACAGAAATGGTTTCATCCCAAGACACTTCAGGTAATTCAATTAACGCTAAAGGAATTTGGTCTTGAAATTTAAATTTACAAATCGTCTTCC
>Ga0182007_10000122_pt1 | contig 54069 bp, 45 predicted proteins | sample Sormic07211113_1_FD_123023 | JGI IMG/M metagenome (GOLD analysis project Ga0182007, IMG submission 123023) | Rhizosphere microbial communities from Sorghum bicolor, Mead, Nebraska, USA - 072115-113_1 MetaG | ecosystem: Host-associated > Plants > Roots > Rhizosphere | place: USA: Nebraska...
ATAAGGTTTATTTAACAAAGGTCTGTTCATTAAAACCACAAATATTCCTCGAAAGGAGATTTTTGCCCTTATTTTTTTGCAATGTCAGAGTTACTAGCCCCGGGCGTAGCGGCATCCCCAAAGCGCAGCGAAGGGATACAGCGAAGCACGGGAACAAACTTTAATCGTAGCACAGGCAAGCCGCTCCAAATAAAAAATATAATGCATAATGTATCGTTTTTGTAAAGCAGGTGCAGTGCTTTTCGGTTTGGGCAGTCCTTATCAGTCGGTGTCTCACCGACCGAAATATATTCCAGGCAATAAATTTACGCATTGGTCGGTGAGACACCGATTAATAGAACTTCTGCGATTTCTGTGTTTCCGTGGCGAAAACTAAGCTACTGAATAGTCTTCAAAACAAATTCTATTATCGTTTTCTTTGGAACCACTACCGTGGTTGTTCTGCTAAATCTGGCAATGTTAATCCCATAAAAACGACCTTGCCAATCGAAAACAGGTGAACCGCTGGCATTGGCTTTAATGGCCGCATCGTGTGTAAAAACAGCATTGAAACCATCTCTCCGCTCCGACTTTCCACCTTCAAATTTCTCTGCCGGATGATTAGTAACCGATTGCCCCCGCCCCTCCAGTTTAAAAGTTTTCTTCATTATTCCGGCAGCATTTTCCCATTCAAAAGTAACTTCGTCATCTGCCCAATACTTCAGCATTTCTGGGGCAAATTCACTTGCCTTTTCAATAGTTCTTCCATTAATACTAATCAATTCATCGCCAACTTTAATACCCGCTTTTTCTGCCGGACTTCCTTCTTTAATTAACGAGAACTGAACAGGGCTGGAATTGTATACCACCATTGCTCCCAAATAAGGTTGACTGTTAATTTTCGGCAAGTTAAATAGCGTACTGCCTAAAATACTGCGCATCACTTTGCCAGCAGGATCAATGCTATAAAGAAGTTTACCCATTACTATTTTAACGCTGTCGCTATCAGCAATATTTAAATCAATCCCACCGGTTATTTGCTGTTCAAGCTCAAATAAAACCAGGTCGCTTTCCTGATTTTTTCCAATTAACTTAATTGGCACTGCAACTCCATTAATATCACATTGTGCTTGTTCGCCAACCATAGTGTTTTTACTCAATAGAAACTGTTTTTTAGCTCCATTTGCGATGTTAACATTCAACAAAGTGGCGTAAATATCCTGGGTTTTTCCTTTTACCCTACTTTTGATGGAAAAGCAGCTGTTTTTAATCGTTGGTATATTAAAATCAGGGTGTAAAGCCTTTTGTTTGCTTTCTTTTTGCAATAGTAAAGACAAGGGATCTGTTTTCACACTATCTTGTTTTTCAGGAACAGCCGTATAAAGCATTTCACTGTTCAAGGCTGTCCAATAACGGCGGTAAAGGTCGACTGGAATTTCGAAATTCATTTCCTCTGAAACATCAATGGCACTGTGCAACCCGATTACACGGCCATAATAATCGAATAACGGGCCACCAGAATCGCCAGGTTCCATTTTGCAGGTGGAGCGGATAAAACCATATTCATTTTTCACTTCTGCAATATTTCCTAATCTTAAGGTTGGCAGGTTTTGATTTAAACTTTCTGGATAAGAAATGCTGATACAAGGTTCGTTTTTAAGTAAACTTGCCGAATAACCCATCTCTGCAAATGGATAGATGCCTTTATCGGTAATTTTCATCATGCCCACATCTGGAATGCCAGGCGTATCTTTATTTTCTATTTTACCCAGAGCCATCGCAATGCATTCGCGGCCATCGGGGAAAAAAACCTTATAATTTTTACCTGGCAAAATGGTATGTGCAGCAGTTAAGATGTAGCCATCGGCACTCACTACTACGCCACTAAACTGTGCACTTGTTCTTTGGTTCTGCTGTACGTCGAAACCCCACATCCGTACACTTGCAGGGTATGCTTTTTTAATTGCTCCGGCGATGGTTTTCTGAAATTTAGCCACCTGCTTTAGCTGTGCAGCAGCATTCAGGTTAAACAGTATCACTAAGGCTACTGTTAATGCCTTTATAGAATTATTCATTATTATTTACGATTTTTTGCCAGCTTAATCCGCTCAGAGATTTCCTGGAGCGCCGCGGCATCAGTTCCGGTGAACCCGGTTAGTTTAAATACAATGTTGCCTGCTTTATCGATAACGAATTTTGCAGGGATAGCACTCACGCCATAATCTTCAACCGCAGCGTTACGCCCAGCTTCATCTTTCAGATCCATTAAAACCTGGAAATTAAAACCCGATTGTGCGATGTATTTTTTTACATCTTCAACTGGTGTTTTGCTGGTTTCCCAGGTATGGATAAATAAGAATTTAACAGAAGCATCATTTTTATAGGTATTAACGGCAAGTTGCATCGCTGGAAAAGATTTTTTGCAGGGCACACACCATGTCGACCAGAAATCTAACACCACAATCTTTCCTTTTAGATCCTTGAGCGATACTACATTTCCATCGAGATCTTTTAAGGTAAAATTGGGTGCAGGCACTGTGATCATTTCTGATAAAAGCCTATTCTGTAAGGAATCAGCTTTGTTTACAGCAGTTTGTGCCGATACAGAAATACATGCAAGCAGACACAAAGAAGCCAAGAGACAAAGCCTTGAAAAAGGTTTCATATTTTAAGTTAAAGGGTTAAAAAACGGCAAGGCCATTTTACCGGCCATGCCGAGCGCATAGGTAGCTTAAATGAGTATTTCTAATATCTTTTCTTTAGGTGGGTAACATTTGGTTTCATCACATACCTGATAGTATAAACCACATTTGATTTTAGTACCGGCTTTTGCCTTGCGATAATCGACCATTATCTTAAAGTTTGCCTTTCCTTCAAAAATAAACATGCCCTCGTTGCCCGGATAAGGAATAGCTGCTGTTGTTTTCCATTCTTGATCGGCCACTGCACCTTCAGGGAGTTCCAATCTAGTTTCGGTAACCACAAAGGGATTATCTTTAGATACATAAGCATAAATATGCCAGCCTTTTAAAATTTTGGCTTCGATAAGCAAACTGTCTTTTTTATTACCATTACCAGGAATAAATCTTGCAGAAACGGCTACAGGATCGGCTGTGGTAGGTTCACCACCTATAATGGCTTTTGGTAATTGATAGCTTTGCTGTTGGCCTACAGGAACATTTTTCCCATAGGTATTCACCATGAATTTAAAGCCACCAGACTCCGTATAAAATAAATTGTTGCGGTTTTGGTTAAGCCATTTTCTCCAATCGGCAGCTTTACTGAATTTCTCTGTAGTATAACGTTCCAACAAACGTTGTGCTATTTCAACATCCTTATTAGTTTCTAAAAGACTCACACATTTATCTAAAAGGGCAACTTTACGGTTAGAAATACCTAGTTTTTGTGCATCACGATCTAACTGAAGGGTATACACGCCGGAAGGATAAAAATACTCATAATTTTGACGGTAATACTTGTGATAAAGACTAATATTAGTACCATAAACAGCAAATAAGCTATCTCCAGCATAACCTTTTACATAGTCCTCAAAAGATTGGGTATCGTTGGTTACCGGCATTTTCAAAAACATTTCGTTGCCATGGCCAATATCTTCGCCTTTTGCTTTTTTATCCTTTAATTCCTGTTGCATTTTCAGCATGCGAAGATTACCTTCCCGCCTCGAAGCAATAGCCTGATTATAAAGATCTTTGCTTAACCGATAGATCAGCTCATCTATGCCGCTACGGGTTTCGATCTGCACTTTTTTAACAATAGCCGGAAGGTGATCGAATTTCTTGATGTAACAGATCGTATTTACAAAAACATCTTTGGCTTCATCCGTCATATAATCAGGGGAGCCTGCAAAACCCCACATAAAGTAATTTCCCTGGCGGCCTAGTGCTACTGCCTCGGCATTTTTTAGGCAAACGCCGCCTGAAATAGATTCGGCATCGGGCGAATCGTTAAATCCTTCGCCATGCGAAACCATGCCGATTAGATAAGGCTCTTTAGAAGAAAAACCCTGTTTTACCACCTGCCACCTATCCATTTGCCTGGGTGTTTCTATACCTTGGTGTCCGTTAAAAAAAGAACCTGGAGTTGGTTTTTTCACCATACTTAGTTTTACGGCATTTGGCGTATTAAAAATGGGATGATCGGTTTTGATGTTCAAGGCTTCATCATCCAAACACTGACAATACCAATCGAATTTTAAACCTAAAGGCAAACCTACATTTGGCGCCATAGCATGCATTAAAACCATTGGACGACTAAAGTCTGCCGGCATGTTAACCGGACCGGCATCCATTAAGGTTACATCAACCTCATCAGACATTTCCACCTTGTAATCGGCAACATCCACTACCTTAACTACAGTAAAACGCTGTTCCAAAAAGGCTTTAAAATCTGCCATTCTGGTTTTGTATATTTTTTCGACCAAATTTGGCGTAGTTGAATAATACACTACATTTTTGGGCATTGCTTTATCGGGGTTATACCCAACATACAAAACCTTTAAGGCAATTTTCTCCCGATATTTCGCAGTCCCAAAAGTGAGCAGCGAAACCAGCATCAGGCATGCTGTTAGCATCTTTTTCATCGTCTATATTTTATCAACCGGTAACTAATTGAATATTTCAGCAAGCTTTTTATTCAAAGGTTCGCCGCGCAAACCATTGCCAATAATTTTGCCCTGTGCATCTACCAGAAAACTTGCGGGTACGGCACGTACGCCATATAAACGGCCCACTTCGTTGTTCCATCCTTTCAGATCAGAAACATGAATCCAGTCTAAACCATCTTTTTCAATCGCTTCTAACCAGCGTTCTTTTACATTATCCAACGAAACTGAAATAATTTCGAAGCCTTTATCTTTGTAAGTTTGATATTGCTTTACCAGGTTCGGATTTTCGGCCCTGCATGGTCCACACCAGCTTGCCCAAAACTCAACCAGCACCACTTTTCCTTTTAAACTGGCTAACGAAACTGGTTTGCCTACCACATTGGTCTGCGTAAAAAGCGGCGCCACGTTTCCAACAGCAGTAATACCACTTGCGGCAATGCGCTGTGCCAGTTCTTTGCCCATGTCGGTTTCGCGGTAAACTTTGCTCAAGGCATTAAAAAGTGGCTCAACCTTCGCTACATCAACCTTACTTCCGGCAGCTTCTGAAAGTGCCACCAAAGCGAAGTATGAAGTTGGGTGTTCTTTAGCAAATTGAAACTGTTTGTCGGTTCTGTTCTGGATATTTTTTCTGAAGCGCAGATCTACTGCTTTCATATAAGCTGTATCTTTTCTTTGTTCTGGTGTACCGCTGTTAAAATCTATATTTACAGCTTTAGTAAGTGCCATAATGGTACCGCCAATGGCTTTATTATAAGCATCATACTCCTGATAAACCTTCGAACCGGCAAATACAGCGTTTTCTAAAGAATCTTTAGAAGTAATGCTTACCTGCTCTTTGCCAAAATAAAAGTAAATCACATCGCCGGTATAAACCGCCTTACCTTTACCGTCACCAGTATGATCGAGTGCCATACGGGCGTAGGCATTTCCAGAAATATGCCCGGTAAATTTAAAACTTCCGTTAACTAAGGCTACAGAATCCTCGTGGCTTACACCATTGTCCATGTAATCGACATAAACCTTGGCAGGACTGCCCAATGTGCCTATCTTACCTGTCAAACTAAAATTTGGCGTTTGTGCCCAGCTTAAAACTGGTAACAAAAAGGCCAATACTGTTAATTTTATGATTTTCATTTGTATGTTTCTTTATAATTTAAATATTTCCATGCTTAAGATTTTGAAGGCTTAAGCATGGAACAGGATTATTTTCTGATTGCGATATCAACCGGAGCGCCGGGAATGCCTTCGATCTTTTTAATGAGTACACCATTCATTCCGGTAGCTATATTTAGAAAAGAAACGGTCTCTTCTGTTCCTACCATTAATGTTTCTTCGTCTTCTGAAAGTTTTAGCATCGTAATCGATTTGCCGCTAAAGCTGGTAGCCAACTCCCTGAGTTCTTCATTTACAGGATTATACCGATAAACCTTGCTGCCATTGGCAATATAGATTACCCCATTTTTAGCGCCACTCCATTTTGTATTTTCGTTAATTAACTCCTGGCGCACAAAAAGACGTTTATGCTGAGGGGTAAAGGTAAACGGCCCGTTAAATTGCACGTTGAACTTTAATTCGTAAATCTTTCCATCGGTTCCCTTACAATAGGCAAAACAATCTGCATTATTAAGTTGCTCCAAATGAATAAGATCCATACCTACATTTAAAGGATCGAAGGCATTTGTGGTGGTAACCGAGTATTGGGTACCAAAGTAAACAGGTGCGCCATAAAGATTGATCCTGACAAATTGCTTTCTGTTTTTGTCGAAACCAATAAAATATGTAGCCGATTGCGTAAAACTCATTACAAAAGATGGGGCCAATTCGTAATCGCCATCAGCAGGTAAGCCAAACATTCCATAAGTAGCCGCCTGATCCCATGTGCTCGTTGTTCCACCATAAAATTTACCATTTACAATGCCCATCATTACGCCTTGAGGATGCGAGACCAATGAACCAACCTCAAGATTATCTGGTTGTGTAAAGAAGTTATCCTTCAGTGTATTCGGGTATTTTGGATCTTCCTGCATGGTATTGGGCTCCAGCCTGATTCCGCCATTCCGGGTAATAATCCAATATCCCAACAATGTACCCCCTGTAAATGTATTCCTAAGCAGGAATAAATTTTTCGGGTTAACAGGTAAATCTTTCCCTTGCATTGCCCTGTATAAACGGGCCTTTACACTCCCATCTGGTTTGACAAATGAGAACTGTGTTATCCCATTTTCGACACTCAATACCGTTGTACCGCTGGCAAATTCGGTTCCGCCGTCGATGTAAAATTTGTGGAAATATTTCATTCCATTTGCTTTATTTAAAACCGTAAGGCGGGCAGCGTATCTTTTAGCCTGCAAACCGAATATGATTCTCAAAGCTGGTCCGGTATACAGCACGTCATTCCCTTCCATTACACTGATTTTCCATTGAAGTTCTACATTGGCTGCATCAGCACCTTCTATTTTGGGTTTGATGATCAAACTATCACCTACACTTGCCGTGTAAACAGAATCGAGGTTGGCCAGTTTTGGCTCGATAGGCATATCGATATCATAATTGCCCAGGTCTTTATGACATGCGGCAAGAGAAATCACACCAATTGTCAATAAGATTAATTTTTTAATATTCATGTCTTTACATTTAAATAACCTCATTACCGTTTTCATCTATAAAATAATATTTGCCATTCTGCATGTTTTTTCTCAACAATGTTTTTTTGGCCGGATTTTTTTTATTGTAGAAATAATAACTATTGGTATTTCCTGCAGTTACCTCTTCAATTACATAGCCCTTTGCTTCATTTTTAGTTACCCAATTAAACGGATTATTTAGCATAGTGGTCAATAATCCTACATAATAAAGGTTTTTTGGCGCGTCCAGTCCGTCGGTAGTGAGCGAGGTTTGCCCGGTTACCAGAATAAACAACTCGTGTTTGGTTCTCGAATAAGGAGGAAGTGGCCAGCTATCCCACCAACCTGGTTTTTCCAGTTTAGAAGAGAACACTACCTTTGCCCGGATCAGATAGGGATTTTCGATACCCAGATCTGGTGTAGCGGTTAATTTGATGAGTATGGAAACCGATCTGTTTTCAAGTTCCTTATCCTTATTATAAATCACCACAGGAATGTATCCTAATCCTTTATTCGGAAGGATTGAGTACTGAGTTTTCAAAGCTTCGTAATGAACTCCGGGAGTGGCCGTAGAAGAATCGGCATCTACCCGCGCACTAAATTTCCGCTCTGCATCTGTTCTGATTCCGGATAAACGCACGGGTAGCCATACGGTATCCTGAGCCAGTGTAGGATTATAGGCAAAGGTTCTTACTATACTGTCTTTATCTCCATTATAAATGTCGAAATAAACATTAGCACTGTGATCAAAACGCATCTCTTCTGCTTTCTTGCAAGAAACAAGGCAAATGATTGCGAATATTAATATATATATTTTCATAATTTGCTATTAATAGAATTTCAAATTGTTTTATCTGCCACCGTAAACAATCTCGTCGTTAGGAAGTGGAAGCACGAAAATGTTATCGGAAGCAGGAATGGTTACACCGGTTTGCCCTATTATGCCTCTATTAAGCCGTTTATACATATAGAACAACTGGCCTTCAGCTAACCATTCTTTACGGGCATCCTTAAGCAGTTCTTTTAATAAATCTTCTTCGTTGTTTATAGTTAAAGGGTCGCCTATTTGCCTCGCCTCACGAACCTGTGTAAGGTAATTAACTGCAATCGAGGGATTGTTTGCATATGAGCATTCGGCAGCGATGTAATACATCTCGCTGAGCCTGATTGCAGGAGCCATCAGGTAATGCAGATTTGCACCTGTCTCAGCACTTAAGGGGTTTCTGCGGTATTTAACGATGTCGTAAGATCTTGATGATTGGCTGGAAGTTGCAGATAACCAGTATTTATAACGAGAATCACTTGCTCCGGCCGTTGCCTTCTCATAAATATAATCTGCGGCATCCTCAATCAAGTAAAAACCCCTTGTGCCACTTTGAAACCAATTGTCTTTTATTTCTTTTGCAGCACCTGGTATATACCATCCAAAAACGAGTTCCTTATAAAGGATGCGATCTTTTTTCGAATCTTCGAATGCCTCAAAATCACTTTTTGCCGTCCATGGGAATTTTTTCGAGTCGATAACCTCCTTTGCATTAAGGAAGGCCTTAACCTTATCATTTTTATAAAGGTAAACCCGGGCAAGCGTTCCGCATACTGCATAATAATTTAAACGATGCCTTCTGTTCTGCAAGAAAAGACTTGGATTTTTCTCTTCTGTATTTTTCAGCGTATCAGTTACTAAGGGATAATTCACAATATAATTGGCACTCCGAATCGGATCTACAACTAATAATTGTTTTGACTCTTCCAAATCTTTGATGATCAAATCAATGGTTTCTGATACGTTTGAAACCGGAGTAATCTCCTTCGTGTATTTGTTAGCATATGGAATTCCCTTTGCTGAGGGATTTCTCAGATAAGAAGGTGCAAAAAGACGCAACAGATCGAAATGCAAATATGCTCTTAATGCAAGTGCTTCACCTTTGATAATGGAATAATTGGAGCCGCTAAAAATGTTCCTTTTTGCATCTACATTTTCGAGGATCAGGTTACAGTTAACAATTGCATTGTATAAACCAGCCCATATTCTATCCTTACGCTTGATAAATTCGCCATGTTTATAATTGTACAATGAGGTCTGTCTGTAGTCCTGTCCGTCATCACGCATCGAAAAATTTTGGGCAAGTACCTCTGTTGTTCCAAATGTGAGTTCTTTGCCATACAGATCCGATTCTGTACTGCGGTTATACACACCATTTATGGCTTCCATAAAGCCACTTTCTGTACTGAATAAAATTGGAGCAGCAATTTCTGATTCTGGCTCAACTTCCAGCCATTTCTTACAGGAACTCAATAATCCTGTTATCAGGATGAGGCATATTAACAATCTAATTTTCATGTTTTTATATTTTAAATCTGTTCATTAATAGCTTAAAAAGCTGCTCTAACAGAAAAGGTTAAACTCCTGGTAAACGGATAATTAATTCCTCTTTCTTCTTTTACTGATGACCAACGCACTACATCATTGGCCGTTACCTGAAACATGAGACTCGACATCGATAATTTAGATGCGATTTTTTTATTCATATCATAAGAAAGGTTTACCGATTGAAGGTTGATCAGATTATCTGGCTGTATAAATCTTGAACTTACATCCGTCTCGCCATTATCTGCTATATTTTTATAGAAAGAGAGGTCGCCAGACTGTTTCCACTTTTCTTCGAATACACGCTTATCAACGTTATATCTTGGATCAGCATTTTCAACACGCTCTACCAGTGTCAGGTTATATTTGTCGCCTCCGAAAAAAGTTTGAAACTGTAGGTACAAGCTAAATCTTTTATAGTTAACCGTTCCACCAAAGTAGCCGCTCACTTTAGGATTAGGATCGCCAATTACCACATAATCTCTCTTATCGTAGTCGTATGTAAGTGTACCGTCCTTTTTGAGGTATAATTCACGTCCGTTTTCAGGATCGATGCCTAACGAACGTACACCATAAATGGCGTTGAAAGGTTGTCCTTCGCTAAACCTAAGTAAGGGAATGCCCCTGTAACCACCATCTCCTGGTTTTACCGACTGCAGTTCGTCTGCCCTGTCATTGTATTTTTTTAAAGCATTGGAGATTCTCACCACTTTGTTTCTGTTGGAAACCATACTAGCATTCAGGTTTACCGACCAGTCTTTGCTTCTTACTGCATCTATGGTTAGCCCCAGCTCAGCGCCTTTGTTCTCCATGTCGCCAAGGTTTTCCTTATAAGACAGAAACCCTGTAGATGGCGGTAATGTAATATCAGCCAAAATATCTTTGGTAAACTTCTTATATACCCTGGGCGTAATCATTACACGATCTTTAAACAAACCGATATCGATACCAATATCCGTCATCCTCGTTTTTTGCCACCCAAGGTTTTCATTCCCATAACTGTTTACACTGGCACCAATACCCGATGAATACCAGTTTCCTGTATTATATTTATAAATGGTTTTTGATAAGTAAGGATCGAACTCTACCGAACCGGTGAGACCTGTAGAAGCTTTTATTCTAAGTTGGCTAATTACCGGATTACCCTGAAAAAATTCCTCCTGATGTACATTCCATCCTAATCCGAACGACCAAAAAGGAGCCAGTTTATTGTTTACGCCGAATTTTGAAGAGCCATCAATACGTACAGTTCCATCCATAAGGTACCTGTTTTTATACGAGTAGTTCATGGTAAAGAAAGAGCCAAAAAGCCTTGCTTTTTCGAGCTTGCTTTGTGGTTTTCCATCTTCAGCATAGCCCTTCGCAAATCCTATGCTGGTAAAACGATCATTAGCAAATCCAATAGCCGTAAATTCTTTTTGATCGCGCAGCTCTGTTCGGGCATTTACACCTACTAAAGCATTAAAATAATTGCCTCCAATCTGTTTTAGCCAGGTTAACCTGATATTACTATCCCAATAGGTTTCTTTCATTTCCCTGTTCATGTATTCGCCCTTTTCATCTATTTTATCTGTTGTGTACAGGTAATATTTATTTGCCAGGGGGGATGTGAATACATCATCAGAATTTGATCGCGTGGTTACGCTCATTTGCGCCCTTAACCGAAGGTTGTTCGCCACCTCTACATCAGCAGAAAGGTTATCAATAATTTCGGTGTACTTCGATTTATTGAAACTACTTAAGCCAGCATCAAACAGCGGATTAAAAACATATTCTTTCGATCGATCTTGTTTTTCATATACATCAGAAATCCTCATCGTCATGCCATTAGCATCTTGCAATGGGTAGTAAGGATTCATCCTTACATAATTAGAAAAATCGCCATATGGAGATTCAGTGGCGCCAACTTGTGTGATGGATAATTCATTTCTGAACTGAATTTTCTTCACATTATACTGGAAACTCATTCCTCCCGAATACTGGTCTCGTTCCGACCCTTTCATTGCTCCTGGCCTGGTTTGGTAGCGAAGATTTACATTGTACCGGAATGCTTGCGAACCTCCATCCAGATTTACTGCATGCTTATGCCCTATGGTATTACGCAGGGGTTGCGATAGCCAATAACTGTTAACGCCACCAACAACATTGGCTTTTTTATGGTAATAGATCTCATCGAGCTGATCTTGAGACACCTGTTGTTTCGAGGAATTGTATAAGCCTGCCAACACTTCATAATCTAGTTTTTCTGCTGCGTTTAACACCTGGTAATCAGTTAAATCTGCAGCAGTAAGATTTAATTCGTAGTTGTATTCTATCCTTAATTTGCCCTCTAAGGGTGTTTTAGTTGTAATCACAATTACACCATTGGCCGCGCGCGAACCATAAATTGCCGTTGCAGCCGCATCTTTTAATGAGGTTACCGATGCGATTCTATTCACATCCAGATCAAATACTTTCTGCACGCTCACTTCATACCCATCAAGCATAAAAACAGGCATGTTTGCTGTTCCAAGAATATCATCCCTTCTCAACACCTGCCCATCGCCGCTTGGCAGTGCTGAAGCTCCTCTAACATTGATAGAAGGAATTCGGTTGGGATTGGAGCCGGCAAGATTATTATCTATCAGTTTAAAGGAAGGATCGAACGTTCCGATACTTTGAAGCAAATTTTGTGGATTTACCCTTTTCAGCTGATCGCCGGATATCGTAATGGCGTTACCGGTATAGTTATCTTTTTTAATCGTTTGATAACCTGTAACTACTACATCGTTCATTTGGGTCATCTTGGGGGTGAGCTTAACGTTTAACGTTTTAGTACCTGTAACCTTAATTTCGAACAAGTCGTATCCCACATAACTAAAAACTAAAATGCTTCCGTCATCAACATTGACTTTGAATTCGCCTTTTTCGTTGGTAATGCCTACACTCGCACCGTTTTTAACTGAGATATTTACCCCCGGAATGGTTTCTCCTGTAGCTTTATCAGCCACAACACCTTTTATTTCCACTTTGGCGTTAATACTTGTCGTTGGCGCCGGTAAATCCGGTTTACCGCTAATTACGACCGTTTTGTTAACAATGTTAAAACTGAGGTTCTGGTCTTTTAACGCAGTATTCAACGCATCAGTTAAAAAAGTATTCATTAGTTCTATTGTTATTTCAGGTTTATCCTGCAACAACTGACCTTTATAAAAGAAAAAATAGCCTGTTTGCTTTTTGATCTCCTTAAAAAGCTGTTTAAGTGAAGTTTTTCTTCGAGAGAGCGTTACCGTTTGCGAAAAGGTGGCTGCCGATACATGTAGGGCACCAACCAGTAGTAAAATCGTAGTCAATTTCATGACCAATAAAAATTTAATCTTTACCCTCCGCATGTCGCACACGGGGTTGTAAAGGGTAGTTAATTTCATACCTTTGTAATGAATGAGGTTAAAAAATAGCAGCTGGGTTTCGAAGCAAGCTGCTTGTCCAAATTTCTACCGGAAGCGTTATCGCGCTTTCGGTTTTTTTTAAAGGTAGGATGCTAAATTTCTGGTAGTTTTTTCATCATAAAGTTTAGTTAGTTCGTGAATTGGTTGGTTGATTGTTCGGCTGTTTAAAGAAAAGCCATTCTTGTTTAATTTCTAGTTACGGTAAGCACCTTGCCTTTTGCATCAATATGAACGTGGTTAAGTTCTAATATTTTAAATACCTCTCCCAGGTTGCTATTTCTCGGAATTTCGCCTACATATTTTTCTGTTGATATTTTGCCCTGATAAACTACATCTACATCATACCAGCGAGAAATTTGCCGCATAATCGTCTGGAGATCATCATTATCGAAAGAGAAAATATTATTCTTCCAGGCCATCTCTTTATCAATATCAATTTCCTGATCAACAATTAATTTAGCCGTGTTTATATTTAGCTTCGACTGTTCTCCCGGGTGCAGTTTTACACTACCACCGGCATTGCTCACTTTTACGGCACCTTCTAAAAGTGTGGTTTTAATAGCCGCTTCATCATTATAGGCATTAATATTAAAATGAGTACCCAAAACTTCTACCATTTGCGCATCTGTTTTTACCCTAAAAGGGCGTGTATGGTCTTTCGAAACTTCGAAATAGGCTTCTCCATTTAATTCTACTACCCTTTCGTTTTTAGCAAAGGCGTAAGGGTACTTTAAGGTTGTAGCAGCATTAAGCCAAACTTTTGTTCCATCTGGCAGGCTTACCTGGTATTGCCCTCCCCGTGGCGTAGCAATCGTATTAGAACCTGTAAGTGAAGTATTCGGGATTTCTTTAATGATATATTCGAGCTGACCGTTTTTAGCCTTACGGATTACAATGCCGTTTTGGTTTGCAATCTGACCGTTTTTAGCATCATCGAGATTTACCACCGTTCCATCGGCCAGCGTTAGTATTGCTTTATGTCCCCCTGGTAGAATATTTTTTAATTCTGTTTTAGCTGTTGATGGCAAAGTATTACGACCTACCATGAAATAGAGTCCTACGATACAGCATAAAATAATACTCGCAGCTATCGCAATGCGTTTAACCGTGACCAATTTTACAACTCTTTTGACTGGGCCTAACCTGCTCCAGACTTCTTTTTTGCTGGTTTCGATAAGCAAATGATCAGGAGCCTCTTTTTCGAAAGGCAACTGAAGGTACCATGCTTCTACAATAGCAATTTCTTCTGGCGTACAATGGCCTGCGCAGTATTTATCTAAAAGCTTTTTTGCATTTTTCTCCATTAAAAAGAAATCTAGTTTGGTTGATTATGATATATACGGTGAAGCCATAGCCTTGGGGGTATCGAAAATTATTTTTTTTTAAAATAATTTCAATACAGCTTAATTTAGAGAGAAAAGGCTGTATTTAAGCCCGTCATAACAAATTACCTATAGGTTTTCAAAAGAAAAGCAACATAAATAACTACCCCCAACCTCGATTTAAGAATTCGGAGCGCTTTTTTAACCTGCGTTTTAACCGTTAACTCAGAAAGCCCTAATTCGAGCGCAATTTCTTTATGCGATTTGTTTTCCTTGCGGCTTAAAACAAATATTTCGCGCATTTTTGGTGGTAATGCATCAATTTCTTGCTCAATTAACAACGCCATCTGCTTTTCACGCACCATATAATCAGTCGACACCTGTTCTTGATCTATATAATGCTGCAAAGAATCTACATATTTACTTTCTACCTTTTGGTGTGCAAATACATCTAAAACTCTATTTCGAACGGCTGTATATAAATAGGCGGATAAGTTACCATCGGGTGCTACCTGTAAGCGTTTTACCCAAAGCGATTCGAACAACTGGTGTAATACATCCTTAGCTTCTTCATCATCATTTAAGCGTTTAGTGGCATGGATAAAAAGTAAGCCATAAAAGCGGTTGTAAATTTCGGTAAAGGCCAGCTCATCACCTTGAGTTAATAAGAATGCTAATTCGCTATCAGAATATGAACCGTAAATACGCATAGAGATAATACAAAGATAATATAAATACAATCGATTTCATTGACTTGTACCGTGGCTTATCTTACTTATCTCCTGATATTTGTAAATTTTTACACAAATCGTCGTATTTTATGGTCTAAAAAGAGAAACAGTGCAATTTCTAAAGCCTTTGTCGTTAAAAAAAACCAAAACAGATACAGATGATGATTATTGCGTTTCGATTGATGAAATGCCAACAGGTAGATTAAGCGTTTTTAACCACAGATGCACACGAATAAATACGGATGCTGTATCTGTTTCAAAAGCTATAAAATGATATACGAGCTTTAAATATTACGACTCAATATTGCTGCATACGCTACCAGTACAATACAAATAAATGAGGCGATGGTTCTGATCCGGTGGAATAAATTCCAGCCTGGCTCAAATTTTTCGCGCAATGCAGTTAGTTCTGTTGCACCAAGTTTACCAAGATCTGCCCCATCCAATAAGTTATTGAGTGGTACATTTCCAATTATGGTAACCAGAAAAACACCTGCAAAGTATAATAAGGTTGCCGCCAAAAGCAGGTAAAACACCATAGACTGGTCTCTAAAAAACCAAGCACTTATGGGTAATATAACCAGCGTACCCATAAAAGAAATAAAAAATAACGGATTTAAAATAGCGCGGTTGATTGACTGCATTGCTTGTAAAAAGGAAGCATCGGAAAGACGCGCCAGGCCCGGAATAACCGAACAGGAGTACGCATAAAAAAGACCACCAATAAGTGCAGTAGAAACTGTACTCAACAAAAGAACCAAGGTTTTGAAATTCATAAACAATTGCTTTAAGCGTACCCGTACCCTAAAGAGTATTACGAATTTAAGCAAAAACCTTATCTGAAAAAAAATAAATCCTATCTAAAAAAGAGCGCTAATTTAGATAGGAAAGAGAGATAATCCAGATATGAAAAGTTAATAGGTAGATGTCAAATAAAAAATTTTAATGTTTATTGCTCCCAAACAAACGCCGTCTAAACTAAAATTTCTAAAATTTTCACTAATCGCAGGCTAAGATCGTATTCTGTCCTTATCCTCAGCACTAGGTTACACAGATCGGTCTGTTTTCGTTATGGATAGGTACAAATGTTAGTCAAAGCCCATATTCAGCACTACAATATTAGTAGCCTGGCATCCCACCTGCCCTTGCTCTAAATCAAAGCGAACTTTGGTTCCTACAACTAAAGAACGACGGTAAATCCCTATCAATTTCTGGTTATCTGCATAAACCATTTCCTTTCCATCATCGGGTGCAATAAATCCGAAACCTCGTATCGGATTATACCATTTAATCACTCCTGTATACATCATATAGCACTTTTTTTATCTTAAATTAGCCAACAGAAAGAAAATTTACGCCGAAACAGGATAAAGCGTTCTATTTTCGGTATGAAAAGGTGTAATTTCGTTATGTATACAAAGAAGATTAACAAATGATTAAGTGTATAGCCATTGATGACCAGCAAAACTCGATTTCGGGGCTTGAAAAATATATTGCGGATACCCCCAACATGAAGCTTCTGGCGAGTTACACCGATCCAATGGTGGCCCTGAACGAACTTAAAAAGATTGACCAGGTAGATGTGATATTTATGGACATTCAAATGCCACAGATTTCGGGCATCGAACTTTCTAAAGCGATCCGCTCCAAAACCAGGAAACTGATATTTACTACCTCTCATGAGGAATATGCCTTTGAAGCATTCGAAGCAGAAGCAGATGCATATTTACTTAAACCTTACGGCTATGCTAAATTTGCCCTAACGGTAAACCGTGTTTTTGAGGAAGAAATAGAAAATATAGGGCAGGAAACTTATTTTTTGGTCAAAAATAAATCAGAAGATCACAAAGCGGTTTTAGTACATTATGTTGATATAATTGCTTTTGAAAGTTTTCACAACTATATCAAAATACATACAAAAGAGAAAATAATTATTGCTTATTTAAGTTTGAAAGATGTTAAAGAACAACTGAACCTTAAAAAGGGCTTCATACAGCTGCATAGGGGTTATATTATTTCCATCAATCATATTTTACATGTAGAGGGAACAAGAGTAACGCTCTCGAACCACACCAGCTTTACTGTTGGCGACCTTTATTACAACGATTTCCGTGATTTCTTCACCAATAAGCTTATTACCAGTAAACGGAATAAATAACTTTTAGAGATAAAGGGCAAAGACTTAGACTAGCTCATAAAAAGAAAGCCCGCGTGAACGCGGGCTTTCTTTTTAAAAGCGAAAACAAATTATTTAGCGCTATTTTTTTTATCAGTTACTTCAGCTCTAATTTCTTGGGCTAAAACTTTTAGGTCTTGCATTGCTTTACGTACACGTGTACCTGCTGCAGCATTACCACCATCATAAAACTTAGTTACGTCTGCTTCAACAGAAGAGATTAGATCTTGCACTTTTTTAAATTTGTCCATAATTTTTCTTTTATAGGGATGATAAACATCCATTAATTAAATATATTCCTTTCCGCTAACAATAAACGGGCCGCAAAACTATTGCTTTTTATAAATTAAACAAACGTTTATGCCAAATCATTATTGCAGATGGCATAAAAAGCCAATAAAACATAAAGACAATAGTGGCTAAACCGGCCTATTTTTAAACCAAAAACACCTCATTTTCAGCATTTTGAACATAATATATTTAATACTAAAATATTTTACAATTAGGGGAATTTAGTTTAACAATTATGTTTTATCTTGGTTGGAAATATGCAATCTTTAAACCTGCTCGTTAGTACTAGTTGTCTTTTTTTACTTTTATTCTCTATGCATCTTTTTTTTGCAAAAAAAGGGAATAAACTGCTTAACATCCTGCTTTCGGTTATATTCTTTGCCAGGTTTGGGCAGATCTTAACTTCACTGCTCTTTAAATCAGGCCAACCTAATGCTTTGGCATTTTTTCATCAAACCTTTACGCCGTTTTATTATGCTGCTCCAGCCTGCTTTTACCTCTACATTACAGGCTTTCTTCAAGACCGTAAAAGTTTACAAAAAATAGAATGGCTTCATTTTGTACCAGCTTTGTTAGCCATAATCCACGTTATCCCCTGGCATTTCTCTACAACACTCAATTGGGATCTGATAGGAAGCCAATTAGCTGAAAACGGTTACTTCTCACTAAAAACAAAAAGCGGCCTGTTTCCCCCATATTTCCATTACTTATTTAGACCAATACTGGTATTTGGTTATCTGTGCCTCACCTGGATTGCAGTGCTCCGTTTAAAAAACAAACCACAACAGATACTCGAAGGTGAAGGCAGAGAGTGGATCATCTTTTTTCTCCGGATTGCGACCTTTTTCCAATTGTTTAGTTTGGTGCCCATTATTTTAAGAAGTTTGCACATCCCATATGTCAACACCTCTTTTATTGTGCTCAATTGTTTGGCCCTATTAATCATTTTATTATATGCGCTTCATAAGCCTTATATTTTTTATGGCTACTTGCTGGTGGCTGTTGATTGGACTAAAAAACCTGCAACCAAAAAAACTGAAGCTGAATCCTCATTAGTTCCTTTATCAGAAGAAAATCCAAAACGTACGCTAACCGCTGTCAAAAAAATTAATCTTTTAGATGCACAACTGTCTGACTATACCCTTGCCATGAAAGAAATAATGGAGGCGGAACAACTTTACCTGGTGCACGATTTTCAGATTATCGATCTGGCGGCAAAACTTAATCTCCCGATCCACCACTGCTCTTTCGTAATTAACAAACACATCGGAAAAAATTTCCGCGACTGGATAAACAGCTACCGGGTTGATCATTTTTTAAAACAGTATCCCCTCAAATCAGATAAAATAACCATCGAAGCCATTGCTTCTGAAGCTGGTTTTAAAAGCCTGGCTACGTTTTACAATGCCTTTAAAAAAGAAACAGGCTTAATGCCAACCACCTATTTTGCACAGGAATTAAGCCGCTAACCTGTTATTCCCCTTTTTTTACTCTAACGATCGTATCGTTAGAGGCCGTAACTACGCTGTATTTCCCTAAATATTGAAATACCGGATACCTTTGGTTCCTGACCATCATATGATTATGGTATTTCAAATGAGTATGCTTTAATCTTTTCTCAAAAATCTAAACAGCCTTAGGTATGCCTTATTCAACATCGTTTTTACGTCCGCTTTTCGATTATATTGGGCAATTCCATCCTTTATCTGAAGCTTTCAAGGCCGAATATGAAAAATCTTGTAAGCTTATCCATGTTAAGAAGAATAAACACATCCTTTCACCGATAGACAGTAATGCTTCGCTATATTTTTTGGTACACGGACTCGTTCGTGGCTTTGTACGCGATGGTAAAAAAGACATCAGCACTTGGTTTAGCTTCGGAAATGAATTAATAGGCGCCATACGTAACCCTGAACAGCAGTCCGGTCATTCAATAGAGTACCTTCAGGCCCTGGAAGAATGTCAACTCATCTGCATTCCTTATACCCTGATCGATTCGATGTACACAAACTATCCGGAGGCCAACCTAATCGGCAGAAAGCTGTTGGCGCTTCATTATTATGCCGCATCAGAAAGATCAATCCTGGCCAGGATACCCAAAGCAATGAGCAGGTACCGTAAACTCCAGGAAAGCGACCTGGATATCAACAGAATACCACAGCGTTATCTGGCCAGCTACCTTGGCATGCGTTTAGAAACCCTGAGTAGAATCAGAAATAAAGTTTTAATACCCGATTACCGGTTGTGTTCTTAATTTAGCAACGAACATTCAGTCCTTCTATCACTCCATTCTTTGTCTTTTTTCCTTTCCGCTTCTTTTGCTAAATTTGCGGCAATGATTTTATATAAAACCAACGAAGAAGTAGAACTGATGCAGATCAGTGCCCTACTCGTGAGCGATACCCTTGCAGAAGTAGCTAAAATATTAAAACCAGGCGTTACAACCCTCGAGATTGATAAGATAGCCAACGAATTTATACTTGATAATGGTGCCGTACCTTCTTTTTATAACTATAACGGCTTTCCCTTTCATATTATTACCTCGGTAAACGATGTGGTTGTACATGGCTTTCCTACTAAAGATGAGCTTAAAGATGGCGATATTATCTCTGTAGATGTGGGTACCATAAAAAACGGTTTTCACGGCGATCATGCTTATACCTTTATCATCGGCGAAGTATCGCAAGCGGTACTAAACCTGGTAAAAACAACCAAAGAATCACTTTTTCTTGGAATTAAAGAAGCTGTTGTGGGCAAACGCATTGGCGATATCGGTGCAACTATCCAAAGCCATAACGAAAAGCAGGGTTACGGCGTAGTAAGAGATCTGGTAGGCCATGGCTTGGGTAAAGATATGCACGAAGATCCACAGGTGCCGAATTATGGTCGGAAAGGCAACGGTTTACTCTTAAGAGAAAACCTGGTACTGGCCATAGAACCTATGATAAATATGGGCAAAAAGGATGTTTTTCTAGATGAAGACGGCTGGACGATCAGAACTGCTGATGGAAGTCCATCTGTACATTTTGAGCATGATGTATGCGTTAAAAAGGGTGAAGCGCTTATTCTTTCTAATTATGCCCCTATCGAGGCCGCAGAAAAGCAGAACAGCAACCTCAATACTTCTTATTACTAAATAGCAATACAACGCGCATGGAGATTTTTGTGGCAACCTTCACTAAAGCTCCATGCGTTCAATTTTATTTCCTGGTATCAAACTGCTGCCTTATTAAACCAATATTGCATCTGAAACTTCCTCTTCAGCATTATTTTCCGATAATATCTTAACCGTTTTTAAAGTAGATTCTGCAATTTCTGTTAAGGCCTCTTGCGTAAAAAAAGCCTGATGCCCGGTAACCAAAACATTCGGAAAACTGATTAGTCGCTGAATATCATCATCTCCAATAATACTTCCGGAAAGATCTTTAAAAAAGAGTTGTTCTTCCTGCTCATACACATCAATTCCCAGCGCCGCAAGCTGGCCTGTTTTTAGTGCTTCAATCACTTCACGTGTATTAATCAATCCGCCCCTGCTTGTATTGATTAGCGTAACACCTTTTTTCATCGTCGATAAGCTATTCGATCCAATCAAATAATGGTTTTCCGGTGTAAGCGGGCAATGCAGCGAAATAATATCGGCTTCCTTTATTACTTCATGAAAAGGCAAATATTTTACTCCCGCATTTTGTAATGATTTATTCAAAAAAGGATCTGAAGCCAGTACAGTACAGCCAAAACCAAGCATAATTTTACAGAAAACAGCGCCAATTTTTCCTGTGCCGATTACCCCTACTGTTTTGCCAAAAAGATTGAAACCCATTAAACCTGAAAGCGAAAAATTCTGTTCGCGTACGCGGTTATAGGCCTTGTGGGTTTTACGGTTTAATGTGAGCAGCATGGCCACAGCATGTTCTGCAACGGCCTGTGGTGAATAAGCCGGAACGCGGCAAACGCGAATGCCGTATTGTTTGGCTGCGCTCAGATCTACATTGTTAAAGCCTGCACAACGCAAAGCAATAATTTTCACCCCTTTTTGCGCCAGTATAGCTATAACATCAGCCGTTAGTTTATCGTTCACAAATACGCAAACAGCATCAGTATCTGCTTTTATCGCATCGGCAATATCAGGCCCCAGATGAGTTTCCCAAAATTCTAATTCAAAATCATAATGTTTATTACAGCTTTCAAAAAAATCACGGTCGTAAGGCTTCGCAGAAAAAAATACAATCTTCATATCGTTAAAACTACGGATTAAATAGGATTTTGCTGTGCTGTTTTAACCTAGTGATTAAAACACTATTTTCCAAAATCGAATAGTAGCGTCCCCTTAAAAGTTTTTCCGTCTGTTTTGTTTTTCTGGCTTTGGGGCCCTAATAATAAAGCCGACTGAAACTTGGTCCCGATGGCACTTATCCCCTTTAAGAAACCGATACTCCCTTCTGGGAAGGCGGGCTCTACATTGTTATTGCTTAATGCCGCAGCTTCACGTGCAGGCCTGAACATTTGCAGATAAGTATCCTGATCGGGTATATAAACCGTAAATGGGGCTTCTTTATTTTCCACAGTTACCCAGTTCACTTCGGTATGATAGCCTTTAAACTCGGGATAGCCCCAGGTTTCGCCGGTAATCGAATTATTATAATCCTTATGCCAAACTCCAAACTGCTGCCCTTTTAACCTGTTTTTCCAAACCCGGTACGGGCCACGGCCAAGGTATTTCATTCCGGTAATTTTATCCTCTGGATAATTAAAGGTAATACCCATAAAATCAGCATCGCCTTGCTGGTTAAATTGATATTCGAGTTTTACCAGCTTTCCGGTTTCAAATGTCCACTTCGAATGCAAATTACCAGCACCCTGATAATCAGACTCAACGATATACTTTGCTCCTTCTGCTTTATGACTAAAATTTTTCAGTTCAGTATTTACACCAGCCAACACCGGACCTTTTGACAAAGAAATAACGGCATTTCCCTTAAGCACTTTCTCCAGATAACCCGTTGTCTTTTCAAAATAGTAGCTAATACCGCCCTGTTTAATCAGGAGCGACTGGTTAGTTTCTTCGGCTTTTACTTCTGAATTGAATAGCGTAGTTTCTTGCTGCTCTGCAATCAAACGGGCAGCTTTTATCGGCCAGCTCCAGGTAGATATTTCCTTCTTATCAGCTCCATAAGCGGTTAAATATAAGGCATCACTTTGTGCCCACGATTTTGGCAAAGCCAGATTAAGCGTACCTTTCGCGCCAGGTTTAAGCTTAGAAGCTATTACTCCGCTGGCATTTACAATAGCTTTGGTGCCTGCTGTGTTAGCCGATGGAAAACTAAGCAATTTCCATTTAAAAGTGCATTGATCAAAATCGGTAAAATTGAAACGGTTCTCGATCGCGATTTTACCATTAAAATCATTGTCAATTTTTTTCAGATCGACAAAAACCGGAGACCATATCTCTTTTATGGTATAAAAACTGGCTTCCTTTTCGCGATGTGGGCCAACAATTCCATCAGGAGCATGGTTTCCATCACCATCATAAATACCGTTTTTATCTGTACGGATTACGTTTTCATCCACTAAAGCCCAAATAAAACCGCCGGCACCATGCGGGTGAATGAGCATTTGATTCCAGAAATCATCTAAAGCCGCACCGGCACCACCGTCATAAAGCGCGTGCATAAATTCAGTCGGGAAGAAAACCTCCTGTCCTGAAGTAGCAGCCTTAACCATATAATTGTAATCTGGATAATGTTTGGTATCAGTTCCGTTAAACTTCTCCCATGGGTGAATTACGGTACGTTTCTGGGGATCGTATAAGGCATAATCATTGTCTAGATCGGTATTAAAACCTCCTTCGTTACCATTGGCCCAAAAAATAATAGATGGATGGTTTACATCTCTGATTACAAGCTCTTTTACGAGTCTGTGCCCAACTGTGTTATCGTATTTTGCCTGCCAGCCCGTTAATTCATTAATCACATACAGTCCTAAGGAGTCGCAGATATCCAAAAATTCTGCATCGGGTGGATAATGCGACATGCGAACGGCGTTCATATTCATTTCTTTCATTAACCTCACATCCATTAAATGTACCTCACGGCTTAATGTGCGTCCGCTTTCGGGCCAAAAGCTGTGGCGGTTAACCCCTTTTAAAATCATTTTCGAACCATTAACATAAAAACCATCGCCATTACGCAGTTCGAGCGTACGAAAACCGAACTTTTGTTTTACCTGATGAATAATTTTCTGTTTATTTTTGATCCGCACCACCACCTGATATAAATTGGGGAATTCACTGCTCCATAATAAAGGGTTTGAGAATGTAGCCTTCAGGGTCTGCATACCATTCTCTAAATTCGCTTTTATGGCAAATGCTTTTCCCACGTTTTCGCCAGTTAGTTTTTTCACTTGGGCTTCAAGAATATCATCTGTTGCCAAATTCTGACCATAAACATCAAGCTGAAAGGTTCCATCGGCCTTGGCATTAATTGCAACTCTTTCTATAAATTTGTTTGGTACAGTTTCCAGGTAAACCGGACGGAAAATGCCACCAAAAATCCAAAAATCGCTCGTTCTTTCGGCTTTATTAATCGATGCATTTGCCGATACTTTATCAACCCTAACTTCCAGCAGGTTTTTCTGCCCTGGTTTTAACAGTGTGGTAATATCATATTTAAACCGATAAAACCCGCCCTGGTGCAGGTCTCCGGCCAGCTTTCCGTTAATACTAACCTTAGTATCGGTCATAGCACCTTCAAAAACCAGGAATACTTTTTTTCCTGTTATTTTACCCATCAGAAATTCATAACGATAAATGCCCTGTTCGCTGGCTTTAACTTTATCGTGTCCATAGTTGTAACTTCCAAAGCCCTGTAATTCCCAGTTAGATGGTACAGGTATTTTAGTCCATATGCCGCTTTTACGACCGGCAGTACAATAAAAATCCCATTGCTTGGTATGATCTTTATCTGTTCCGGAAAGATAGGTTTTGGTAGTTTCCTGCGAAAAGCTGGCGAAAGAAACCAATAATAACAATAATGGTATTAATCTTTTGATCATGATATATCTGGCATTAGTATAGAAACAGGTGCTATTTTCATCGAAAACAAAGGGTTTTGATTCATTAAAGCGAGCGTTTCACAAGATAACAGAATTTACGCGCAGATCAGGCAAAATAACCAGCATTTTACATCGTTTCATCATCTTCATTTTAAGATGAGTGACATCCCATTAAAATTTTATAATTTTAACACAGAAAGTAAGCGAAGCCAACCCAATGCCGAAATAAAATTACGCAGTTCAGAAACACACTTAAGCTTGTAAATAAAATGGAAACAACAAATTTAAAAGATGGCGACTACTGTGTTGTGGTTAAAGGAACACATATCGGTAAGTCTGGCAAGGTAAGCGATATTAACACGAGTAAAACAGGGCACATTACCATTACAGTTGAGCAAGACAATGCCGTTAGGTTTAAAACTCTTGGCAGGAATGTAATACTGAAGGACAATTGATTTCTCAAAAATCAATATGAATCACGCATATAACTGATTTTTTTCCTCCATGGCTCCTTACCCAAATATTTACCACTGATTTTGCAAATCACCGCAGATTAACTTTCCTGGTTTTTGTTGGCCCGGATTTGTGAACTGGTTTAGCCATTTTGTAATTGCAAATCGAGTCTAGTTTTTTATTTATTTTTAGCTTTACGATACAAACCATTGTTCCTAAACCCGATCGGCGTGTAAAACCCGCAGACCCGAAGCATGAGGCTGAGGACTTGGAACAAAGAGCGGGACAGCAGGCCTCCAAGGATTATTGTCCGTTCATTTCCAAATCTTTATAAATGCAAAACCTAAGGCACTGTCATGCTAAGGGATAAATCAACTATCGTCTCGACCGAAGTGAGATCTTTTAACATCGTTCAAAGATTTCTCCATTCCACTACGTTCCAGTCGAAATGACGCCCAATTTTTAGAAATCTGTCATTAATAGAAATCACCTCCAATTATCGTCATCCGATAGCTAGCGGACGCGAGAAGGCTTTTTATTTAGCCTGATATACCGGCTAAAGAAAGCAAAGGAAACATCTCATTTACAGCTAAAATAGCCAAAATCAGTAACATGTTGATTACGCTGAACGGGGTTAGCCCTCTGCTCCGTACTTTTATGCCACACACAAATAAATTGATGAGGGCGCTAACTAAAACGATTTTTCTACTCCTGCTCTTTGCAGGTTTTTTTACAAACATTAAGGCACAAAATTATGCCGTAAAGGGTATCGTGTTAGATACTGCAGGCCTACCACTACCCGGTGCGGTAGTTAGGATTAAATTTGGTACCGACAGTATAGGCACCTCTGCCAATCCTGATGGTACATTTGCATTGGATAAAATTAAATCTAAACAGTTTACCCTATCAGCAGCTTTTATCGGCTTCGATACCTTTGTTAAACACTATCAGATCGAAAAGGGTAATATTTTAAGCATCACCGATATCAGGCTTAAACCATCAGCCAACACCTTGGAGGGCGTAGTGATATCGGGTGTTCCTCCTGTTAAAGTAACCGAAGATACCGTGAGTTTTAGCGCCAAGGCCTTTCCCGTTAGAGATGGCGATGCGGTTGATGAAGTGCTGAAAAAACTACCCGGTATTAAGGTAGACAAAGATGGGAATGTAACCAGTCAGGGTTCGCCTGTAACCAAAATACGTGTTAACGGTAAAGATTTCTTCGGAACAGATGTAGCCACAGCCATTAAAAATCTTCCTGCCGATATTATCAAAAACCTTCAGTTTATCGACGATTATGGCGATCAGGCTAAACTTACAGGTATTAAAACAGGTGAGCCGGAAAAGGTACTGAACCTGACCATTGAAGAAGATAAAAAGAAAGGTTATTTTGCCAGGGCCTCTGCAGGTTTGGGCAATGCCGATCGCTATAATACCAATATACGGGGAAATAGCATGAGGGGTGAACAGCAGATTTCGTTCGATGCCACTTCGGCCAATGCCAATATGCGTGGTGGTGGCGGCGATGGCATTACCACCAGAAACGTCGCGGGACTTAACTATAAAAATGAGTTTAACAGCAAACTCTCTGCAGATGCCGGATATAATTTTAACAACAATAAAAACAACACCATCAGTTCTACCTATACACAAAGTGTATTACAAGATGCAGGGCAAAATCCGCTGAGCAGACTTGAAGATGCCCGCAACAACAGTAAGAGCAATAACTATAGCCATTGGTTTGGCGGTAATTTGGAGTATAAAATAGATACGATGAATTACCTTAAGATTTCTCCAAACTTTTCTTACAATACCAATAGCGGTAATAATACAGGTAGCTCACTTATTACTCAGGATACCTTATCTACCAGAAGAGAAAGCAATAATTTCAGTAATTCGAATAACCTGAGTGCCCGTACGAATATATTTTACAACCATAAATTTCCGAAGAAAGGCCGAAACCTGAGTTCCTGGGGTAATATTAATTATACCAATGGCGAAAATTTTGGTAATGTATATAACAAGTATTTCAATTTCGAAGGTAAAGGAGTCGATTCGGTACAAAACCTGCTAAACAATCAAAACAGTCAGAATTTAGGGCTTAACATTGGTGCATCGTACATGGAGCCGCTTTGGAAAAAAACCTTTTTAGAAGTAAATTACAGTTGGAACCGATCATCGACAAATAATTTAAGAGATACTTATAATGTAGTTGAAGGCAATGAAGTATTTAACCCAAAACTGAGCAACATTTACGATTACCAGTTCATCACCAATAAGGTAGGACTGAATTACCGGTATATTGGCGAAAAGCTAAACTATACCCTAGGCATCAACGCACAGCCGGCCTTACTTCAGGGACAGAATTTAAGTAATAATATTGAAACCGTTAACCGTACTTTTAACCTCATCCCTTCCGGTCGGTTTTCGTATAAATTTTCTAACCAGCAATCGCTGGATGTAAATTACTGGGGAAGAAATAACCAACCTGGATTCTTACAATTGCAACCCATATCCGACAATTCTAACCTCCAGAACGTGGTTACGGGTAACCCTAACCTAAAGCCCGAATTTATCCACAGTATCAATGCCCATTACAAACAAGCCGATTGGAGCGCCGGAAAAGTGATCATGGCCAATTTTAAGTACGAACGCACTAACGATAGAATTGTAACCACTAAAGAGCGCGTACCAAATACTGTTAATCAGCTCACCAGTTATATCAACACAGACGGGTACTATACTTTACAAGGCGATTACGACATTAGTAAACCGCTCTCGCCAGAGCGAAAGTTTACCATAGGTTATTCTGGTTCAGGGCAGTTGAACAACAACATTACTTTTACAGATCATAGCAGAATAGAAGCACGTAACATGGCCTGGCGCCAGGAACTCGAATTTAGGGTAGACCTGAAAGATATTGTCAACTTTGAGGTAGAAACCTCTTATTCGCAAAACCTGACCAAGTATTCGAATGATACGTTTACCGACCGCCAGTCTAACCGTTTTGAGTGTGGTATAGAAGGCCGCAATTATTTCTTTAAAGATCTTACACTGGGCTACGATTTCACCAAACAGATTAACTCAGGTTTTGATAATGGTGCCGTGCGTAATCCAACGCTGCTTCGTTTATCAATGGAATATAAGTTTATGAAGAACGATATGGCGGCTATCCGTGTAGAAGGATTCGATCTTTTTGATCAGAACTCCGGAATATCGAGAGATGTGTTCGATAACGTAATTGTGGATAAGCAAGTTAACCGCTTAGGAAGGTATTTTATGTTATCACTGATTTATAGGGTGCGTAAATTTGGTGGTTAAATTAGCTTATTTTTTTTTATGAACAAGAGAGATTAATATCGCTTGCGTTGTCTTCTTAATCTGCGGGAAACTGTGCACCAACTGACTCCCGCAGATTATACTGATTACCGCACAAGCTTATCCCTTTTCTATTCCAGTTTTAGTAGCCACTGGTTTTTTCTTCCTAAAGTTGGGAAAAGTCATCGGGCTTTTGGCCGGGCGCTCATCTCCAAGTAATACACCCCATTGTTTGAATGACTCTGTACGATCGAATACAATTTTGAGCACAGCCACAATAGGCAGCGCGAGGAACATCCCTGAAACCCCTGCTATACTGCCACCGATAAATACCCCAAGGATGGCAAACAAGGCATTGATTTTTACCTTAGAGCCCACAATACGTGGCATAAGTATGTTGTTATCTAAAAATTGAACAAATGCAATTACGCCTAAAACGGTAATTACCGGCCATAATTCTTGCGATGAAGTAAGCGTAAGCAGTACCCCTATCAAGTTACCGATTAAAGCACCCACGTAAGGGATCAGGTTTAAGATGGCAAAGATCACTCCGATTAATAAAGCGTGTTTTATACCGATTAACATTAATATCCCACCTAATAAAATGGTCATATAGGTAATCTGGATCAACAGTCCGATTAAGTAGCTTTTAATGATCGATTCGGTTTCATAAATAGCCTCTTTCACTTTTGGATGATCATCTGTTTTAAACCACATGAAGATAAAACGCAATAAAATATCTTTATAAAAAAGCATCAGGTAAATATAAATGGGCAACAAACCGATAAATACAAAAATGCCACTTAATGTAACGGCAGCACCACCTGCAAGCGAGGTACCCATGTTCATCAGATCGTCGCTTTTAGTTTGTATGAAGGCTTTTTGCTGTTTATCGTTGTAATGGGTAATACGGCTGATCCAATCGCTTAATGAATTGATATGCTGTGTTACGTTTGCTTTTATCTGCGGAAAATCCTTAACCAAAATGCCGATCTGGTTCGAAAAAAACCACACAATCAAGGCCACAAAGAGCGCTACCAATAGAATGGATAGAATAATGGATAAGGACTCTGGTATTTTTTTTCTTTTTAAAAAGCGATACACCGGTAGCAACATAATGCTGATAAAAAAAGCCATCAACATCGGCATGATAATGTCTCTTCCGATTACCATAACGGCAACAATGGCCATCAGACCCAATAATTCTATCGATCGTTTAACGGTCAGGGGTAAATTGTTCGTCATAAAAAGCTTATTCTGATTTGAGGTTTATAACACAATTGTTATCTAAATGTTTTAAGTTACGAAAGTTAGCTGGGAGTTTGGCCTGGCATTGATTAACCAATTTCAAAAATTAACCGATTAAACCAGTTTTAAGTTGGGCCCTTGAAGTTGGGAGCCAATTAACCAATTCCTCCTCTATATGTCACCCTGAACGGAGTCGAAAGGCTGATAGTTGGTTCAGAGTTAGGAGTTTGACGTCAATTAACCGATTAACCAGTTTGGAGTTGAGCCCTTGGAGTTGGGAACCAATTAACCAATTTCCCCCTCTATAACTCACCCTGAGCGGAGTCGAAGGGCTTATAGTTTGTTCGGAATTAGGAGCTTGACGTCAATTAACCGATTAACCAATGCTTAAAAAAATTACTTCCCTTACACGATATACCCACAGATTAGCCTTATTTTTGCAGCTTTAATACCGCACATGAACAATCAAGATACCATTATTGCTTTATCTACTCCTTCAGGTTCCGGCGCCATTGGCGTGATCCGTTTATCTGGTCCGGAGGCGATCTCCCTTACCAATACCGTATTTGCAGGAAAAGATTTAGAAAAGCAGGCTTCACATACTTTACATTTTGGCCTGGTTAAAGATGGCGATCATATTGTTGATGAAGTGGTGGCGGGTTTATTTGTCGCCCCAAAATCGTATACCAAAGAAAATGTGGTAGAAATTTCCTGTCATGGTTCTAACTACATTATCCAACAGATTATTAACCTGTTAATCAGCAAAGGAGCCCGTGCTGCCAAACCTGGCGAATTTACCTTGCGTGCCTTTTTAAACGGTGCTTTCGATCTAAGTCAGGCAGAAGCAGTAGCCGATTTAATTGCCTCAAATTCAAAGGCTTCGCATGATGTAGCCATGCAACAGATGCGCGGTGGTTTTGCCAACGAATTAAAAGGTTTACGCGAACAATTGATCCATTTCGCTTCGATGATTGAGCTCGAACTCGATTTTGCAGAAGAGGATGTAGAGTTTGCCAACCGCGAGCAGTTGAAAAATCTGGTAAATAAGATCAATTACGTTCTGCAACGTTTAATCTCCTCTTTCGAAATGGGAAATGTGATTAAAAACGGGGTTCCGATTGTTATTGCGGGCAAACCTAATGTGGGTAAATCTACGTTGTTAAATGCCCTTCTGAACGAAGAGCGCGCTATTGTCTCGGATATTGCGGGAACCACACGCGATACCATTGAAGATGAGCTCACCATTGGCGGCATTGTTTTCCGTTTTATCGATACGGCCGGAATCCGTGACACAGCCGATATTATCGAAGCTTTAGGCGTAGAACGTACCCTGGAAAAAATGAAACAGGCCAAACTGATCATTTATATGGCCGATGCTGCTCAAAGTATTTCAGAAATTGAAGAGCAGATTCGGGGTTTGGCGCAATTGGCCATCCCCTATTTAATTTTAGTCAATAAAGCCGACCTCATGGCTGATGCGCAGCGTAAGGCTTTCGAAGCTTTAGATGTTGTTTTTATTTCTGCTAAAGAGAAACAGGGTATCGATGAATTAAAAACCACCTTACTAGAGCAGGTTAATTTGCATCATATTAATACCAGCGAAACCCTGGTGACAAATATCCGCCATGTAGAAGCTTTAAAACAAACCGAACATGCGCTGCAAAGGGTTTTGGCCAATGTAGATAATCCGGTTACCTCTGATTTTTTAGCCATGGATATTAAACAGGCACTGCATTATCTTGGCGAAATTACAGGTACGGTGACTACCGATGATTTGTTGGAAAATATATTCACTAAGTTTTGCATCGGCAAATAATTTCATAAAACAACCACTAATTTCGACAACTTACGACAAATAATCATCTGATTATTAATAAGTTATGTTAAATTTCTCCATAAATCCCTTGGAGGTTTGCCACTATTTTTCGCATTTTTGTTGCTCATTTGTTGCTCGAGCGACTGAAATTTTTTCCCAAAAAATCATGGGTGAAATGATGTCGCTTATCGACACTTAATGACACTAAACAACATTAAACAGCGCTAATAAACCCCTATTTTGAGGGGAAATTACCACTGACGTTCTGGGGTCTAAAAGTCCGGTCGACCTGCAGCAGATGCAGCAAAAAAGGATGAAATGAGTAGCAATATAACAGTTGAGCGAATCTGCGAACACTGCGGTAAGACATTCTTGGCAAAAACCACTGTCACGAAGTACTGTAGCCTGAATTGTAACAGGCGGCACTACAAACAAAAAATCCGTGATAGAAAGATTTCGGCAAGCAACGAACAGACACTTAGTATCAGAACAAAAGCGATCAATGACCAGCCTGCAGAGTTCCTTACGGTGAAACAGGCTGCGCGCCTGCTTCACTGCAGTGAAAGGATAATTTATCAGCAGATCAAAAACGGCAGGATCAAAGCAATCCAGCTCAGCGAACGGAAAACACTGATCAAGAGAAAGCATCTGGATAAGGCATTTAAACAGGCCCATTTTCAGCCGGTTCAGTATACCGAAAGAACGAAAAACCCTGCTCTGATCTATTGTATAAGTATGAATGATGCCCAACAGCATTTTGGTATATCAGAAAAAGCACTTTATGACCTGATCAAACGGAACGATCTTGAAGTATTCTCTAACGGAAAGTTCAACTATGTACTCCGATCAGCATTGAACCAGATATTTTATAAAAGTTAATAAGTTATGGGAAGCGTTACACTCAGAAGGAAAAATCTTATTACCGGAAGGCAAAGTCTTTATTTGGACTATTATCCTCCGTTTTTAAATAGTAAGACAGGAAAAGCCCAGCGTTCGGTTACGCTGAAATTATACCTGTTCACAAAACCGGAGAATGAACTGCAGCGCATTCATAACAAAGAAACACTGCTCACCGCTCAAACTGTCTGTGCGCAACGCCAGATCGAAATACAGAACAGGCGCTTCGGGATTATTTCAGAACAGGACCGAAATGCAAGCTTTACCGAAATTTTTCGACAAGTATCCAAAAGCCGCCGGAAATCAATGAATGATCACTGGGAAATGGGACTGCGTTATTTTATCGCTTTTAGTGGTCATGACCTGCGTCTGCCGGAGCTGTCTGACTTTCTTTGTGAGGATTACAAAAACTATCTGCTGAGCGGACCCGGAATCTCGCGCTATGGGCGGCCGATCAAAAGGAATACAGCAGTTACTTATTATGCCAAATTCCGGGCCGTATTGCGACATGTCTACAGGCGTAAGCTCATCCCGATGGATCTGCATGCAATGGTCGAGCCTATCTCACCAAAGGAGACGAACCGGGAAAGACTGACCATGGAAGAGTTCCAGCATTTGGCAGATACGCCTGCCAGCTCAGACTTGATGAAAAATGCAGCGATTTTTTCCGGACTTACCGGCCTCAGGTGGTCAGACGTGAGTACGTTGCACTGGTCTGAACTTAGGGGCAGGCCGGGCAGTTTTGAAATTCAGTTTTCGCAAGGTAAGACAGAGCAGGCAGAAGTAATGCCGATATCGGATCAGGCTGTTGCCCGCCTTGGAGACCGAATGGAACCGGGAGATTTACTTTTTCCAGGCCTGAAGTACAGCCAGCTAAAATCTTTCTTTACCAACTGGTGTACTGCTGCCGGTATTTTTAAGAATATTACCTTCCACAGCTTCAGGCATACTTTTGCTACACTTCAGCTTGAGCTGGGCACTGATATTTACACAGTATCTAAACTCCTCGGACACCGCTCCCTGAAAAATACCGAAATTTATGCTAAGATCGTAGATAAGACTAAGCGCCAGGCGGCAGCTAGGATGCTGCTTAAAGATGTTGAGAGTGAAAGCGGTAGTGATGGTCAGGAGAAAAGACCTGGTATTTTTATACTGCACAGAAATAAGGAAAAACTTGGCACAAGCTAAGTGAATATGTCCTTTTTATCCAAATGACTGCTTTTACTTTGCGACTCTTGAATGATTTCAGATGCAGTTTTGCGTCTGGAAGCTGAAACCCATTTTTTGAGTTCCGATTGGCTAAAGTATAACCGTCTTCCCGGCTTGCTTACCGGTATTTCCATTCTACTGACTTTAGAGTATAGGGATTGCACGGAAACCTTTAGGTAATCGGCAGCCTCCTTTACAGTTAAAAGGTCATTCGATCCGTCGTCCACCGGATTAAGATCTGAGACCATTTCTTCGATCCGTTCTACTTTTTCAAATAACTGACGGATGATTTCAGGAAGTTTCTCAAAGCCAAATGGTTTCATAGCATAGTTTAATGTACCACAATTTTGGACATTATTTTGCTGCTATTATCCAATATTGGGTGGATTGGACTTTTGATGTATTGCCTGCAAATTCCGATCCGTCCTTCTGCGCATTTAGGCTGATCTAATATGGTGTTATTTCTAAATCACTATTATTATGACGAGCTATCTTCAAAATAGTCTTATTAAAAAAGGTGGGAAATCGGGAGAACTGCCGTTTAAATATACGACAATGATGCTGGAAGGAATTTAGCGAACAAGGCAAAGAGCATGTTTAGGGGAAACGGGTATTTATGCAAATCGCAGCTGATAAAATATTAATCAAATATTTTATCAAAACACGCCTAATTATACCACAGGTGAGTTTTTGGCATAAACAAAAACAACTATCGTTCAAAACACTAACTCACAACTAATTAAATAATAAGGTTCGACACCCTTTCGTTCCGAAAACATTGTGAATCCGTAAAAAAGCGCTTCAATCTTAAAACGCCATTTTAGACAAAAGTGCAATGCCCTTGACTTGCAAAAGCACTTTAAGGATAAAACATTAATAACAATATCACTATAATTACAAAGTTTCCTTGCCATAGCCAAAAGCTTAAGACTTTTTTCAATATAAGTTAGCCTATGTGTTAACAAAACTGTGAAACCAACAATTCCTAATCACTCTGTATGCATCTCTCCATCCTTATAATTGATCCATGTGAACAGCAGTAGGTAAAAGATTATCTATATTTTCATCATCCGTGATATGTGGATAGCAGTCATTTCTTTATCATTTTGAATGGTCAGTATCCTCTAGGTAACAAAGCCGGAAAAGCGATCCGATGACCTTTATCTTTGACATCAAAATTACTGTTATGAAAAATCTAATGAGAAAAAGTATTGAAATTGTATTCATGATTCAAAAAAAATTGCACACAAATGTGACCGGAGTGCTGTTAACCGGAGCCATCATCCTATTTACAACATTAAATAGCAAGGCCCAAAGCGGGATACCAATTATTGCAACCGAAAACCATGTAGGACTCGCAGTCAAAAACCTGGACACTCAAAAAAAATGGTATGAAAAAGTATTTGGGATGAAAGAAGAACAGCATTTTGAATCATCGGAATACAAGGTTCGCACTGTTTTACTGCGATCTACAACCGGACTGGGAATGGAGCTGATCGAAGTTAAAGAAGCATCAAGAAAACGAGATTACAAAAATGCATTAGATGCAGCGTCCGACCTGGGTTATGGCCATTGGGCAATTGTTGTCAAGGACGTTAAACAAGCCTATAGTCTCCTCATTACGGCAGGAGCAACAAGCGTTTCAGCACCTGCTCCGGCGGTTCAGCCCGGTGCCAGCTTTGCATATGTCAAAGACCCAGAAGGCAACCTGATCGAATTGATGCAACTGGCATCTAAAAAATAATGAGCCGTTTACTTTTCGGCTATTTTGCGCCGATGTTTTCGTCCCCAGCTGATCATTTCATCGACCATAGGTTTAAGCGTAAAGGCATAGGGCAGTAATGAGTAGGCAATACTGATCGGGTAGGTCACATCCACATCTCGAAGAATAAGACGATGTTCTTCGAGATCTTTAAGCTCTTTAGAAAGGACTTTGGTCGTTATGCCCGAAACACTGCGTTGAATATCCGTAAAACGGGTTGCACCACCATACATTGCCATCAGAATCGGAAGTTTCCACTTCCCGCTTATGGTATATAAAGTATCCTGTACATATTTGATCTTTTCAGGAATCGAAATTTCTTTTTCAACCATTTTCGTTTAAATACTACACACAAATTTAAATAATCTGCACATCAATAGGATGCATGGACAATAAAATAGTTCCAACCTCCAGTGCCATGGAGGGTTATTAAAAGCAACTTATGCTAGCATTATTCAGCCATAACAGTTGTCGAGCGGTTATTGTGACATACTGATGCCAACAGATGTAATGACGACCATTTTCTTAGCTAACTAAGCAACTTATTGGCTGATTTACCTAAGTATTTCAGCCAATCATGTCTTTTACGTCTCATTATGGTTCCTTGTCAAAAATATCTGCCAGCATCATGGTGAGTTCCTCCCCTCTTATATTGGCTGCGATTATTTTGCCACCTTTATCCAGTAAAAAATTTTGCGGAACCGCCTGCACGCCATACAATTTAACCACTGCATTATTCCAGAATTTAAGATCTGAAACGTTGGTCCAGTTTAGGCCATCTTGTTTAATTGCGTTTAACCATGCTTCCTTCTTCCCAGGCTGATCAAGAGATACGCCCAACACCGTAAATCCTTTTTCATGGAATTTATTGTAGGCTTTTACCACATTTGGGTTTTCTTCCCTGCATGGAACACACCAACTGGCCCAAAAATCCAAAAGCACGTATTGCCCCCTAAAAGATGAAAGTCTAATCATTTTTCCTTCTGTATCTGCTTGTTCAAAATCGGGTGCAATTTTGCCGATAGCAGTAATTTTCATAGCGGCTATGGTGCTCTTAATGTTTTTGCCATAACTGCCTTCTTTATATTTTTGTCCAAGCAATTGATAGAGGTTTTGTGCACTTACAGCAGAGATATTGCCGGCTAGATTATTCAGCAGGTAAATGGCCGCAAAAGAATTGCTGTGCTGTTTTATAAATACTTTAAGCCGTTCTGCTTCCAGTTTATTATTTTCATCATTTAGCTCCTTATAGTACTTAAGTATTTCATCATACTTTGGGTTTTTCTGATTGATGTTTTTTAACACATCAGCCCCAAATTTAGCAACCAGTTTATCGTTTATACCTTGTTTGCCAGCACTTCCGGCCTTTGTAAAAGCCGAATAAAGTTCGTTTTCCGGTGCGTTTTTGATAACTGAACTGCTCAAGGTTTCCATATTTGCATTTATCTGAACGATACCCGGCCCAGAAATCAAGATTCCATATGGCGCGTAACCTCCTTTTTTCTTCAGTTCGAACTTGCTGTAAAACATGTATCTCGCCGGCCCTTTGTAAGGCACAACGATTTCGAATTTTCCATCTGCAACCTGTACAGAATCATGAACGCCCATGGCCTTATTATATAATACTAAAGTGCCTCCATTGTAGGCCGTGCCGGTTGTACCCTTAAACACCACTACATTCTTTTCATCTTTTGATTGAGCAGATGCAGCATAGTTAATCAGTAAAACCAGCATACAAAAAATACTCGTTTTTATTTTCATCCCGCTATGGTTTTAATAATTGGGCCAACATTTTTTCCATGTCTTCATCTGTGCTATGCTGTCCGTCAAACCGGCCGATAATTTTTCCATGGGGGTCGATCAGGATTTTGGTTGGGAGTGCACGTACTCCATATTGCTGACTAAGGTCACGGGGATTATCCAATCCCTTTACAAACATCTCGGCATTTAATCCGCGTAAGGTTTGGGGCCAGAGATCGGTTCCGTCTTTCTCGATTGCAGCCAACCAGTTTGGCACATTTCTATCATCATCCCCAATGCCGATCATAACCAAGTTTTTGTCTTTGTATTTATTGTAGAGATTGATCATCTGAGGCATGCTAGCCCTGCAGGGAACACACCAGGTTGCCCAAAAATCAAGCAGCACATACTTTCCTTTCATGGCCGATAGCGAGAGTTCTTTCTCATCCTTATCTTTAACATTGAAGGTAAATGCTTTAGTTCCGGTCAAACCAACCTCCCTGCTTTTAATTTCGGCAGCTAGTCTTTTCCCGTCAATGCTCTCCTTTAGTTTAGGACTTAATCTATTGTAAAGCTGTCTTATAGAATCCATCCCAAAGGTTGAAGTATAATATTTAATCCGGTCTGCAGTTACATAAGATGAAGGATTGTCTATAAAATATGCGTAACTTATTTTAGCTTCTTTTGCTTTAAGAATTTTAAGTGCGGCGCTTAACTGTTGACCGTTTCCAGCATTTACATCTCCATGCGCTGCTTGACCAGATAATTTATTTAACGAATCAATAGATTTACTTATGGCTTTCGTTTTATCGTAAAGCACCTTCCAGTCCAGCTGGACCGGAGAGCCTGTTATTTCCAGGTAGCCGCCCGGTGCAGGTACTTTTGAAATTGTCATTTCGCCAGGATTCAGGTAGGCCGCGTTTCTTTTCAGTTCTACATCCTGTTTACCGATCACTTCTCCTTTATGTTTAAAAACCAGGTTGGAGAAAGTCGGCTGACTGATCAATCCTTTTATCTGGAAATTCCCGTCTATTGCGGCAACACTTTCCTGGATAATTTTTCCCTGGCCATTGATGTAAATAATGGATACTGAATCTAAGGTTTTGTCGTTCGTTTTACCAAACAAGGTAAAAGACTTTAACGCTTCATTTTGTTGACTAAAACTTTTCTGCGACCCTAAAAAGCATAGGATCAGCGTCAAAAAATATTTTGCTTTCATGAGTTTAATATTTGCTAACCGCCCGAAGCATTTCAACTTCAGGCGGAAAAGTTGAATAAGCCGTATTAGTAATTCTGTGTCAGGTTTGGGTTGTAAGCTGTTGCACTTTGAGGAAATGGAAAAATGTACAGCGGAGACTCTGGCCTCAGGATATAGGTAACCCCATTTACCGTGCGTGTAATAGTTTCCTTGTAAGCCTCTTCGGTATTCCAACGTTTGATATTAAAATAATTTTTAAAGGTATATAAGAACTCGAACCTTGCCGTTTTCTTAAGATAGGCAATAGCCTGTGCTTCGGTTGTAGCAGTTTGCGGCGTATAAATGCTAGGATGAATCCTTCGCTGTCTGATCATGTTAATGATGTCCATCGCTGCAGGAACATTCTGCGTCCTGGCCAGGCATTCGGCTTTAATTAAATAAGTATCACTCGTGGTAAGACCAGCTGTATTTACCGCAAAAATTGTAGACGAATAAGAAAGTTTGGCATTCGCTAGACCGGTTATGGCAACAGCCTGCGCCGGAACAGGAAAGTATGGCTTTACATATTCGTTCTGGATATTCCCAGGCTCGTAAGCCGCGAGCGTCTCAAAAGTTGGCGCAATCAATGTTGACGGCCCTTTGTTTGAGGCATAAAATAAATTATCCGCCGCGGTCACTGCCGGTTTTGCATAGGGGCTTGTTCCAACTGGCGCAAACAAACGATCATCTATAATGGTGCTATTGATGGCCAGGCTAGCGTTTGCAGCTGCTAAAGCGCCAGTATAATTACGCATGGCTAAAAACACCTGTGCCCTTACGCCATAAGCAAAGCCTAATCCAACACGCATGTTATTCGCCGGAACACTGGGAAGGCTGTTAAGTGCAAACGCGGCATCAAGATCTGAAACAATGTCTGCATATACCTCTGCAACGGTGTTCTTTTTATTCGGTTCAGATATCAGATTATCTTCTTTTACATAAGGAATACCACCATCTGTAGCAGCCGTTGCCGGATTATAAGCTTTCGCATAAATATTTACCAAAAGATAATGCATATAAGCCCTTAAAATATAAGCCTCAGCTTTTAGCGTATTTGCTTTAGTACGGTCTCCACTTGCCCCCTCTGCATTTCTAATTACTACATTACAAATGTTGTTGATAATGAAATACATTTTTTCGTACTTAACGTCTGCCAATGCAAGGCTCTTACGATCGATATTCTCGTTATAGGTAGTGAGCGCGGTATTCAGATCTTTTGCATTTAAGCTGATCAAAGTAGCCACATTGGTTACGTAAGGATAAATATCACCGACCAAAACCTCCGCATCATTACAATTAAAAGCCTCTCCCGCTGTCACCACAAAAGCTGGAGAGGAAATGGAAACGGCTGTGTTTAAACTGAAATTATAATTTAATAATAAATCCAGATCAGATACCCGATCAAGTACATTACTTCCCTTCGGCGTAATCTCTGTAAACTTGCTGCACCCCGATAATAGAAATATAAAAATCAGTACTACCGTATTGCCATATATTTTCTTGTTCATATTCATTTCTCTATAAATTAAAATTAAGACCAAACACATAAGAGGTTAGCACCCTTGCCCCACCCGTTTCTGGATCAAGATTTACATCATTATTTACCCACAGCGATTTAGGGTTGTTTATCTGGAAACGTAAACCCACTCCTTTCGAACCTAATTTGTGCGCCAATTTTGCTGGTAACTGATAGCCTAGCGTTATATTTCTGATTTTGATAAAATCTCCTGAATAAACAAAAGCATCTGAATAACGAAGATGGTTTGACGGCGTTACCGAAGTACCAGGATAAGTACCTGGCGCGTACTGGCCGTATCCAGGAACAATTGTTGTGGTATTTCCGGGTGTCCAACTATCCAAGAGATAAGACGGACCGCCGCTGTAACCCAGACCACTTGCATAAATTTCGGGATAAACACCTCTTAAATACTGTCCCCCAAAATATACTGCCAGAATATTGAGACTAAATCCTTTGTAATACAACTCGTTCGTTAATGCAATGTTATTGACCGGATCTGTTCCACCAGAGTAAACAATCGCACTCATATCACTTCCGGTTAAAGCTACTGTGCTTAGCGTACCATCGCCCTTTAGCCATTGTGGCTGGCCAAGGTTATTGAGTCCTTTATATTGAAAAGAGTAAAGCGAATTTACGGGATAACCCACTTTGTAACCGCCCTGAACCAGTGGAATCGGCAATACAGAAACCTCATCAACATAGGTAATTCTATTTTTGTTATGGCTAAGTACCAGCAAACTGCTCCATTGAATCCCATCTGCCTTTGCAGCGTCCGTCCAGCCGTACCCCAAACTCAACTCGATCCCATTGTTCACCAAACCACCGTTATTGATAATCTGACTAGTAAATCCTTCAGATGGATCTATCCTTTGGATAAACAATAAATCTGTACTTTTCTTTCTGTACCAATCTAAGGCTCCAGTTAATCTTTTATTTAATAGTGCGAAATCTAAACCAACATTAAAAGTCGCCGATTTCTCCCACCTTAATTCTGGATTGGCGGCATTGGTTACTACAGACACAGGTGCATTTGTAGCGGCATTAGGTGGAAGCGTAGAACTTGCTGTTAAAAAACTGGTTACATCCTGACTCATATTTCCGGTGATGCCATAGCTGCTTCTAAGCTTTAGGAAATCGATCCATTTCTGAGAAGACATAAATTCTTCATTGCTGATGTTCCAGGCCAGTCCTGCAGAATAAAGCGGTTTTCCCCTGAACCTTTTATCTAAACCAAACACATCGGCATAATCTATACGATAAGAACCAGAAGCTGTATATTTATTATCATACGAATAGTTGGCTACTGCATAGCCAGAATTGGTACGGTGTGTAATTTCGGGAACCAATCCGATTGGTGTGTTTAAATAAGTATTATAGAGGTTTGTGGTACTCGAATTTGGCTTAAATGTTTGCGAAGTATTATAGGCAAATAACGCCGGATAATTCACTGTCGAGGTAGAGTGCGATTGCAATTGGTCATCATATCCCAACAACAATCCATTGGTTCCCTTATCTCTCGTTTGGCGGAACTCGGTTCCGGCACTGAGATCAATCCCATGTTTGCCAAAAGCCTTTCTATAACTCAGTTGTCCCCTTGCAGTCCAGTAGTCGCCTGTACTGTTTGTTGTCGACAGTTTTCCGCCATTTTCCGGCAAGAGGTTTTTATAGGTTTCCGGGGTAGTTCCCTGAGGTACTTTGTAATAAACACTTTTAAGATACCTCATGATATAACTATCCGGTTCAGAATAATTTGAACTGTTATTGATCAGGCTTTCATATTGAAACTGTGGTGAAAAGGTTAAGCCTGGCAGGATACGCAGATGCAGGTTGGCAAAATACCTGGTGTAATTTTGTTTGGTTAACCTCTGATCCTGTTCCAATTCTTCTAAATGATTCACGTTCATGCTATATCTTGGCATAGAAGCTGGATTAGCATTATACATATTGTAATCACCCGTAGTGTAATACACGCGGTTCCCATTTGCATCCAGAAGTTGCAGGTAAGGCGATACATTGCTTGCGCTTGTTGCAAAACTACTGGCACTTGCCTTGGCTTTTCCGAGAATGCCGTTTACCCCAAAGTTAACATCCAGCCATTTGTTAAACTGGTAAGTACCTTTATAAAAAATATTTAACTGCCTGTTATAGGCATTGATGATCCCCGAATTGTTCGTTTTGTAATTTAGGATCAAACTTGAGTTGTACTTGCTGCCATCTGTTCTAACAGAAAGATCGTATTGTTGCAAAACCGTATTTAACAGTGCATTGTCGGTATACTGCTGCCTGAAGTCATTCTGCTTGAAGTCATTTAACCTGCTATCCAGTTGAGCCTGTGTGATCTGGTTTTGTGCCTTTTGATACCAGGCATATTGCACGGGTGTAATCGGATCGCCCCTGTTAATTGCTGCAGCGGTATTGGCAACTGTTCCGGCAATACTGGTATAATAATTCGAGTAATAGCTGTTCTCTAAATCTACCTGTTGCGCAGGCGTAAGCATGTTATAACTCAGGTTGGGTTTTTCAGTTAACGTTACATCAGCGGCAAAATCGATAGTGGTGCGTCCGCCTTTTGCTTTTTTTGTGGTGATTACAATTACCCCATTCGCGGCTCTTGCACCATAAATTGCGGCAGCAGCTGCGTCTTTTAAAACCGTAACGCTTTCTACATCGTAAGGATTAACATTCGCAACGGTACCCTCTATTGGTAAACCATCCAAAACGACCAGAACGGCACGACTAGCGTTAATCGTATTCACGCCCCGGATTGTAGTTGTGCCACGGTAATTTACAAGGCCGGGTACACGCCCTTCCAGGCTATTAATAATATTGGTATTGTATCTTTTGGCGATTTCTTCACTGCCAACGGTAACTGTAGCCCCGGTAACACGTTGTTTTGCGATGGTCTGGAAACCTGTATTGACTGAAACTTCCTGTAGAAGATTTGTTTTTGTTTTAAGGCTAACCGTTAGTTGCGTCCGGTTGGCCAGGTTGATTTCCAGTGTATCAGTAGTGATGCTCGTAAAAACAAGCACATCATCTTGTTTATTTGCGGAGATAGAGAATTTACCGTCGGCATCTGTAGTGGTTTTCTTGCTGGTTCCTTTTATAGAAACAGTAATACCAGCTACAGCTTTGCCATTTTCGTCGGTTACCGTTCCGTTAACAACAATATCTTTAAAGAAATCGACAAGCCGGTCCATAATAGACGGTCCTTTGGCACTGATCACCACCGTTTTATCACGGATGGTGTAGTTGAGCGGCTGTTTGCTGAAGATCGACTGAAGTACTTCTTCTATTTGCATACCGCTAACATTGATGTTGACAGGCGCCGCCTTTTGTAATAGATTTTCGGTAAAAACGAAGTCGTAACCAGTCTGGTCTCTCAGCTCTTTAAGAACAGATTTTAACGGCACATTTTTCTTCGAAATACTGATCTTTTGTGCAAGGCCGGCGGCGCTAACATGCATTAATGTAGCGATTAATATAACGGTGGTTAGGCGCATAATTAGCAGAAATTTATGGATATAGCCGGGCGTAATACCGGTTTGTTTGGTATAAATTTTATACATTTGTTTGGTTTTAAGGTTAGTAGTGACTAAGAAAATTATTGACGTAATACCGCATTTGCCAGATTCCGAGGCCAATCGGAATCTGGTTTTTTTTTGATATTACCGCTTTGATTTTTACTTCATTACGGTAATCCTCCTTCCTTCAATCTTAAAGTGAACATTTCCGGTCAGTTCCAATATCTCAAGCACTTTGGAAACATTGGCAAACCGGGAGACCGAGCCTGTGTAAAGCTGTTTTGAAACCTCTCCCGAATAAAAAATCTCTACATTGTACCATCGTTTGATCTTATTCATGATGCTTTGGATATTTTCCTTTTCGAACATAAACTTGTTGTTTTTCCAGGCCACCGCAAGTTCTGTATCTACATTGGATATGATGATGTTGAGCCCCGATCCCGATGCCTGTTGCCCAGGCTTGATGATGTTTTTTCTGTTGATCATTACGCTTCCCTCTATCAATGTGGTTTTGGCCGCCGCATCTTCAGCATAACTGTTGATGTTAAAATGGGTACCCAAAACCTGAATTTCCTGCTTATCGGTATGTACAATAAAGGGCATCTTGTTATTTTTAAAAACTTCAAAATATCCTTCACCAACAAGTTCAACCCGCCTGTTTTTCGCTCCCGCAAATGTTGTCGGAAATTTAAGCTCAGAGGCCGCATTAAGCCAAACGGAGGTACCATCGGCCAACAAAACCTCAATCTGCTCGCCATTGGTTGTTGTTAAGGTATTGTAAGTAACTGTTTTGGCATTAGTTCCTGTGACTGAATAAATCAACCTGCCGTCCTTGGTCTTTGAAATATTTACCCCTTCTTGTTTCGCAAATTCTCCACTCGTTCTGTCTGATAAGAAAATTTTACGGCCATCTGCTAAAGTCAGCGTCGCGGAATTTTTCCCAGGGGCAACATCATTGGTATAATTATTCTGTTCTCCATTGGAAGTTTTTTGCAGGTATAAAAATATCCCTAACGAAACTAAAATCAATAAACTTGCCGCGATGGAGATCGGGATCAAAAGTTTTCTATTTGATCTCGGATAAACCAATGGCAGTTTAGACCGGATTTTTGCTTTGCTCTCTTTTAAATCTTCAACACTTGGTTGCCGATCAGCATTGGAGGCAAAACTGATATACCAGCTTTCCATCTGTGCATTTTCTTTCTCACTCAGTTTCCCGGTTTGACGTTTTTTAAACAGTTCGTTAATTTGTTGCGCATTCATAGGTTTGGTTTACAACAGGTTTTCTCCTTTTTATAATACCAAGACGGTTAACAGGCGCAATCGTCATATCGGACAAAGAAAAAAAAACAGATTATAGAAAAGGAAAGAAACTCATAAAGGAATCGAGCTTTGGCTTTAATATTTTAAGTGCTTTATATACCTGCTGTTTTGCGGTCTGATCGGTAATGTTCAATTTGGCAGCAATTTCCTTGTAGCTTAATCCATCTTTTTTATTCATCAAAAACACCTCCTTCATTTTAGCGGGAAGATATTCGATTTCTCTTTCGATAATTTTAGAAAGTTCACGTTCCCTGATTTCGTCATCCGTAATATTATAGCCTTCAACTAAAAACTTATCTAGGGATGCTGCGTATTTCAGAGCGATTTTTTTGTGCGATAAGATGTCAAAAATCCTGTTCCTTACCGATACACTCAGGTAGGACAATAAGGAAACTTTAAACTCAATAACTGACCTTTTTTGCCAGAGCGTTAAAAAAACATCTTGTACTACATCGTTAATTTCTTCTTTATCTGTCAATATCCGGTAGGCGTGGCGGAGCAGAATTTCATTATATCGTTCGAAGATTTCGGTGTATGCGTACCCATCATCATGTTTAAGCAAGATGATCAGATCGGCATCCGAAAAATTAACATACGATTTCATAGAGAAAAGGAGCCATTCAATTTAATCTGATGTGGCTCAACGGATATTTAAATACTCATGGGCTAATATAAGTACTAAAGTTTATAAATTATATTTATCAAAGTGCCCACATAATTATTTCGACTGTATTATTTAATGAGCACGAAGCATAAGCTTATCAAATAATAGTGATCAAATACCCAATTCTCTTGAAATTGCGGTCAATAATCTTGTTCGTGTATCAAAAAAGGCACTTCCCGAATTCTCGGGTACCTGATATCAATATTGCACAGATTATTTTTATTTAAACACCCAACACATTCGCCGATTAACGTTTATAAATTATTTGTTTTTTGTATATTTGTCTCATAACAGAATATCATGAACATTTCAGGATCTTTTCGGGCCGAAAAATATCACCTCACAGAATTTACCAACGATACCGCGCCGACAAGGCGTGATTTTTATAAAATCTGGCTTGTAAAAGACCGTGGGATCCTGGAGTACGGAGACTGCACGCTGGATCTCAAACAACCAGCCTTGGTATTTCTACACCCCCTTGTTACCTATAAGTTTGTGCCTATCGACAAAGACAGAAGCGGATACTGGTGTATTTTTACCGGTGAGTTCCTCAGCGGCTCAACACGCTTTATCAACCTCCAAAATTCTGCCTTATTCGATCCTGATCATGCGTTTGTCTGTTTCCCGGACAGGATCGAGCTTTCCGCCTTCCAGTTTCTTTTTGAACAGATCATTTCCGAGCATCAATCTGACTATGCGTACAAACTCGAAAGTATCCGCAATTTAACAAGTTGTCTGATCCACCAGGGACAGAAGATGCAGTCCGTGACCGCGCCTCGTTCACAGCAAAGAGCATCTGTACGGCTCACCAATTTATTCTTAAATCTATTAGAAGAACAATATCCCATTTCCTCAACTGAGGTGCCCCTGCTGATGAAAAAACCATCGGACTTCGCTGATAAACTTTGCGTTCATACCAACCATCTCAACGCTGCCATACAACAGGTGACAGGGAAATCGACAAGTAGTCATATTGCAGACCGGATGATTGCAGAAAGCCGGGCGCTTTTACAGTATTCCGATTGGACAGTAGCCGATATTGCATATAGCCTTGGCTTTGATTATCCTAACCATTTTACCGCATTCTTCAAAAAGCACACCGGACAAACACCACTGTCACTTCGCAATTAATTCTTTGATTTTTGTATTTATTCCTTTGAATAGAGTTCACGCAACATCCCTTTTTGCGCCGACCTTTGCTGTAACAAGATCATACAAATATGGAAAAGCAAATGAAAGCCTGGCGCCTGGAAAAAATGGGTGGCAAACTTGAACTGAAAGAAGTGCCAATGCCTCAGGTGCGGGCCGGCAGCGTGCTGATTAAAGTTTCAGTATCCGCATTGGTATCTTACCTGAAAAGCTATACTGAAGGAAAGCTTGCTGTTTACAATCCACCTCCACAGGAATTCACCATGGGCAGCAATGCCATCGGCTATGTCGAAGAAGCAGGTCAGGATGTTTGGCATCTCAAGCCCGGTCAACGCGTTGCATTATCATCTCACATCGTCGCCAGGGATAATGTAAAAAGCCCGATGACGATCCTTTTGGGCATTACCAAAAACGGTGACGGAGCTTTGCCTGCCCAGCTGGATTGGGCAGACGGCACACTTGCACCATACGTATTGGCCCCGGTAGAAGCCCTGACACCGCTAGATGGACTTGAAAAATATTCAGATGCACAACTTTCTGCCGTAACCCGCTTCGTCGTTCCCTATGGCGGAATGCTCAAAGGGCACCTGGCTGCCGGGGAAACAATCGTCATCAATGGTGCTACGGGGTCATTCGGCACTTCCGCTGTATTTCTTGCCGTAGCCATGGGGGCTTCCAAAATAGTCATTACCGGCCGGAATCAGGCTGCGCTTCAAGAGGTTGCCGAGAAAGCGGGTGGACGGGTTATTCCTGTAATCCTTAAAGGAAATGCCCTGGAAGATGCACAGTCCATCCGTCAGGCCTGCGGCGGGGGCGCCGACATGGCATTTGATATGGTAGGTAATGCCAAAGATCCGAATTCTACTTTGGCTGTATTATTCAGCCTTGCGCCGGGTGGCCGCCTGGTCATTATGGGCAGTATGGCCGTCGACCTGCCGATCCCATACACCTATGTCATGCTCAACAGCTGGTCGATCATCGGTAATTTCATGTACCCGAAAGATGCTACGCGCAAAATGCTGGAACTGGTTAAAAGCGGGCAGCTGCCTATCGAGGTTATCGAGCCCAAAATTTATAAAATGGAGCAGTTGGATGAAGCCATGGACGCTGCTGCTTCAGCACATAACCTGGAAAATGTGATGATCGACTGTCAATCCTAATCCTTATAAAATGAATAATAAATTAAAAAAAGAACTGGAACTGATCCGGTATGTAAGGCAGAGTGTTTTGAAATTAATCAAAGGCTTAAATGCGGAACAGCTGAATCTGGTTCCAGAGCGAATGAAGAACAACCTGATCTGGAATCTGGGCCATATGATATTCACACAGCAAATGTTGTGTTACCAGTTGGGTGGATTACAGGCAACCATTGACATTCCTTATTTTGAAAAGTTTGCGCCCGGCACACTCCCTGAACGTTTTATACCCGAGAACGAGATCCAAAAGATCATAACTGTGTTTACCGGAGCATTTGAGCAGTTGACCGAAGACGCCCTTTCAGGTAAGCTGGAAGCTTATCAGGCATGGATCCTTCCCTTCGGCATAACTATCGACAATATCGAGGATGCGATGATCACCAATGCCATACACGAAGGCCGTCATTTCGGTGTGGTGATTTCACTAGAGAAATTGGTGACTGCCAATCGGCCCTAACAACCTGCATATTGTTAGGCATTTGGCTCTATTTTAATAATATGAAAAGAGGAACGTTTCATGCGCTTAGCAGTCGGAATTTCCCGCTCTATTTAGCTGGCCAGTCGATATCGCTGATTGGCACATGGACGCAAAAAAAGACGATGAGTCGGATGGTGTCCATACTATTAAAGGCAGGCTACTGCAAAGTGATAACCTTATAATAATCGAATACAATTAAATAAATGGAAAATTCAAATTGGACCACAGCAAATATCCCCGACCTTCGCGGGAAAACAGCTATCGTAACCGGGGCAAACACTGGTATCGGCTATGAAATAGCATTACAGTTATATAAAGCCGGGGCCGATGTTACGATTGCCTGCCGGGACATGGAGAAAGGAAAAAAGGCAGCAGCAAATATGATCTTAGGTGGTGGACGCGGTTTATTGCGTTGTAATGTCCTTAATCTGGCTGACCTGGATTCTGTTCACCGGTTCGCACACGAATTCCACGCTGGTCATGAGGTACTGCACATTCTGATCAATAACGCAGGTGTTATGTATCCGCCTCCGGAGCAAACGCGCGAGGGATTTGAACTTCAGTTTGCGACTAATTTCCTCGGCCACTTTGCCCTCACTGCGCAGTTATTTGATCTGCTTACAAAAGCATCTTCGGCCCGGATAGTGACCATGAGCAGTGGCGCCTACAAGCGGGTAGATACGATCGACTTTGAAAATCTCATGCTGGAAAAGGCGTATGATGCGAGCAAAGCTTATGCAACTAGCAAATTGGCTGACCTGATCTTCGCGCTCGAGCTGGATAACAGAATAAAAAAGAAGGGATTGAATGTTGCCTCTATGGCTTCGCACCCCGGTGTTACCCTGACCGATTTGCAGCGCCATATTGAACCTGCAGAAAGAGACAAAAGAATGGCCATGTTTGGCAAAATGATGCCGCCCGCACAGGCTGCCCTGCCAGCCCTTTTTGCAGCAACAGACCCGAATGCCAAGAGCGGTTGTTATTACGGCCCGAATGGACAAAATGAATATTCAGGATATCCTGGCCTGGCATTCGTTACGAACGCTGTGACAGATCCTCCTGTAGTCAACCGGCTCTGGTCGCTTGCCGAAAAAATTACCGGAATTGTTTTTCCATGAATACCAACAACCAAAATTCAACAGATGGAATACTTATACCATGTTAAAGCGTTTGAGCAACTCGGCGTTACCGGCTTTATGCCTTGCTCCGGCTCAGAAGTGAAGTGTTTGTGGTTGAGCAAAATTGCGTTTTTCTTGATGCGGATGACAAAGACCAGAACGGTTATCATCAGCTTATATATTCAGGAAAGCAATTGGCCGCATATGCCAGGATCTTGCCGCCGGGCAAATGTTATGGAGAAGTTGCCATCGGAAGAGTGGTAACTGCTCCTGCATTTCGGGGAAAAGGACTTGGAAGGAAGGTCATGGAACTTGCTATTCAAAGCTGCCGGGAAATTTTCGGAGACACGCCCATACGCATTGGTGCACAGTTTTATACACTGAAATTCTATTACTCTCTGGGATTTGTACAGGATGGAGCGGTCTATGATGAGGACGGAATTGAACATGTTCAAATGTTGCTGCAACCGAGATAATTACTACGGTTGCAGCAGTTAATGGCACTTTATTTTAGTACCATGCCACCATCCATAATAATTTCTGTTCCTGTAATAAATTTGGCTTCCTCTGAGCAAAAATAAACAACCATCTTAGCTACATCAGCAGCATCGCCTATAGCTGCCAGTGGTATCTGGCTTTGCAGACCGGTTTTTATATCTTTAATAGTTTCACTGTCCAGGCCAAGTTTATCAAAGATATTGGTTTCGGTCGGTCCTGGACTTACGGCATTTACCCGTATTTTTCTCGGCGCTAGTTCTAAAGCTGCAGTTCTGACAATAGAGTTGATTGCTGTTTTGGTCAGGGCATATACGGATGAGCCAGCAATTGTTTTAGTGGCAACGTTCGAGGACAGAAAAACGACCGAACCACCATCGTTCAGCAAAGGGATGAAGCGGCTCAAAGTGAAATAAGCGCCTTTCAGGTTAATATCGACCAACTGATGCCAGAACGATTCAGTAGCAGCCTCAATCGTTAACTTGCCTATCACCCCCGCATTAATGAAGAGGTAGTCTACTTTTCCAAATTCTTTTTTGATCTCCGCAGTCAATTGATCAAGCGCCCCCATACTCGACTGATCAGCAACTTTTCCAATAACCCCTAACGCAGAGGCTGCGTTCTGAACAGCTTCTACCCGGCGCCCTGTTATAATAACCGTAGCCCCGCGATCTTTAAATTCCTGAGCTGTAGCATAGCCTATTCCGCTGTTACCTCCCGTAACAACAGCGATTTTTCCATTTAAATTATTCATAGTAAACATTATTTTGACAAAAATATACCGTTGTTATCATAGCTTTGGTACAGGTATAACAGAGTATACTAACCATTATGATACAACCAGAAAAGATTCAGATCCAGGAACGGCAAGCGCTACTGGATACCATTTATGTAATCGGTGGAAAATGGCGACTTATGATTCTCAGGTCAATTTGTGACGGCAACTCAAAATTTGCGGAAATAGAAAGAAGCATCCCCGGCATTACCGCCCGCATGTTATCGCGGGAATTAAAAGCGATGGAGCTAAATGAGATCATCTCCAGGGAGGCACATGCCCATAATTTTAAAATAATCGCTTACAGGCTTACGGATTACTCCAAAAGTTTTGCACCGGTAGTCAGGGCCATGATCGAATGGGGAATTTCGCATCGTGAAAAGATGCACAGGAAAACACACCAACGCTAATTGATTTGGTAATTCAAACGCTCCTCAAAGAGTGTGCTATTTCCTTAGTCCTAAAATAAAATTAAAGCCTGGTGCGACAAACAATGCAGTAAACGTGATATTTACAGCCATCTATCGGAGCAAAATATTAATGTTTTTTCTATAAGTCAGGCCAAAATGGATTTCTAGCCTATTTCCAGATCCGGCAACTGCAACAGTTCCCTAAATTGATTACGGAATTGAATCAAAAAAAAAACAAACACTTTGGATATATGTCTTAAGTACTTCGACCAGCTTCGCAACCGTCAATAAAAACACCTCACATTGAAGCATAATTTCTATATTAGAAAAACAAAAAAACGATACCGTGTTTAATCTCTTCAAGAAAAAAAACAGCAACATTCAGCAGGAATGGCAAACAAAAGGCGCCGAATATGCCAGCGCCGTAAACGAAATGGTCCGCTTTGCAGATGAACATGGCTGGGACAACTGGAAAGGAAAAGACCCGAGCGATGATCGGACACACCTTGCCCAGGCAGTACTGGCCTTGCTAAAAGAAGCCAATGAAAAAGGAGAAACTCAAAAATTCAGGCAGGATTTCCCACCAGCACATGCACCCCTGACCGGCCTGATGAACAATAATTCACAGAGCATCTGCCAACTCCAATTCATCGAAGGACAAAAGATCGTTTCCTAACCGGATCGCCTTATGAGCAGCGACAGGCCTTCTTGCTAAACGGTACCACCCTCCTGGAGCTGGATGAAAATATCCGCGCCATCGGCAAATCCAAGATCGGAGCGGTATTTGCCATTGCGGTAAAAAATAAAATTACCACAACCCAAGGCTGGCAGGGCGAAATAATCGCGGAATTTACGCTCAGCGAAGATTCAGGTCACGGCATTACCGAAATGATCCCCTTCAACGACGGCAAAAAAATCCTGCTGACAACCGCTGAAGGCATTTTCATCCTGTCCCGACAAGGAGAACAGATGATCCATCCGGTAGCAGATGAAGATGATGAGGAATGGAGCCCAAACATTGATATGGAAAATGCCACCATATCTGATGACAACCAGCTCATCATAGCAGGTGATCAGTGCAGCGATTACCGCGTTCTCGATCCCGAAGGCAATCAGATTGGGACAATCGGGCCACAATCCTCCTACCCACACTACTGCCTGTTCTCCAAAGACGGCAGCCAGCTGCTGACCAATTCCTGCCATTTCTACAATGGGATCAGCATCGGTGTAGATACAGACAAACTGAACGGCATCTCTCTACCTGCTTATGAAGAAAACGGGGATTTTACACCACTGGATGACCAGATGCGCGTTTATTCGGGAGTAGCAGCATCGACATATTATATCCTTGGAGACGCGTATGGCTATATCAGAGCAATTGACAAAGATGGAAAAACCCTATGGAAACACCATTTAGGCTCTAGTATCAGCGGCATGGCCATTTCCAACGACGAGCAGACCCTTTGGGTGGGCTCCCACTCCGGAATGCTCCATAAGCTTCACCTGGGCATGGGCCAGGACAGCCATACCATAGGAAACGGCAACCATTCAGAGGAATTCAGGATAATTTTTTGGAAAACTGAACCCAAGCCCTTGTTTTGGTAAAAGCCAAAACCTGCAAATACCCTGATCTATGATTACCGCCATCGGCATGATAATCATAGATCAGGGCTTTAACGTTTCGACTTCCTCCTGAAGATAGCTAACTAACCCCGATCCGATTCAGCCTCCAGGATACACTGGATATTATATTTCATATCTTCACTGGCCCAGTTCCAGTCATTTTCAAGGATCACCTCAATCAGTAATTCCTCTGCACCATAGCCATAAAGGGGCTTTCTTTCCAGATCATTCACATAAAACATCATTATACCGTCACCATCATCAGTGTAGAAGATAAAATGATCCGTGATCAATGATCTATGGAAGATTTCACCATATTCGTTTTCGATTGCCTGATCTAAAGTAGTCATATTTTTTTTTGCCGGACAAAGACAGGGCCTAGGGAAAATGTACAAGGAACCGTGGAATAAATAGCGTAGCGTTTATGCCGCGAAAGTCCTTTTACAGGTTAACGGCCCGGTATGTTTGCAGCAAAAAAATAGGGCTACCAGCAATCGAAAAATCCGACCCGAAATCAGAACAGATATCCGGTTAACGGATATTTCCATCTATATCTATGAGGAGAAAACCAGATAATATTTTTTTGCGTATAATTGTTGTATAGGGGGTGAGAGCCCTATATCCGGCGAAAGCCAGAGAGCGTTAATTTAGATTGGGGTAATCATTAATTTGATTATCCCTTTTTGAATAGACTTAATGTCCGAAGTTCCCCCGGGCGGTAATGAATAAATTTCCTGTTAGGGACAGGCCCGGCATCCTTTTGGAACAAAAGATACAGCAAATGGCCCGGCCCTTTAGGGGACAGCCAACAACAACCCACCCCTCTTTTAATACCATCCCAACAAAACCACATTTTACTGACACAAACAAATAAAAAAACAAACCATCACAGCACTGCAGGCACAGATTAAGCCGCATGATTCCACCATTCGGCACTTAAACCGTTACCCCAGAGAATTTCCCTCAGTGCTTTTCTTCCTGTCCTAACCACTTTCTTCCTGATACGCTTTATTTAAAATTCCTGCGGCCGTGGAAAGCATCCTTTGACACTTCTTCCTGACCTGCGCTCTTCTGTTCCGGGCCGGATAGGGCGCGGATTTCTCATCCCCCCTGGCCAAGGTCAGCACCGGCAGATCATCCATTTCCCTTTGAACGAGTTTGCCCAGCATTTTGGTAACTGCGACCCTTAATTTCTCCAAGATCAAGGGTCTGACAATTTTTTTAATGCATTCACTGCACTTGCTGATTTTGGGTTGAGCTCCAAAGACCTCCTGTACATCAGGATTGCATTTTGTTTTTCATCCGACTCAGCTAGTGCCATGGCCAGGCTGTCGTAAACATTCGCGCTGTTTGGGAACAAAACAGTATTCAATCTCAGCACTTCCATACCCTGTGTTTTATAATTGTTAAAGAACATGCTGAGCCCTGCTAAGTTCATCTCCCTTTCATCCAGATAAAAATGGGTAGTATCGGTCTTAATGCTATTGAACCTCGCCCATGCTTCATTTACATTGTGTTTTACCAG
>Ga0182007_10000125_pt1 | contig 53785 bp, 50 predicted proteins | sample Sormic07211113_1_FD_123023 | JGI IMG/M metagenome (GOLD analysis project Ga0182007, IMG submission 123023) | Rhizosphere microbial communities from Sorghum bicolor, Mead, Nebraska, USA - 072115-113_1 MetaG | ecosystem: Host-associated > Plants > Roots > Rhizosphere | place: USA: Nebraska...
ACGTGCCTGGTCGAAGCAGTCGCCGATGATCGGCAGCACGCGCTCGTCGACGAAGCGGCCGACGGTGTCCTGCACCATGCGTTCCTCGTCGGTGAGCAGCGAACGGACATCGTACAGATCGAGTGGATGCAGTGCCATGAATTGAGCCTGTCAGATGACCACACGTACATGGCCGTGGAGAAAATGCCTAGCCTCATGCGCCGTGGCGCTTTGTTGCTAAAGCTGTAGGCGCACGCTCGCCGGAATCCCATCCCGGCGCCGCCCTTGCATCGAAACCGGGCGCAGCACCACGATGCAAGGCATCCAGCGCGCTGATCATGCGCAAGCGAGTGCAGCTATCGGTCACGTCCATCCAGTCCAGTGCTGGTCCCGATCACACGCTGCCCGTCAAATGGTCGCGCGCTGGAATTGCTGCCCACTTGGACACCGCACACTTCAAAACGCACGCCGTCGCGTTCGATGGTGTGCGAACGTGCGCCGACGCGAGCATTCGCGACCAGCACGGTCTACGAGCCGCGGTCGACTCAAGCACCTGAGCAGTAGCCAGGCCAGTCAGGCCCGCACTGATCATGACAATATTGCTGCGCCGCGTGGCGAACCCGTGTGCCAACGCATTGCCTCGCCCAAAACGGCCGCGGCCACGCTGGTCATGCAGGCAGTACTGGCCGCAGCCTTGAGAACTTCGCGTCTGTCCGTTGCCCATCTCACCCAGGAACCTGCGCAGATCAGCCATCTCTGGGCACCGGACAAACCAGCACCCAGTCAACAGAAAATGTATATCTTATACATATATCATTCACTCAATGTTGTCCAGCTGTAGATCTGGTTCACGTAGGTGTCCAGAGGTTGTGCAAGACGAAAGTGGGCAGCACCCTCCTATCGCCAATCAGACCCGACTACCCACGCCGACGCACGAACCACGTATTGAATTTGTCCGGACATTAAGCCTATGCTAGAACCGTCGTGTTGCGCCACATATTGATCACCGCGAAGAGAACGATGGTATGTCACCCAAAGTCTCGATCCTGGCTCTCCCGTTGGTGCTTGCCATCGGCTGTGCCGTACACGCCTCGGAGATTCCCGGCAACTGCAGGACACAAGCGGGAGCGCGCTCATTCGAGCCCGACCGTATAACCGGCGGCCACGCCAGCACGGCCAAAGCACGCAACTGGACGCGTGCCATCGCAGATGCACGCGGCAAGAGCGTCGCGTTCTACAACGCCGCACAACCCATACTGTTCTGGAGCGGCACGCCGAAAACCAGCGGATGGCCGGCCATCGTGGTTCACTGAGTTAATTGCACGGTGTAGACGAAACTCACCAAGAGCAAGAATTGATAACCCGGGCTGGCAACACCGCTTCCCGTTCGCACCACGGAGATTTCCAATGAGCCAACAGCCCCCCCCACCCAGCTGGCAGCATGTCGGTCGCCACGGCATATTTCCCGAAGGCGGGCACGACGACACCGCCCGTTTCGATTTTCTGGCCAATATGAACAGCTACCTCTCGACCCAGCTCGGTCCCAAGGTCCGGGCGGCCTATGAACTGCGCGCCAAGCCAGCCTTCGAGAAGGCACAGGGACGCGCGCCGCAGACCCGCCAGGAAGTACGCAAGGCCATGCTTGGCGATCCGATCTATCAGACTTGGAGTGCCCTGCGCCGCAATGCAATGGAAATGCGGCAGCAAGCCGGTCGTGCGCTGGTATTTCGCCAGCTCGGACCTTTGATGGCAAAGGCTCAGGCACTGAATGCGGATGCGTCGGGTCTGAAGCTCGATCCGTCAGTGGCGATTCCGCGCCATGTCAGCGCCGTGGACATCCACTGCATGCCGGGTGGCTATCACACCGAAGTGGTGGCAGAGGATATTTCTGCCGGTGCCAACTACGACTCCGGCATCTTCGCCACCACCGGCGGCATGCTCGGACGCTACAACGACGGCGGCGGCCAGGCACTGGCGCAATGGCTGAAGGAGAAGTACCCCGAGTTCAAGCCCAAGCGCATCCTCGACATTGGATGCACGGTTGGTCACAACGTGGCGCCACTGGCGCAGGCATTTCCGGACGCCGAGGTGATTGCGATAGATGTCGCCGCGCCCATGCTGCGCTATGCACATGCGCGGGCCCGCTCGATGGGTGTGCGCAACCTGGAGTTCCGTCAGGCCGACGCAGAGTCGACCGGCTATCCGGACGGCCATTTCGACCTGATCAGCAGCGCGATGTTCTGGCATGAAAGCTCGGCCAAGTCGATGCCCAAGACCTTGCGTGAAGTCGAACGCATGCTCGCTCCAGGCGGACTGACGGCGCATCTGGAGCAGCCTCAGTACCACGGCATGGACCTGTACGAGCAATTCGTGCGGGACTGGGACGCCTACAACAACAACGAGCCGTTCTGGAGCGTCATGCACGAGTATGACTTGCGCCAGATGATGGTCGATGCCGGCTTCGACCCTGAGCGCTACTTTGAAGCCAAGGTGGCAGGCGTGGTCGACCGCAGCATCTTCCCCACGGCCAGCGACGAAGGCGAGGACTACGGCCGCGCCGCCCTCTGGACGATGTTTGGAGCCTGGAAATGAGTGATATCGATGACATCGACCCGATCGCGTTGGCAGGTACCCGGGCCAAGGGCAAGCGTCCGTACTTCTTCAAGGATCCGGATGTCGACCGTGTGCTATCCATCGCGATGGTCGTTGCCATGGAGCATGCGGTAACTCGCCAGCGCCTGGACGCCCTGGAGCGCCTGATCGAGAGCAAGGGTCTCCTGAGCCGCACCGAGATCGACCAGTTCCAGCCCGACGCCACCGTTGAAACGGAGCGCGGCCAGTGGATGCAGAGTTACATCGCCCGGGTGCTGCGCATCGTGCAGCAGGAATCCGAGGCACTTGAGAGTGGCGCTGCCGAGCCACCGCTGGCCGAACTGATCGAGCAAATGCGCGAACCTTGACCTGCCACCAGACCGAATAATCATTCCTCAGCAAAGCCGGAAGCTTTAACGGTGGCGGTCCCTTCCTGGACGCTTATACGCGCCCGAGCCATCGCGTCAGGACAGGCTACAACCCGAGCTCGGCCAGCACCGCAGCAGTCGAGCCACCCAACGCGTCGAGTGCCGGATTGATCCGCCCCGGCTCGGTGGCAAAGTGGATCGGGATGCCGAGATGCATGCCACCATCGGGTGCGGTCCAGATCATGCCTCGTTCACGGGTATGCGGATCGTCGAATGCCTCGGTAAGCGTCTTCACTGGTGCCCAACACACGTCCAGTGGCTCAAGAAACTGGCACCATTGCGCCAGGGGTCGAGCCGCGAATGTCCCGCACAGGAACGCCTTGACGGGGTCCTGCCCTCGACCAGGCGGCAGGCGGCACAACGATGCCAGATCCGGACGACCCAAGGCGACCAGCAGGTTGTCGGCAAACTTGTGTTCGGCGCCTCCCAGAGCCAGCCAACGGCCGTCGCTGCAGCGATACAAGCGGTACATGGCGTTGCCGCCCCAACTGCGTTCTTCCTTCACCACTGGATCGCGATTCTCCGCGAACGGCGGCCCGAGCACATTCGGCAGCCAGGCCATCAACGCGTCCTGCATCGACAGGTCGACATAGTCGCCCTGCCCGGTCTTTTCGCGGCGGTAAAGCGCCATCAGGATGCCGGTCAGCGCGGTCAGCGAACCGGCCATGTCGGCCACGGGCATGTGCGGGGGGGCCGGGGATCCATCGGGACCAAGATTCAGGCTGACCACCCCGCTATCGGCTTGCATCGCCAGATCGTGCGCAGGCCGCGCAACTTTGGGCCCAGTCTGCCCGAACGCACTGATCGAGCAGTAGATGACGCGTGGATTGAGCGCGCGGCAGTGGTCGTAATCGATACCCAGCCGCGTGGCGACGCCGGGACGAAACGCTTCGACCACCACGTCGGCCCAGGCAACCAGCCTGTCAAACCCGAGTTTGCCGGCGTCGCTTTTGAGATCCAGCACGATGCAGCGCTTGCCGCGATGGGTGTTGCGAAACCAGGTGGATGCACCGGCCTGTTTCAGACCGACTTCGCGCACCGGCTCGCCAGAGGGTGGCTCGATCTTGATCACGTCGGCGCCGTGGTCGGCCATCGTCATGGTCAGGTGTGGACCAGGCAGGAACAGCGACAGATCCAGAACGTGGACACCTTCCAGCTTCATCTTGGTCTCCTGGCAGCAGCGTGGATTGTCACGGTCGCGACGCGCTTACACTACGCCGCGCGACACCAACTTCTCTCGCTCGCCGGCTCTGTAGCCCAGTTCGGTGAGCAAGTCCCGGGCATCGCCGCTCAACGGTGGGCCCGCGGTACCGGACAGGCGCTGTCCGTTCAACTTGATCGGACTGCGCAACATCCGTTGCGGACCCTGTGGATGATCGACGGATTGCAGCATGTCGATGTGCTCCACATACGGATTGTCCAGCGCCTGCGCGACATCCAGTACCGGGGCAATTGGAATCTTGCCGGCAAACTGCGCCACCCAGTAAGCAGTGTCGTGATGCATCAGCGCCTCATCGATCAGCGGGGTCAATGCCTCGCGGTTGGCGCGACGTGCGGGAAACCCGGCAAAGCGAGCATCAGTTGCCAAGGAGGGGCAGTCGACACCGGCGATAAAGGTCTGCCAGAACTTCTCCAGCATGCACATCACCATCACCCAACCATCGGCGGTGCGATAGACTTGGCACGGTACGGTGCTCGGATGGGCAGAGCGCTCCAATCGCGTGGTCTCGTGGCCCGCATTGAGATACCAGGTGGCCGGATAACTGAGCTGGTGCAGGGCCACGTCGAACAGGCTGACATCAACGTCGCGACCGAGTCCGCTGCGGCCGGCACCGAGCAATGCCGCAAGCAGGCCCATCGCCATGGTGGTGCCGGTCATGTAGTCGACCATCGACAGGCCAAACCGCGACGGCGGCTGGCCGGGTTCGCCGGTCAATGCCATGAAACCGGCCTCGGCCTGCATCAGGTAGTCGTACCCGGGCCACGCTGCACGCTCATTGTCGCGTCCGTAGGCCGACAGATGCGCACAGACGATCTTCGGATTGAGCTTGCCCAACGTGGCGTAATCCAGCCCCAACTTGGCCGGCTGGTCGCCGCGCAGGTTGTTGAGTACCGCATCAGCGCTGCCAACCAGGCGCTCGAACACTTCGCACCCGGCAGGAGTCTTCAGGTCCAGTCGCAGCGAGCGCTTGTTGAGGTTGAATGTCTGGAAGAACTGGCTGTCGCCCTCGCCGAGGAAATAGGGCCCGGTTGAGCGCGATACATCGCCACCATGCGGCGATTCGATCTTGATCACCTCGGCACCGAGGTCCGCCAGGTGCATGGATCCGTATGGAGCCGCGCCGTATTGCTCGACGGCAAGGATACGGATGCCGCGCAGTGGAAGGTCGATCATGGTGCTGCTCCTTGCTGTCGCTCAGGCCGGGTGACGCGCCACGAGCTGCTTGGCGATGATGATGCGCTGCATCTCGTTGGTGCCCTCACCGATGCACATCAGCATCGCGTCGCGATAGAAGCGTTCGATCTCGTACTCGGTCGAGTAGCTGTAACCGCCGAAAATGCGCATGCCCTCCTGCGCGCAGTACGCACCGGTCTCGGTAGCGAAATACTTGGCCATGCCCGCTTCCATATCGCAACGCTGACCGCTGTCATAGGCGCGGGCAGCGCTTTCGATCAACAACTTCGAGGCTTCCACGCGCGAAGCCATTTCGCCGAGCTTGAGCTGGATGGCCTGATGCTCGCAGATCGGCTTCCCGAAAGTCTTGCGCTCTTGCGCATAGCGAACGGACAAGCGCAACGCGCCCTCGGCGATGCCGGCGCCGCGCGCGGCAACGTTGATGCGGCCAAGCTCGAGACCGCCAACGGTCTGCACGAAGCCCTGGCCCTCCACTCCGCCGACCAGGCAGTCCACTGGCACCTTGTAGTCCTGGAACACCAGCTCACAGGTGTCGATGGCGCGATAGCCGCTCTTCTTCATCTTCTTGGCCACGACGAAGCCCTCGCCCTTCTCGGCGATCAGCATGCTCATGCCCTTGTGCCGTGGCTGCGCATCAGGATCGGTCTTGACCAGCAGCAGCACCATGTCGCCATTGAGTGAGTTGGTGATCCAGGTCTTGGCACCGTTGACGACGTAATAGTCGCCATCGCGTCGGGCCACGGTAAGGATCGCCTGCAGGTCGGTACCGGCATTGGGTTCGGTCAGACCGATGGCGCCGCGCAGTTCGCCGGTGGCCATGCGCGGCAGATACTTCTGCTTCTGCTCCTCGGTGCCGCAGCGTTCGATCGCCGAAGCCATGATCAGGTGCGAGTTGAAGATGCCGGTAGGCGCCATCCACACCGACGAAATGCGGATGACGATTTTGGCGTAGATGCCGGCAGGCAGGCCGAGGCCGCCGTATTGCTGGGAAATAGTCGCGCCGAACAGACCAAGTTCCTTCATCTCCTCGACCAACTCATGCGGGTACTTGTCTTCCTGGTCGTACTCCATGGCGATCGGAGCAACCGATTTCTCGACCCACGTGTCGATGGTGTCGAGCAGGGTGCGCTCGTCATCCGTGCTCCAAACTGGCGTATCGACAGAGCTCGCTGGTGCGTTCATGGCATGGATGCTCAGTAGTTGACCTTGTCTTCGATCGAATGGCCCTGACGCGCAATCAGCATGGTTCGGCTGAACGTGCTCACCAGCTTGCCGTCCTGGTTGAAGCCATCGGTCTTGCAGATAACGATGCCGGCACCCGGGCGCGACTTGGATTCGCGCTTTTCAAGCACCTCGGATTCCGCATACAGCGTGTCGCCGACAAACAACGGATGGGTCATCCTGATTTCCGTCCAGCCGAGGTTGGCAATCGCCTTCTGGCTGACGTCGGTCACGCTCATGCCGACCATCAGGGCGACCGTGAACGGTGAGCAGACGATGATCCTGCCGAACTCCGATGCCTTGGCGTACTCCTTGTCGAAGTGCATCGGATGTGTGTTCATCGTCAGCAGGGTGAACCAGGTGTTGTCGGTTTCGGTGATGGTTCGACCGGGGCGGTGCTCGTAGATATCGCCGACCGTGAACTCTTCGAAGAAGCGTCCAAAGGTTTCGCGGTAGCGGTTTTCGCCGACCTTCTTTGCGTTCTGGACCATAGGTGATTCCTGTCGTGTTGGACGGCCTGTGCGAGCAGGCCGGATATGCAAAGCGCGAGGCGGATTGACCGCGCGTCACATGTGAGAGGGTTAGTCAGTCTTCGCGTGCGCCATGAAGACCAAGCGCAATCGCACGCGCGGCGGCCAATTGAATCGGCCGGTCTACCAGCTTGCCGTCCAATTGGAGGGCCTCGCCACGGTTAGCCTGCATCGCAGCCACAATGCGGCGTGCACGCTCCAGCTCTTCCGCGGTCGGCAGGTAACGCCGCTGGATCGCGGCGACCTGGGCTGGATGGATCGCCGCCTTTGCAGTGAAGCCGAGCGCGATCACCCGATCGGTCTCCGCCACCAGCGCCGCTTCATCCTTGATGTCCAGGAACGGCACATCGATACAGCCAATGCCAGCCTCGGCGGCGATCACCGCCAACTGCACGCGCGGGTGGAAAAAGCTTTCCCAGCTGGCACGGCCACGCAAGGCAACGATGAAGTCGAAGCCGCCGAACATCAGTGCCTGCAGGCGCGGCGTGGCGCCAGCGATCGCGCGTGCATCGAGCAGGCCGCGCGGCGTTTCGATTTGCGCGATCAGCAGGGTGTCGCGATTCGCCAGCACGGAATCGGCCTGCAGCAGTTCGGCCGCGCTTTCCACTTTGGGCAGCATCACGAACGCTGGCGCCAGCCCAGACTCCTTGAGCTCGGCCAGATCTTTCTGCCCCAGTTCCGTCGACAAGGGATTCAGGCGCAGGCCGATCTCGCTGCGCGACACGGGTTTCTCGGCGAGGAAGGCAAACATTGAAGCGCGTGCGCTGTCCTTGTCGCCCGGCGCCACCGCATCCTCCAGGTCAATGCAGACCTGATCGGCATCGGTGGCAATCGCCTTGGCGTAGCGCTTCGGGCGCGAGCCGGGAACGAACATCAGGCAGCGGCGCGGATTGGTGAGCACCTTGCTCATCGCGGCGCCACCTCGCGGGCAAAGTGCTCGGCAATACCGCGACGGGTGGCGTACCAGACACCCTGCTTTCCGGAAACGTACTTGAGAAATTTCTCGAACGCGGCGATCCGTCCCGGACGGCCAATGATGCGCAGGTGCAAGCCAAGCGACATCATCCGTGGCGCATCGGCACCTTCCGCATACAAGGTGTCGAACGAATCAATCGCGTATTCCAGCCAGTGGCTAGGCAGATAGGACGGCGCCAACCACATTTTCATGTCGTTGGTGTCCAGTTGGTAGGGCACGATCACCATGGGCTTGTCCGAGCCATCCACCGGTGCCCAGAATGGCGCGTCTGCGGAATAGTCATCCATGTGGTACAGGAAACCCTCTTCCTGCAGCAGGCGACGGGTCACGGCGGTGTGCAGATAGCGCGACAGCCAGCCCACCGGGCGGGTGCCGGTGGTGCGCTCAATGCTGTCCGCAGCCTTGCGGATGAACTCGCGCTCCTGCGCTTCATCGAGACGAAACTGGTGGATCCAGCGCCAGCCGTGCGAACAGGTCTCGTGCCGGCTGTTGTGCAGGTAGGCGGCAATCCCGGGCGCGCGCTCCAACGACAAGGCGGCCGCGGTATAGGTCGCGGTGACGTCGTATTTGTCGAGCAGCGCGGCTACGCGGGCATGGCCCTCGACCACGCCGTAGCGATAGTTCGATTCATTGCCGTAGTTGCGGATCGGCTTGGTCAAATGGACCGCCAGCTCGTCCACCGGCTCGGTGATCTTGTCGCCTTCGCCAATACTGTATTCTGACCCTTCCTCGACATTGACGACGATCGACAGCGCGAGTCGCGCCTTGTCGGGCCAGCGGTAAACGGGTTTTGGCATGATGGATTCTCTTCAGTCGCGTACGGCAAGCTGCCGATCAATGGTTTTCTTCGCCGCCGGAAACGTTCATTGCTTCGCCTGTGACGTACTGCGCATCGTCCGAACACAAGTAGGCACAAGCGGCAGCGGTATCCTCAGGCAGGCCGGGCCGACCGAGCGGGATGCGCTTGCGCATCGCGGACAGGTAATCCTCGACGCTGATTCCCTGGGCCTTGGCAAAGTACTCGTTCTGCCACGCTCCCAATCCGGTGGTGACATGGTTCGGGCAGATCGCGTTGACGGTGATGCCATGCTGGCCCAACTCCGCCGCGCCAACCCGGGTCAGCCCGACCAGGCCGTGCTTGGACGAGCAATAGGCCGAAGCCAACGGGAACGCGGATTTGGCCGCCTGCGAGGCGATGTTGACGATGCGGCCACCGCGCCCCTGCGCAATCATGGCCTTCGCAGCGTGCTTGATGCACAGGAATGCACCACGCAAATTGACTCCGAGCACGGCATCCCATTCGGCGGCATCCATCTCCACGATCGGCTTCATCAGGTAGCCAATGCCGGCGTTGTTGACCAGGATGTCGATCCCGCCAAAGCGTGCCACGACATCCGCGATCGCCGCCTGCACTTGCGATTCTTCCAATACATCCAGGGTGATTGCAGTGCAGTCACCACCCCTGGCAACGATTGCGGCCGCGACTTGCGCCAGCGCTTCGTTCGTCCCAACGGCCGACGCCGGCATCTCGGCGCCACGCACATGACCTATATCGGTGACCACGACGCGGCAGCCTTCAGCAGCCAGGCGACGGGCAATGCCCTCGCCCAAGCCAGCAGTTCGACCTGCGCCGGTGATCAGCGCAACTTTGCCTTTCAATTCGGGATAACGGGGCATGGAATCTTCCAGAAGTCGGGAGGGTTCACTGGCTCAGCGCGCGCCGCACGGCCGTCACAGTGACTGCATCAAGATGAAAACCGGGCTATCGGCAAACTGCTGGAACTGCGCTGCGCCAGCCTGCAGCGCCGGCGAGCCCAGATCGCCGCCAAACGCCTCCATGTCTGGGACTCGAATGATCTCGACATACTCATAAGGTGGATTGCCGTCGCCAATCAGCAGACCTTTGCTTCGCAACACTTCGAAACCGGCTACCGAAGTCAGCGCATTGACGGTCGGGAGGTCGCGTTCACGTGCCCAGCGCTCGTAGTCGTCCCGGCTGGCGCCGGGTTTGAGGTTGAAAAGTACGATAACGGTATTCATGACTTCCTCCTCGGCCGTAGATTGTGTCACACTTTGTCCGGACAAAGTTTAGGCGCACGGATCACTCGCGGTCAATGGCGAAAGGGAGGCATCCCTCCGTTGCGCGATCATCAGCGAGACAAACTGCACCTCACCAGCGGTTTTGATCATCCGGGAGGATCAACGATGAAACGCTACTACCCTTGGCTTATCGCAATGATGGGCTTGCTGGTGTTGATGATAGGCAATGGCCCGACCATCACCGGAACCCCCGCCTTTGATCCATCGTTGCTGGCGGAATTCGGCTGGTCACGCGCGGCACTGAAGTTCCGCGACTTGCTGACCCTGTTGCTGGCGCTTCTCTACCTCGCCTACTCCCAGATCCATTCCATCACCCACATCCATCTGATCCACATCGGGCTCGCTGCTGTCCTGGTCGCTGTCGGTCTGAACGTGGTCGTGCTCATGGTTTCGCAATGGCTCGTAGCCAAGCGTGGCGTGGCGCTGGGGATCACTCTGATCGGCAGCAACCTGGGCGGTGTCGCACTGCCCAAGGTCATTGTCGCCATGTTGCCGGGGCTGGGCTGGCGCGAAAGCTTTATGCGGTTGTCGGTTGTACCGCTGGGGCTGTTCGTGCTGGTGCTGCTGTATGACCATTTCGGCAGCTATCACGTGGGGTTCCTCCTCATCTGCACCCTCGTACTGGTCGCCTTCTTCGCCGCGATGCGGATGCGCAACGAACACCTGCACCTCGTGTCCGAGCAGCCCTCTGAGCCAGCCACGTCGTGATCCTGCCGTCGACCGAATTCCACGTACCAGGAGGACCCGCATGCCCATGATGGAAAGCTCGAACCTGACCGCCCGCGAATACTGGGAACAGGTCAAGGCCAGGCCCAACCGCGCGAAGTTCGGTTTCGGCAAGCGACCGGCGTTGGTCAACATTGACGTGCAGCGGGCCTATACCGACCTGGACGCGTTCAAGACTGCGTACCAGACCGATCCGCGCCAAATTGAATACATCAACCGCCTGGCCGCACTGTGCCGCGAGCACAAACTGCCGGTGGTATGGACGTACGTGGCCTACCTGCCCTCAGCCGAGGATGCCGGCGTGTGGGGCACACGCACCAACACGGTGGACTCGTTGCAGAACATCAAGCACGGCTCGGAACGCGCCGAATTCGACCCAAGGGCACAGATCGAGTCCAGCGACATCATCATGCACAAACGCATGGCCAGCCCATTCTTTGAAACCAACCTAGGGTCGCTGCTGACCTTCCATCAAATCGACACGCTGATCATCACCGGCGGCTCCACCTCAGGCTGCGTACGCGCCTGCGCCGTCGACAGCCTGTCGCGCGGCTTCCGCACCACGGTGGTCGAAGAATGCGTGGCGGACAAGCACGAGATCCCGCACTTCGCCAATCTGGCCGACATCATGCTCAAGTATGCCGATGTGGAGTCCATCGCCACGGTGGAGGAAGAATTGCGCAAGGTGTCGCCATGACCTCCCCTGCCGGGAATATTCCCAAGGCCGATCCGGGCCTGTTCGACTACTGGCCGTATGACAGCCGCCCGAAGATCAGCTGGCCGGGAGGCGCGCGGGTCGCCTTGTGGATCGCCCCGAACATTGAGTTCTACGAGTACGCACCGCCGCCCAACCCGCAGCGCAAACCGTGGCCACGCCCGCTGCCGGACGTGCTCGGTTACGCCACGCGTGACTACGGCAACCGCGTCGGCCACCAGCGCATGATGCGGGTGATGGACAAATACGGTTTGCGCGGATCGGTGTCCCTGTCGGCAGCCACGCTGATCCATCACCCCGAAGTGATCGAACTGGCGGCAGCGCGCGACTGGGAGTTTTTCAGCCATGGCATCTACAACACGCGCTATACCTACGGACTGAGCGAAGCGCAGGAGCGCGAGATGATCGAGGAGTCGATGGCGCTGATCCATCACCACACCGGCCAGCACTGCGACGGCTACCTGGCGCCGGCACTCTCGCACTCGGAAAGCACCATCGACCTGTTCGCCGAAGCCGGTGGCGCCTATACCTGCGATCTGTTTCACGACGACCAGCCCACGCCCGCGCATACCCGCAGCGGCAAGCGCTTCGTGTCCGTCCCGTACTCGCTGGAACTCAACGACACCATCACCTACGTGGTCAACAAGGTCGAACCACGCCGCTACGGCCAGATGATCAAGGACGCGTTCGACCGTCTCTACGCCGAAGGCGAACACAGTGGCACGGTGATGTGTGTGCCCTTGCATGCTTACCAGGTCAGCCATCCGCACCGAATTCGCGCGTTCGAGGACGCCATGGACTACATCTGCGGCCATGCAGGCGTATGGAAGGCAACCGGCCGAGAAATCGCCCGGCACTATCTGCAACACAGCTACGACGACGCGCTGGCATCGATTGCGGCCGTGGCAAAGGAGGACCCGGCATGAACATGGACCACAACTATCTCGAATATCCCCACCGTCGCCACGGCATGGATCATGACCGCTATGCGTGGTCGATGTTGGCCGACCGCGCACCGGTCAGCTGGCCACAAGGCAGATCGCTGGCGCTGTGGCTGAACGTGAGCCTGGAGCACTTCCCGCTGGACGCGCGCGGCGAAGGTTTCAAGGCACCGGGGAACATGACCATGCCCTACCCCGACCTGCGCCATTACACGCTGCGCGACTACGGCAACCGCGTCGGCATCTTCCGCGTGCTCGACGCGCTGAAGAAGCATGATCTGCAAGCCAGCCTTGCTGTCAACGGTGAATTGGCCATCCGCTATCCGGCGCTGCTGCGGCGTCTGCATGCTACCGGCTTTGAAATGCTCGGCCACGGCTGGAACATGGACAGCGTCCATTACGGTGGCCTGGATCCAGTACGTGAATGCGACTGGATCGAGCGTAGTCTCACCGCACTGGCGCCCTACGCGTCGAAGCCGATCCGCGGCTGGCTGTCACCGGCACGCTCGCAATCGCAGGACACGCCCGAGCTGCTGCGCTCCGCCGGTCTCGACTGGTGCGCCGACTGGGTCAATGACGAATTGCCCTACGCTTTCGCCACCCGCCAAGGCGAGCTGTCGATGATGCCATTGTCACTGGAGCTGGAGGACCGCTTCATCGTCGGCGACAACCTGCACGCCGAGTCCGACTATGCCGACCAGGTCATCGATGCCTGCGACTTCCTGCTCGACGAAGCGCGCCGCACCGACCATGGCCGGATGCTGGCCTTGAACATCCATCCATGGGTGATGGGCCAGCCACACCGCATCAAGCACCTCGAACGCGTATTCGACCACTTCGCGGCACACTCCGAGGCAATCTGGAACGCCGCCCCTTCAGAGATCCTGAGCGCTGCCAACCACGCCGGTCCAATGGCCTGACAGCGCTACAGACGCTCTGTCGCGCCGACGCGACAGAAGGACTGCTGCCATGAAGTCGTGGCGATCCATCCACCCATCACTAAGGCCAATCCAACCATGACCACGATCCTCGATCCCGGCGCCAGTTTCCGCCAGGCCCTCGCCGACGAAAGCCCGCTGCAAGTGGTAGGCACCATCAATGCCAACCATGCCCTGCTCGCTCAGCGTGCTGGCTTTCGCGCAATCTACCTGTCGGGCGGTGGCGTCGCTGCCGGTTCATTGGGCCTGCCGGACCTGGGCATCAACACACTCGATGACGTGCTCACCGACATTCGCCGCATCACCTACGTCTGCGAGCTGCCGCTGCTGGTCGACATCGATACCGGCTTCGGCCCAAGCGCGTTCAACATTGCGCGCACCGTTCGCTCGTTGATCAAGGCTGGCGCCGCCGCGTGCCACATCGAGGACCAGGTCGGCGCGAAGCGCTGTGGCCATCGCCCGAACAAGGAAATCGTGTCCTCCGGCGAGATGGTCGATCGGGTTAAGGCCGCCGCTGATGCCAAGATCGATTCGAATTTCTTCCTGATTGCACGCACCGACGCAATCGCGGTGCACGGCGTGGATGCCGCCATCGAACGCGCACTTGCCTGTGTCGAGGCCGGCGCCGACGGCATTTTTCCCGAAGCCGCCTGCGACCTGCCGACCTACCGCCGGTTCGTCGACGCTGTGAAAGTGCCGGTACTGGCCAACCTCACGGAGTTTGGCCAGACGCCGCTGTTCACACGAGACGAGTTGGCCTCGGCCGGAGTCGCCATGCAGTTGTATCCGCTGGCGGCATTCCGCGCCATGAACAAGGCCGCGGAGAACGTCTATACGGCGATTCGCCGAGACGGGCACCAGCGCAATGTGGTCGACACCATGCAAACCCGAGAGGAGCTGTACGAGCGGATCGGCTACCACGAATTCGAGCGCAGTCTCGATCATGTGCTGGCCAACAGGAAATAGGTGCGCTTCACCGCAGGAGCCAATACCTTGGGCAGCGGATTTCGCGGCCTCCTCGTATGCCCGCGCCGGACTGATCGATTTCGCGGCCTTCCTGTATTTCCGGACCGGGCCGATCAAAACCCGTCATCAAACTGAGCGCTCCTCTGGCTTCCTTTTTCGATCCTTCGCGCCTATACTTTGTCCGGACATTATAATGTGGCCGCATGTCGGCTGGAGGGTTCGGGATGGCAGGCCTTTGGTATCCAACGCTGGTGTTCGTACATCTGCTTCTGTTCGTGTTGTGGCTGGGCGCAGACGTGGGCGTCTATGTGCTTGGACAACACGTCCGCAAACGCAACCGCTACACCCTTGACCAGCGCATGGCGCTGCTGAAGCTGCTGGTGGAGGTGGACATGGTGCCGCGTACGGCGTGGGCGTTGATGGTGCCGATCACCCTGAGCGTGGTCACTCTTGGGGGCTATTGGACCGTGCCGGCGTGGGGCCTCGCACTGGCCTGGATCCTGGGCGCGTTCTGGATCTGGCTGGTGTGGGACGCCCACGCGCACGACCAGACCCCGCGTGCGGCACGCAACCGCAGGATCGAATCGCTGCTGCGCTACGTGCTGGCGATCTTCTATCTCGGCCTCGGATTGGTGTCGCTGTGGCGTGGTACACCGCTGGCACCGCACTGGCTGGCCACCAAGGCGCTGCTGTTCGGCGTGATCTTTACTGCCGCCATCATGATCGATGTCAGCTTCAGGCCGGTCGGCCCCCAGTTGTTCAGGCTGATCAGCGAGGGCTCAAGTGACGCCACCGAGGAGCCGCTGCTGCGGACCATGAACCGTACCCGGGTCTGGGTATGGACTGTCTACCTGATGTTGCTGGTCACCGCCTACCTGGGGTTGGTCAAGCCGTTCTGATCACGGGAATTCGCATGAAAAGGCCACTGCTGCAGTGGATACTGATTCCTATGATGCTGGTCGTTTCCGCCTGCGATGGTAACAACGCCGACAGCAACACGACCGCCACTGCCACCGCGGAAGGTCGACAGGCTGGTGGTGCCGGGGTATTTGCGGCATGTGCCGCCTGTCACACGCTTGCACCGGGCGGACCACACCGGTTCGGCCCGAACCTGCACGACCTCATCGGTCGCAGGGCCGGTACGGCGGAAAGGTTCGCGTATTCGCAAGCGCTGCGCGATAGCGGCATCGTCTGGAATGCGCAGACTCTGGACGAATACCTGGCTGCGCCCACCCGACGCGTGCCGGGAACCCGGATGACCCTTGCCACCGACGACCCGGCCCTGCGTCAGGCCATCATCCAGTATCTGTCAGCCGCAACGCCATGAGGCAAGCGGCAGCGGCCTCCAACTCAGCCGGGCCGATTCAGGCAACCACGGAGCTATGACATGCGTCTTCAGTTTGAGCGTTTCACCATTTTCTGCCGTGACATGCAGGCGTCGCTGGCGTTCTATCGCGACGTCCTTGGCTTGCTGGTGGTTGAGGAGAAAACCCTCGAAGGCGCCGCGGCCGGCGGCCTGCTGCAGTTGCCGGCCTGCCGCATTCGGATTGCGTTGCTGGCTGCCGCTGCCGACGCTCCAGTGATCGTCGGACTGTTTCAGGTCAGCGAAACGCCGATGGCGACGCTGCACTCGCCGATCGGTCAGCCGGCCTGCGGCCAGACGGCGCTGGTCCTGTCAACGAACGATTTCGACGGCCTGCATGCCGCACTCACGGCTGCCGGCAGCCAGTTCCTCACCCCGCCGGTGCGCTATCCCAAGCTGCAGGCCAGCCCCCGCTCAGCGGCAGGCCTCTATCGGGAAATGATCGTGTACGACCCGGATGGTGTCCTGGTCAGCCTGCTGCAAATTGATCCTCTCACCGACCACGGGGCAAGCTGACATGCTGCTGCAGATTCTGCTCGTCGCACACATCGCCGTGCTCGGTTACTGGCTGGGCGCGGAGCTGGTAATCAACAGTACCTATCGCTACGCGTCCTACGGCAGCCACATATCGTTCACGGAACGCAGCCGGCTGATGGAGCACGTGATGCACGTGGACCAGCATGTGCGCTATGCCCTGGTGCTGCAGGCCGGCTTGGGGTTTGCGCTGGCCGCCTTGTACGGGTTTGTGCCTGGCGGCAATGGCACTGTCTGGCTGGCTGCCGGCCTGGGCCTGCTGTGGCTGGTGTTTGTCGAAGTGACGCACCGTCTTCGCCACCACGCCAGTGGCCGCACGCTGGGCGCCATCGATCGCGGCTCCCGCTATGTTCTCATCGCGCTCTTTCTTGGCATCGCCATCGGTTTCATCGGCAGCAGTTGGGCCACGCCGCTGTGGCTGCGCATCAAGCTGGCGCTGTTTGCAGCCGTGATCACCTGCGGTGTCGTCATCCGCTTCGTGCTGATCAGCCATTTCCGTACCTGGAAGGTGATGGCCACCGAAGGCCCCAGCGACATCACCAATGCCATCATCCGCCAGACCTATGTCCGCGCGACGTCGGTATTGGGCGTGTTGTGGATCTTCATCCTTGCCATCGTCGTGGCGAGTGTGTGGAAACCGGCCTGACTCCGCACCGTGACCTGATTGGCGCCCTGCGTGAGGCTTGGCGCCGGCTCGGTAATCTGGCCAACAGAATTGGCTCCACCGCTTGCTGGTGGAGCGGCAGCCAGCTGTGGAGCCAGTGAAACACTGCCTCGAAGCAACGCGAGGTCCTGCTGCACTGGCTGGCAGGCACATGGTGGCCACCCGATGCAGAGTGGAGGTGTCCCTGGGCGCCACCGCATGTTGCGAAACACTGGTGGCGGTGTTTCTGCAACGCCCACTGGCCGGTACGCAAAGCGTGCCGTCGGTAGTTGCCACTTCCAGGCCCAGTGCGTTGTCCGCGACGGTGCCTAACGCGCGCTGCCGAAGAACAATGCGCCCTGGGCTGAGTCCGCCTCCCACTGTGGTTCCGGCGCCGGAGAAAGTGCCAAAGCAGGTTGGTCCCAGGCCAGCGATGTCAATGTTTCCCGCAGTTGTTTCCAGGTGACGCCTGCTTCGGCAAGTACATGCATGTCCTGCGCCGAAAGCTTCGACGAGGTGACCGGGCGCGGACAGGTCGATCAGTACCGTGCATTCGGGTGCACAGGTGCAGCCGCCGGTGTAACTCAGGCCGCCGCCACGTGGTACCACCCAATAGCCGGGGAGGTGGCGGTGGCGACTGCAGCCGCAAGCGCCGTACCAATGCCCGGACGAACCACCACCACCGGCCGGGATCCCTCGGCGTACAAATCGCTGGCCATGCCAGCGAGTACTGCGCCTTCCATGATCATGGCGTCGCTGCCGACGGCCCGCATGCGCGCTGGTGGCCACCCAACGCGAGGAAACCTGCACCTTGTTCCGAAACATCGGCGGTGCCTCCGGCCAGATCGGCCGAACCCATCCCTACATGGAAGTCCTTGACCCGGCCCCGGCCGCACTGCTGCGCAGACTCAAGGCACAACAGGACCCCGGGCGACACATGAATCCCGGCGTGCTCGGGCTATAAGTGGCAGCCATGTGTCCGGGCTCATCGCGGCTGAAGAGGGACGCCTGCATCAAGTCAGGGCAGCCAGCCGTCCAAGCCGGAAGCCGCATCGCTGCCAGGCAAGTCATGCCAACGCCTTTTTATGCCCTGCTGCAGCGCCACGCAAGTCACTCAATAAATATTTCAAAACCAACTTGATTGTCCGGACAATTTAAAAGATACTGCAGTAGCCGCTCGTCATAATGATATGGCAATCGGTCAGAATACTGGATACCTTTCCAACCGCCGTCGAGGTAGTGATGAACAAGTACTTGAGTCGGAACTTGCTGGCGTTGTCGATTCTTTCAGGGATGCTCGCAAGTCAAGCCCACGCGCAAAATAGCAGCGATGCCGTTTCGGCAGACAGCTCCCGAGCGAGCGCTGATCAGAAGCAGAAGAAGGCAGAGCAGGCGAACGCAGAGCAGACGGAGCCGAAGCAGAAGGTCGCTCGCCTTGAGGCGGTCGTCGTCACTTCCCAGCGACGTGAAGCTGAGCTGCAATCCGTACCGGTCGCGGTGACGGCCCTGACAACCGAGGATCTGAATAATCGTCAAATTGCTAGTCCCAAAGATCTGGACATGCTCGCCCCCAGCCTCACAATGACCCAGAACGTCACCGCGCCAACGAACCTGTCGCCTACTTTGCGCGGTTCGAGTCAAGGGGACTCATCGTCGATTGCGGCCGAAGCGCCTTTCGGCATATATATTGACGATATTTATGTGGGCCGCCTCAACGGCAACAATCTCGCGTTCAACGACACTAGCGTGGAACTCCTGCGCGGCCCGCAAGGAACTCTGTACGGGCGCAACTCGCTCACCGGAGCGCTCAAAATTACCAGCCGCACGCCTGGCAAACAGTCGTGGCTGAACATGCAAGTGAGCGGCGGAAACTTTGATCAATACGGCACCTCGCTCAGCGTAGGCGGCCCGTTGTCCGACATGTGGGCGGCCTCGCTGTCGGCCCTGTACAGTCACAAAGACAACCAAGCGTACAACGTCACCACAAAGTCCCATATCGGCCTCGAAGAGAACTTGGCCGTGCGCGCCAAAGTACACTTCATGCCTGGCAACGGCTTTGATGGCGTCGGCTTCGTCTCTCAGGTGAAGAGCAAGAACGACGCGACGCTAATCGTGCCCGGTAGCACGCCCGGCGTGCCGTCGAACCATTTCTATTACAACTCGCAGGTGGTGCCGACGTTTGGGCCCTACACGACTGCCACCACGCCACTTCCAGTTTCTATCCCGAACATGTCAAGCCTGCCTAGCGGCAAGACGACACAGACGATCGCCGGGCTCACCCTGTCTCAAAATGTGGGTAGCGCCACGATCAAGTCGATCACCGGTTACGTGAAGACAGACGACGCCTTCACATCCGATTTTTCTGGCGACGGTTCGGTTATGGGCGGGAGCAACGTCCACGCGAATCAGTTCACGGAAGAACTTCAGATGCTTGGCACCACAGCCGATGGTCGTCTCAATTACATCGCTGGCGCGTACTACCTGCACGAGACGGCAACCCAGGACTGGGGCTGGTATTACCGCAAGCCGGCAAGCACCAGCAATGTCCGGATCAACACGAATTCGATTGCGCTCTACGCTCAGTTCGACTACCAGTTGACCGACGCCTTGACGGCTACGGCGGGCGTACGCCGTACGCGAGATAAAAAGTCCTTCGACGCGAGCATGGTTCAACTGAACCCCTTTCCCGGGCGCACAGACCCTGTGTCGCTCAAAAATACCTATCTGCAGACCACCCCAAAATTCGCGCTGAACTACAGCCTGTTGCCCACCGACTCGATCAACTCGATGCTGCTGTACGCATCTGCCGCCAAGGGATTCAAGTCCGGTGGCTATAACGGGATCATCATCACCAACCTCAACGATGCACAGACGCCGTACGGACCGGAAAGTAACTGGACCTACGAGCTTGGGCTGAAGACCGATCTATTTGACCATCGCCTGCGCATCAATGCGGCGTATTTCTACGAGAAGGCATCTGATATCGCAGCAAATGCGACTGCCGTGGTCAATGGTTACTTGTCGTCCCCCGTGCAGAACATCGGCGATGCGACCATTCAGGGCCTCGAAGTCGAGATCTCAGCGGCGCCCACGGATGGCCTTACAGTATTCTTGAGGCCCACGTTTCTACACGCGAAGTACACGCAATTGGTCCCCGGTTCCGCGCCCGCAACGGCATCAGCTAAGTACGGGGTCGCGAGTCCAAAAGTAGGGAATATGCCTTCGCTCGCCTACTCGGTCGGCTTCGACTACCAGAAGGACATTCCGCTGGGCAGCCATGGCGGTCGCTTCCTTGCCGGCATGACGTATTGGCACACGACACCCTACGCCACGGGTGCGTCCAATCGGGTATTCCAGGATCCATATGATCGGATGAACGCCTACATCGGCCTTGAGTTCAACAAGGATTGGCAGGTGCGACTGTCCGCTCGAAACCTCCAGAACAGGGTAACTAATGGGAGCAGCAGTGGGCTGGGAGGCTTTATTTTTCGGCCTCGGCGTCAACTCCTGATGTCGGTCAGCTACCAGATGTAGCTGATGCGAAACCCCGACCGGGTCATCTGCAATCGTAAGCAACGGCCAGCAGCCGCCAATTGACGCCGGCCTCCCCTTCCTCGCGTACTGGCGAGTTATCCCTGACGCCATGCCGGTGAATGATCGCCGCCAGGTATCAATTGCGCAGCCCGCTTACTCGGGCAAGTGCACTGCGCACCCAAGCACGTCCGCTGGCTGAATACGGAGGAATTCAAACGCCATCTTTACTCGCCAATGTCTCAACCGCCGGATGGCAGATCGGCAAAGCCTGCAAGCAGAGGTGTTGTCTTGCAGCGTCACCGAAATGTTCGGCGACGCACCATTGAACGGAAGTTCACTCGACAGGATGCAGATCGAAAGCTCAGGCACCGTTACGTTTCGGCGCCCACGCGTTGATGTACTAGAGCAAGCAACTTCGTTACATAACCAGATGGGAGGCAACATGATTCGACGACTGACAGGAATACTGCTTCTGGTGGCCACACTGGGCGTAGCCAGCAATAGCTACGCGCATACCACGGAATGCGACTGGGTAGCAGGGCACACGACGGAACCGGAGCGTCAAGCACCTGGCGTTTCGCCCCGTCTGGTCAACCACAAGGGGGCGGTATTCGCCTGCGAGCGGGATCTGAAGGCCGATCCGGACAATATCCACCTGATGTACCAGCTCGGTCACCTGCTCTGGTTCCAGAGCCCGTACCAGGACAGGGCGCGGTCGCTTGAGCTGATCAGCACTGCTGCAGAGAGGGGGTACGCGCAAGCCCAGTTCGCGATGGGTCTGGCGTATTCAGACGGAATTTTTGGCAAACTATTGCCGGTGAATTTCTGCGAGAGCGCAAAGTATCACCTCAAGGCGGCACGATGGGGACGCTATGCTTCACTGATCAGCTATAGCCGATTGGCACTGAAGGGAAAGTTTGACTCCTGCAAGGAAAAGGTCGACTGGAACGAGGTTGCCGAATTCCTGGATCTTGCCCGCGGCGCGTACCAGTACGATTGGTACGGTGGTCTGCTCATTGACGATCTCCAGGAGTTGCAGGCCAAGACGCATCCTGTAGCGAAAAAGAAGTAGCCAGGATTGCAGATGGAAAGCCGGTGGAGACTGTTCGGTCATACGTCGACACATAGGACCAGATCCTGTGCATCGGTGTCAGTCGTCCGGACGGGCCACGTCAAACTCCCAATTCCACTCCGCCGCGTTCCACCCCGTTGACGCGGGCACTTCCAAGAAAAAAGGAGTGTCCCATCCAAGCGAAGAAAGCTCAGGGACGAGCTTGTGCGTGAGGCCATGGCCCGATCCGCCAACCAGGCGCACAGCTCAATCAGGTAGCCCGCGATAGGCGTGCAACGGCAGGCACTCTCGCGTCGAAGGCAAGGCCCCGGGGGGATCGTCTCGAAGCCGATGTGACCCCACTGCCTGATCGCCAGGTTCGAACGAGCAGGCAGCGTGTCCGACGGGACGATGATCCACCATCATTCACGCACACCCTTCCCATGAAAAGGGACCGCGATTCGAAGATCCACCAGACCGGGAAAGGCCAGCGGCGATGTTCCATCACGAGTACTCATGCAGCCGTTGATGCGAATCGGGATTGACCCATGCCGTGACCACGTCGATCCGGGCTCCGACTGGACAGCCCGTTTCGAGTCAGCTCGTCCAGGCATTCCTCAGTTGTGGCACACTTTGTCCGGACACTTGTCAGGGCACCAAGCGGTCGGGGTCAATGGCCTCACCGACAACTTGTGGTTTCCCCTATCACCAAGGATCAGCAATGAAACTCTACTACCCGTGGGTCATGGCGATCACGGGAATGTTGCTGCTGATGGTCTCCAACGGTCTCGTCAGCACCGGCATCTCCGCGTTCGACAGTTCGTTGCTTGCCGAGTTCGGCTGGTCGCGCGGCGCACTGAAGTTTCGTGATCTGCTGACCCTGATGCTCACCGGCCTGCTTGCGCCGCTCCTCGGCGCCCTGATCGATCGCTTCGGACCGCGCGCACTGGCACTGGTCGGCTTGCTGCTATTGGCAGCACTCTACTTTTCCTACTCGCAGATCCACTTCATCGGCCAGATTTACCTGATCCACATCGGCTTCGCCGTGGTATTGGTTACCGCCGGCCTGAATGTAGCCGTGATCATGGTCTCCCAATGGTTCGTGACCAAACGCGGCGTGGCATTGGGCATCACTGTGGTCGGTAGCAGCCTTGGCGGCGCCATCGTGCCGATGGTCATCGTCGCGATGCTGCCGGCACTTGGCTGGCGCGAGAGCTTCATGTGGTTGTCTGTGCTGCCGTTGGCACTGTGCGTGCTGGTATTGCTGTTGGTACGTACTCCAGCGCAGATGAACATGCAGCCCTATGGTGCCAATGGGGATACGCAAGGGGAAACCGCCCGTGTGGTGGCCAGCGACGCGTCGGATATCGGCTTTGCCACAGCGCTTCGCACACGCACTTTCTGGGTACTCGTCGTGGTCGCGCTGGCTACGTACTACAGCCTCATGGCCGTTGCGGCCCACCTGTTCCTGCATATGCGTGGCATGCAGTTCGATCCCGTCGCCGCCGGCCGCGCGATGGCCGTGATGTTCGGCATGGGCGTGATTGGCAAGCTCATGTTCGGCTCGTTCGCTGACTACTTCAATCCCAAGCGCGTGTTCCTGGCAAATCTGTTCATCATGATCTGCGGCGCGCTGTTGTTGGCGACGTTGAAGCCTGCCTTGATCTGGTACGCACTGATACTCTTTGGTATCGGCTGGGGCGGCTTGTACACCATGATTCAACTGCTCGCAGTCAACGCCTTCGGCCTTTCCTCCGCAGGCAAGATCCTTGGCACAATCACTCTGTTCGACGCGTCTGCCGCAGGCTTGGGTGTATGGATCACTGCGCTGCTGTTCGACCATTTTGGCAGCTACCAGGTCGCGTTCAACGTGATCTGCGGGTTGACGATACTCGCGTTCTTCGCTGCCACGCAGGCACGCGACGAGCGCAAGCACCTCGCGGCCAAGCAGGCCAGGAATGCAGCCGCGCGTGCCCGTTGACCAACGGGCACGACCAGTGCCGCATCCCAGCAATGGCATCATTGCGCAAACAGTTCACATGGCCCAATGGTTCAGATTCGCGCTATCCCGCCGCCGACACGCCTGTCCAGTCCCGCGCAGGCCTTGCAGGTCCGGGGCCTTTATCTCATGCGGCCGTACCCGGTACGCCATTGACAGATCGTCGATGCGCTGATGCCGTGCCAGCGCGCGACTTCTGCCACGGACATGCCCGCTACCACTCCGAGGCGAGAAGGACGCGCAAGCTCTGAATACCGTGCCCTTTCAAACGCGCCGATTCCGGACTACGCGAGGACCCGCATGACAATGACCACACAGTCCGCCCGCGCAAGAGTCAATCGCAGCTACGTCGACGCCCGGTTCGGCCAGGTGCACCTGCGAATCGCGCGGCCGGCCAGCGATACGGGCAAGGTTCCGCTTCTCTGCTTTCACATGAGCCCACACTCGAGTCGCGCCTACGCGGGTTTTCTCGCCGCCATGGGCGTCGATCGCGTGGCCGTCGCGCCCGACACACCGGGCTTCGGTGAATCGGATGCACCGGCGCAGCCACCGTCGATCGAAGACTACGCCGCAGCGATGGGCGATGTCATTGACGTCCTGGGGCTGGAGACCGTGGACCTGATGGGATATCACACTGGTTCGGAAATCGGCGTGGCGCTCGCGTTGGCGCGTCGCCAACAGGTACGCAGGCTGGTTCTGGTCTCAGCGCCCATCTTCACGCCGGCGGAACTGATCGAGCTTCACCGGCTCTACGATCACGATCCCATCACCGTGGACGGTTCGCACCTGTTGAAGAAATGGCAGTCCCATGTCCAGTGGGCCGGCCCGGGCAAGACGCTGGACATGATAGGAGACAACTTCCACGACGCCCTCCGCAATCCAGCGATATCCTGGTGGGGGCACAACGCCGCCTTCTCGTACGACATGGCAGGCCAGCTGGCGCGGGTGACACAGCCGATCTTGGTGCTCAATCCGGACGACGACCTGCATCAACACACGCTGCGCGCCACAGGGAAGATGCAAGAAGGCCGGATCGTTCACCTGCCGAACTGGGGGCACGGTTTTCTGGACGTGCATACCGATGAAGCGCGCCGAATCGTGACGGATTTCCTGGATGCACCGTGAGCCGTGACTCGGCGAAAGAGTCCCGAGCATCGATTCTGCGTTGCATGCGGTGATTGTGGAAACGTTCGATGCAATCAAACACGGCCGATCATGCTCCGGCCTGGGTCAAGAAGCTTTGGCGTTGGCGGTGGATGCGCTCGCGCTTGATCATGCCGAAGAGGCCCTCCGCCGCTGCATGGTCGGCACAGTGACCCACGACGCTCATGCCGCCAAGGATGTAGTGGTCGGTCAGGAATCGCTGATGGTCCCCCACTGGTAAATTGCGTGCCACGGTCGGAATGAAGCTTCAGGGACTCTCGGTCGGCATGCGCGCATACCCATCGCGCCATCGCTGGTTTCGTGGTGTTCCCGAATCCGCATCAGCAAGCGCTGGTTGTCCGCCTCGCGGGCACTGATTGGCCGTTTGTACCAGGCATGGAAGCCACTGGTCGACACCTCCAGGCATCGACACACCGTTGGTCAGGATAGCGACCGCGACAGCGGGCGTGGCCATCTCCTAATCGCGGAATCCCTCCTCCGCCTCCGCTTCATCAAGAGGCTGAAACGTCTGCCCATCACCCATCAAGGATTCTGCAGGTGGGGAATGCGGGGCGTCGACGATGTGCGGTCCCGGGAGGTGGCGGGCGCTGCTCAGGCAATCAGCGACTGCTGCGCGACAGAACCATGCTGTAGGCGAAGCGGCCAGGTGGGTGCAGGCTCACCGCCAGCAAAAGCAGACTGTCGCTGGTGTGCCGGTAGCGACGCTGCACCCGCAGCGCAGGTTCGCCGCGCTTGATTCCGAGCAACTGCGCGTCGCTGGAACTGAATGATGCGGCATCGAATACCTGCTCGACGCAGGACAGGCGCGAGGGATCAAGGAAGCGTGCCACCGTGCGGCTGGCCGTTGTCAGGTCGAGCAGCTTCTCGACCGGCACACCTCTGCGCACCGGGATAAGCATTTCCGTGATGGCAATCGGTTCGCGGGTAGGCTCTTCCAGCCGCAGGGCGACCAGATGCAGGTATTCCTTGCCGCTGGCAATTTCGAGTTTGGTGGCCATCGGTTGATCGGCTACCCGCCGCTCGCTGGACAGCACCTTGAGTCGCGTCTCGTTACCGTACTGGATCAACATGTCGACTGTGTCGATGCTGTGCTGGTAGCTCATGGCCTCATGCCGGGCAATGACCTTGGTGCCGGCTCCAGGTCGACGTGAGACCATGCCGGCACTCATCAGCTGGGCGAGTGCGGCCCGCGCGGTGTGTCGGCTGACGGCGTGCCGTTCACACAACTCCAGTTCGGTCGGCAGCAGGCTACCTACCGGATAGTCTCCATGCTCGATGCCGGCCCGCAGCAGATCGCCGAGCTCGGCGTAACGGGGTTTGCTGCGTTGCTTCATGATCATTCGAAATTCCTCTCGGGACGAAGACGCCCCGTACTCAGAGATGATGCGCCAGTTCGTGCCATGCACGTTCCAGTGACTCACGATGCGCGGGGTCCCCGATGGCGATAATAGCTCGGGCGCGGGCGTGCACGTCGAGGTGGCGCAGATCGGCAACACCATATTCGCTGACAATGCAGTCGGCATCGATGCGCGCCACGCTGACGGGGCCGGAGGGAAGCATCGGCACGATGCGACTTTCTCCCCTGGGCGTGGATGCCGAGAGTGCAATGATCCCACGACCACCCGGTGCCTGGCGCGCGCCGCGCAGGAAATCGGGCAGGCCGCCGACGCCACTGAGCTGGCGACCTCCCAGATATTCGCCGTTGACCTGCCCGAGCAGATCCACCGACAGCGCGCTGTTGATGGCTGTCATGCGCGGGATTGCGCGCAGTACGGCGCGATCGTGGGTATGGCTTACATCACGAAAGCGCACTCGTCCGGCAACCGCGGTGTACAAGGCCTCGGTGCCGAGCGCGACGCCGGCCACCACGGCGTCGGCGTCCTCGGCCAGGGCATTGGCCTCGATCAGGCCCAGCAGACCATCGGAGACCATGCCGCTGTGGATACGCAAGTTGCTGCGGTCGTGGAGCTTGCGCAGCACGGCCGACTGCAAGCGGCCCAGGCCAAGCTGCAGAGTCGCACCGTCGCTGACGAGGCCGGCAACCCTGGCGGCGACGGCGCTCATGGATGAGTCGGGCTCCGGGTCCGGAACCTGCAGCAGCGGGCTGTCGTGTTCGACTGCCGCGTCGATACGCGACCAGGGGATCGACGGTCCCCGTGTGTGCGGCATGCGCGGGTTGACGTGGGCCAGCACGCGGGTCGCCCGTGGCCAGGCTGCCGGCGTGAAATCGCATGCCACGCCCAGCGAGCACTGCCCCTGTTCGTCGGGCGGCGCCACCTGCACCAGCGCGACGTCGAAGCGGGCCTGCTCGACCAGCCATTGCCAGGTGCCGCTGTAAGACATCGGCAGGTAGTCGATCCGGCCAGCCAGCCACGAGGCACGCAAGTCAGCACTGAGAAAAATCGTGCGTTGGCGGGCCTGCGGATCCAGTCCGGCGAAATCGAACCGGTTCACCGTCGGGATATGCACGCCGGTGAAACGCAGTTGTGCGCAACGCCCGGGTGCCTGGCGCAACCAGGATTCGAACAACAGCGAGTGTCCGGCACACCCGGCCGTGTAGATTTCCATCCCTGGGCGCAGGTAGTCGAAGATACTGCTGGCGTCGAGCTGTCTGGGCATGAAAGGTTATCTGCTGCGAGGGGTACGGCCGATGGATCGGTCCGGGTTCCCGCTCCGGCAGCTTCATCATATGGCAATGTCCGGACAAAGTCAGGTACCCTTGACCGGCCGGATGAAGACCCGTCACTCCCGGCGCGGGCTCTCTCGAGCGATGTGGAAAGGTGGATTGCGTGACATGACCGAACAAGGTTCCAGCCTGACCGAGCGCCTTGCCGTGCAATTGCAGCGGCCGGTTGATGCTGCAGCGCGCGAACGCGCCGCCGCGCTGGTGGTCGACTGGCTGGGCTGTGCGCTGGGTGCGCTGCGCTATCCGCTGGCCGCGCAATTGACGGCGCTGGTCGAGACCCTGCCTGCCGGCGAGGCCACTGCGCTGGCTGCCGGGCGACATGATCCGGCTTCTGCCTTGTTGTTGAACGCGGCGCTGGGCAACGTGCTGGAGATGGACGACGTGCATCGCGGCGCGATCCTGCACCCGGGCCCGGTGGTGATTCCGCTGGCACTGGCCGCGTGCGAGGCCAGCGGGGCAGGCGCGACGCAACTGCTCGACGCGGTGGTGCGCGGCTACGAAACCACGATCCGGATTGGCCGCGCCCTGGGCGTCGGCCACTACCGCTACTGGCATCCCACCTCGACCGCCGGTGCGTTTGGTGCCGCCGCCGCGGCCGTCTCCGTGCTTGGACGGGACGCCGAAACAACCGCCGACGCGCTCGGCACGGCCGGCAGTCGCACCGGCGGGTTGTGGCAAATGCGGCACGAAGCCGTGCCGACCAAGTCGATCCACAATGCCGAGGCCGCGCGCAGTGGCTGGCTCGCCGCTCAGCTGGCGGCGGCAGGCGTGCCGGGGCCGCGTTACATTCTGGAAGGCCCGCAGGGGCTGTTCGCCGCCATGGCGACGGACGTCCGGCCAGAACAGGTGACCGCTGCCGAGCCCGATTGGCTGATCCACAGCACCAGCCTGAAACCGTGGCCGGCATGTCGGCATGTGCATCCGTCCATCGATGCCCTGTTGGACCTGGCGCCGCAGCTGGCCGGGTTGCAGGACGACAAGATTGTGCGCATCGACGTGGCGACCTATGCCGACGCCTTGCGCTTCTGCGACAAGCCGCGGCCGTCCAGCGAGGCGGAGGCGAAGTTCAGCCTGCAGCACGCGCTGGCGGCGGTGCTCGTTCATGGACGACCGCTATTGGCGCACTACGCGATGTCCAGCGTCGATGACTCGGCGATTGTTGCCTTGCGCGAGCGTGTGTTCGTAAAGGAGGACGCCGGCTGCAGTGCGCGTTTTCCAACCCATTACGGTGCGACCATTCAAGTGCGGCTGCACAACGGCAAGCTGCTGGAGTCGAAGCGGGTTGACGCCTGGGGCGATCCGGAGTGCCCGATGGACGAGGCGGCGGTCGCAGACAAGGCGTTTGCGCTGGCCGAGTGGGGTGGCGTGCCACGCGCACTGGCCGCGACCTTGTTCGATGCCATTCACGCGCTGCCCTCGGGCGGTTCGCTGGCACCCTTGCGCGCGGCCCTGACGGAGATACGTCGATGCGGTTGACCGAAGCACTCATTGCGCACGCCAGCACCCGGCGTTACGCCGATCTGTCGCCGGCCACGATTGCCGCAGCGAAGACGTTCATCATGGATTCCGTGGCGGTGGGGATCGCCGGTTCCGGCCCGCAGATCGCGCTGACAGCTGTGGTGCGCGAAGCGACGTCGTCTCTCGGCAGCGGCAGCGATGCCCGCGTCTGGGTCACCGGCGAGCGCTTGCCGTCGGCCAGCGCCGCGCTGGTCAACGGCTTCCAGATCCACAACCAGGAGTTCGACTGCGTGCACATGCCTGCCGTCGTGCACCCGATGGCGGTGATCCTGTCCACCTTGGTGGCGGCGGCCGAACAGCGTGGCGGAGTCGACGGCGAGCGGTTGATCAGCGCGGTGGTGGTGGCGATCGACGTGGCGACTTTGCTCGGCATCAGCGCGCGTGCGCCGATGCGCTTTTTCAGGCCGGCGATGTGCGGCGCCCTCGGCGCGACTGCCGGTATCGCGCACTTGTACGGGACCGATGCAGAAACGCTGCAGCGAGCGCTCGGCCTGACCTGCAGCCATCTCTCCGGCACCATGCAGGCGCATGTCGAAGGCTCGCCCGCTCTTGCCCTGCAGATCGGATTCAATGCGCGCGCGGCGCTCTCCGCATGGACGTTCGCGCAACAGGGTTTCCCTGCACCGCGCGACATGCTCGAGGGGCCGTTCGGCTACCTGCCGCTGATCGAAGGCACCTACGACACTGCACCGGCCCTGGCGGCCCTCGCGGCCGGCGACGCGCAGGTGGAGCAGATCAGCCACAAGGTTTTCCCCACCGGCGGCGCAGCGCATGGCTGCCTCGACATGCTGGGCGAGTTGCGCGAACGCGAGGGCCTGGAGCTCGATGATGTGGTCCGAATCGAGCTGCAGGCGCCGCCGCTGGTGCAGCGACTGGTGGCGCGACCCTACGTTGATGGCCTGACACCGAGTTACGCGCGTCTGTGTCTGCCGTACCTGGCGGCAACTCTGCTGATCGAAGGGCGCGTGGGATTGGACGCCTATGCGGCCGACAAGCTGGCCGATCCGCGCCGCGCCGCGTTCGCCGGCAGGCTGCAGGTGGCGCCGAACGATTGCGACGATCCCAATGCGCTGGTGCCGCAAAGCCTGGTGGTCACGACACGCAGCGGGGTACGCCTGCACAACCATCGCGAAGCGGCGCTGGGCTCGCCGCAGCGACCGCTGACGCGAGCACGCCAACTCGAGAAATTCCACCACTGCCTTGACCACGCCGCGCGCCCGTTCAATGACGTGCGCCGGACGGATCTGCTGTCGATTCTCGATCAACTGGAGACGCTCGATGACGTGCGCCGCCTGGTCGATCACCTGATCGTTGAGATGCCATGACCTCGCCTACCTATTTCGAAACCTTCGACGTCAACGAGCTGTTCAAGCAGTTTCCGCTGGAACAGGAATTTGCCAAGCGCTTTCGCACGCTCAGCCGAGACGAGCTGTTTGCGCAACAGGACGTGATGTTCAAGCGTTGCGTCGCGCGTGCGTGGCAAATCCCGTTCTATCAGCGCCTGTGGGGTGCTGCCGGCATCCAGGCCAGAGACATCAAGGGATTGGCGGACATCACCAGGCTGCCGGTATTCAGCAAGCACGACATCATGGCGTCGGTGGAGCGCTGCCCGCCGCTGGGTGATTTCCACGGTTGGCACGATGGCACCAAGGCCGGCGACACCTCGCTGGTGTTCCACACCACCAGCGGCACCACCGGTCGGCCGCAACCGCTGGTGTTCAGCCCGAAGAGTCGCGAGATCCAGAACTTGTTGCTGGCTCGGCTTTATCGGTGGCAGGGCATGCAGGCCGGTGACGTGGTCCATTCGGTCTACGGCCACGGCATGATCAACGGCGGCCACTACGTTCGCGAGGCAGTGAACCACTTCACCGGGGCCTTGTTCTGCTCGGCCGGTACCGGCATCGAGATGCGCTCGGTACAGCAGGTGGCATTGATGCGCGAGATGGGCGCCACCGTCATCGTGGGCTTCGCCGACTACATCAAGAAGCTGGCCGACGTCGCCCGCGAGCAGGGTCTGGAGCCGGGCCGCGACATCAAGGTGCGGATGATCTGCGGCCACCTTGGACGCGAGTCGCGCGAGTCGTTGTCGGCCGCATGGGGCGGCGCCAAGCTGTATGACTGGTATGGCGTTGGCGATACCGGCGCGATCGCCGGGCAGGGCCCCGACCAGGACGGTTTGTACGTGATGGAAGATGCGCAGTACCTGGAAATCCTCGGTGTCGACGACAGCCAGCCGGTGGCTGATGGTGAGGTCGGCGACATGGTGGTCACCTGCCTGTATAAGGACGACATCTATCCGATCATCCGCTTCAACACGCATGACGTGACCCGCGTGCTGACCACGCCGTCCTCGCTGGGGCTGAACCTGCGGCGGATCGAGGGCTTCCTCGGGCGCAGCGACAACATGGTCAAGATCCGCGGCATCAACGTGTTCCCGCAGGCGATGGCACCGATCCTGGAAGAGCATGGCGGCTTCGCCGGTGAGTTCATCTGCGTGGCGACCCGCGACGAGGCGGGACGCGACGACCTGGCAGTGCATGTCGAGGCAAGTGGCAATCGTGACAACGCCGAGCTGGCCACCGAGTTTGCGGCGCTGCTGCGGCAACGGCTCGGCGTGGAAATGTCGGTCGTGCTGGCGGCACCGGGCTCACTGGCGCCGTTGACCGGGTTGGAGGTGCGCCAGAAGCCGGTCCGGCTGATCGACAAGCGTTTCAAATGACGCGCGCCGATCCGCGACTGCTGGGCGAGGACATGACCGCGCACCTGGCGCGGCTGGATCGCGGTGGACTCGGCTGCGTGGAGTTGCTGGAGCAACAACTGGCCGCCATTGCGGCGAGCCAGCCGACGTTGAATGCATATCTGGCGATTGACGAGTCGGGCGCACGACTGGCTGCGGCCGATTCCGACGCGCGTCGCAAGGCCGGCCGGGCGCGGCCGCTGGAAGGCGTACCGATCGCGATCAAGGACAACCTCGATGTTGCCGGCATGGTCACCACGGCGGGCATGGCGACGCGGCGCGACGGTGCCGATGCCGATGCCGACAGCACGGCGGTAGCGCGTCTGCGCGAGGCTGGCGCGGTAATCATCGGCAAACTCAACATGCATGAAGCGGCGCTGGGCGCCGACAACAACAATCCCCACTTCGGCGCCTGCCACAATCCGCAGCGGCCGGGCTTCACGCCCGGCGGCTCCAGTGGCGGCAGTGGTGCAGCGGTCGCCGCCGGCCTGTGCAGTGCCGCGCTGGGCACGGACAGCATGGGTTCGGTGCGCATTCCCGCGAGCTATTGCGGCGTGGTCGGACTCAAGCCCAGCTGGGGTGCGATCAGCACCCGTGGCAGCGTGGCCTTGAGCCACCGACTCGATCACGTGGGGCCACTGGCCCGTTCGGCACGCGACCTGCGCCGACTGCTGCCGGTGCTGGCCGGCTTTGATGCGGCCAGTGCGCAATCGCGCGCGATCGCCATGCTGCCGGCATCCACCGGGCCGCTGCGTATGGGCGTGGTCGATTTCGGCGAGACGGTCCAGTACGCCGATGACGTCGGCACCGAGTTTGCTCACGCGCTCGAGGTATTGCTCGATCTTGGGCATCGCCGTGTCGATCTGGCCGGCCCCGCATTTGCTCCAGGCCAGTCGCGGCGCGCCGGCCTGCTGTTGTGTGAGGCGGAGTTGCTGGTCGAACACCGGCACGACTGGCAGCATCAACGCGAGCACTTTTCACCCTTGCTGGCCAAACTGATGAGTTATGCCGAAGGCAGGTCGGCTGTCGATCTGGTCGATGCGTCACGCCTGCTCGACCAGGCCCAGGTGCAACTGCAGCAATGGCTCGCCGCATGCGACGTGCTGGTCACACCCACCACGCCACAGCGTGCGTTCGATTTTGCCGACGCGGTACCGGCCAATCAGGCGGACCTCACCGGCTACGCGAACTTTGCCGGCAACCCGGCGCTGTCCGTGCCGATGCCGGTAGCCGAGGGTGAACTGCCGTTGGGGCTGCAGATGATCGGCCGCATCGGCGACGAGCTGCGCCTGATCGCGCTGGCCGAGGCCTTTCAGCACGCTACGCGCTGGTCGCCCCAGGTGCCCGCGGCATGCCAATCGTGGTGGTTGTCATGACGCCGCTGGATGGCGTGAGGGTGCTGGATCTTTCGCGGATCCTGGCTGGCCCGTGGGCGACCCAGGTGCTGGCCGATTTCGGTGCCGAGGTGATCAAGATCGAACGTCCGCAAATGGGCGACGATACCCGGCAGTGGGGGCCGCCCTGGTTGGAAGGCGGGAACGGCGAGGCCACCGAGGAGTCCGCGTATTACCTCGGTGCCAATCGCGGCAAGCGCTCGGTCGCGATCGACTTCACCAGTGAACGCGGACAAGCCCTGATCCGCCAGCTGTGCATGCGCTGCGACGTGCTGGTGGAGAACTACAAGGTCGGCGGCCTGGCGAAATACGGGCTGGATTACGCCAGCTTGCGAGTGCTCAACCCGAAGTTGGTGTACTGCTCGATCACTGGTTTTGGCCAGACCGGCCCGTACGCACCACGCGCTGGTTACGACGCGGCGATCCAGGCGATGGGCGGCTTGATGAGTATCACTGGCGAGCCCGACGGCAAGCCCGGCGGGGTGCCGCAGAAAGTCGGCGTCGCGGTGGCCGACCTGATGACCGGCATGTATGCAGTAGCGGCCATCCTGGCAGCACTGCGGCATGCTGAAAGACAGGGCGAAGGCCAGCATATTGACCTGGCCTTGTTCGATACCCAAGTGGCCTGGCTGGCCAACCAGGCGATGAACTACCTGGTCGGTGGCATGCTGCCGAAGCGGCAGGGGACGGCGCATCCGAACATCGTGCCTTACCAGGTCATGCCCAGTGCGGACGGTTATTTCATGCTCGCCGTGGGCAACGATGGCCAGTTCGCCCGTTTCTGCGGCGTGCTCGGCGAACCAGCTCTGGCGACCGATCCGCGCTATGCGACCAATGCGTCCCGCCTGGCCCATCGGGACGAGCTGGTGGCGTACCTCGAGCAACGCTTGGCGACCCGTCCCAGCGCGGCATGGCTGACCGCACTGGAGCAGGCCACCGTGCCGTGTGCACCGGTCAATACGCTCGATCAGGTGTTCGACGATCCACAGATCAAGGTACGCGGCATGCGGATCGACCTGCCGCACCCGGTGGCTGGCAGCGTGCCGGGCGTCGCCAACCCGGTGCACTTTTCGGCAACGCCGGTGCAGTATCGCCATGCGGCGCCTGAACTGGGCAGACATACCCAGGAGGTGTTGCACGAACTGCTTGACCTTGATGCGACCGAGCTGGCCGAGCTTGATGCCGCTGGTGTCATCGCACTGTATCGTGGCGTCGCACCGGGTTGACCGATCTTCAGCGGCGTCGCTTGGGAACAGTTGGAGGGAATTGCGCGGCCAGGGCCATTCGCAGTAGAGGCCCCGGTCAGTGCAATGGGGCGGGTGTCAGGTCGAAACCGATCTTGCGCAGCAGCTCGATATGTTCTCCGGCCGGCCCGCGCAATCCGACTCGATGCTCGCCCGTGACGGCATCATCGAACGAACCCACGGACTGCCAGTGTTCGCCGATCTCGTTCGCCGTCGCCGGAAGTCGCCAGGCGAGGCTGTGCAATCCGGCCCGACGCTCCGGCATGGGTTGCGTTGAAAGCTCGACCTGATCGATCTCGACCATGGATTGCCCCGCGAGCGGCACCACTGCTACCGGGTATCGCCCTTGCAGCGGCCTGCCAAGCGCGCGGTTGAGCACCGTGACCTTCGTGTCGAATGACCAGCCGGCGTGATCGGCCAGTGCAGCCCACGCCGCTTGCGAGGCGGTACGGTCGGGAGTGGACATGACTCCGATGAAAGGGCGCGATACCCGCGCATCGCTCATCGGCAGGTCGAAGGGCGGAACGACGGCCTTGATCTGGGTGAGGTAAAGCATCTCGCCGCACGGACCGAGCACCTGGGCGGCGCGGATGGCCGGGCTGAGCTGCAGGTCGGCTGGCGGACCGAGCACGCGGAATGGCGGCTGCAATCTGTCGGCAAGTGTGTCGACATCGCCTACAAGGACTTCTAGCGCCAACCAGCCGTGATGGAACATCGGTTCGTGTGATACCGCTCGCGGATCCTCGATCAGCCGAAGGATCGGTTCACCGGCTTCGTTGGCCAGCCATGCCACGGCGTGTCCATGCAAATCATCCAGCCCGAGCACTCGCGCAGTTTCGGCATCCAGCTCACCGAGCTCGCTGACATGCAGGCCCAGTTGTGCCAGATAAGCGCTGCAGGCTGCCTGGAGGTCCGGTGAAATCAAGGTCGCGTGCAAAAGGCCGCGGCGCGCAGCGGTGTGAGTCATGTGGTCGGCTCCTGGAACATGTAGCAGTCTCCGCTTGCTTGGAACGGGCTCACTCGCGCGGCGCCCACGTCGTGGTGCAGCGCCTCAAACGCGGGTTCCAACCGTGCCGGCGGCTGCGCCAGCGCGGCCAGTTCGGCCGGTTGATGCGGTTCGTAGGCCTGTTGGTAATCGAAACTGTGTGGGTGCTGCTCCAATGGCGCAGACACGCTGAAAGCTATGCGTGTTCGCGTGCCAGTTTGCGTTCCAACCATGGCATGAGGCCGCCGACAGCGACAATGTCCAGCAGCTCCGCCGGAATCTTCTCGCAGCGGAACTCGCGGCCAAGCGCATGGTTGATCACGATGCCATCGGCCGGGCGCACCTCGATATCGTCTCCGCGCGAGGCCTGCAGACCCGGACAGACCAGCGCCGGCATACCGAGGTTGAGTGCATTGCGGTAGAAGATGCGCGCAAAGGATTTCGCCAACAGGGCGCCGACGCCAAGCTGAGCCAGCGCCTGCACTGCCTGCTCGCGTGAGGAGCCGATGCCGAACGATTCACCGGCGATGACCACATCACCCGGGCGCACCTCGCTGGCGAATCCCGGATCAACCGCTTCCAGACAGTGGCTGGCCAGCACCTCGATGGAGCCGCGCATGTATGAACCGGGGGCGAGCACATCGGTGTCGATCTTGTCGCCAAAGACGAAGGCACGACCACGGACGTTCATGCGGTCTCCAGCAGCAGTTCGCGCGGGTCACAGATTTCACCCTTCACGGCGCCGGCGGCGACGCTGTAGGGCGACCCCAGATAAACCAGGGACTCAGGTGAGCCCATGCGACCCTTGAAATTGCGGGCGGTGGTGGACAGGCAAACCTCACCGGCAGCCACCATGCCTGCGCCCATGCCGGCGCAGGCGCCGCAACCGGTGGGCAGCAGGATGGCCCCCGCCTCGGTGAGGATCTGCAGTGTCCCGTCGGCTGCGGCTTGGGCGGTCATCCCCGTTGAGGCCGGGGCAATCAGCAAGCGTGTCCCGCGCGCCACCTTGCGCCCCTTCAGCACCTCCGCGGCCATTTGCAGGTCGGACAATTTCGCGCCGGTACAGGCGCCGATATAAGCCTGGTCGATCCCGACATGCCCATAGTCCGACACGGGGCGACTGTTGGCCGGGCTGTGCGGGGCCGCGATTTGCGGTTCCAGTGTATTGGCATCGAACTGGTGAACGGCGAGGCAGGTCGCGCCAGGGTCGCTTTGCCAGCGCCCGATGTCGCCCTCGAAAGGACGCCCGGCGATCTCCAACGCCTGCAGCGTTGCCGCATCAGCGGTGACGATGCCGGTCTCCGCGCCAAGTTCGGCGGACATGTTGCACAACACCATGCGCTCGTTCATCGACATCTTGCGTACTGCCGCGCCATCAAACTCGAATACCTGGTTCTCATTGCCCATGCCCAGCGTGGCACACAGGTACAGCATGATGTCTTTCGCGCTGACGCCAGCGGCCAGTTCACCGCTCCAGTTGACCCGCACCGTTTGGGGTACTTTCAGCCAGATTTCGCCAGTGACCAGTGAGGCGGTGATGTCGGTGGAACCCACACCCATCATGAATGCGCCGAACGCACCGCCACTGGGCGAATGGGAATCACCGCCCACGCAGAACATGCCCGGCTGGACATGTCCATGTTGCTGCAGCACCACGTGGCAGATCCCAACCGAATCGTAGTGGCGCACGCCGTGTGCCTGTGCCCAACGGCGGGTCAATGCGAGAATCTCGGCACTCTCGATATCCACCGCCGGCACGAAGTGGTCGCTGACAACAACCACGCGCGTCGGATCCCACACTTTGGCGCCCAGCGTTTCCAGCCGCGAGGCAACCCGCCGGGGGCCGCCCGAGTCGTGCATCATCAGCAGGTCGATGGAGGCGGTGACGATTTCACCCGGCTCCACCCGCTCGCGTCCGCACGCTTGCGCAATGATTTTTTCGGCAAGTGTCGAGGCCAAGGCACTACTCCTTCGAATGCCAGTTCTCGACATCCAGGCTCATTTGGTAGCGGAACTGGTCAGGCCGGTACTGGATATTGAGCAGGTCGATCAGCCGGCCGGCGGTATCGAATGATTGGCGCTCCAGGCTCAGCAGCGCCGTGCCTGGCCTCACCTTCAGGTGCAACGCGCTCACCGCATCGGCCGAAACCGCCGACAGGGTCTGGTCGACACGTGCCATGTCGATCCGGCAGCGCTTGAACAGCACCAGGCGCGAAGTGACAGCGAGGTTTGCCTCGTTGAATTGCGGATGGTCGGTGCGGGTCCAACTGGTGTAATAGCCGAAGGGTGTCTTGGCGCGGCTGCGCACCCGGATCGCATGCACCATCACTTCCTCGGCGTCGAGCTTGAACAGCGCGCGCACGGGAGCGGGTGGGACGGTGCGATTGAACCGAAGCAGCTTTACGTCGGTCGCCTCAGCCAGAATCTCGAGGTTCTTCAGCAGCCCGGTCAGCGGGCCACGTAGCGGTTTTGGTGTAGCGTGATGAATGACATGCGTCCCGCGTCCACGCCGACGCTCGACCAGGCCGGCGGCGGCCAAGTCGTCCAGCGCTCGCTTGGCGGTGATCCGCGAAACTCCGAACGAATCGGCCAGTTCGAATTCCGTCGGCAACTGAGCGCCTATCGAGACCTCACCGCTGAGCACGTAGTCGCGCAGGATGGTGAACATCTGGTAATACAACGGGGTTGGGAGATCGGCGTGCAACAGCTTCTTCAGGTCGGGGGAGCGCAGCCGGTCAATTGCCATCTTGAGCATATGGTTCCATCATTAGTGGCTTAATGCTATAACGATATACCATAATTTGAAAGCGGGTACGCGAGAATGCCGTCAGACAGTACGCCATCAATCGGGGAAGTGATTGGTTGGCAACTCAAGGACCAGGTGGCGCGACTGCGGATCAACCGCCCGGACAAACGCAACGCGTTGGCAACCAGGCACTGGGCGGTGCTCGAGAGTTGCCTGCAGGAAATCCATGCCAGTACGGCGAAACTGCTGCTGCTCGAGGGTATTCCGGGCGTCTTCAGTGCCGGCGCCGACATCGCGGAACTCGGTGAACTGTTGATGAAGCCGCATGCATTCGCCGCCAGCAATGCACAAGTGCAGAGAACCCAGCTGGCGCTGCAGCGCTCCCCCCTGACCACCATCGCGGTCATCGACGGTGCGTGCGTAGGCGGAGGGCTGGGCCTTGCGTTGGCCTGTGACTTTCGCATCGGTACCGCACGCAGTCGCTTTGCACTCAGTCCGGCCAAACTTGGTCTGGTCTACAGTCCGGAAGACAGTCGTCGGCTGGTCAATACAGTGGGCCTGGCCCGCGCCCGCGAAATGCTGCTGACTGGCCGGCTGCTCGACGCGCCTGCCGCATTGCAGTGGGGCCTGCTGAACTGGCTGGTCGCCGACGGCGGACTGGACGACCTGGTGGTGACCATGGTCGCGGAGCTGCAACAGACTTCGGCTGGCGCCCGCGCCGGCATCAAGCAGGTGCTGGCTTATCTGGGTGGCGATGATCGGATGGACCACGCCGCGGCGACGGCGGCGTTCAACGACGCCTTCAGCAGTGCAGATTTTGCCGAGGGTGCGCGTGCCTTCCTGGCCAAGCGCCCGCCACGGTTCCACTAATCCGCCTGCCTGGGATCCGTCGCTTGATTCGTCTCATGATCTCGCTCGGCGCCAAGTTGGACGGACATTTCACCACGATGCGGATGTGATCCCTGCCCCTCTTTCACTCTCGGCTGCAGCCATCGTCATAGCTAGAGCTGGCCGGCTGAAGCCGCGGACATGTGCTTCATGTTCATGATTGAAAATATTGCATATCTGGCTGTATGGAGAAAACGATGGTAAGCGAAATTCGGTACTCGACAATAAGCGTTCGCGATCTGGCGGTATCGAGGAGCTTTTATGAAAATGTCTTCCAGTACGTCGTTCACGCGGAGGGCGATGTAAGTGGCGACGCATTCAATTCTTTGTGGAGGCTGCCACCGTCCATGTCTGGCAATGTGGTCGTGATGGGGCCGGAAAAGGCTACCTCCGGGCTCATTCGGCTCGTCCAGTTCAATGCGCCTAGCGAAATTTATTGGGGCGATTACAGTGGCATGCAAAACTATGGGCATTATGCGCTCAACATTCGCGTGCCCGAGATTCGCGCCGCGATCTCGAAGATAATGGAGAATGGTGGACGCGCAAAGGCCGAGCCGACGCACTGGACCGTTACACCGGAGTTGTCGGCCTGGGACTCGCTGTCCCATGATCCGGACAACATCATTCTCGACGTATTCGAGCTGGAGCCAGCAGCAGGTTCGCTCCTGAGCGACTATGACGGCCTGCCCTCGCCGCTCCAGACTGTGGCGATCCACTCGAGCGATGCACGGCGATCGGCATGCTTTTACGCTGCTCTCGGTTTTCGACCCATGTACAACAAAGTGCTCAAAGATATGGAGAGCTTTTTCAAATTGCCGAAGGGTACCGACCTGCACAACATCAACATGATGATGCCTTCGAGACCCGACATCGGCCGCCTTGAGATCGCACAGTATGTCGGGTGGCTGGGCGTGTCGCAGCGGGATAACGCCGTACCACCGGCCTTGGGAATATTAAGTGTGTCTCTCGAAACCGAGAATCTGGATGCAACCGAGCTGCTGCTGGCAAGCATTGGTGCTGAACCCGTTGGCGACAGGGTACAAGTGGAAGTGCCGGGACTGGGAGCAATCAAGGCTAGAAGCTATTACGGTCCCGACGACGAGCTTCTCGAATTCTTCGAAAGACTGTGACGCATTTGGGTGCAGCACTGGTCACGGGTGCCGGAACAGGAATCGGGCGGGCAGTGGCGCTCGCATTGGCCGTTCGAGGCCATGAGACTGTCGTGGCCGGACGTCGCCGGACACTTCTCGATGAAACCGTTCAATTGATTGAGGATGCCGGTGGACTGGCACGTCCTGCGGTTCTCGACGTCACCGATGCGACAGCCGTTGGTCGCCTCCTAAGTGAGCTGGCCGAGGCCAAGCGGGTCGATGTCGTCGTGGTCAATGCCGGGACGTTCGTGCGTGGCGGTATCGGTGATCTCGATATCGGAGATTGGTCGAAGCAAATCGATGTCAATTTAAACGGCGCCTATTACTGTATCCGCGAGGCCGTTCGAGTCATGCGTGACCAGCGGCCAACAGGAGCTTCTCAGGGTCATATTTTCAGCATCAATTCGGGTGCCGGTATTCACGGGTTTCCCGCCGGAGTCGGCTACGCAGCGGCGAAGCACGGCCTTCGAGGTCTCATCGAGAGCGTGCGGCCGCAAGCCGCGCCACTTGGTATCAAAGTAACCGACATCATCGTTTCGGCCATCGTCGAGAGCGAGATGAGTGCAAGCAGAAATGTAAAGAAGTTGCCAGCCTCGGTGGTTGCGCACACTATCCTGTCCTGCCTCGATCTGGAGGGGGCTGCAAACTGGGATCGAGTGGACCTATCCCAGATTGATAGCTAGTACAGGCCCTCGCTAACGACGCAATTGCTTGCCGCGTTGGGCTGGGAGCAGCGGGTTCCGGCGTGGATGGCGAATCAAGCTGGCATTCACGGGTATTGCACTTGGCGTCGCGCCGCTGTCAGCGCCCTGCACTATTGGCTTATTCAGAGCTCAGTTGGGCCCACGCGGACGTCGCCGCTGCGGCCGACATGGTCCGTGGATCAATCGGCGGCGTCCATGACCTGCACGACGTCCCGAAGGATGCGTGCGTCGGTCGTCCAGGTCCGCGCATGGAAAGTCCATGAACCGTCGCCGCTTCGGGTGATGGTGAATCAGTCTTCTCCGAGTTGGCCGTCCCTGCCCCGGATACAGGCGACAGGGCCTTGCAGGATCAGCATGGATCTCGCGCTTCGCCCAATCCCCGCAACAGCCCGACCAGGCTGCCGAGGCCCGATCGAAGTGCGTCAGGCCGTACCTGCACCAGCGGGGAAGCGACGATCGGGCGCTGCAGCGCGACGGCCAGCGGGTCGCCGGCTCGTGCGGTCAGGATCGTCGGAACCGCGATCGACTGAAGGCGAGTTTCCGCCGGGTATCGGAATACCGCACGGCATACCAGTGGATACGTCAGATTTGCCGACAGCATTTGCACCGTCAACTCGTGTATGAGTGCGGGAGTCGGGTCGGGCCCACCGCTGCGGACGGCATCGGCTTCCGGTCGGTACCACGGCCAGAACAACAGCTCGTCGCGAACCCGGTGCCAAGCCTCGAGCATGTGCATGCCATGGGCTACAGGTACCAGCGGTGACGCATACTGCGACAGCAACTCGGCCCGTGCCGATTCCGGAAATCCCAGGAACAATCCGTCGAGCACGACATTCGCAGCAGGAAACACCCCTGCCTGGGCCCATTCCAATGCCACGGCGGCACCGCTGTGCGTGCCGTAGATGTCCGCGCGCTCGCCAATGAAATCTGCCACGGCCTGACCCAGCACCCCACTCAGTTCCTCGACACCTGGATCGACGTCGGGAGACCAGGGCCAGCTCGAACCGCCGAGACCCGGCAGGTCGGGTCGCACGACCAGGCGTTCGTCCGCCAGGCCTTGGGCAAGTGGCTGCAGCGAGTCGCCGTTGCCGGGACAAGCGTGCAGTGCGACCAACGGACGCGATCGTGCTGCCTGTGGCGAACTCACAGTTGCGTGTACCACGGTGTCGCCGGATCCCAGGTAGGTTCGCCATGATCCCGCTGTGGACGGCGTCGGTTCCGGCGAACGCAATTCGCCAATTCCGGACAACTGGCCCAGCCATTCGAGAAGACCCACCGTGCTGTCCGTCCCGGCCCGAGCATCGATAGTCACGTGGTCGGGCACCCTTCCAACGCGATAGAGGTGCGCGCGCAGGGGATCGTCGAGCGCGGCTCGGATCAGCGTCGGGACCGCCAAGCTTGCAAGTCGGGGCAGAGGATCGTGGCGAAACGCTGCATGATAGGTAAGAGCGTAGTGGTCCAGGTTGCGCAACATATCGACCACCACCTCGTGGATGGACTCGGCCGAGGGTGGCGTGATCTTCATGCGATGCCTGCCGTCTTGCGCGTACCAGGGCCAAAACAGAGCCATGTCGCGAACCTGATGCCAGGCGTTTATGAGATGAGTGCCGTCCGCCTTGATTTCATGTCGTGGAGTGTAGTTCTCGAGCTGGTCGTGGCGCTCTTGCGGAGTGGAAATACCCAGTCCGTCGAGGACCAGTCCGCTGATCCTGGCTGGCGCCAGGTGGGCGAGTGCCAACGCGATCTTGGCACCCGTGTGGGTGCCGAAAACGGCACACTGGTCAACACCAAGAGCGTCAAGCGTCGCCAGGGTCGCACGGGCGTAGTCGTCAATTGCAGGTTCCGGCACGGACAACGGATCCGAGCGACCGCAGCCCGGGGTATCGAGTACCAGAACCTGCCATCCGTCGAGTGATCGGGCGAACGGCAACATCGCCCGGCCGGACCCGGGCGATGCGTGCAAGACCACCAGTAGCCTACCCTCGCCAACCACGTGCAGGTGCACGTCCCGGTTGCCGACTCGGATGTACCGAGGTCGTGTGTGTCGTCTATTCATCCGCGACAACGAACATCAACATGCCGAAGGTACCCTCCTCCATCAATCGTTGCCGACAAGTTCCGTCAGCTCGTAACGGGTTTGCATGTAGCCGCCGACGCAGGCCTTGAGAAAGATGTAGTTGCCGTCATCGGTACACCACACGTCATACGGCGGGTGCTCCTCCGGCAACTGCCCTGCCGTATCCACAAACCTGAAATGCAGGGCATCAAAAGTACCCGCCGCCACGGTGACCGATTCGCGGCCGACGAACTCGAGACCGAGCCCCAGCGCAAACAACATCGGCCCAGTCGCGCCGCGATGGTCCGGCGAAGTCACCATCAGATGGGGGAAGAACTGATGCGCGGGGCCTTTCAGATCGAATATCCGCAGGCACAGCGCATCCGCGCAAATCGGGTGTGCGCCCAGCCAACGTACCCGCTCGGTCAGGTCGATCCGCTGGGTGATGCGCCCATCTCTTCGACTCACGGTCTCGCACTCGGCACGCGTGTTCGAGAAATGCATTTGGCCAGTACCCTCGTGCCGTCCGCCCACGGTGAGGCGAACGGCACAGTCGATCGGGTAATACTCCCGGTCCAGGCTCATCACGACATCACGGATCACGCTCGGCTCGTCGTCGATCTCGCTATGCACGTGCACCACCCGTACACCGTCGGCCTGATCAGTGAACATGAAGTACTCGCGACCGCGCTCCTGCCCCAGCCGCTCAGGCTGGTCACTGGTGTAACTGATCGATCCGCGTATCGTTTTGTATTTCATAAAGCCCCCATCAGTTGGTGAACATGAAGTACGTGCGGTCGCGCTCCGGCCGCGGCCGCCAGGATCTGGCGCAGATGTAGCAAATCGTCCGTGCAAGCTTTTTTGTTTCATCAAGCGCCATCCGAATGGCTTGACAGCAGCGATGTGGCTTTCTTGATGACCTGACACGCCATCAGCGTCGCGTCGATAACCCGCCGTTCGCTCGTCGACTTTTTCATTGCGCCAGCACCCCCGGATTCATCAGGCCCTGGGGATCGAGCTGCCGCTTGACGGCATCCAGCAAGGCCAGCGCAATCGGGTCGCGTCCTGCGCGATAGGCGTAGAACTTGCCGATCTGGAAGTGCACGCTGCCAAGGCCCCGCATGGTTTCGGCGATCTTGTGCTTGAGCGCGCCGGCTGCGGCTCGTGCCGGCAGGTTCTCGCCGGTGCAACCGATCCGGGCCAGATGATCGGCATCGACATTGCGCCGATGGAACTCGGTGTGCGAGTCAGGCCAGTAGATGCATGGCTCGATCAGAGTGGCCTGCGCGCCGATTGTCGTCATTAGGGTACCGATGAACAATCCATGTCGATCCATCGTCGCCTGTTCGGCTGCAAACAGCGCGTCGAGCGCAACGAGCAAGCGGGTGGCCTGCGAGTGCGGCACGATCGCGTGGACGGGTACCCAGCGCTCGCCGCCCGAGCCGAGCATCGAGTTGAGCGCGGAAAACGGATTGGCCGCCATGACCCTGGGGATGCTGTTCTCCACTTCTTCCCCGAACGGTGCCGCCAGGTTGCGCGCCGCCACAACCCGCGCAGCCACTTCGGCAGCGGAATCACCTTCGACGGTGACGTGCAGGGAATACTGCTCCGGATCGAGAAAGTCGCGGCCCTTGGCGACCAGCTTGAGGCCCTGCATCAGACCGTCCTTCTTGATCACGTTGCCGAGCGATTTCACGTCGGTGCCCAGGCTGGCCCGGCGCATGCGGATCTGCGACAGTTTCGGATCGAAGGCCGCCACTTCCGAAGGCAGGCCGGCGCGGGCCAGTGCACCCATCGCGGCGGTCAGGCCAGCCGCCTCGCGAAACTGCCAGGACAGATAATCGATATGGGAATAGCGGGGCAGCAGGCGCAGGCTCGCGCGCAGCTTGATACCCAGCAGCCCACAATCGCCCAGGAACAGACCGGTCAGGTCCGGGCCGAAATAGCGGAAGAAGGGTGTCGAGTTGCCTGATGCGGCCGCACCGGTATGCACGATCTCGCCGCTTGCCGTCAGTACTTCCAGGCCCAGCACCGTATCGCCCGAGGAACCATGGCGGCCGGAACCGTGGAATATGCTGCCTTGCGACAACGCACCGCCCACGGTGGCGCGCAAGCCGGACATCGGCCCGAAGTACGGCGTGCGCACGCCCTTCTCGGCGAGTGCCACATGCAGTTGCGCCCATGTCACACCGGCCTCGACCACAACGTAGGCATCCTGCACGTTGATCTCGATGATCCGATCCAGCCCGCTGGTGTCCACCAGCACACTCGGCTGGCGCGTGGCCAGATAGCCCTCCGTGTAGCTCATCCCGCCGCCGCGGGCGAGGATCGATACGCCAGCCCCGGTCAGTTCGGCTATCGCCGGCGCCAACTGTTCGATCGTGCCTGGACGCAGCACCGCCAGAAGCGGCTCACCTTGCGAGTACACGTCCTGTGCGTAGTACAGGCACTCATCCGGGTCGGTGATGCAAGCGTGTTCACCCCAATCACGGCGCAGGCGTCCGATGATGGTTGCGGCCTGAGCTGGTGCGGTCGTGTTCATCGGGGGTAGTCCTCGTCATGTTGCTTTCGCAGGGACTCGGCACGCCCCTGATAGTCATCCTCGGCAGCCGCATCCACATCCAGCAGGAGCGGCAACCCTTGCAGACGCGCGGCCAGATCCGGGGATGTCGCATCGCGGAACAATTGCTCGCAGCGTGCGCCAAGCCGCAACAGCTCCACCACGTTGTCATTGACGTCGTTCGGCAGCGGTGCCGCCACGCGCCGCCGTGCTGCCGCGCCCGATGCAAGCCATGGCCACATCAGGTGGCGCTCGCGCTCCCATTGCCAGGCATCATTCAAATGACCGCCCGCACGATCGAGCTGTGGATTTGGCAACTGGGCCAGCAAGGTGGCACGCTCATCGCCCTCGAGTAGCCATGGCTGATGCAGCACCACCCGCTCGACGCGCCGGTCGAGCCGATCGACAAGCGCGGGCAAATAGCCTGCCGCTGCGCCGTAACTTTCAATCACCAACGGCAGCTCATTGGCCATCGATGCCAATGCTGCGACCACGGCCGCGAGCACGTTGTCGAGGCTCAGCTCCACGCCGACTTCGGCGGATGCCCCGTGTCCGGGCAGGTCCACAGCGAGAATGGCAGCGTCACCGGCATCGAGCTGGTCCGGTTGCAAGGGGCGTGCACCCGGCGCATGCAGGTGCACATGCAGCCGGTCACTGCCGGCGCGAGCCCAGCATGCGATGTCACCCACCGGAGATTCAACGATACGTCGTTGCCAAAACTCATCGTCGACGCGAGGCCGCCGCAGCGTGACCGGCGCATCTTCCGCCAGCGCGGCGGCAAGAATCGCATCCATCCGCGCATGCAGACCGGCAAGGCCGCCGGTTTCCACGTCGCAGCAGACATGCTCGGGCAACTTCGGCAATCGGGAGCGGTGCGGCTGAAGCGGATCACCCTGCCGGTAAAGCAGCCACGTCGGCGGCTTCAGATGGGAAAGGTAGGCATGCTCGGTATAACGGAACGCGGCGCCGTAACCGGCACGGTAGGCATCGCCCACCTCCAGCACGTCCATCACCGCCTCATGGGTGCTTGCGGTGGATTGCGGGTCGATCGCCATCGCACACTCGGCACGGCCGTCGTACCACGGAAAGAAATACTTCTGCTCGCGCATGCGTGCCCACAGCCAGCGCAGATGTGCACCATCCCAGCTCGGCACGAACGGCGGCAGGTAGCGTTCGCCGTACATCTGGCTTTCGGCGGGTGTGAACGCGGCATAGCCATCGACCACCAGCGCCGCCACGCGTTCCGGATGCAGCCACGCCACCTGCGCCGCGATCAAGCCACCGGTGTGCATGCCGAACACTGCAAAGTGTTGCACGCCTAACGCATCTGCGAGCTCGACGGTGGCTTCCGCCAGCTCGGCGATGCTCGGTTCCTCCGTTTCAAGCGCGTCGGAGTAGCCGAAGCCCGGCGTATCCGGCGCGATCACCGTGTAGCGATCGGCGAAGCGCTCAATCATCGCCAACCACATGCGCGAGTTCTGTGGCGACTGATGCAACAACAGCAAGGCTGGCCCGCTGCCAGCAAAGCGGAAATGCACATGACGCTGGCCAAGGCGCACGAATCGGCGTCGGATCTTCATGACAGGTCTCCCACACGCACCAGTGTCTTGCCGCGATTCCTGCCGTGCATCAGATCGACAAACGCCTGTGGCGCGCGCTCAAGTCCTTCACTCATATCCTCGCGATAGCGCAGCACTCCGCTGCGCACCAGCGGCGCCACCTCAGCCTGAAAGTCGGCGAACCGATCCAGGTGGTCGTACACCACCAGGCCTTCAAGCCGCGCGCGTGCGCCAATCACCGGCCCGAGATTGGGGCCTGGCGGGCGCTGATCCTGGTTGTACTGGGAACTCAGTCCACACAGCACCACGCGCGCGCGCAAGCGGAGCAGGGAGAGGGCTTCCTCCAGCACTTCACCCCCCACATTGTCGAAGTACACATCGATGCCATCCGGACAGGCCGTCCGCAGATCTTCCACAAAGCTGGGGCTGCGGTAGCTCACGCACGCGTCGAAGCCGAACTCGTCAAGCGCAATCCGGCGCTTGTCCTCCACTCCGACAATGCCCACCGTGCGACAACCAGCGCGCCGCGCAAGTTGTCCGGCCACGCTGCCGACTGCACCGGTGGCGGTGGACACCAGCACGGTCTCGCCCTTCTGCGGCCGACCGATGGTGCCCAGTCCCGCCCACGCGGCCAGGCCCGGAATGCCGAGCACGCCCAATGCCGTCGAGACCGGTGACAGCGCCGGGTCGATACGGAGCAACTTCGCCGGGTCGCCGACTCCGTACTCGCACCAACCCGTTTCACCGACCACCCACTCGCCGACCGCAAGACTCTCGTGATTGCTGTGCACTACGCGCGCCAGTCCCTGGCCCGGCACGATCGAGCCCAGGTCGGGTCGAGGTACAACATACCGTCCGGCCAGCAGGGGTCGCAGATACGGATCCACCGACAATGTGTGGGTACGCAACAACACCTGCCCCGCATCCGGCTTTGGCACAGGTCGACGGGTCAGACCGAAATCTTCGGTTTGCGGCGCACCGAGGGGATAGCGCAGCAACTGCACCGCCTGCTGGGTATCCGGAAACACCATCGAGAGCTCCTGAGCCAATTGGGTAATGCCCCGTTTAGTGCGTCAGTGCGCAACAACCAGGGTGACGAGCCAATCTGGACAACGGATCACGCGGCACGATGGGCGCGCTTAATTGTCCGGACATTTACAACGATACCCGAAATTGCTCGCCGCGCCAACGGACGGCAAGCTCCGACCATTCGCCGGCTCGATTCCATCAATCCGGTCAACACGTTCGAGTTAAGTTCCGACGAGCAATACGTCGGTCCCAGAGACAGCGTTTCGCAGCCAACATGCAAAACCTGCGGAGGGTTTGAGGCGGATTCGCCGCAACCGGCATGGCAAGGCGTTTTACTGAACCCATCCTCGAACGCAGCGCCCACCCGTCGATCTATCACCCGTGATAAGGCGAAGCTATCGCGTATCATCGGCCGATCTGCTGCACCGGCGGTTCGTTTTGGTTAAATTTCGCCCACACCCTGGCGCGAGCGTCCTACGGCTCCGGCAGGACGACTTTGTAACCTTGGCCTTGGGAATGGAGATCGCCGACTTATAGGCGAATTCCTGCCGACCCTCAAAGGCTCCTGCTCTGCTGTGCTGCCACAGAGTCGTCGGTGAGAAGCGATCGCTCCCGGCTTCCGTACTGGGAGCAACGACCACGTAGCCGGCTACGGCGTGATATCGACGCTTAAGACGCCGGTCGTCCTATGTGGCCCATGATCCGGTACAGAGTCCCTATGGGTAGGCCCGCCCCAGTGCCGCTGAAGTCTGGGCGGGCATGGCCCGTGCCCATGATCGCCTCGGAGGTGCTGCCACTGTTTGGTCAACGAGTGGCAACCTGCACCTCTTCCGGGCTACACGCTTCATCTGGTATGCGCAATTAAGTGGAAGCTGTGACCTTCCGGAATGCAGCACCGTTCCTAGTGCTGCACATCGGGGCATTCGAAAGATCCGCCCGATCCTGCATCATCACCACACGCTCATCCATGTACTCGGCATGGTTGTAGCTCGCACGCACCTTGTCGCGTTCGGCGTGCGCCAGCTGACGTTCGATCACGTCTGAGCGATAGCCCGTCTCATTAAGAATGGTCGACGCCGTGGCGCGGAAGCCGTGAGCCGAGAAACCGATGCTGTCCTTTCCATTGAATTCCATGCGCTCCAAGGCGCGATTCAAAGTAGTTACGGTCATGCACTCGTTTGGTCTGCGGCAGTTCAGGAACAGGGCGACACGCCCGCCCGTGTAAGTCCGCAACTCAGCCAACAGACTTACAGCCTGTTTCGACAATGGAACGATGTGTGGTTCGCGCATCTTCATGCGCTCTGCGGGTATTCGCCACTCGGCATTTTCCAGATCGAACTCCGACCACTCAGCCTTGCGAAGTTCGACGGTTCGAACAAAGGTAAGCAGCATCAGCCGCAGGGCGATTACGGTTGTTCGATACCCGCCGTACTTGTCCAGCGCTTTGGTGAAGTCGACGATCTGGCTTCGTGAGAGGGCCTTGTGGTGTTCAACTTTTGCGCGATGAATAGCCCCTTTCAATGCGGCGGCGGGGTCACCATCAGCGCGCAGCGTGGCAACGGCATACCTGAAGATGGCCGAAGACCACTGTCGAACCAACAAGGCAACCGTTGCAACCCGTCGCCCTTCGATGCGGCGGATGACGTCGAGCAGATGTGCTGCCGTCACGCTGCGAATCGGCAGCTTGCCCACGTACGGAAATACATCTATCTCCAAGAACCGCTCCACCTGCCGCAGGTAGTAGGAAGTCCAACCATCCGACTTTTTGGGGACCCCACTCTTTTGCGACGGCCTCAAACGTGTTCGCGTTCGCCGCATGGCTCGACAGCCGTTCGGCCTGTCGGCTATGTGATGGATGAATGCCTTGCTTGACCAAGGCTCGCGCCTTGCTGTGCTCGGGCCGCACCTCGGCAAGAGAGATGCGCGGATACCTCGTCGTGACCTGGTTCTTGCACGCGATGAGGAGGGGGATTGGTGCGTGGGCCTGCGGTGCCCGTGCGGCTGCGGGCACGTCATCGAGTTGATGTTGCTTCGTGAAGTGACGCGCGATGGGATCTCAGTATGGACAGAGCGGGACGCCCCACTTTGCATCCGTCTATTTGGCTCCAAAGAGGTTGCCGCTCACACTTTTTGGCTAAGGAACGGGCGAATTCAGTGGTTTGGGTAGCTCAATGACGAGGGATTTGTCCTGTGTCGTTCGCGGCATCGAAGCTCATCTAGACGATTCGGAGTGAATATGAAGGCTTATCTTCACACGACGGTTGTAAACATCTATCCGGTGGCTCTTGGGTATCGTCGAAGACTTTCGATAGGGTCACCCATGCTGCGTCCATGCACGGCTGCTCGACCAACCGCTCAAACAAAGTGATCGTGGTTTGGTCATATCCAGAAGGTCCCAAGTCTGGATATCGCATGCCAAGCCTCTTCGCCTCTAAGGCTTCGGCACGCTCAATCTCCACGATCTTCTTTGCCTGCTTGAGCTTCACAAGCATCGCGGGCGGGGCGTTGGGGCAAGCCCTCATTTTCGTGACACCACGAGCTTCTCCACCGCTGCTGCTTTGTGCTCAGGGGCCAAGTGGGCATATCTCAACGTCATCTTGATATCCCCATGCCCAAGCAGCTCACGCACGGTATTCAAGTCCACGCCAGCCATCACCAGTTTGCTGGCGAACGTGTGCCGCAAATCGTGGAAACGAAAATCCTCCAGTTTCGCCGCGGTCATCAGAGCGCCCCAGGCCTTCGCCGTACAGATCAGGTTGAACAGACGCCCCTCGGGTTGCTGCCTCTTCCACTCCTTCAGCACAGCCACCACTTCACTGTTCAGCGGGATATGCCGCGCCTTGCCGGACTTCGCATACCCTGCTCGCACCGTAACGCGCTTCGCCTTCAGGTCAACGTCAGGCCAGGTCAGCTGGGTAATCTCGCCGCGACGCATGCCGGTGTTCAACGCGATCAGCGTCATCGGCATGATGTGATCGTAATAACCCTGAATCGGTTCTAGCGGCTCCTTGCCGCGTTCCTCGCGCCATTTGATACCCGACAGCCTGCGCCGTTTGAACTTCGCCTCACGCATCTCAAGCGCCTTGCGCAGGGCCTTCTCCTCCCTCGGCGACAGGTAGCGCACGCGTTCCTCAATATCGCGCTTGATCCGCTTCACGCCAAGCAGCGGGTTTGCATCCAACTGCCTCCACTCGACCGCTTTGCTCAGTGCCGCCTTGATGCGGTCCAGATCGCGGTTCACGGTGGCCGGATGCGATCCCGCCTTCAACCGCCTCGCCTTGAACTTATCGAACTCTGCCCGCGTGATGGAAGCCATCGGTTCGTCGTACAGATAGCCAAAGTGTTTCTTGATGAGCGCCACCGTCGCTTTGCCAGCCTTGTTCGTCACCTCGACGTGCGGGCCGTAGTGCTCCGCCATGAACTCGCCGAAGGTGCCAGGCTTCTCTGCCCGCTTCTCGATGACGGCTACGGGTGCACCCTCTTGATCGACCTCGGCCAGCATCGCACGCGCACGCACCCGCGCTGCTTCCACCGTGACGCCGGGCCACTTGCCTAGCGAGCGGGTCGTGGACCGACTCCACTGGACGTTGAACGTCTTCATGCCAGACGGCTGCACGCGCAGATGCAACGAGGGGACGGTGGTGTCCCAGATGCGGTAAGGCGCCGGCCTCGACTTGGCACCATCAATGATCTTGGCGGATAACTTGGCAGCCTGCTTGCTCATGGCGGTTCGCTCCGTAACAGCAACGGTAACAGCAAATGCCATCATATCGCGAAACGTCGCAAAGTACAGTTACAAGCAAAATCAATAACTTATATCGTAACTAGCTGAACGAAAAGAGCTATATATTACGTTCGAGACGTATTAGTAGCAGGTTCGAATCCTGTCACCCCGACCAAATTCGATGAAGAAGCCGGCCTTGCGCCGGCTTTTTCATGCCTGCCCGCATGACGGCGAACTCGTCGAACATGGCATGGCGGCCCTGTAGGGCGGGCACGGCCCGCCGCTCTTGCTCCACCGCCTCACATCACCGCAGCTCAAGAGTCGGCGGGCCGTGCCCGCCCTACGAAGCCGAAGCAAAAGCTTCGCACACGACCGAAGAAAGTCCCTCGTGGACAGGGCGCGCCTACGAGGCAGGCTGGGTCAGTGCGGCCAGCCGGTCGAGCTCCTCCTCGACGAAACCGGCCTCCAGCCGCGCCGGGCGGTTGAACGGGCCGCGCAGGCTCACCCCCATATAGTCGCGCAACAGGGTGAAGAAGGTCTCGATCGGGTCGATGCCGTCGCGCTCGCAGCAGTGGCGGTACCAGCGGGTGCCAGCCGCGACGTGGGCCACTTCCTCGCGCAGGATCACCTCCAGGATCGCCACCGTGCGTTCGTCGCCGAGTCCGCGCAGCCGTTCGATCATTCCGGGGGTCACGTCCAGCCCACGCGCCTCCAGCACGCGCGGGACCAGCGCCATCCGCGCAGTGTCGTGGCCGGCGGTTTTCTCGGCCATTTCCCACAAGCCGTTGTGCGCGTCGAGATCGCCGTAGGCGTGGCCCAGCTCGGCCAGCCGATCGGACAGCAGCGCGAAATGACGCGCCTCGTCGTTAGCGCAGCTGGCCCAGTCGCGGTAGTACGCCGCGGGCTTGCCGCGGTAGCGGTAGACCGCGTCCCAGGCCAGATTGATCGCGTTGAATTCGATATGCGCCACGGCGTGCACCAGGGCGGCACGGCCTTCGTCGCTGCCCAGTCCGCGCTGCGGCAGCTGGCGCGCGTTGACCAGCCGCGGTTTCGCCGGACGACCGGGCGGGCCGATCGGCTCGGGCGGCGACGCTGCCGGGTCGGCGTGCAGATCGCCGGCCAGGAAGGCCTGCCAGCTCGCGTGCGTAAGGCGCAGTTTCTCGGCCGGCTCGGTGGCGTCGAGGCAGGCCTTGGCGGCGGCGTACAGGTCGGTCATGGCGTTTCCTGTAGGAGCGCACCCTGTGGGCGCGATGCTCTGATGCCGAATGGAGCCAAGAGCATCGCGCACAGGGTGCGCTCCTACGCGTGCAATAGGGAGATGATCAGACCACTCGCCGCGCGGCCTTGGCGTCGTCCGAGCGCAGCATCTCGATCTGCTCCAGATAGCTCTGGTCGAGGCCGGTGACGTATTCGCCGGAGAAGCACGAGGTGTCGAACTGCTTTAGCTCCTCGTTGCCGTCCTGCACCGCCCAGATCAGGTCCTTCAGGTCCTGGTAGATCAGCCAGTCGGCGCCGAGCGTCTGCTCGATCTCCTTCTCGGTGCGCCCCGCAGCGACCAGTTCCGAGGCCGACGGCATGTCGATGCCGTACACGTTCGGGTAGCGCACCGGCGGTGCGGCGGAGGCGAAGTAGACGTTCTTGGCGCCGGCATCGCGGGCCATCTGGATGATCTGCTTCGAGGTGGTGCCGCGCACGATCGAGTCGTCGACCAGCAGCACGTTCTTCTTGCGGAATTCCAGATCGATCGCATTGAGCTTGCGGCGCACCGATTTCACCCGCTCGCCCTGCCCCGGCATGATGAAGGTACGGCCGATGTAGCGGTTCTTGACGAAGCCCTCGCGGAACGGCACGCCGAGCGCGCCGGCCAGCGCACTGGCGGCGGTGCGCGCGGTGTCGGGAATCGGGATCACCGCGTCGATGCCGTGATCAGGCCGCTCGCGCAGGATCTTCTCGGCCAGTTTCTCGCCCATGCGCAGGCGCGCCTTGTA
>Ga0182007_10000126_pt1 | contig 53784 bp, 36 predicted proteins | sample Sormic07211113_1_FD_123023 | JGI IMG/M metagenome (GOLD analysis project Ga0182007, IMG submission 123023) | Rhizosphere microbial communities from Sorghum bicolor, Mead, Nebraska, USA - 072115-113_1 MetaG | ecosystem: Host-associated > Plants > Roots > Rhizosphere | place: USA: Nebraska...
AACTCGCCCAAAGCACCCTGCCCTTCGGGTCGCTGAGGGTTAACTTAATAGAAACGGCTACGCATGTAGTACCGACAGCGGAGTACTGGCGGACGGGGGTTCAAATCCCCCCGGCTCCACCAACTTTGCATCTAAAGACGTCCACGGACGTCTTTTTTTGTGCCTAAAACCCAGCAAAATCAAGGCTTTTGGGTCTACCGGCGTCCATGGACGTCCGGCACAATCCACGACATCGGGTATTCCAGATGGTATTCCAAGTCCTTCAGTGGTAATTTTTGGAATACCAATTGATGTCATGGAACACCTCATGTGCGCCCAAGCCACCCGCCTCTCTGACCGCCAACTCAAAGCGGTAAAGCCGAAAGACAAGGACTACGTACTCAGTGATGGAGACGGTCTACAGCTGCGTGTGAGGGTTAATGGCTCTACGCTATGGAACTTCAACTACCGGCAGCCGATTACCAAAAACCGCATCAATATGGGCCTCGGCACCTACCCAGAACTCTCGCTCGCGCAAGCCAGGAAGAAAACGGTCGAAGCCAGAGAGCTTCTCGCCCAGGGCATCGACCCGAAAGAACAACGTAGCGAGTTGGAGCAGACAAAAAGGCAGGCAACCGAGCACACATTCGAGAACGTGGCGTCTGCCTGGTTTGAACTGAAAAAGGATTCTGTAACCCAGGCTTATGCCGAGGACATCTGGCGCTCGCTCACACTGCATGTTTTTCCCACACTGGGAACAACACCTATCTCGCAGATCAATGCCCCAACGGTCATCGAACTGCTGCGTCCTCTTGAAACCAAAGGCAGCCTGGAGACAGTGAAGCGACTGACCCAACGGCTCAACGAGATCATGACCTACGGCGTGAACTCGGGAATGATCTTTGCCAACCCGCTCAGCGGCATTCGGGCTGTGTTCAAAAAGCCGAAAAAGCAAAACATGGCTGCCCTACGCCCCGAAGAGCTGCCAGAGCTAATGGTCGCCATCGCCAATGCGAGTATAAAAAGAACAACACGCTGCCTGATCGAATGGCAGCTCCATACCATGACCCGTCCTGCGGAAGCCGCCACGACCTCCTGGGCTGACATCGATCTAGACAAGAAAACCTGGACGATCCCAGCGGAACGGATGAAGAAGCGACGCGCTCACGTCATACCACTCACCGAACACGCACTGGCTCTACTTGAGACGATCAAACCCTACAGCGGCCACAGAGAGTATGTGTTCCCCGCCGATAGAGACCCGCGGACTCACTGCAACAGCCAGACAGCAAACATGGCCCTGAAGCGAATGGGCTTTGAAGGGCGCTTAGTGAGCCACGGCATGCGTTCGATGGCTAGTACTATCCTGAACGAACAAGGATGGGATCCGGAGCTGATCGAGGTCGCACTTGCACACGTGGACAAAGACGAAGTGCGTAGCGCCTACAATCGTGCGGATTACATTGAGAGAAGACGCCCGATGATGGCTTGGTGGAGCGAGCATATACAGCAAGCGGGGACGGGGAGCCTTTCACTGTCCGCAATCCAAGCCCATAAAAGAGGCAGGCTAGCACTCGTATAGTCCGCAGGACTAAAGAGAAGATACTCACGTGCAGTTTACAGTTACTCCTCATTCGGGTTTTTGTCCCAGATACATCGCAGGCGGCTATGAGGCTTGACCACCGCGAGTGTTCAACTCAGTCAAGCCGCTAATCAACGGTTAGCCAGATTGCCGCGAAGCTGTTCACTGCTGAAAAACTCATAGTGCTCACTCCCTGCGGACAGATAAAAACAATCGCAGCGCACTGTAAACCCGGACTCAAAACACTCAACCCGCGTGCCAAGCCATGATCATGCTCTCGCCAACCCCATACAAGTTATCTTCAGGGGCCGGTGGAGAGCTGAGACCGATTTAAATTTTTCGCCCCAACGGCGAAAAACAAGGCGCTCCGGCCTTCAATTCCGTCAACACTTCCTCATACTCCAAGTCCCCCTCCGCCTCACGAGCAGGAATCACTTCTCCATGTAACTGAGCACGCAGGTCATCCCAACGTTCCAACAGGACCTGCCAGTTATGCTCGTCGTAAGTCCCTCGAAAGATCACCGGATGCACATCAATGCGCGGCAGCTCTGACGCTGGACTCCCCCGATCCAGCGCTTCACCCAACCGGCGACTCCAATGACTGCCCACTCGATCGACTCGGCCGATCTGTTGTTCGACCACACCGGGGTTCCACTCCGGGTGCATGAGGATGACGGTCTTGCATGCCTGATGCAGGTTGAGGCCTTCGCGGCCGACGGTGGATTGGGCCACGAGAACACGGGGAAAGCTGTTCGGGCGGTTGAAGGCCAGTTGCAACAAGCGGCGGGTAGATTGTTCAGTGCCGCCGTACATCAGGCGAGCGAAACCACCCTCCTGGTGGGAAAACTCGGGCTGCAGACGGGCGAGTAGCAGCTCCCATTGCAACGCAATTTCGCCGATATCCGGTGTGTGGGGATTGTCGTCCGTGTGCTGGTCGCCGGCAGCGCTCAGCAGTTGGCAAAAGGCGGTGCACGCTTGCTCAGGCGTCAGATGTTCGACGTCCCCGCCAGTGAAGTCGAGGATTGCCCGGGTAAACAACGCCACGGGATGTTTCTCGGCGGTGCCCACCAGCTCCTTGTTGAGCTCGGCCTCCTGAAGGTGTTTGAACATCGCGCGGGGTACCTGCTCATGTTCGGGCAGTCCCGCATCCAGCCAGCCGAGCAGACGCCGGCGTAGCTGCTCCCGACGTGTGCTGTGGGTGCTGTATTGATTGGCCAGCAGCTCAGGGATGGAGTTGAGTTTCAGCCGGCAATTCAGCTGACGGTGCGCAATCTCCACTGCTGCCCATTCCGAATGGTCATCGGGCTCGTCGGCACGAGCCTGGATTACGCTTTGCGGCCAGTAACGGCCGGCCTCAAGGCTACGAAGCATTTCACGTGCGTTCAGCAGCCGGACCAAGGCTCGCATGGGTGCGGTGAAACGGCCGAACACCAGCACCTTTTCCTCTTGCTCGTGTGCGGCTTCAATGGCCGTGATGGTGGCCAGAATTGCCGGGTGCTCAAACAAGTGGTGGGGATGCTGAAACGCCTGCGCAGCCGTCTTCAACCACCACTGCACGCGTTGCTGGCGCTTGTCATCGACCGCGCTGGACTGTCCGTAATCCGGCAGGGTAGAAGGCTCCGCTGGTTCATTAATTTGCGCCAGGAGGTCAGCGATTCCATGCCCATTGGCCAGGGTCAATCGCAAGCGTTTGGCTGTTGAGTTTTCGTCCAGTCGCGAGGCCACGGACAGCGCCTCGGTTGCGCACACGGCCTGTCGCCAAGGTAACTTCAGCGTGCGTACATCCACACTGACGGGCTTTTGGGTGTTGCGATAGCTTTCCCCCTGAGTTTCTTGGGCGAAGCGTGAAACGTCGGCGTCTTCACGTTTATCCCGGCGCAGCAGATAAGGGCTCAACGTCGATTGAAAGGCACTGGCAGCTGCCTGATATTGTTGACGGGCCGTGTCGCTGGAACGCCAATGAACGCGTAGATGACGGATGGCCTGCGCAAAGTCGTTGATCACAGGCTGAAGTTGATCGCGCACTTTTTCGTCGAGACCAAGCCGTTCGAAGGTTTGCCGCCATTGCTCGACATCCAGCTCCACAGGAGTCGCTGTCATGCACAAGCGACGGCTGTGCTGAGTTCCCTGCACCAGGTTATCGAGCAACCGGCTCAGGCCGCTGTCGGTGCCGCGACTTTTGTGGGCTTCGTCGATCACCAGCAGGTCGAAGGAGCCCAGGCCAAACCCGACCACCTGTTCAAGCCAACTCCGATGAGGAGTACCGCGGCGGTAATTGGTGTGAGTATCAGGGTTTGGCCAGGCATGCCCGGTCGTGACGTCAGTCAACCAGGTGTAAGCGGGTTGCGCGGCGTCTTCGCTGATACGCCCCACAATACTGGCGGCGGCTCGCTTGACCCTTTCATCATCAGAGCCTGACAGGTGGTAGCCATTTGGATACTTGAAACCTGTCTCTTTGCGCCAGCGTGCGAAGACTTCCGGCACCAACTCTCTGCGCCAGGGCGTTGCGTTCTCGCCCATACGCCAGTTGGCAAAGGTATGGGACAGCACCAGGGTGGACTCCTGAAACCATGGCTTTTGATCAAGGACCTCTTCGGCACTCCAGGCTTCAAAGTAGCCGAGCAGACCACGCAATATCGCGGGAGTTGCGACGCCTCCCAGCTTCAGCTCTGCCTGCCACTGATAGCCCAGCCCTGGCGGGGCGATGACGGCGGCTCGACCGCCAGCGTCCTTGACTGCGCGAATCAGCTCGACAGCGATACGGGTCTTGCCCATTCCCACTTCGTCGGCCAGCACTACCCCGTGTTCGCCAATACGATCGGCCAACGCATGCAGGCTGGCTCGCTGGCCTGGATTCAGGTGCGCAGCCGCCTCACCTGCGTCATCTGCAAGTTGTTGCTGTTGCATCGCCCGTTCGCGCAGTGAAGCCGCAACGGTGCCCAACTGAAGGCTATCCGCTTCATGGCAGGACTCCCAGGGGATGTGAGGTGTCGAGTTTCCAGTGGGCCTCGATATTGCTCAGTGCGGTTTCGTAGCGCTGCCCTTGCGGATGGTCCGCTGTCTCGGCAAAACAAGGCCTGAACGCAGGTTGGCGCAAGGCATGGATGGGGTTGATTTCGAGTGTCAGAAACTGCTGCAACAACCCGCAACCGGCGGCCTGAATGAGTGATTGCTCCAGTCGGGCACACCACACCGGCCAATCCCGAGGCTCCAGCGCAGTTTGTTTCGCGGCGATACCTTCGATCAGTTCCATCATTTGCCGGATCGGGTAACGCGCCGCTTCTTTTCCTGGCGCAATGGTTCCCTGTTTGTCGGCAGAGCGCTTGCTATCGTCGAATGCGTTGGGCAGTTCTTCTTCACCGGGCGAGTGTGGAAAACTGTCGAGTTGCATCCACGCATCCTCCAGGCTGATTTCTGGCAGCTCGGTGGCCGCCAATCGGCCAAACCCATCCAGCACCGGCACCGTCATGACATGCGTTGCACCCGCCTCTTGCCAACTGACAACCACCTGCCGCGGTCGTGGTCCGCACCAGGCGAAGCCTTGACCCTCAACATATGCACAAGGCTGTTGCGACGTATCCAGCACTGAGTAATTGCCGCGCGAGCGATCATCGGCGCTCAACCAGCCTTGCTCTGGTGCATCCGAGTCGCGCCACATCAAGTAAGCCACGGGCGCTGCGCTGAACACCTCGCTCCCCACCTCAAGATCCTTGCCTTGCTGCAGCGTCTCAGGGACGCATTCCTGCTCCCACTGAATCGGCAGGTAATAGCCAATCGATTCGGGATCAGCGCCCCCCGATTTTGCCGGGTACCAGTTCAACGGCGTCGGAGCGAATACCACCCCGGCCTCAAGGTTGCCCGTCGATCGCCCCATCTTCAGGGTGAAGCCCTGCCGAGTAAGATTGCCCGAGCCAAGGTACAGCCATGGGCTGGCTGTTTTTTCCGAATGCCCAGTCTCGCTGGCGCTGAAAATGAACTTGGCATGCAAGGTGCGTTTTTGCACATCAGGAAAGTAGGCCGGCTGAGCCGCAGGTCGTACGCTGACGCTGGCAGCCGTCAAGTTCGCGGCTGCCGCTGCAATGCCCTGGCAGCTCGCCTCGTTGACAAACAGATCTACAGTGCTGGTCGCCGTCAGCAGACGCGGCTCTCCCGCTTCACCGCGCAAGCACCTGATGATGCTCAACGGGACCGATGCATGCTCACCGGGCATTGAAGATTCATAAAAACCCGAGCCCATGGCCAAGTAGTTACGCGCAGTTTCTCGACCCGAGGCATAAACGACTTTGGCTGGCAGCTGGGCGAGCAGCGACGCTTTTCGGTTATCGAAGAAACGCGCGTTCAATCCGCAAGCTTTCGGCTTGACCTGCTTGTGCAGGATCGCGTCAATATCCGCCACAGCCTTGGCTGTCAGCGGGTTGGCGAGCAGCGCACGGCAGTCGTAATGCTCCCGTAGCCACAGCAGTAGACTCCAGGCGCTGCAGATATCTGTCCGTACCTGCTGCGTTGCCTCGGTGGGTGCTGCCAGTTCGTCGCTGCACAGGTCCAGGCGCCAGATCAGGTCAAGGCTCTGCTCTAATGTCTGCCGGGTCCAGTTGCCGGTGGACACAAGCAAACGCAAGCACCAGGCGTCGCTCTTGTCAGTGCTGCGGTAACCCAGCACCGCGACCTTGGCGTGCATCAGGTTGAATGGCAATTCAGCTTTCGCCCAGGGTAAATGCAACAGGCCCGGCACTTCGACCGGGGTAATCTGGATCGCGCGCGGGTCCAGCATCAGTGCCAATAGCGTTTCCCCGGCATAGGCACGCTGATTGGCTTGCTGGTGGCTGAAACGCTCAATCGCATCGTTGAGAAACCTGTCGTCAGCCGAGAAGCCGCACAGCCAACCGAAGTGGCCAGTAAAACCGTCCGGCGTTTCGAAGTGTTGGGCCAGAGAGGCAGGAGCATGACTCATAAACTTACCTCTTCAAGGGCTACTGCTGGAGCCGAGGTGAGCCAGGCGCTCAATTGGCCCCGGAGATCCAGGTCCAGTCGATGCAAACGACCTACACGATGGGAAATCCAGGCTGGCAAAGCGGCGTGGGAAGCCTCGCCTTGGGCCTCGATAACGGCTTGGCCAGTATCGACCTCCAAAACCTGATGCTGGAACGCACCGCCAGGCAGAATGTCCTTGCCTTGCAGACGAAGAACCCGACCGTCGCGGCTCACCAGACTGGCCAACAGGCTCGAACTATCAGGATCCATACACTCATGGCAGAAGGTCGAGGCGACAGGATCGATTCGCTGCCGCTGAGGGTTATCCAAAAACAATCGGGCCATTTCGCGCAAATGGGTGATGTGCGTCGAGATGCGTTCGGGCAGGACACGCCCTAACTCGAACCGCTGCGTGCTCAACACCGCCATGTGCTGCTCCACCGCGTTCAGCACGTCGTAGGCGGCATCCTGCACTTGAAAAAACAGAGCGCCATAATGCAAGTCGTTCCAGTGTTCGGTATCGATTTCATCGGGTCGCTCGGCCCAATCGAACACGGCTTCCGGTTTGGCGTGACGAGCCCGTACCCAGCCACGTATGGCTGCACGTCGCAAGCCACCGCTGGCTGGCGAGAGTTCCACATCGATGCGGCGAGACAACAGCGCACGGGCCTGTGCAGGTAATACTTGCAGAGGCGAGAGCAGCCCGGAAACGGGGCCTTTCAACCTATCTACAGAATCGCCTCGTTGTGCCCACTGCACCAACTCCTCTAACAGCGCTCCGTCATCCCCACAGCAGGCGTTAACGAATTCATGACCAAAGGCCGTGCAGGCAAAGGCATTAAATCGCTCACCCTGCGCGCGCACCAGCCCCAGGGCCAACAATGCCTGGCCGGTCCCCATTCGCATCGGTTGGCTGACATAGAACCCTGGCTTGCACAGGGTCTTGAAGTTGAAATTCGCCTTGCCGCGCAGTTTCTCCGAACCCCGCACCCGGGCATCACCCTGGCCTTTGTTCTGTTTGAGCGCGTAGTAGCAGCCCAACGCTTCAATGGCGTTGGCCGCGTCAATGTTCGAGACATTCGATTTCCGCTCGCGCAACTTCTGCGCGAGCGCGATACCCAGCATCGCCAAAAACAGCTGTTTGGCGTACCACACGCCGCCCATGCCAGGGACAGCGCGCTCGTTGTACTCACGCACTGCGGCGCCAATATCAAGCGTGCGGGTGCGTCTCTCGCCATCCAATTGTTCAGGACCAGAGAGTCCCCAGGTCATGCTCATAAAAGGCTTCCTTTGCGTTTGCAGCGAGTCAGCATGTGAGCTGGCGCATGGCCGTCGACGGTAGCAAAATGCCATAATCTCGTCCACGTCGGCTTCGCAGGGATCTTCATGATCGACCTTGCAAGTCCCAACTAAAGCTTGTCTGCCCCATGCCGATATCGTGCAGTAGATCTCTCTCGCAGGCACTCACGCCTACACGCACAAGGAAGTTGCGAATGTCTGTGGCCATTCTGATTTATCCACGCCTCATCTCTCTTCTCGTACCCCGCTGCCCTGCCGCTGAACGACTGGCCACAACCCGGCTGACTTCCCGGTGAGTACTACACACCGCTGCTCATACGATCCAGATGTCGCGCGCGACACAATATGTCGTGGGCATGTTCGACATTTACTCGTCTTGTTTTACCTCTGAACCAGCGAGAGATATTCCCATGCATGAGTCCTTCTATCCGTCGCAGAAACGCTCGAAGCAGCCCACCTTGTTCCTGGCCATCGACATGTGGGGGATTGAAGGTGAGTACGCCGACGGAAACTGGCATGTCCTGCTTCAAAGGTTCGCTCTGGACTGGAGCAAGAAACATCCGGACCAGGCAGCTGCAACGCTGTGGTCAAGCGTTCAACCCTGCAGCCTTTTCGCCAATGGGTCGTCTTGCTACGTCTCCGGCAGCTCCAGGTTGCCCGATGCGTTTTTTCAGCAACTGGAGAGTTTTCTACGCTCAGAGTTTGGTAACTGCGCCCGTATTGGTGGAGAAATCCAGGTCAATCCGGATGAGTGGCGGGTGTACCTGCACTTTGAGAACGGCGCAGTCTGGGAGAAATACAACGGCTATGAATGGAGGGAGCTCAAGTTGTGAAGCGACTGGAGCCCCTCACCCACAACGATGCCCATAAACGTTTTTTGATATACACAAGGATTCGTACTGATCATGTTGAACACCCAAAGCACCTACCTCAACTATCTGAAATCCATCCTGCCGCTCATTGTAGAAACCTCGATCCAGCCCGATGAGGTGACGCGGCTGAAGAACGATATCGAACATACCGAACTGCTCGTCCCCGTCATTGGTGCGTTCAGCGCTGGCAAGAGCAGCTTGCTGAACGCTTTCCTTGGCGAAAACGTCCTGGGTATTGGCCTGACGCCCGAAACCGAGTTGGCCACTGAGTTGCGCTACAGCAATGACCCGCATCTCCTGGCCATTCGCCTGGATGGCAGTAGTGAACGCCTGGACGTCAGCGCTCTTGCCGGTATCAAGACTCGCGCTAACGAATTCACCCACCTTCAGTTGTACCTGGATAACCCGCGACTCAAAGCCTCGCCCTCACTGGTGCTGGTTGACATGCCGGGGTTCGGCTCCTCATTGGCCAACCACAACAAAGCGATCGCGTACTACCTGCCCCGTGGCGTGCACTTCATCGTGGTGACCAGCGTGGAAGACGGCAACATCACTCAGTCGATGTTGCGTCAACTGGATGACCTGCAGACTTACGGGCGTGATTTCACCTTCCTGCTGAACAAGGTCAACCTGCGCTCGGACGAGCAAGTGCAAGAAGTCGCGGAACTGATCGACGAGCAGATCCGAATCAACTTTGTCGATACGCGCCCCCTGGTCAAGGTAGGACTCGACGGAGATGTCCAACTGGCCGAAGTGCTTGCGCGTCTGCAACCCGAACAAATCGTTCGCCAGGTGTTTGAAGATCGATTGAAAGATCTGACCCATTCACTGCTTAACCAGATCAACCTTGCGCTGACCTCGCTGAAAAAGAACCAAGCCGAAAATCAACATGCCCTGAGCGAGCTGGCCAATGGTATTCGGCAGATCGAGCGCAAGCGCGACGGCATTCTTGAAGACCTGCGCGACAAGCAGCTGGACCGCGCTGTAGACAGCTGCCTCAATGCGGTCGGCCGTGAACTTGATAACGCTCAGTCGGAATTGGTCAGCGCCGGCCTGGCGGGCAATCAGGACGCTTTCTCGCGGATCGTATCCGAAGTGGTCCGAAGCTCGATGACCCGCACCATTAAGGAGCAGATGGACATTCTCAGTCGCTCCGTTGTCACCGACTTTGCGCAAGCCGTGGGTGACCTTGGCAAGAGCATGGGCCAGTTCAGCAATGATCCCAACTGGCTGGACCAGATCACCGACAGGATCAACCGCACCCTGCAAAAAACCGGAGAGGCCCTGGGCAACTGGAGCGAATCGCTGGCCACGCGCAATACAAACGAACTGGAAAGACTGAAACAAGAAAGTGGCTGGAAGGACGGAAACCCGCTACCCAAAGTGAGCTATCAAGGCCTGGCCACCGTGCTGGCAGTCACTACGTCGGTAGTCAATCCACTGATCGAACTGGCCATCATCTTTCTTCCGCAGATTCTGTCCTTCCTTAATGAGGGGCGTCAGCGTGACCAACTCCGCCAGAAAGTGACCAATGAAATCATTCCTTCGGTTAAACGCGAGTTGCGGGATCGACTGCCGGTCCTGCTCGCCGAACAGATGGAAGTGCTGGTAACCCAAGTCAGCGTGGAGTTCGAGCGCGAAATCGGTGAAAAGCAGAAGCTCATTGATGAACTGGTCGCCAGCCGCAATCACGATGCCGAGGCGGCCGAGCATCAGATCGCGCTGCTGACCCGCTCCAGAGAACAACTGCAACAACTCGCCAAACAAGCCCTCTACGAGTCGCAGCAATGAACGCACAGCACGTCCTGGATCTGAACCAACGCCTCCATCAATGGATGGAAAAGTACAACCCGGAGCTGGAAAAAGACATCGCTCAATGGCTACGCAAGCATGCCATCGACCGGACCGAGGACCTGAATAAGGCCTTCAGCAAACTGGCCGAAGAGAATCGTTTGCTGCAGATCGGCGTCGTGGGCCGAGTCAAGGCCGGCAAGTCTTCATTGCTCAACGCCCTGATCTTCGACGGTCATGCGATTCTGCCCAGGGCTGCCACCCCGATGACCGCTGCGCTGACCACCCTGACCCATGGCGACACCTTTGGTGCCGAGGTTCAGTTCTACAGCGCGGCTGACCGGGAAAATATCGAGCAAAACGCCCTGCGTTACGAGCAACGACTTCGCGAAGAAAAGTCTCGCGCCTACGAAACGCTAAGCCAGCGTCGTCAGCGCAGTGGCCGACACGTAGAAGACGAGCAGTTCCATGCCGACGTCGAGAAAACTGCCCGGCGAGCCCTGCAAGGCGAACATGCGCTGGCGGCCGCCCATGACCAGTGGCAGAGCATTCGCAGCTCCAATGTAGATTTCAAATCCCTCGACAGTCTGGGCCGCCTGCAGGCAACTGATGCTCTGTCATTAGCCGACAAGTTGCTGGACTATGTCGGCGTCGGCGGCAACTACATGCCGTTGACTAAAAGCGTCGATATCTTCCTGCCGCTGGACTCATTGCGTAACGTGCGCATCATTGACACCCCGGGCTTGAACGACCCTGTGCAGTCTCGCGAGGAACGCACGACAGCCCTGCTCAAGAATTGCGATGTGGTCTTTATCGTCAGCCCTGCCGGCCAGTTCCTCAGTGAGCAGGACATCGAGATGATGAGCCGGATCACCCAGAAAGAGGGTGTCCAGGAACTGGTGTTGATCGCCAGCCAGGTCGACAACCAGCTGTATGGCAGCGACACCCGCCAGCCAACGCTTCAGGGATCGCTGGACAAGATCACTCAGACGCTCAGCGCGCACATGGTCGATACCCTGCAACGCTTGAAGGTCCAGCATCCGGAGATCGGTGCGACTTTCGACAATCTGATTGATAAAGGCGCCGGCAAGGTCCTGCATACCTCGGGCATGTGCCACAGCCTTTCGGTTCGTTTTGACCAACAGAACGATTGGGACAGTGGCGAGCAGAAGGCGTGGGAAAACCTTCAAGCGAATTACCCTGACTTCTTTACGCCAGAGCATGCCGAACGTTGCCGAGGCAATCTCGACCTGCTGGCCAACACCGAAGCGCTGCGGGCGGTGCTGGACAGTGTCCGCGCGCAGAAGGACCGCATTATCGAAGATCGGCGCGAGGAGCTCATTCGCGCCAAGTCCTCGGCACTGGAAGCGTTCCGGGCCGACTTGCTGAACTTTACCCAGGCCAAGTATCAGGAAGTCCGCAATGCCGACATTGAGGACCTGAAGGCTCAGCGGCGCAAGCTGGACAGCCTGATGGTAGTGGGCACCTACGAGCTCGATAACGTATTGACCAATTGCGCAAAAGAGTTTTGCGAGGATCTGAAAAAGGATCTCACAAAGGAACTTGAATCTGCTTATCGCTCCACGCTTAAGGAGGTCGGTGCATCCGCTAGTGAAGAGTCGAAATCCAGAGAGGTGGTGCGCGACAGCATCGTGGCAAAATTTGCCAACTGGGGTTGGGGTGGCGGCAAGGAAACTCACCACTACACCGTATTCAAGTTGTTCTGGCGCCAGGTATGCAACGAGCTGGAGGAGTTTGCCGAAGGTCTGACAGGCACCCTGAAAAGCACAAGCGATGCCCTGACTAAAAAGTTTCGCGACAACCTAGTCAAGGAATCGACCGCGGTCGCCAGGCGTCACCTTGGCGATGACCTGGACACCGCGTTGATCATCCGAACCAACCAAGGTCTGGCTGCCCGCCTCAAGCTCCCCGTTTTTGAACTCAGCAGCCAGGAACTGAGCAAACTCAAAGGCACTGGCAGTTACCTGCTGGACGATGAGGCACGAGAGTTCCTGCACAATGCCCGGCATCTTCTGGATGGCCTCAAGGGACAGGCCAAAAAGCAAATCCGTCATTTGGCGGAGGACATGACTGAAAAGCTTCCACCCTCCTACGGCAGTGCATTTTTCCAGGATATGCAGGCGCGGATGGAACAGCTGGAAGAACAGGTCGAAAATGCTCTTCTGACCCTGGACCGCCTGCAACGCATGGCCAAGGAACTGGAGGCGGCATGAAGACTGAATTGTTTCCTCCAGCGCTGATGACCCAACTGGATAAACTCGGCCAGTTGTTCATCCGGCGTCGCAAGCTGCTGCGTGACGTTGTGGTCGAAACTCTCCAGGCTGCGGATGATCAGCACGATGCCTTGACCCGCGATTATCAGGGCGCAGTGGTGCGTCTTGAGACGCTGACTGCCGACCATGGGCAACTGACCGAACGCCAGGCCAGCACCGCCGCCGAGCTGACCGACACCCGGCAAGCCTTGCACGCTGTGCAGCAGTCGCTGGAGCAGGCCGATACTGAGCATACGCACGCTCAGCAGACGGCGCGGCTGCGCTTCGACACCTTGTCGACGCGGCATGCGCAACTGGTGCAGGAACGTAACAGCATTGAGGACGCTCGCCAGGTCCTCGAACAAAACCTCGAGCAAGCGCGACTTGAATTGCAAGCCGGTGCCGAAGCGCTCAAGGCGGCGGATGAACGTCATGAGACGCTGATCCAAGAGCACCAGAACACCCTGGCGCGCCTTGAAACCCTGACAGCGGAACATGGACAACTGACCGAGCGCCAGGCCAACACCGCTGCCGAGTTGATCAGCACCCGGCAGACACTCGAAGGTGTGCAGCAGTCGCTGGAGGAGGCCATCGACCAGCATCAGCGCGACCAGGAGCAGGCGCGCGAACGCTTCGACAGTCTGTCGATGCAACATGCCCAACTGGAACAGGAACGCAATACCGTCGAGTCGCAACGCCAGGCTCTTGAGCAGACACTGGAACAGACTCGCCTGGAACTGCAAGCCAGCATCAAGGCGCACGAAACACTGCAACAGATCCATGAAGATGAGCTACAACAGCACGCTCAGTTGGCGAACGAATTTCAGGCGTTGAATCAACGCCACGGGGACACCTGGACGCGCTTCCAGCTCATCTCCCGGCTGCTCGCGGCTCGCCCTCGGGAAAGCGCTGGCCTGGCCCGTTTCAGAGAGTTGTTGGCGAACGATTACATGGTGTTCGCAGACAATGAATCGTCCCTGGCCGCCGAAGCCAAGGCCCTCACAATGTTGCAGTCGATCCAGCAGGAACTGGCCTTGCTCGTAGGCTTTCCAGACGTTCATGAGCGCACCATCGTCGGCATTGTCGGTGGCTTCAGCAGCGGCAAGTCCGAGTTCATCAACAGTTTCATCCGTGACCCCGAGGTGCGCCTGGCGGTCGGTATGCAGCCAGTCACCGCTATCCCCAGCTACGTGCTGGCGACTGATGAACGGATGATTCGCGGGTACTCCGCGAACGGCGGCCATATCAAACTGGATGTGGACTTCTACAAAAGCATCTCCCATGCCTTCATCAACTCGTTCAGTTTCGACTTGAAGAGCCTGATGCCGTTCATGTGCGTGGGTGTTCAGATGAACCCTGACTACTTCAGCAACATTTGCTTCATCGACACGCCCGGCTACAACCCACCGGCGACGGCGGCCGAACACAGTCAGGGTGACAAACGCACTGCCATCCAGTTTGCGCAGCAGTCCGACGCGATCATCTGGCTGATCGGCCTCGACTCCAACGGCACGGTGCCTGACTCAGACCTGGACTTTATCCAACAGATTGGCGTCGAGCAGCGGTCGGTCTATGTCGTTCTGACCAAGGCCGACCTCAAGTCCGAAGACGACATCGAGTACGTCATGGATGAGGTCCAGGACATCCTGCAATCCGAGGGAATTGCGGTTGTCGGGATCAGTGCGTACAGCTCCACCCTGCGCAACGAAGTGGCTTATCGAGACGTGCCACTTCTGGAGTATTTCTCCCGGATCAACCTACAAGGTGATGCGCGGCAACACCTCGATGGGCGACTGCGCGAAGTTTTCTCGATGTATGACGATGCCATTCAGGCAGATATCAGCGCGATGCGTGCACAAAAAACCGCCATCAACGGACTACGACTCGACAGCCTGGAAATCGGTGGCAAGAATGTTTATGAGCGAATGCTCGGCCCCATCGACAAACTCGACAGCAAACTGGATACAGCACCACTGGAGCGCTGGCTCAAGGAGTCACGACGTCTGTTCGAGGACTTCAGCGATGCCGTCCGGCTGACTGCGGAAGTGCCCGAAACAGAGGTATAGAGGCGGGTTTGGCGAAAGCCACTTCACCGTCCATCTTGATCACACAACCCTCGTCAAAACCAATGACCGTAGAGAGAAACCCATGTCAGACAACGCATTTGAAAAGGATTACTCAGACGACTCGTTCTGGGACAAAGTTAAAAACTATGCGAAGTCCGCTGGCGAGGCGGCACTAGAACCCGCACTGAAGATGTACTACGCCGCAACCGACTCAGACACGCCCACCTGGGCAAAAACCACCATTTATGGTGCGCTCGGCTATTTCATCTCTCCGATCGACGTCATCCCCGACATCACGCCAATCGTGGGCTACACCGACGACATCGGCGTGTTGTGCGCAGCGTTGGCAGCGACCGCTACTCATATCAAGGCAGAACACGTGACCAAGGCGAAGGAAACACTGAAGCAGTGGTTTTCCTGATCTGACCGGGAAGCCTTACTACAGGTCCCGCTTGGGGTAAGGCTTCAGCATAAACAGGTGCAACCGTCAGCGTCATGGCATGGCCACAAACCATGACACACCCCATTCCATCTCTCCTGAAGAGTCAATCTCATGGATTACCAAACCCTCAAGGCGTGTCACCGACTTGAACGCGACAACCATCACGTCAACCTGACATTGCGTGTGCATCGGTCCTTGAGCTGGTTGCAACGCGCCGAACAAGCTGATGATCCCGACGGTCGTTTCGTTTTCCTGTGGATTGCCTTCAACGCCGCCTACGCAACTGACATCGACGAGAACTATCGGTTATCCGAACAGGAAACCTTCCGTGCCTTTCTGCGCAAGCTTTGCGATCTAGATCGCGAGCGGCAGATAGAGACGCTGGTATGGTCCGAGTTTTCCGGAAGCATCCGTGTGCTGCTGGATAACCCATACGTTTTTCAGAGCTTCTGGGATCACCAGAATGGCAAGATCACCGAGCAACAATGGAGCGAACGTTTCGCCGACGGCCGACGCAGAGCACAGTCCGCTCTGGCACAACGCGATACTGCCGATGTACTCGCGGTGCTGTTCAATCGCATCTACACCTTGCGCAATCAGATCATGCACGGCGGTGCAACCTGGGATAGCAGTATCAACCGACCACAATTGCGCGATTGCGGGAAGCTGCTTGGCAAGTTGGTGCCGTTAATCATCCATCTGATGCTGGAAAATCCCGACACGCTCTGGGGGGACGCATGCTATCCGGTCGTGCAGGCTTGAGTGGAAAGGGAATCAATCCCCGCCAGTGGCTGCCTTACGCCAAATATCGTTCTCTCGTTCCATTTGCTTGTACTTCTGGTACAGATCAAAGCTCTTTTTGAGCACCACGACCAGACCCACTGTTGCCAGCACGTTCTTCAGCATTGCTCATCCCTCTCTGGTCCATTTTGTGGATTCCAGACTAAGAGTCAGGCACGACAGATTGTGTCGAGCCTGAACACTCACTGACCACTGTTACCACGACACATTCTGACCAGCCCTCATCCCATCCTGCCTCCTCCACAGCATCAGGAGATTCAGCATGGGTACCCGACTCACCCCCTTCGCCCACGACAGCCGCCGCGCTGCCGACACTTGTGCACTCTCGCTGAAGTGGAGTTTCCAACTGCTGCTGGACCTGGGGGGGCATCGGAATTTAATCAGTCGACACGGGTTCAACGATGATGATCTGGCCCGTGAGGTTGGCCTGGCCAAATGGGTAGACCGAGACGAGTACAGCCCACCGCAGGCCTTGTCGGCCCTGCGTCGAGCCGCTCGCGCTTTCGAGGCAAGCAATCCGGATACCCCCTACCCGGATCGCCTGGGGAGCAATCTGGAGGCATTGGGGACATTGTTGGGACTGGAAGAGACAGAGTTGCGGGTACTGGGTTTCTGCGTACTGATGCATATCGACCCGGTGCTCTGTGATGCTACCGATCAGTTGGGCATGGTGGGATTCAACCGTGCCATGAAAGTCCTCGCGGTATTGTTGGGCCTGCAACTCCCCGAGGTCGAGGCCTGCCTGGCGAGTAATAGCCCCCTTATCCGGGCGGGCTTGCTGGAGGTGGGGAGCAATTCCCGCGCCTCAACAGCACTGAGTTCGATGTTATCGGTGAGTAATCAGGAGCTTCCCGGCCTGCTGCGATTCAGCAAAGGCACATCACTGGATTTGTTTGCTTATGCCTTCCGCCTGAGTCCGCCAGGCAGCCTGAGCCTGGAGCACTACCGACACATCAAACAGCCACTGAACATCGCCGAACGCTACTTGGCGAAAGCCTTGGCACATGGCCGTCAAGGCGTGAACATTCTGCTTTATGGTCCGCCAGGCACCGGCAAGACTCAGCTCAGTCGACTGCTCGCAAAGAGCCTGAGCAGCGCGCTTTATGAAGTGGCCTGCACGGACAGCGATGGCGACCCCGTGCATGCAAAACAGCGTCTGTGCTCCCTGCGCGCGGCCAATAGCGTGCTGCGCTCGCAACGGGCCCTGCTCGTACTGGATGAGATCGAAGACATCTTTCAAACCGCCAGCACCGACGCTCATAGTCGCTCGCAGAAGGGTTGGATCAATCGCATGCTGGAGGAGAATGCGCTGCCGTGTTTCTGGTTGAGCAATAGCATTGAGGCTATCGACGCTGCACATATACGTCGCTTCGATCTGGTGATCGAGATCCCCAACCCGCCCTTGGCGCAGCGCAAGCAGATGCTCCGTGAGTGTGGCGGGGGCAAGTTGAGTGATCAGTTGATAGAGCATCTCAGTGCCCATGAACAGGTGACACCGGCGGTGCTGGAGCGAGCCGTGCGAGTAGGCCGCAGCGTAGGAAACCGCGCGAGCAAAACGCTGGACACGACGATCCGTTGCATCGTCGACGGAACGTTGAAAGCACAGGGTCTCGAGAAGCTGCAACATGACGGCGGTAGCAGCTTGCCCACCTTCTACTCTCCGCAATGGATCAACGCAGACCATGCTCTTGACGGCCTGGTTGACGGACTACGTGTCCATCCCCAGGCACGCCTGTGCTTCTACGGTCCGCCAGGCACCGGTAAAACTGCCTTTGGCCAATGGCTGGCGCAAGAGCTGGGCAAGCCGTTGATGGTCAAGCGCGTCTCCGACCTGGTTTCACCCTATGTCGGAATGACGGAGCAGAATCTGGCGGGCGCCTTCGAGCGCGCACAACAGGAAGACGCAGTGCTGCTGCTCGATGAGGTTGACAGTTTTTTGCAGGACCGGCGCAAGGCGCGGCAGAGCTGGGAAGTGACCGCGGTCAATGAAATGCTCACGCAAATGGAGAGCTATCAAGGGCTGTTCATTGCCTCGACAAACCTGATCCGAGACCTGGACGAGGCTTCCTTGCGGCGCTTCGATCTGAAGGTACATTTCGGCTACCTGGCCACCGCCCAGGCCCAGGCGTTATTTGCCGCACACTTGAAAGCGCTGGCCTTGAAAGACCCGCAGCACAGCGCAGCCAATCGCTTGCGAGGTGAGGCGCATCTGACCCCGGGTGACTTTGCGGCAGTGGCGCGCCGAGGGCGTTTCAAGCCATTCGCCAGTGCCGACGAGCTGGCGGAGGCGTTGCTGGCCGAGTGCCGGCTCAAATCCGCCGGGCAGCAGCGCCCAATCGGTTTCATACATTAACCAGACTAAAGGTTGCCGGGTTGTCGCCGATAGGCAGACAACCCGGCAAATTCGCTAGCCACAGGCCAGCTTCAACACTACAAGGATGATTTCTCTTGCCATCAGCCAAGACCCATACCGCGTTGAGTCGTCAATGGGAGTTGCTACAACAGCTTCCCAAACGCGCCCCTGGTATCACAGTGAGTGAGTTGCTGACCCGCCTGACGAGCGCAGGCTACTCCATCAGTCGCCGCAGCATCGAGCGCGACCTGCGTGACCTGTCCCTGGTGTTTCCGTTGCAGTGCAACGATGGAGGAACGCCCTTCGGTTGGTATTGGAAACCGGGCGTGAGCGTCGAGTTGCAGGGCATCACCTTGACTGAAGCCGTAAGTCTGGCGCTGGTCGAAGATGCCGTGCGCCCGCTACTTCCGGGCAGCATGTTGAGCGTGCTGGAACCGCGCTTTGAGCATGCCCGGCAAAAACTCAAAGGCCTCGAAGACGGCAACCCCGCCGCCCGCTGGCCCGACAAAGTTGCGAGCGTTCGGCCGGATTTCAATCTTCGAGCTCCGGAAATCCAGGCAGAAACGTTGGAGGCACTGCAGCACGCCCTGATCAGCGAGCAGCAAGTTCATTGTCAGTATTACTCGGCACACACCGACAAACTCAGCGAACTGACTCTCAACCCCCTCGCGATTGTCCAGCGTGGGCTGATCACCTATCTCATCGCCACCGCTGCGCCCTATACCGATGTCCGTCAGTTCGCGGTGCATCGCTTTCGCGCGGTAACGGTACTCGACACGCCGTGCCAAGGGCTGGAGACGTTCGAACTGCAAACCTACCTGGCCACCGACGCCTTGCAGTTTGGCAAACCGGAGAAAATCCGGCTCAAGGCCTGGGTGAGCGAACACCAGGCAAGGATGATTCGTGAAACGCCCTTGAGCACGGACATGGTGCTGGAGGTGCTGACGGATGGTTTTCAGGTGCAGGCGACCGTCAACAATACCTGGCAGCTGCACTGGTGGATTTTGTCTTTGGGTGATTCGTTGGTCGTGCGGGAACCGCCGGAGTTGCGCCAACAGATGGGAGACACACTGCGGCGGGCGGCTGCAGCGTATGAGCATGAGGAAGGCAAGGCGAGCCTGGTGTAACTCGCCAGGAGGGCTCCAGCCTGGCGGATCAATGCACTTTGCCGATTCTAGCGAAACGGTCGCGCCAGCCTGGCCTTGAAAATTTCCAGACGCGTAGCCGGCCGGACATCCAATGCAGTGTGTCGGCATGAGGGGCAATTGGAAAACCAGTCGATCCCCTCACGCAGCGCATCGCTGGGCGGCACCGTTGTTTTTTTCCAGTGGCATTGGGGGCAGGTGAAAGTGAAGGGATGGGGCGGCCAAGGCATGGAGATAACCCGTCAGTCGTAGAAAAATAAAATCGTCGACGCTACACGGCGTCAGGCCGAATCACCGGCGCGTTTGTCCAATTCCTGTTTCATCTCGTTGTATTCACGGAAGAACTCGTAGCCTTTTTTTACAACGACGATGACGCCAATAATTGCGAACAGATTTTTCATGCTGCGGTCCCTTATGGTTGCCTGACTCAAGCGGTTCGGTTCGGTGTAAACCATTCGTCCTGCTGATGAGGCGAGCATGAGGGCGAAGGGCGACAAGACGTGTCGTGACCGGATGACTCATCGGCGCTTTGCTGAAGACTGCACCCTGCGCGGACTACTCCAGCAAGAGCCCATTGACCAATCGATAAGCCTCAGGCAACGCCAGCTTTCCGCCTTCCACCGCCTCGATCAGCCGTAGCGCCTTATCGGCACTGATGACATCTTTCTCGATCACCTCACGAAGTGACGAAATAAAACCGGACTTGTCCAACAGCGTGACCGCCCCCATTCGCTCCTTGGCCTCCATCTCGGCCAACCGCTCCTGGTAGACCAACAACAATTCCTGCTTGCGCCCCTCTGACATCGCACCGCCGCGAATCCAGCGCGAGACGCCGTAGGCCAGAACACCACCGGCCGCCGCAACGCCGAGAGCCCAGCCTAGTGGCGTCGCCGCCACGGCAGTAACACCGACCCAACCGGCGGCCGTCGTGAGGACCGGAATACTGGTCGCACCCGCGATACCCGCCACAGTGCCAGCTGCGGCGGCACCGAGGCCGACACCGAGCGTGCTGATGCCCACCTCCCCCAGGATGCGAACACGGTCTTGGGGGGCTCGCTCAAGCTCATCGATGACCTTGAGCAGCTGCTTTTTGCTGACCTTCGGTGGCCGACTCATGATATTTTCGCCGATGAGAATTGAACCAAGATGATCTGGAACGTCTCAATGAACAGGTCAAAGTACGTCCGGGCCATTTCGATCAGGTGCTGCGGAAGCTCCTCCAGACTCACCCCTTTGCCGTTCCCGTCAGGATTCTTGTCGCGTTGATGACCGGTGGCCGCGACCGTCACGCCAAGCAGTGCCCCCAAGGGCGCCAATAGTGAACCGAGCAACGGCATCGCAGCGATCAGCGAAGCAATAGCGGCACCCAATACGGTGCCAATGGCCAGGTTCTTATGTGCAGTGATGAAGTCGCGCAACTTCATTACGATCAACTTGCCGATGGAGACAACCTTGTTACCGATGCGCTGAGTCACGTTGACCAGCTCTTTGACTCGTACGGCGATTTCGGGCGACAGACCGCATTCGCGCAACCAGATATAAAGATCGCTACTGGCCATGGAATCACTTTCGGCTTGCATGAGTGCAAGCTCCAACTCGGCTTGGGCCTTTGTAATTATTGTTGTCATTGCGCTTCCTTTTTGAGCGTTACGTAAGTTCAGTTCAGTGGCAAAGGAGTTGCGGCCCTAGGAAGCTCCGCTGATTCTGAATCTGTGCAGCCCCTTGCAAAGGGTTTTAACACTGCTTGCAATCCGTTGTGTTCAACGCTCAGCACCGCGACGCCAACCCCATTGGCTTTCTGGTACGTCATCGTCTCCAACAAGGGAGCACCTCCTGCACGAGGCACCAGCAATATCGATAAATCCGGCTTGCGGCCCTTCCAGCGCAAGCAGTCCCGGTACAAATGCGCAGACACCATGCCCTCCAGCACCCAATTGCGCTCAACCCGGTACTTGGCGTCCATCACAAGGAACGAGCTCCCCGCCGGGCTTTCCACGGTGACAACAATGTCGGGGTAACGCGCCCCGGAAATGCTGGAAAATCCGTGACTAGCTGGCTGGTCGAACGCTGGGCAATGTACCTGCAGCCAGACATCGACCTGTGTATCGATACCTCGCCCGGTACAACGTATGTAGTCCAGACTCGTCCCGGGCCAACGATCACGCCACTGCAGGTCGGGATAGATCGACTTCATCATGGCCACCACCTGGAGGTAGCACCAACGCTCGTATATCTCCCATGTCGGGCTGATCCATAAGCGCTCTCCCTCGCTACTGCCGTCAATACCAGGGCGCAGCACGTACCATCCATGACGATAGGCCCGAGCGTAAGCAGGATGAGCGGAAACCGCGTTGAGCCCGGCAGCGGAAATTCGAGGCTGGCGCAGAGAGCAGAACGGCTCCCTGCGTTGAATTCTACGAAGGTCACTGTGCAAGCCTTCGAGGAACTCAATCCGCCGTCCAAGCCGAGGAGTCAACGCGGAGCGAGCCCCCGTATCGCCCTCCCCATCAATGATCTTTTGCAAGGCGGCAATGACGTATCGGCTGCGTCGCAAGGTTTCGCCAAGGACAACAGCCAACGCCTGATTGGCCGGATTATCCAGGTCCTCGAACACAGTGGGCACATCAAAGTGCAACACCTCACCGCTGGTATTGGCCTGTTCGAGGTTATAGAGCAACGCCGTCGCCGCAGGGTCTTGCAAGGCGCGTCGCAGGGTCTGGCGATCAATACGACGCAATTGATGCGCTGGCCGTAATGTTCGCTCTCGGTGCAGCCGTGTCAGCGGCTTGCGCAAGACTTCGGTAAACGCTGACAACAACGCCGGGCCATAACGTTTCAGTCGGGCATATTGCAGGTGCGGGTTGCTGGTCAGACCTTCCCGACCCACCTCCAACCGGGCGTACTCGTTGCCCATCAGCAAGCGTATATCGAAGGCAAGGAGCTCGTCGAACATCGCGGCAAACGAAGTCTCGCCGAGCTTGTTTTGATCCGGAGCCACATCAAAGTGGTAGGTCGCTAAAACCTTGCCGTCAGTATCAATCAACTCAGCGACGACTTTGCCCGCATAAAAACCCGGCTCCCATCGCCATGCATCAAATGCCTCATGGCGCGAGCTCTCCAACGGTTCATCATCAACAAACAAGCGGGACTCGGGGACAATCTCGAAATAATAAGTGCCGCGCTCCATGAACCCCGAAGCCAAGGCTTCGGGGCTGACGGTAAACATGCTGCCTTGTTTGTCAACGCATCGGATAATCGCCATGTTTCAGCGCCAGAACCGGGCGGAACCCAAAGAACGCAAATCATCCAGCAACTCGCCGACTTTGGTTGCCGAATCCTCCAGCTTCATATCCCGCAACAAGGTACGGCAGTCTGCGAAGGCAGCCTGAACCCGAGGTGTGTCTTCACCGCGCAGTTTGGGCAGGACTTTGGCGTAGATGGCTTGATCCAGTGCCGCATCAAAATCAATCACACCGCCGCGTCCGGCCTGCTCGATGTAACCAATGACATCGTGGATTGTGCGCCAGCCGAAATGCAGGCGTGCCGGGCGCAAGGCCTTGACCAGCCCCTTGAGCGTGTCACGGACTTTGGTAATTTTCGCCTCAGGCAAAGCACTGGTTTTCCAGCCGGGGAACGCTTCAACGTCGATCTCCCAGAACTCAATCACTGCCGCCCGGTCGAGCACCTTGTCGCTCAGGCCGTGTGTCGTTTCATCCATATTCACGGTGCCAATGATCACCAGGTTACTCGGGTACGTGATGGTCGCCGGCACGCCGCTGATGTCATTATCCTGAGCATGGAGCTCAATGTGGCCACCTGTCTCCATGGCCGAAAGCAGCGGTGCCAGATATTGCTCCGGGTGCGACAGGTTCATTTCGTCCAGCACAACAGTATATGGAAGTTCCGAGTCGGCACTGGCCCTAAGCAGGAAATCGACGAATGCCGTGCGTACGTAGCTCTCGCTATTCAATGGATTGACGTAACCCAGCAGGCAAGAGGGATCATGCCATCCAGGCTGGACAGGGACTGTAAGCAGTCCCTCTGATGGCTGGCTTTGCCCCTCGTGCAACGCCAGCGCATAACCCCGAGCGAGTACCGTTTTACCGGCGCCACTGAGCCCGGTAAGGACAGCAAAATGGCGGCGCGGATGACTCCAGAGTCCTGCATCAAGACGAGCCACCAGGCTGATCGGAAAGGCGATATCTTTGGGAAAACTACGCAGGATGGTTTCCAGCGAAGGGCGCTCGAACGGCACACCCTCGCCACTGGATGGCACCACGCTGGTTGAAACAGCCCCAGGGTCTGAAGTAAGTGATTGGGGCTCCCAGTGGATTTGCGCTGCCCAGGCCTCACCGAGCTCGGTCAGGTGCTGCAGTTTGTCTGCACGGGTTTCGACCAATTGCAGGGCACGCAGCCAAAAGGTCAGACTGGTCAATGCCCGATCGCTGGTCCACCCGGTGTTTACCTTTCTCAACGCTTCGTTCAACGCACTGACGGACATTGGACCGCTGTGCAATGCATAGAGCATGTGATCAAACCCAAGAACGCGGGTCAGCAGCCAGTCCGATACTTCATCAGGCTCGCCAGTCTCCAGCAGTCCCTCACCTCGCGGCGTCAGATGGATCTCGTCGCCTTGAGCGCGCAGAACACCCCATTCGGCAATGAGTGAATTGAGTTGTGTTCGGATACTCGAAGTCGCGTGACTTGGGTTGATCGAGCGCATGTGCTCCACCAAATCTTCTCGCTTGCATCCCTCTTTGGCGAACTCAATAATCGCCCTGATGGTCGCGATACCACCACCGATGGCGAGCATGCCGCGACGTCGGCGCTCAGCTGGTAAAGGATTCAAGCGCTCCTGACCTGTAGCGGGGTCTGCGATTTCCGTGGCCTCGGCTTCCTGCTCCCTTACGAATTTCATGTAGAGCAGCCAAGGCAGAGTCATGCGCTCCAGCGTCGGTATTGATAGTCCTTTTTCTCGTTCACCCAAAACATCGTCCAGGCGCTCAAGCACACTCCGATGCAGAGAAAGCTCACGCTCCGTGCCTCCTACACCTATCAACGAAGCCAAAGTACGCAACTTCGGGTAGTGAGCGAGTGTGGTCAGTTCAGTTGGGCACAACGCTGCAAAAAGACGATACTTTTTAAGCCTCGGATTGCGTCGCACAAGGGGAGGAGCAACTAGTTGGTTCAACTCGCGCCAGCCTTCCTTGAGCACCTGATCATGAAGGTGAACATCACCAGTTTTGAGCGATGCCCGAATACTCCAAAGGCATTTGGCGACTCCAGGATCGGCGATCACCTCTGACACATTGACTGTGCCCATACCCGTTTTTGTAATGACCTCACTTTCCCACAGCAGCTCTTGAAACGCTGTACTACAAAACTCCTCCTGATCAGCGTCTTGTACTTTACGAAGGAACTCCGACAGCTTTTTCAGCCAGCTCTGATACCAAGGCAGCTCACGATTGTGAGCCAATACCGCCTCACAGGCTGCCTTCAGATTTGCGTTATCCTTCAGATCTACCGCCACCAGTCATGCCCCCTATTGTCTTGTTGGGCGACCGCGCCCAATACCGTATCTGCTAAATATTTGCATGCGGAGTTACACCACCTCCTAGGAGAATCCAGCCTGTGACACTGGCTCCTGGCCCATCACCTTTCAGGCAAACGATTAACACGAGCCACTAGCCACAGAATACGTGCTCGCGATGCCAGGCCAAGTAGTTCAAATGACGGTCATGAAGGCTACGCAATCGGCATTGCGGGTTAATACCAAGCGCCAGTTGCAGTTCAGTGGTCAGGGCTTGCGCAATTACAATATCGCCCTTCTCGGTAAAGCTGATTAGTCCCAGGTCAAAAGCTTGATCTAGGTTGGGTGTCAGAAGCAATCCGTTAAAGGGATCGAGGCGCTCCAGATGCGTGGCGTCACGCCATGGTTTGATGTGTGAAGCGCGCAGCATGGAAGCGAGCGCAAAACCACTAACAGCACAACCTTGCCAATGCTCGAGCAGCGCCTGGCGATAGACGCCTTGTCCTACTCGCGCTCGGATGATGGCCTCACGTTCAGTCGTACCGATCTGCTGCCCAGCAGGTGATTGCTCGAAGAGCTCAATCAGGCTGACTTCGTCTTCCACCTGCTTCTCGATGCTCAGCAACTCACCGCCAAGCACGCCAAACAAACTGAGCAAGTCGTCTACATTAGCCACATTGACTGCGATTCCGGTTTTGCTGGTCGAGCCCGGCGCAAACGGAAACGCTTCCAGGCTGGTACTTTTGTAAGTCTCATTGGGTACTCCCCGCGTCAGCGCCTTGATTTGCGCCCAATGCACCGATTTCCGGTATGCCGGATGCAGCACCAATGGCTGGCGCCCAACGCTTCGGCCGGTGGCGTAATGCTTGACGAATACCGGATGCTCAAGACCCGGGTGCACATAACCCCGCGCATAGGCTCTTTCGTACTTTCTGCTGCAACCGTTGCCTTCCAGAAGCCTGCAAATTTCCAGCGAATCGAGCATGTACTCCTCCTAATGTCTACACCGTATCGGAGCCAAATCACGGGGCCTTACACCAAGGCCCTCGTGCCTCACAACTAGGGCAGCAAAGCCTGCAGAATCTCCACCTTGCGCTGCAACTGCTCCACATGAGCCTTCTCCGCCCGAAGCGCCGATTTCAACTCGCGATTCTCTTCGGCGTGCCAGCTCAGCCGCTGCTGGCGCTCCTTCGTGGTCGCATGCCAATGCTCGAGCAATCTCCAGGCTTTGTTAGTCTGCAGATACTGCACCAAAAGCATCAGCAGGATCATCAACAGCATCAGCATCGCTACCGACGCCGTCCAATCCCAACCATCCATAAACATGTCCCTCATGTCGTCAACTCCAAACTTGCCAGAGTCACGATATGTAGTGTTAAACGACACGTCTAGAATGTAGACTTATACAGGTAAAGTATTCACTCACATGGAGGCGACATGAAACGCAAGCAAACCATCGCGCAGGTCCGTTGGGACCTCGCCCTTCGCTATCGTCTGATTGAAACCGTCGCCTGGTGGGAAGGCCGGCTGACCACGGTGCACTTGATGCAGAGCTTCGGCATCAGCCGCCAGCAGGCGTCAAAGGACATCAATACCTACATCACCGAGCATGCGCCCAAAAACCTTACATATGATCGACAGATCAAGGGGTACGTGCCGGGTAAACAGTTCAACCCCCTGTTCATCGACGACAGTGCCAGCGCCTACCTGCACCTGCTTTACCAAAACAATGCCCGAGCGCCACACGTTGAGGGGCTGGCGTTGGCCTACGCCCATACCAAAGTGCTGGAGGTGCCGGATCGCTCGATCAAGGCCGAGATACTGCGCCCACTGCTCAAAGCTTGCCGGGAGCATCTACGCCTGGACATCGACTACGTTTCGCTCAACAGCCCCGAACCTGAAGGGCGAACCATCGCACCGCATACGCTGGTTTACACAGGCATGCGCTGGCATGTGCGCGCCTACTGCGAAAAAAACCGCGAGTACCGGGACTTTGTACTGAGCCGACTGCGGGGGGTTCCTGAACTGATGGACGGCGAGACCGAGAATGGCCTCTCGGACGACGACCAGTGGAATAGCGAAGTCAACGTCATCATCAAACCCGATGAGCGTCTGACGGTGATGCAAAAAGCGATAATCCAGGAGGATTTCGGGATGGTCGATGGGCGACTGCAGATTCCCTGTCGTCAGGCGTTGGTCAAGTATGTGTTGCAGCGCTATCAGATTGATCCAAAGAACATGGACCCGAAACCAGAGGCGCAACAGATCGTGGTGGAGAACCTAAAGGAGTTGAAACCCTGGCTGTATGACTGATACCGGTCCCTTTCGACTGCCCTGTTCGCGACAACCTTGCCGCTGGCACTCGACTCCAAAAAATACCGAGCCCTGACGCAGTGCGACATGATCTGTCGCACGAGTGAATCAAGCTCTGTATCAGACCCCACGAGAGAACGCGATATTGAATAATCTGGAAGCCCTGAAGCTGGTGGAAACCACGTTCACCGAGATACTGAACGCCGACAAAGTGTCCGACCTGAAAAAGATACTGACGTCCGATCCCCTGCTGGAAAAATGGCAGATGGACCGCAACAAGTACCCAGAATTGCAGTTGAAGTTGACGGACCACGACATCAGTTCCCTCATGACTAAGGTTGGCAACGATCTTCGCTTGCATGCGGACCTCAGCGCCAAACTGGAAACTCCTCTGGAAAAGCTGCTCTACGCCCTGGTCTGGAAAAACGGCGACCTGCAAAAGGTGGCGCACATCATCAAAGGTGCAGCCGATGTCAGACCAACATCGCTGACTAACGGCCCAGGCCAGGTATTCAGACAGTTCGGTCGGCACCTGGCTGATCGCTCGGAATCCATTGTCGATCAGCACGTGCTTCGTGCCTTCGAACTCTATGAGCAGATCAACGACCCAGACTTTTCCAAGATCAAGACCATTCGCAAGAAGATCAACTGGGACAAGGATGTCGCCTGCATCGAACGCTACAAACGCTGGCTCTGCGAGCACTTCAAAGAGCGTCAGGATACCGAACCTGGATTCGTGGTGAACATCGACATGGTGCTCTTCGCGCTCGGTCGAGCGGTAAAGATCACCAGCAAACGCGGCAACGGTGAAGCAGCGTAATCCCATCGCCATCGAGGACAGCGCCATGAAAACCTACAAAGCCTTCATGCAACGTGTGGTTGCCACCGCCGGCCCCCAAGCCAACTTCACCATCACGGTTCAAGCGGTGACCTCTGCCATGGCAAAGGTCACCGCTGAAGCCCAGTACCCAGGCTACAAATGCCTGAACGCACCCACACAGGTGCGTTGAAGTTTTGCCAGCTCATCTTGCAGTTGCAGCGCCAGCCCACTGGTTCGCTGCACATTGCGACTCACCGCCCCCTCAAATACGCCCGGACTGGCTTCGACCAGGCTGAACCATTGCTTGGCACGGGTGATGGCGGTGTACAACAGCTCCTTGGTCAGCACAGGGTTCAGCGCATCGGGCAATACCAGAGCCGTATGGTTGAACTCCGACCCCTGGGACTTGTGCACCGTCATGGCGAAAACGGTCTCAACCTCCACCAGCCGACTCGGCATCACGAAACGTACGCCGCCGCTGCCATCGTTTCGCGGGAAGGCCACACGTAGAACCCGTTCTGCAGCGGGACCCGGTACCCAGAGAGCAATGCCGATGTCACCATTCATCAAGCTCAGGCTGTAATCATTGCGGGTGACCAGTACCGGTCGCCCTTCGTACCAACCCTGGTCCCCCGACAACAACTCACAGCGGCGCAGTTCGGCGGCCACTCGTTGATTCAGTCCCTCGACACCCCAAGGCCCGCGACGCAGCGCACAGAGCAGACGGAACTCATCAAACGCGCCCAATACTTTGCCAGCCCAACCGGCCCAGAGGGCACTGTCCCAGGGAGTGTCTTTCGCAGGACGCTGGTCTCGTAGCTGCTCAAGGTAATGGCGATAACCAGGAGCATCGCCTTTGCCGTTGATAATCAACTCGGTGAGTGCGGCATCATGCTCGCCTCGCAACTTGAGGTTGAACAGCTGAGGCAATTGCTGATCAAACAGGCTTCGTGCTTCGGCGGCATTTTTCTCATTGACCAGTTTGGCCAGACGCCCAATGCCCTGCTGGGCGTCGAAGCGTCGGGAGTAGCGCAGCATGACGGTTTGCTGGGCCAGCGGATCGCCAGCACCGACTGCCGTTTGCAACCCCGGAGCGCTGACCGACTCGCCACTGTGGGCTTCCAGCCAGGCCACTGTTTGCTCGCTATAGCCGCCGGCTTCAGCGTTGCGACAAAGGTCGCCCAACACGGAGCCTGCATCCACCGATGCCAGCTGATCCTTGTCACCCAACAGAATCAAGCGCGCCTGCCGAGGCAAGGCATCGAGCAAGCAAGCCATCATTTCCAGGTCAATCATCGACGCTTCATCGACCACCAATACATCCAGCTCCAGTGGCTTATCCCGGTGGTGAATGAAGTTGCGCGAATCCGGTCGGCTGCCCAACAGACGGTGCAATGTGGAAACATCCGTCGGGATCGCCTCCTGCACTGGGGCGCTGACCGGCAGCTCACGGACGGCCTTGCCAATGGACTCGGACAAGCGTGCTGCTGCCTTGCCGGTGGGGGCGGCGAGACGAATTCGCAGCGGCTTCCCTTCCTCCACGGCCGGTGTTTGCAACAGCCCCAGCAAGCGCACGATCGAGGTGGTCTTGCCGGTGCCGGGGCCGCCGGTGATGACGCTGAAGTTACCTCGTGCCGCCAGCGCACAGGCAATTTTTTGCCAGTCGCTACGGACTTCACCGTTAACTTCAAAGGTGTCAGGGAACAAGGCATCGAGCCGACTGGAAAGTTTCTCCGGTGTTACCGCGTCCACGCTCAAACGGGCGCTCAGCGCCTGGGCAATGCTGCGCTCATAGTTCCAGTAACGACGCAGGTACAGACGCTGTCCGGTCAACACCAGCGGCCGCTCCGGGAATCGCTGCGGCTCGTCCCGATCCTCCACCATCGTGCTCAAGCACAACGCCCGGCGCCATTGCGCGACATCCAGGCCCAGCAACCATTGCGACGGTAATTGGCCGCCCTCCTCCCCTTCAGGAGGTAACGACAACACAAAGTCAGGCGCTTGCAGGGTAGCGACCAGATCCAGGCAGGAATGCCCGCGACCCAGTTGATGACTGGTCATCGCGGCGGCCAGCAACACACTGGCCTGGGCCTGGGGATCCTGTTCAAGTATGAAGGTGGCGAATGAGCGATCCAGTGCGCGCAACCAGCCTCGGTTCACCCAATTGTCGAGTTGATGCAGCAGCTCGCTGCTGTCGGCATCGCCAACGAACAACAGCGGGTGATCAACGTTGCGCTGGCTGTTACTCAGCTGCTTAAGGGTCTGGCTCATGCGCTGACCTCCGCGTGTTGGCCCATGAAGAGTTGGTCCAGTTGTTCAATCAACTGCCGTGGCGGTCGTTCGAAATGCACACCATGGGTGGGCGCTTGGTGTCCACGGACGAACAGGTACACCGCCCCGCCCATGTGCTGTTCGTAGTCATACCCGGCAAGGCGCAGCTTGAGCTGGCGATGCAAGGCCAGCAGGTACAGACACAGCTGCAGGTCGTAACGCTTGTCCAGCATGGTCTCGGCCATCGCCTCGGCGTCGTAGGCCTGGTCGTTGCCGCCCAGCCAGTTGGATTTGTAGTCCGCCACGTAGTAGCGACCCTGATGTTCAAACGTCAGGTCGATGAAGCCTTTGAACATGCCGTTCAACTCGTTGGCAGCCAGTACTGGGCGCGGTGCACCACCCAACGTGTATTGACGCACCAGTGCATCGAGGCGCTGAACGTTCACCGACCGGCTGGAAAACCAGAACTCCATCTCCACCTGATAGGTGCTCAGGGTCGAGAGTTTGCATTGGGTACCGTTGAACCGCAGCGGTGCATTCAGATAGCTGCCCAGCCAGGCGGACAGTGGCTCGATCCAGGTTTCCCAGTCGCGCAGGTTGCAGCGTCGGGCAACGGTGTTATGGAGGGTGATCGGATCTCCAGCGGTCTTGGCAAAACCTTCGCGACCGGCCCATTCGAACAGTCCATGGAGAAAGGTGCCAGGTCCTGCGCCCCGAGGGAAACCGTGAATCCCGGCCCCTGCCGGCAAGGCTTCAGCTTCGTCCTCCTCCTGCAAGTTGGCTTCCAGCGCGGTCGCTGGCTCCAGGCTGATACCCGGCTCCGCCCCCATCAGGACATATCCGTCGGCAATGGCCAAGGCCGAGTAACTGGCAATCCACCAATTTGCCGCTAGCTTATGCAAGGGCCGCAAGGCTGGGCCCACCGGTGGTGGAGTGGGTGCCGTGTGGACATTTTCCGATGGTGCTGGCGCTGCGCACACCTCAATGTCCGGGCAGCCACAGGCCAGTGCCTCGACCACGCCGGGCAGACTCTCTGGGGCTATCGGCTTCTCACCCGCCAGCATGTAACCCAGGCCTGCCTTATGCAGATCTGTCGATTTTCCTCCGGTCTTAAATCCCTTGGGCGCTACACAGATCCAGGTGGCGTAACGGGCTCGGGTCAAGGCAACGTAAAGCAGGCGCATTTCTTCGCCTATGCGCTCATCGTTGGCACACCCTTGTGCCGTCTCGGCCTGTTTACCTTTGGCCAGCTCGATGACCAGATCCATGTTGTCGTGAAACATCGGCGGTGTTGTGCTTTTGCCATCGATCTCCCTTGCGCTACAGGCAAACGGCAGCAGCACCAAGGGGTATTCCAGGCCTTTGGATTTGTGCACGGTGATGACCTTGATCAGGTCCGAATCGCTTTCCAGGCGCAGAATTTCTTCTTCGCTCTGGCCATCCACCTGCTCGGCCAGATGACGGATCAGCGCATGCTCGCCATCGAGTTCGGCGGCGCTGCGCTGCAACCACTCGGCCAGGTGCAAAAGGTTGGTCAGGCGACGCTCCCCCTGGTCTTCCAGAAGCAAACGGGCCGGGACCTTGAACGTGGCAAGCAGTTTTCGCAGCATCGGCAGCACGCCCTGTTGCTGCCACAACACGCGAAAATCCCTGAACAGCAGAACCTGTTGTTCCCAGAACAGCTCATCCTGATTCAATTGCTCCAGGGTCTGCCATGTCAGCCCGACGCTGCGGGTCGCCATTGCCGCTCGCAGCAACCGATCGCTGGTGGGTTGAGCGCACGCACGCAAGATATACAAAAGGTCCTTGGCCTCTTCGCTTTCAAAGACCGAGTCTCTGTCGGAGAGATAGACGCTGGCCAGTTGCCGATGGGCCAGGGCTTTACGGATGGCTTCGGCCTCCTTGCGATTGCGCACCAGAATGGCGATATCGGCGGGCCGCAGAGCAACGAATTCACCGTTGCCCTTCAGTAAACCGGAACGCTGGGTTGCAGCGGGATCAAGCCAGGCCTGAATCGCCGACGCCGAAGCTTCAGCGGCTTTACGCAAGTAGGTGGCGTTATTGATCACACCCTCGGTTTTCAGCTGCCAGAACGTGAGGGCCTGTTGATTCGTACCGATGACCTGCAGCACATCGTCGCGCCCATTGGCATGGACGCTGATGAACGGTACCGGGTTGTCCTGATCTTGCGTGGCAAACCGAAACGCGCCCCGAGGTTGGGCTTCGGCGTAGCGGAAGCAATGGTTGGCCGCCTCGACCATCGCCTCGGTGGAACGATAGTTGGTCCCCAGTGTGTAGTGACGGCCAGCCGTGGCTTTTCGCGCCTGGAGGTAGGTGTAAATATCCGCACCGCGAAAGGAATAGATCGCCTGTTTCGGGTCGCCAATCATGAACAGGCCGCAGTCACCCAGGTTGTCGGGAATGCGGTAAATGGTTTCGAAAATCCGGTACTGAACCGGGTCGGTGTCCTGGAATTCATCGATCAGGGCGACTGGATACTGCTTGCGAATGGTCTCGGCCAGACGCGGGCCCGATGGGCCTTGCAAGGCCTGGTCAAGGCGATTGAGCAGGTCGTCGAAACCGATTTGCGCCCTGCGCACTTTCTCGGCATTGAACGAACATTGCACCTCACGCAGTGCATGCAGCAGCAGTTGCGCGCGCACCTCGGTTTTTGACTCCAGATGATCGACCCACGTATCGATGGCCTGAAAAGCGGGGTGCACGCTGACAACGCCGCCTTTGTTCACACTGAACCGGGTTTGCCCACACTTGCGAACATGAGCACAGGCTTCGTCTCCCAGGCTCCATTTCGCGATTTCACCAAGCATCTGCTCGAAAGTTTCGGGAGTCTTGGTTGGATAGGATTTTCCGCTCAACTTCGTTCGTACATCACGCAGCAGCGTATTTATCCCGGCGACATCTCGCGACCACTTAGCTCTGGCACGGTCCTCAAGCGCAACACATCGCTGCTCCCAATCGATAGGGGACTGCAGAAGCGCATCCAATCGTGCCGGAGCGCTGATCGATGCCCCTGCCTGCCGGAACTCCGCGTCTGCCCGCGATAGCAGAGGACTGAGCGCCTTCTGTAGATCAGTCGGGGTTTTGAAGCAATCGGCCACCACCTTGGAGAGCGCCGGTGACAAGGCATAGAAATGCCGACGCCAATAATCCCTGACCATCTCCGCCAGCAGCTCGCTCTGGTCGGTTTCCAGTGTTTGAGTAAACAGGCTGCCACTGTCGAAGGCGTGCTCACGCAACATCCGATAGCACCAGCCATGAATGGTCGAGACCGCCGCCTCGTCCATCCACTCACCTGCTAGTTGCAACCGGCGCGCGCAATTGGGCCATTCCTGCGGCGGGTAATCGGCACGCAGTTGCTCCAGCAAATTGTCGTGTTCGTGATCAGGCTCCAGGAAGCACAGCGCCGCTTCGGTCAAGCGCGCACGAATACGGTCGCGCAGTTCCTGGGTCGCGGCATCAGTAAAGGTTACGACCAGAATCTGCGGAGGTGTCAGCTGATCCTTGAAGGCGGCCTCGCCTCCATGACCCAGCACAAGGCGCACGTACAACAAGGCGATGGTGAAGGTTTTGCCGGTACCGGCACTCGCTTCGATCAGTCGGCTGCCATGCAAAGGAAAGTCGAGGGGGTTCAGATTCAGCGGATTCATTGGTCGCTCCCTGCGCGGCTCGAAGAAAGATGATTGAACAGGCCGCCATACAGGCGCTTGGCCCATGAGGTGAAATGACCGGAGGCGCACAGTTGGTCGAAATCCGCGTACGCACGGCGCAAGGCGAAGGAGCTGTCTGCCTCGCCAGAGCGCATGTACCCGCCCTCGAACGTCTCGCGGGCCTTTTCGGACGCCGAGTCGCTGTCTTCCCCGCCCTCCTTCGCTTCTTCGAGCCAGGCGAATGCGCTTTTACAGGCGATCGGCAGCGGTTCACGCATGCCCGCCACCCAGGCCTCGAGCAGCGATTTCAACTGCGTCTGCGCCTCTTGCGGGGCCATTGGCCGGAACACCACGTCCCCATTCAAACTGACCAGAATCGAGGTGCAGCCCGGCTCACTCAGCTGCAACGCCAGATGGCGCACCCAGGGACGAACCAGGTTGTGCCAGCGCCAACTGTCGTCGTTGCACAGCTTCTTGCTGTCCAGCTGCAAGTAGGCACGCTCACCTTGGGCATTGCGGCGAATACCGCCCAGCCAGTCACTCAATCCCGGGGCCGATTCATGAGCGGCGATCGTTGCGGCGGTTTGGCCCTCCTCGACCTCCGGCCACGCCTGCAACTGCACGTGGTAACGCTCGAGCATATCCGGCAGCGGCTCGGCCAGGGCCGATGCGCTCAACGTGCCGAAGCCACCCAACGGCAACTTGCCTTCGCGCTGCAAACGCTGAAGCTGCAGATCAAGCTCAGCCCCGGCGCCTTCAGGCTGATAATCCTCTTCAACCCAACGCTTGAGCGCCTGGCTGAGCCGGTCCTGGTGCTGCCAGTTCTCAAGGCCGTCTAGCTGAAAGGTTTCGTCGTCGCGGCTGGTCAATTCGTCATTGTCGAAGTTGACCTTGAGCCGTTGCTGGAAGAACGCCCCGACGGGGTCGCGCACAAACCCGGCCAGTTGGCCCAGGGTTAAAGGCGTGTCTAGGGCGAGTGCTGGCAACAGGTTTTCCGATGGCTGCTGATCTGGCGAATCATGCACCTCACGCCATTCGTGAGAGTAAGTGAACAGCCCGTCCGGCCCCGGCTTGTCGGCAAAGTAGGCGGCGCTGAAAGGCTGTAGCGGGTGTTCCTGGGTCAAAGCACGCAGCAATTTGCCAGGCTGCGCCAAGCGCCAGCCGCTGGACAGGTGATCACGCAGTTGCCCGATCAGTACCGAAGGTACGCGCTCACTGTTGTCGCGGATGTTGCGGCCAACCCAACTGACATACAGCTGTTCCCGGGCCGACAACAAGGCCTCCAGTAACAGGTAGCGATCATCCTCGCGGCGCGAGCGATCGCCGGGACGGTAATCGTTGCGCATCAGATCGAAATCGACTGGCGACTGTTGGCGCGGATAATCGCCATCGTTCATGCCCAGCAGGCACACCACTTTGAAAGGGATCGCACGCATCGGCATCAACGTGCAGAAGTTCACCGCACCGGCGAGAAAACGTTGCGACAAGCCGCCATCCTCGATGCCGGATAGCCAGGTTTCATGCATCACGCTCAGCGGCAAAGGCTCGTTGAATTGCGCGGACTCACAGGTGCGCAGCCAGTCATCGAGCAGTTTGAGCAACTGGTTGACCAGTAATTCTTCGCCATCCCCCACCGGACGGAAGAACACCTTCAACAGCGATTGCAGGCGCTCGACCCAGAGCACCGGTGTCGCTGGCTGCTGCAGGTCTTCGCGGGCGACTTCCAGGTGATCGAGCAGGGTCAACAAAGGCCCTGCCAATGCCGCCTCCAGCCCGGACACTTCATCGTAAGGCTCGATGCCATTCAGCTCGGGCCCTTGGCCGGCTGCGTAGCCCAGCAGCATGCGGCGCATCCCGAAACGCCAGGTGTTTTGCTCAAGGCCTGCGGGCATGTCCAGGCTCTCGCGCTGTTGCGCATTGAGTCCCCAGCGCACACCGGCACCATCGATCCAGCGCTGCAGGATCGGCACATCCGCTTCCTTGATGCCGAAGCGCGCCCGCAGCGCCGGCACATCCAGCAGGTCGAGAATATCGCTGACGGCGAAGCGGCTATGGGGCAGTTTGAGCAAGTGTTCGAGGGCGATCAGCAATGGCTGGCGGCCACGCTGCCCCTGGTCGGCCAGGGTAAAGGGCAGATAACGAGGGTCATAACGCGGCACCTGACCGAACACGGCCTCGATATGCGGTGCATACGCATTGATGTCCGGCACCATCACAATCACATCACGCGGGCTTAGCTCAGGATTGGCACTGAAGCGAGCAAGCAACTGATCGTGCAGCACTTCCACTTCACGTTGCGCACTGTGGACCACGTGAAAGCGTACCGAACGATCCTGTGCAACATCGACAGGGCCCCATACTTCGCGGGTTTCAGCCAAAGGACGCAATTCAAGAATGTCGCTTTGCAATTGACCTAGGAGGCTTGAAGGTGGCTCGTCATTGAACAGGTCGATACGTCCGCCATTGAGGCCGTCGAACAAGTGCCGGTAACTGGCGGGCTCGTCATAGTGGTCGAGTAGGTTGATGTAGTCGCGACCTTGTTTGCCCCACGCAGCAAGCAATGGCTGGCCATGTTGATTCGCTGCCGTGGGAACACTCCTGTTCGGCTGACGGCGATATGTATGACCCAGCAACTCCTTGTCGGCGACGATATCGCCCCAATGATGGCGACAAGGGTTGTGCACAAACAGCAACACCTGGCTGTAGCTCGAGAGCATGGCCAGGGCTTCGAGCACCTGTGCCGGCATCGATGAAATACCAAACACCACCACTCGCCGAGGCAGCCCTTTTGGAGCCTGGCCGGCTTCGCGCAGGTGAGCGATAAAGCGCTTGTGAACACCGGCGCGGCTCTGCTCAAGAGCGCCCTCGCCAACATCCGCCAATACTTCCCGCCACAGCTCCGCTTGCCACAGGTTATCGGGATCCAGCGGTTTCACACCGCCTTTGATGTGCTTTAGCTGATCACGCCCGGCCGCCCAATCCTCCAGCCAATCGGCACGATAGACCTGATACTGATCAAACAGGTCCGCCAGCCGCTCGGAGAGTTGGTAGCGTTTGCGCTGATCGTCATCCTCCTGAAGGAATCGCCGCAAACTGCTGAAATTGGTTTTACTTAGTAATTGAGGCAGCAAGCGCATGAGTCGCCAGCTCAGTGCCGCCTTGTCCAGCGGGGAGGTCTCTGGTGTCGTCTCGGCCCCCAATACAGACCTGTAAGCCTGCCAAAGGAAACGCGCAGGAAGTTGCACATCCAACGCTGCTGCGATACCGCAGCCACCGTTATCAGGATCTTCAGCCAGCGCCAGCTTCAACCATTGAGCAATGCCGTTGCTGTGCACCAGCACGACCTCGTTTTCCAGCGGAGCCAACGGATAGCGCTGCATCCAGCTTACCGCTAGCTCACGCAAATCGTCCAAGCGATTGCCGTGAATAATCATGAAGCCGGGCTTCAACGAATCCGCATCCTGCATACGCCACCCTCAGATCTGAAAACGCAGCTCTGTGGTACAGAGCTGCAAAAGGCCATCACTTTAAAACGATATGGCTACACGCCACTAGCCCGAAGAAGGTCAGCACAACCTTCCACAGGAGCCGAGCATAGGTTGCCCAAGGAAGAGAGCAAATGCTGGGGGTTTGCACAGGTCAACTTCTCACGCACATACCCAACCGTTTCTACTGAGACGACAGTTAGAAAAAATTAAAAGGCGTAAAAATCTGTGCTGTTTGTTGACAGTCAACGGCCGGATACCCAATCCCACCAACGGCAAGTGATACTCACCAAATGAAACGGCCAAAATATCCAAAGTCTCTCGCAGATCATTAGCTCCTAGGTGACTTTTTCGGGGCAAATAACATCCGAATTGGTCCTAATCTCATTCAAAAAAAATTCAAACCTATATCACCTCTGTGAACGCCCACCGCATCAACTGCGGCAGGGATTTTGGCGTGCCTGCTTTTTTGGCTCAGTACGCTCATCACTTGAGAGGATTTACGTATGTATATCTGCCCTAGCTGCAACTCTGGACGTGTCGTAACGAAAAATATCGGTAAGCAAACGGGTGGTTTGATTGGTGCTGCAGGCGGTGCAGTCAGTGGGGCCGCTGGGGCCCTGTCGGGAGCGGAAGCCGGTGCTGTACTCGGCATAGTCGGCGGGCCTGTTGGGATCGCTGTGGGCAGTATCGCTGGCGCCATACTTGGAGGGCTGTTTGGTGGTGCTGCCGGCGGGATCGCTGGGGCCACGCTGGGTGAACAGATTGATGACAGGGTGCTGGATAACTATCAGTGCCTGGAATGCGGTTACAGCTTCAGCATCAACCGTTAAGTCTTTACTCAATCCCCCTCCGTTCTCACGCACTCGTCCAGGAATATCCGCATGAAATATCACAAGCTGATAGCCGGTGAAACGACCGGTACCTATGTCATGGACTCCCCTGTCACCGAAGCTGACATTCTGCAGATGGCACAACAACTGGCGATGAGTCGCTTGGCTAAAGGTCGGGCACTGACTGAGCCAAAGCAGGTCTTCAGCCACCTGCAAACACTGCTGCGGTACCACGAGCACGAAATCTTTGCATTACTGCTGCTCGATACCAAACACCGGGTTATTGGCTTCAGGGAGCTGTTCCGAGGCACGCTGGATGGTGCCAACGTGTATCCAAGGGAAGTGGTCAAGATAGCCCTAGAGCACAATGCGGCAGCCGTGATTTTGGTCCACAACCATCCTTCCGGTGACCCAGAACCCAGCCAAGCCGATCGCACGTTAACCACGACCCTCAAGAACGCGCTGAACTTGGTTGGTACCCGAATATTGGATCATGTGGTTGTAGGTCATGAAGGCTGCGTGTCGTTGGCTGAACGAGGTTACCTGTAACTCTTAGACTCACACCGTCCGATAGACTGCCCTTCGCTGATGCTAGGGCGGTCATCGGCAACCCCTCCTAACCGATTCTTTTTTGTTTGCATTGAGCGCTTGCACTCAGCTTCGACGGCTGCTGCGAGATTGCACTCCACTTGACTTCCCGTTTGCATTCGACTTGTACAATCGTTTGCATCGCATCTGACCCGGAGTGCCCCGATATTGAACTACGACCTACGAGTGGACTTTCGCACGTGTAACTGAACAGCGATAACTACTACCATTTGTCGTCTAAACGCACTAAATCGTGCCTACCAATAATTGACGCGCGAGAAATACCGTGCGAGCTGAGAGACAGTCATGCTGACCACACCGATGTTTCGACCGTGGCGCCCCCTCTGGGACGTCCAACTTTCGGGCATAACGCCGAGACTCGATCAGCTCGCAAATCGGCGACAGAAAGGACGCCAAGTACCGCCGCTGGTACACGACCCGTTTGACGTGAAGCTGATCCTTCTCGCACTCCATCACGCTGAAGGACGTGTAACCTCCTCCAAGTTCTTTGAGCAGAAGATCAAACCACTGCTAAAAGCGTGCGTGTGGCCCCGCTGGCTTCTTCTTGAAGAAGCGCTCGATCACGCCGCCAATTCGGGAGACCTTCACCTGAGCGCACTCGTTCTTCGAAGTCAGATAGAGGAACTCGATGCGTTGAGAACAGTCGCAACTGTCCTGGCATATCGAGAGAGTTGTTCTTGGGATGATAAAGCTATAGTCGATGCGATTCGCACGCTACAGCACCGTGTCTTACCTAGGCTCCAAGTCAAACAAGAGGAACAACTGATTCAGCAGTCCTCTGATAAGACAAAGGCTGGCAAGCGTCCTGAGTCTCTCCAGCGGGTCTTCGACCAACTCAGTGAATATGTTCATCCGAACTATGGTAGCCACGTTCTTTCGGTTCGCCCCCATAGCATCGAAGCCGCCAAGGTTTTCGTTGAGGCCTTTGTAACGATCTATGAGGCTTTCCTATCACTGCCCTGGGCGGAAGATGGCGATGATAGTTGCGAAGAACCTGCAACGCGAAACCAGATTCCGTTACGAGACCCGTTCTGTGTCTTGGCGGACGATACCATCCCCGCTCTAAAGTTGACGCTCCCCCCAGAGGATGCCTGGAAGGATGATTGGGAAGAGGCTTGGAAGGATGCTGTCGAGTGTTTCCGTCACTGTGCGGACATCGAGGGCAACTGGGATGCTCTTACGGCCTTGCAGACTGAGCATGCTCTTGCGGCCTGGCCGACTGACATAGAAGCAATCCAAGCTCTGACTGCGAGTGCAGTTGCTCCGGAGCGTTGGCCGGATGCTCTCAGGACAGCTGCAGGACAAAAAAGGTATGCATACCTCGTCGCGCAAGAACAGCGACTTGCGCAGGAGGCTAAGTCTCTGCCTGTTACAACTGACTCTTGCGATGAAAAAGCGCGGCTCTCTGTGTTGGTTTCCAGCTTAAACTTTGCCATCAACGTGATCGAATACAAACTGAGTTCGATGGCTCGTCAGGCAGCGCTACTGATCAATGCAGCGAATGTCCTCGGGGCGGCATTGATCGTGCGATCGATGATTGAGCATCATGCCGTAGCTATTGAGACCGGTGAAAAGTTACAGACAATGTGGGCGCAAGCGCAGAAGCATGCTCCCGACGCATCGAAAGTCGCACAAGCACTCGCGAGCGCGGAGAAGCAATTGGCTCGTGTGCTCGCGGGCAGCTCAGAACCTTCCGGGATATCGTCAGAATGGCGCTACATATGGCAGGAAACCGTTAGCAAACCCTACCATATCCTCGAGCCTGTCGAAGCGCTGAATACTAAGCAAGCCGGGGTACTGAGTCTTTATGGCCTCCTATCTCACATTATGCATGGAACGGTGGGTACGGGAGGTGACCTTCTTGGTGTCGGGGGGGGCGAGTGGAAAGCGGGTCACAACAAGCTTAATGCGCAGTTGACGCTCATCCTCTCTAACCTCTGCAGTTTTAACGCGTTGATGGAGCGTCAAGCATCATCGGTGGTCATTGGATCTCTGCTCGATACACTGCGATCCAAACCGAGCCAGCTCGGTGGGATTATCAAGGCAATGCGGATTCTGGAAGGGCAAAAGCTGAAGCCGGGCCGAGATATCTTTGGGGCTGGAACCGAGAGCGATCCTTACCGTTTCCGCAAAGACCTCCGCTATCACGACGCATACGGCCACTATCTGGTACAGGAAGGTATCTTGGTGCGTGATCGCAGGATTGCGCTGCTTGGCACCTCTTTCGGCGATCGGGTCGAAGCGGAAGACGGTCGCGTACTCTACTTTCTGAATGCCCAGCTTCTTGAGCAAAGCTAATCGACGACTGTGCATCGAACAAGATCCGACTTCTGAGATAGGCTTGCATAACCGCCGGTTGCACACGATGGTTACACTCAAGGTGCCGAGGTGAGGAGTAGTCCATCCCAGTGCTTTGGGCCCAAGCTGTGTGAAAACACGCTGGACTCATTGAGAACCGGGATTTACTTGAATTGCCCGCGGAAACCATCAGACGGAAGCGTAAATTGCTCGAGGTAGCAACATAGGCCCAGACAACCCTTTGCTGACAACCAAGCAGCTTGATTCACGCCCTGATGGCTCCAAGCAATCCTGGAAGCCGGAGATGCTCATCATTCGCTTGAGGTTGTATGGTAAGCATACTAAGGCTCATCTTGGTTACCCTCGGCAGGGTTTTGGTCAGGGCGTGGGTGGCTCCCAACCAATATTTTAGAGTTCCAAAAGGATGTTCAACATAAAGACGATGACCTAACAAGTCTAACTACTAGTTGAATAGGCCTGTGCGAAAAAGTAGCGCATTGATATCAATCTCACTTCAAACCTCAATTTTTTGGAAAAGGAAAACCCATGTCTGTAACGAGACCAGGTAAGGCGCTTCGGTGTGCAGGCTGCGGTAAAACTGGGGCCGAAAAGCAAGGTGCGAACAATTGGAAAATGTGTGACGAATGCTTTACGCCATACTGCACTCAATGTTTCCAATCAGTTCGCAAGAGCTCAACCCATTGCACGGACCATAGTCCTTGGGGTAAGTGGCTAACCGGTAGTGGATCCTTTGCGACAATGACTTTCAAATAAGACGGTGCAAGGTAGCGCTCGATTAAATCGAGCCCTACCCCCCTCAATCAATAGAAACTTTCTGGCGCAGTTCGAACATCTCTGCAGCAACTTGAAGCTACGGCAGGATATGCGACAAGAATCCTCCCCCAATGGCAGGCTTGCCGAAATCAATTTTACAGCCATGCCTCGCAGAGTGTTTCCGCCTGACGGAGCACCAACTGCGCCGCTTCCTCCTCTTGATCCGGCGGATACTTGTACTTGCGCAGAATCCGCCGTACCAGGATACGCAATTTGGCCTTCACGCTTTCACGGCTGTTCCAATCAACACTGACGTTAGCCCGCAAACTGGCGGTTAACTCGTGGGCAATTTTGGCCAGGATCTCGTCGCCCAGCTCGCGCACCGAGGACTCGTTATTGGCCAAGGCATCGTAAAACGCCAGCTCGTCATCGTTGAGCCCCAGTTCATCACCGCGCTTGCTAGCCGCGGAGAATTTTTTGGCCATTTCGATCAGCTCTTCGATGACCTGAGCGGTTTCGATAGAGCGGTTTTGATAGCGCTTGATCACATTGGCCAGTAGCTCGGAAAACTTCTTCTCCTGGGCGAGGTTAGTGCTGTAACGGCTCTTGATTTCGCCTTCGAGCAAACGCTCCAACAGTTCTACCGCCAGGTTCTTCTCTGGAAGATTGCGCACCTCGGCGAGAAACGCGTCGTCGAGCAGGCCGATATTGGGCTTGTCCAGACCCACCGCCTCGAAGATGTCCACCACGTCGCCAGAGACCACGGCATTGCCTATGATCTGGCGAATGGCCAATTCTCGCTCTTCGTCAGTCTTTTTCTGCTGACTGACTTCACGCTTGATCAAAATCACCTTGATCGCCTGGAAGAACGCCACCTCCTCGCGCACTGCCTTGGCTTCATCCAAGGTGCAACACAGGGTAAAGGCCTTGCTCATGGCCAGCGCGCTGTCAGCAAAACGCTTCTTACCGTCTTCCAGACCCAGCACATGGTTGGCTGCCCCGGCGAGCAGCTTATGGCCGCCGATTAAGAAGTCGCTGTAATCGAAGCCATGCAGCAGGCTGCGCAGGACATCTAGTTTCTCCTCCAACACTGAATAGGCTTCATGAGCATCCACTGTCGGCCGCCCTTTGCCCTTGCTTCCGGTGTACTCCTTGAGCGCTGCTTTCAGCTCATTGGCGATACCGATGTAGTCCACCACCAGACCGCCTTGCTTGTCCTTGAAGACACGGTTAACCCGCGCAATGGCCTGCATCAGGTTATGGCCCTTCATTGGCTTATCCACGTACAGAGTGTGGACGCAGGGCGCATCAAAGCCAGTCAGCCACATATCACGGACGATGACCAACTTGAGCGGATCGAGCGGATCCTTAAAGCGTTTTTCCAGACGTTTTTTTTGTTGTCCAGAATAGATATGCGGCCGCAACAAGGCTTTGTCCGAGGCGCTACCGGTCATGACTATCTTGATCGCGCCTTTCTCCGGATCTTCGTCGTGCCACTCCGGACGCAAGGCGACAATCTCGTTGTACAGGTGCACGCAGATCTCGCGGCTCATGGCTACCACCATGGCTTTACCGGGCATTTGCCCCATGCTTACCAGACCCTGGTTACGCTCCTCAAAATGCGCAACAAGATCCGCCGCCACACTGTGGATCCGAGGTTCGGCCCCGACCACCTTTTCCAGTGCGGCCCAACGGCTTTTCAGGCGCGACTGCTGGTCATCCTCTTCATCTTCAGCCAGTTCATCGACCTGATCGTCGATGGCCGGCAACTCACTGTCTTTCAAAGATAATTTGGCCAGACGCGACTCGTAGTAGATGGCAACAGTTGCACCGTCTTCAGTGGCCTGCTGCATGTCGTAGACATGAATGTATTCCCCGAACACCGAGCGTGTGTCACGGTCTTCGCTGGACACCGGTGTGCCGGTAAACGCCACGAAGGTGGCATTGGGTAGCGCATCACGTAGATGCTGGGCGTAGCCAACCTGATAACGAGCTTGGCTTTCTGCTGCCTGAAGCCCAGTTGGCGCTTTCAGTTCAGCATTGAATCCATATTGAGTGCGATGGGCTTCATCGGCGATTACTACGATGTTTGGGCGCAGGGACAGTACCGGGAAGCTGTCTTCATCAACCCCAGGCATGAACTTCTGGATAGTGGCAAATACAATACCGCCACTAGGTCGGTTGGCCAGCTTGGTGCGCAAGTCACCTCGTGACTCTACTTGAACGGGTTGCTCGCGCAGTAGATCCTGGGACAGCGAAAACACCCCGAACAACTGGCCATCTAGATCGTTCCGATCGGTGATCACCACAATGGTTGGGTTCTCCATCGCCGCTTCCTGCATCACTCTGGCCGCAAAGCACGTCATTGTAATGCTCTTGCCCGAGCCCTGGGTGTGCCAGACCACCCCGCCCTTATGGCTGCCGCCGGGACGCGAGGCGGTGACCACCTGCTGAATGGCGGCGCGCACGGCGTGGAATTGGTGATAGCCGGCAATCTTCTTCACCAGACGGCCGTCATCTTCGAACAACACGAAGTAGCGCAGGTAGTCGAGCAACATCTCGGGCGCTAATGCACCGCGCACCAAAGTTTCAAGCTCGTTGAACTGCCCCAACGGATCGAGAGTCTCGCCGTCGATGGTTCGCCAGTTCATGAAGCGCTCAGCATCTGCAGACAACGAGCCCATACGGGCTTCACTACCGTCAGTAATCACCAGAACTTCGTTGTACTGAAACAGATCCGGGATCTGTTCCTTGTAGGTCTGAATCTGATCAAAGGCTTTGCCCAAGTCAGCCTTTACATCCGCCGGGTTTTTTAACTCCAGCAACACCAACGGAAGGCCGTTGACGAACAGGATGATGTCCGGACGCCGGGTGTGTTTCGGCCCTTGGATGCTGAACTGATTGATGGCCAGCCAGTCGTTAGCCTTAACGTCGGCCCAGTCGATTAGGCGAACAAAATCGCCACGAGTTTCACCGTCTTTCTGGTACTGCACCGGTACGCCACTGACCAACAAACGATGGAACAAACGGTTGGCCGACAGTTGTACTGGTAGGCCCAATTCGAGCACCTGCTTGAGGGCATCTTCGCGTGCGGCCGGCGGCACCTTGGGATTGAGATTGGCCATGGCACCACGCAGGCGCTCGGTTAGGACCACCTGACGATAGTGAGGCCGCTCCGGGCTAGCGCCGTCATGTGCAATATCCGGTCCGTAGAGGCGCGTGTAGCCCACTTCAGTTAGCCAGCCGAGGGCTTCTTGTTCCAGTTGGTCTTCAGTCATCCCACTTCACTTCCTGTTCAGTTTGCCTACTAGTTCCACCTCGGTTAAAGCTATGTTCGGCAGAAATTCGGTCCAATGTTTTGGGCAAGTCGCGCGGTCACTAAAATCCGGCGACACCCGAAGTTCTCTTGATATTTAAAACGCCCAGTCAGTCACCTGATTGATCAGCAGCCAGCCAACCCATCGCGCAATATCGCTAATGTCATCACTGGCCTCCCTCCCACTCCTTGGCCGAAAGCTCACCGGTCTGGTGGAAACGATTTACGCGGCCAATGAACTCGGCGAAATCGCCATTTTCTTTAGTCAGTCGGTTACACATATCCGAGTCGATTTCAATGCGTTCGCGAGCCGGGATTAGAATCTGGCTTTCCGAAGGACTCAATACGTTGAGCCGAATCACACCAATGCCATGAGCTACGGAGAGCATGCGCAACTCTTTGAGCGTACCGTCGTCCTCCACCGTGGCAGCTACCAGGTAGCCGAAATGCGCCCAGGATGAGCTAGACACTGCCTGGAAGAAACTCCTGCGCGCATTGGAACGATTGAGCAGCAGCTTGACCTCGAACGACCACAATCGAGAACGACGCTCGCCCAACACGCGCACGCAGTCACGCAAATCCTGCGCCCAGTCTGCCGTTAAGTTTTCTAGGCCTACCAAATCCGGATACAACCATTGATTATCGCCGCTGCCCGCACGTGTGGGTGAACGTTTTTCGTTGATCCGTATCGTGTAAACACGCTGTTCGTCAGAGGTAAGGTATTCCGCCAAAAACGGATAGCGCGCATGATCACGCAATGGCAGGGGCTGAGGCAGTTTTGACAGCACCAGCGTTAACCTTTCAGCCGCCATCACCTCAGCGTTGGCATCCCTGTCCGACCAGTAATAGTGACGTGGCCGTCCTTCGGTTGTTTGCAGTTGAGGATGCATCTGCTGCCAGCGCGGCCGTGAACCAGAAATTTCGGCCATTAGTTGGCGCACCAGATCATTGTCGGTTTGGATATAGCTGGCACTGCCCGCTTTCTTGACCGCGCATTCTGCAGGAAACTGCTCGAATATCCATTGCGCTAGCTCGCGGGCCGTCTGCTGGCTATCTGGTAGGCTCCGCAGACGCTCGATTACACGTTGACGAAGGTTCAAAGCCATGTCAGCTCGCCTCCGACAACATGCCCGAATTTTCTACTTCCGAAAGGTGTAGTTGCCCGGAAATCAGACGCGGCAGCAGGGTATCGCGCAGATGGGTAAGAGTTCGCATTTGGTCAATGTTGTTCTGGCGGCGCTCGCTTAGAGTTTCTGCTAAAGAAGAAAACGCCTTCATCACCTCGCTCGGTGGACACACAAATTGATAGACCCCCACTCCATCCTTTGCCAAATGTAAGACCGTTGTACCTGAAGTATGCGCAAATGTATGACTCTGAAACGTCTCCGTTTTGAACAACCCATATAGATACTGACGACTTACCTTCGTCACATCTGGTCGAACAATTCCCACATCAAGCGAAGCGACAAGTGTCTGGTATTCTTCCACCCCGACAACAATTGCTGGCTTACCAATCAATTCCGCAGCCTGTGTCACATCAGTGTAAGCAACTATAAGATCACCTGATGAAACAACTTGGCTCGATTTGTAGTTCCCTGTGTACGGCTTAAATCCATCAAGTCGGAATCCACCGCCGCGCTCGAAGGATTTAAGTGTAACCAATGCCGTATGGTGCAGATCCGTAAGATCTTTGCTTGAGTACGACTTCCCCTTAACTATTTCCGCGACGTCAGCAATTCGGCAAGTACTCCAACCACTCGGCATGGGCCCTAGATCGGACTCTTCAAAGCTGTTGGGGAATAGCGCGGCAGTAGCGGCATCCATGCTTTCCGGTTCAAGTCCCTCAGCCTTGGCGCGCACGGGTTCAAAATCAACGAACCAGGATTTGAACATTGCTTGAGCAATGGCCTCCAGGGTGACATTGGTTTCGCGAAGTAGGCTAATACGGGCGTCGAGGGCCCCTAAAACACGAACAATCTCATCCTGAACATGTCGCGGAGGACATGACAGTTCAATTTTGTTCAAATTTCCTTGGGTGAGTTTTGGCATCACAGCACCCGTCAGATAGCCGCTGATGTCGGCGGCCAACAAAGAGTATTGCAAGTATCGAGTATTTGCCCTCTCGTTGCCGGTCACAATGTGCGCATGGTTGTTCACCCAAAATTTTCCAGATGCCATGAACGCAATTGGTGTTTGGCGAGTACGTAAGTTCTCTCCATCCTCGGCAATCAACAGGTAGTCACCGTCAAAAATATACCCATCAACGTAATCGACGATGCCTGATGCGCCATAGTACGGATATGGGCCAGACTTGCGATCAGGCCCTCTGACCGGTTTTCGTTTTTTATCGTAGTTAATGGTTAACTGATCAAAGGTTAAAACCGGCCACTCAAAACTCATAACCCAGCCCTCCCAGCTTCTGCCGGATCAACTGATCAAGCACCACACCCTTGGCCAACTGCTCACCTAAGAGAGCGGTGAGGTTCTGCATCTTGTCAGCGAATGCTTCGTAGTCGTCTTCCACGGCCTCAGCACCTACATAGCGACCTGGAGTCAACACATAGCCGTGCTCAGCGATTTCGGCTAGCTTAACGCTGCGGCAGAAGCCAGAAATGTCGTTATATTCGGCAATTTCTCCCCCCACGTCCAACGGCTCGCCACGCCAGTTGGCCACAGTCTGTGCGATGCGTTCGATGTCGCTATCAAGCAGTTCTATTTGGACCCGACTAACGTTGCTGCCTAGCTTGCGTGCATCAATAAACAACACCTCGCCGGGGCGGACGATTTTCTGTTTAGTCAAAAACCACAGGCAGGCGGGGATTTGGGTATTGAAGAACAACTGGCCGGGGAGCGCGACCATTACTTCGACTACGTCGGCTTCGACCATGGCGCGACGAATATCGCCTTCAGTGTTCTGGCTGGAGCTCATCGAGCCGTTGGCAAGAACGATACCGGCCCGTCCGCTGGATTTAAGGTGAAACAACATATGCTGCAGCCAAGCGTAGTTGGCATTGCCTTGCGGCGGTGTGCCGTAGGCCCAGCGTGGGTCTCCTTCGAGGCTTCCGTGCCACCAGTCGCTGACGTTGAACGGCGGGTTAGCCAGGACGAAATCGGCACGCAAATCACGGTGTTGGTTACGCAAAAAAGTGTCACCAGGCTCTTTACCGAGATTGAAGTCGATGCCTCGAATTGCCAAATTCATCGCCGCTAGGCGCCAAGTGGTCGGATTGGATTCCTGCCCATAGATGGAAACATCACCGAGTTTGCCACCGTGGGCCTCGATGAACTTTTCCGACTGCACAAACATGCCGCCAGAACCGCAGCAGGGATCATAGACTTTGCCATGGTGTGGGTTAAGCACCGCGACAAGTGTTTTGACAATACTGGCCGGTGTATAGAACTGCCCGCCCTTCTTACCTTCAGCGCTGGCGAATTGGCCGAGGAAGTATTCATAAACCTGTCCCAGCAGATCACGAGCTTGATTGGCGTCGCCACCGAAACCGATGGTCGAGATCAAGTCGACCAACTCACCAAGCTTGCCATCAGGCAGCTGGGCACGAGCATAGCGCTTGTCAAGGATGTTTTTCAGTGGTGGGTTTTCTGCTTCGATTGCGGCCAGAGCCTCGTCAATACGCTTGCCGATATCCACCTGTTTGGCGGCAGCACGTAACGACTCCCAGCGGGCCACTTCCGGCACCCAGAACACATTAACTTCTTTGTAGTAGTCGCGCTCCTCTAGCTCGTTAGCCAATAGCTCGGGGTCCTCGCTACCCAGGTAGTAATCGTTGCTTGCGTCAGCAAACTTCAACGCCAGCTCGGCACGGCGACCAGCGAAACTGTCGGAGATGTACTTGAGAAAAATCAGACCTAGCACAATGTGCTTGTATTCGGCGGCGTCCATATTGGCGCGCATCTTGTCAGCGGTGGCCCACAGAGTTTTCTGCATATCCTGCAACGTATCGCTGGTTGTGTTAGTGATGGCTTTTCTTACCCGTTGTTTCTTCACCCGCTCAGCTCCTACGCTGAGCGGGGCTTCGCTCGGTGCATAACGGGCTCGTGCCTCGTTAAGCGCTTGTTCGGCAAGACTCATGGCGACCTGTTCGGCACCCTTTTGATCAGTCATGGTTTATTCCCTACATTCGGCGCAGATAAATTGCGCAGTAAAAATGAAAACCAGACCACAGTGGTCTGGGTGAAAATGGGCAGCATAATAACTGGTGGAAAGTCTTTCGTCTGACTAACGCGGTACTCATCGACCCAAAGACGGCTTCGACTAAAACAACTTACGAAGGCGATTTCCACGCACAGTAAGCCGTTGAGCTGCCAGCGCCAATACTGGACGGACGCACAGGTAAATAATCCACTCAGATCTTGCTGGCGCTACTGAGTTAAGCCATTGACAGCTGGCTGAAACGACCGCTTTCTTAGCAAATTCGAGTGCACCAACTGCCCCCATAATTGACACATCGTCGAGCACTAACCTGCTAGCCAGAAAGCTGGCCGCTGCTGTATTCTCCTTAACCATCAGGACCTTAAATCGACTGATTCGGCTTTCAACGCGCGCCCAGTAAGCCTTCAAAATCCGAAGCCTGAATTTCCGACGCCCCACTCAACATATCCCGCGCCAACGCCCGTCGCTTACTTAGCAACTCATCCAATGTCGCCTCAAACGTCGGCATCCCGGTGTCCCGAACCGTTGGGTAGTACACATACACATCCTTTTCCTGCCCAATCCGATAAGCCCGATCCGTAGCTTGATCTTCCTTGGCCGGGTTCCAGCAACGAGTGAAGTGGATGACGTGGTTGGCCGCCTGCACATTCACCCCAAACCCGACTGCGATCGTCGACAGAATAATTACTGCAAAACCGGGCTGCTCCTGAAATTGGTCGATCAGCCGCTGCCGGCTATTCGCACTCTGGCTGCAGGTACTGGTATCGCCGTTGATGACGGTTGCCCGAAACCCGAAATGCTCCTGGATCGAGTGCTGCAACTCCCGCTGAATATCACGCAACTCGGTAAAGACAATGACCTTGTCGCCATTTCCAGCTCTTTTGATCGATTCAAGGGTCTGCATCAACCATTGCAGCTTCGGCGAGTTGTCGCGCAATCGCTTGTCTGGCTGAACGCTGTAAGGATGAGCACAAATGAGCTTGAGCTTGTGCAGCAACCCGAGCATGCCGGAGGTCTTTTGATCGAGCTGTTCTTCAATCTGCTGCTTCTGGCTGTACGCGGATATTTCGGACAGGTACAGATTGCGTTGCAAGGCATGCATGCTAAGTGAACGGCATGCTGTGTCTTCGATTTTGGCGGGCAGGTCTTTGGCAATGTCCTGCTTGGTTCGGCGCAAAGTCTGCGGATCGATAAGCCCTCGAAGGCGCTCCAGGGCAACCGTGTCACGCTCCAACGCGGCTTCGATTGGGCGCTGATACTCGCGACCGAACTGGTTCAAACCACCTAGAAAACCTGGTTGAATGAAGTCGAACAGACACCAGAGATCGATCAGGGTGTTCTCGACAGGCGTACCGGTACACGCCACTCGAAATCTCGCAGGAATGGCTTTGATCGCTTGAGTCACCAGTGCCGCGGGGTTCTTCAGCTTCTGCGCTTCATCGCACACGACGATCGACCACTGCTGGCGCGCCAGGGAAAACTCCTGATCGCGAAGTGTCTCGTAAGTCGTCAGGACGATTCGGGCGCCGCCCATCCAACCCGGGCGCAGAAGATTCTTGATGCCTTTTGCTTTCAAGTCGGCAGGAATTTCTTCCTTCTTGAACTTAACTGCGCTCAAGGCTGAGCCATACAACTTCAGCACTGGCAGCGCATCAGCGAAGAAGAACCGATGAAGCTCTCGCTCCCAGTTATCAAGCAATGAAACTGGGGCGACGATCAGTGTCGGTTTGTCTTGTGGATACTTTTCCAGGTACCAGACAAGGAAGGTGAGCAACTGGATCGTTTTCCCAAGCCCCATGTCATCCGCGAGCAAACAACCTGACACGTCTGAAGGGGACAAGCGGTACAAGTGCTGCAACCACGCGACGCCTTGAAGTTGGTGCTCACGCAAGACGACTTCAGGCTTGAGCAAGCTGGGCAACTCTGGCGTTGCGTCCAAAGCGCCGCGTAATGCGGCCTGACGAATCTGGACGTAGGTGGGTTCGTCGATGTTGTGGCCGATTTGCAGTACGGCGCGGCCAACCTTTTCCTGTGGCTGGACAAGGCTGGTCTCGACAGGGGAGATCTTCTTGGACCAGACAGCAAACAATTGCTCGGCGGCGGCAATCGAGAGCGGTGTTTCGGACTCTGGCAAACAGACCGTTTCATCACCGGCAGCGCGAGCTTCGTCCAGCCGCTGCTCAAACGCTTCAAATTGAGCACGGTCGGATGGATCCCAACGCCCAAGAATTTCTGCGTCAATGCCCAGCGCCGCCACATCCTTCGGCAACCAGTTCTCGGTCGCCTCCTTGACGAGGAAAGGCGAAGTAATTCTTTCCGCTTCCCCGATGCCAGTCACACGGTCGCCGTAAAGAGACAGGTCCAGGACTGAGTCGAACTCAATACCGGCCGCTTCGTTTTGCCAACGCTTAAGCAGATCGCTGATGCCTGCCAACTGGCGCAAATCAAAATCGCTGAGTTCCAGCTCATAGCCCTGCCAGAAACCAGCTGGCATTCCAGCGGCTAACTTCAGTTGCAATTCATGCACGAACGGCGCGAGCTCATAGGCTGCTTTGAATTCAACTTCGATGGGCGCTTGCGGCGTTGGCGAGATCGGTTCGAGAGTCAGATTTACCTGCTCGATGCGCTGTCCCGCTTCATCCAGTTTGGGCTCCAGATGAAAGCGATGAAAGAAAATCCCAGCCTCGGCCAGGTCGTCTTCATATGTCTCGGCATCCAACACTTGCGCGGCACTTTCGCCGAGTGCGCTGTAAGGGTTGCGGACGAAAGAAAGAGCATCGTCCCCAGCGACCCGACGCCCGGGCAACGAGCGCACATAGTCCAATACAGATTTGACTTCGGGATCAATCAGCACGTGTGTCAGCGATCCATCATCACCAGTCACCCGATATCGATCCTGAACCTGATTAGCGCCGTCGAAACTTTCAAGCCAGTTTGCCGGCTGGCCTTCAAAGGTGGGTTCCAGTTCGATAACCGGTATATTGCCTACTGTCGATTTTCGCGGGTTGAGTCGCAAGCTTTCAGGTTTGATAACGACGGTCTTATCCAAGAAGCCATCCATGCCGGCACCAGCCTTGCGCGCTAACTTCCTGATGCTAGCCCAGCCAATCTGGTTAGTTACTTCACCCGGCTCATTTTGCTGAGCCAGATAAAGTTGCCGTACCGCACCGGTCAGTTTCCACGACGACTCGGGCAGAATTTCCATTATTCCGTGGCGCTGGACGATGGCACCTGTACGCTGCACCTGCACATTTGCATTGGACTGCGGGTCGCGCCATCCACTGACAGCGACCTTGAAGTCGTCAGAGGCAAGACTGCCTTGGCTACTCAATTGAGGGATGAGGGCTGTCTGTGGCGGCAACCCCAATAGCGGCAGACTTGTTAAGTGCTCTGGCTCATCAAGAAGCCGATAAAGCTCGTCCCACGTCAGCAACCATCGATTGCTGAGCTGAGAGACGAACTCCTCCTCTTCCAACTGATCCAAATAGCTTGCCAGCGGCCAGGACTGCGCATTCTCCGCCAAGCTCAGGGGATAACAAATCCCCTGCTCCTCAATGGAAAAAACAGGCTCAGTATTTTCTACCACCGAACTCGGCTGCCGGCCGATGCCTTTCAGCAAACGCTTGAGCATTACTGTCTCCAAAACCTGAGTGGCTGGTGATTGACGGGCTTGAAGCCCAGGCGTTGGAGCGCTGCAACGGCAACCTGATCATTGTCATCAAGCTGGACCTGAAACGCGCCACCGCGCGCGCGTTGGTCATAGACTTTGTGCTTGACCGACTTTAGAGCGTCACGGACTTGGTCTTCGAAAGCCATGGGTTTGGATGCCCCTGGCGTGCCGGCCTGACTCTGCACGCGAATGCCCAATTTCCCTAGAGAGTCATCGAATTTGCTCAGCCAACCCTCTATACGGTTTGGGCGGCTCGGTGCAGGTGAATGCCGCATTCGATCCAGCGCACGATTTGCCTGCTTCAGCTCGGCGGTAAGCTCAAGGTGGGATTTGTCTGGGTTGAATGGCGAATCATCTGCTTTGTACACATAGCAGGCATTGCCTGTACCGGAGAACTCTACGAAAAAGTAGTTCCCAATCTGCATGACAACAGCATTGTTGTGACCAGGACC
>Ga0182007_10000129_pt1 | contig 53263 bp, 47 predicted proteins | sample Sormic07211113_1_FD_123023 | JGI IMG/M metagenome (GOLD analysis project Ga0182007, IMG submission 123023) | Rhizosphere microbial communities from Sorghum bicolor, Mead, Nebraska, USA - 072115-113_1 MetaG | ecosystem: Host-associated > Plants > Roots > Rhizosphere | place: USA: Nebraska...
CCCTGCATCACCGCTCTGTCCCCCACCCCAGGCAGTTCGACCGTGAACTCCGTGCGTCCCGGTTCGCTTCGTACGTCGGTTCGGCCGCCGTGGGCTTCCACGATCGCCGTCACGATCGCGAGGCCCAGGCCGGAGCCGCCACCGTTGCCCGTCGTTCGGGCGCGGGAGGTGTCCGCTCGGGTGAAGCGTTCGAACACCCTTGGCAGCAACTCCGCCGGCATCCCCGGGCCGTCGTCCCGCACCCGTACCACGCACCGCTCCCGGGTGGCCTCCACCTCCGCGACCACCGTCGTGCCGACCGGCGTGTGCATACGGGCGTTCGCCAGCAGGTGGGCCACCGCCTGCTGGAGGCGGGTCTCGTCGCCCACGACCAGTGCCGGGGCCTCGTCCAGTTGCAGCGCGAGCCGCCACTCATGGCCGGGGCCCGCCGCCCGCGCCTCCCACACCGCCTCCGCGACCACCGCCGCGAGGTCCACCTCGGCAGACTCCAGCGGGCGGCCCTCGTCCAGGCGGGCGAGCAGCAGCAGGTCCTCGACCAGGCCGGTCATCCGGGCCGACTCCACCGAGACCCGGCGCCAGGCCAGGACCGGCTCGATGCGGTCCGTGCCGCGGTTCATCAGTTCGGCGTATCCCGCGATGGAGGCCAGTGGCGTACGGAGTTCATGGCTGGCGTCGGCCAGGAAACGGCGCATGCGTTCCTCGCTGCGGCGCATCTGCTCCTCGCCGCGCCGGCGTTCGGCGAGGGAGGACTCGACGTGGTCGATCATCCGGTTGAGCGCGGCGCCGACCTGGCCGGCCTCGCTGCCGGGGTCGGTGTCCCGCGCGGGAACACGGGTGAGCCCGGTTGCCCCGCCGCGGTCCAGCGGGACACGGGAGATCTCGACCGCCGTGGCGGCGACCCGTCCGAGGGGGCGCAGCTGTCGTCGTACGACCGCCGCGCAGATCCCTCCCGCCACCACCAGGCCGGCCGCGGTGACGCCCGCCTCGGCCTCCACCAGGCCGCTGATCATGTTCTGGACGTCTTCCATCGGCAGGCCGGTCAGGACGCGTACGCCGTCGGACTGCGCGGCGGCGAGGCGGTAGGGGCCGAGGCCGGGGACCGCGCGGGTGTGCTCGGAGCCGTCGGTCGCGATGTCCCGGAGGGCGGCCCGCTGGGCGTCGGTCAGGTTCCGCGGTGGGGCGTCCTGGCCGACGATCGCGGCGGACACGACGGTGCCGTGCGCGTCCAGCCGGGCGGCGAGCATGCCGGTGGGATGGCCGTTCTCGGTGAGGAAGGAGAGGTCGGCCGTGTCATCCGGGTGCAACCGGGCTCCGTCGAGGCTGCGTTGGACGGCGTTGGAGACGCGGTCGTCCAGTTCGCCCATCAGGTAGGCGCGTTGGAGGAGGACGGAGGTCAGTGCCGTCGCGGCGCAGACGACGACCAGGGTGGCCGTGATGAGGAGGGACAGGCGTGTGCGCAGGGAGCGTCCCCGCGGGCGGCGGGTCATCTGCCGTCGCCCGTCGGTCCGATGGTGTGTCCCCTGCCGCGCACGGTGTGGATCGACCGCCGGCGCGCGTCGTCGACGACGACGGGCACACGGACTCGGACAGTTCGGAACAGGGAGGTGCCTGACATGTCTTGATACTGTCCCGGTCCGCTGGGGGAACCCTGTGTTCCACCTGTTGATCGGCGATGACCTGCGGCTTTTCCAGCACGGACGGCACCAAGGACATCACCGTGGGCATGGAGGACGGCGAGGGCCGCGCCCCCGGCGAACCGGGGACGCGGCCCTCGAACAACTCTCGACTGCCTTGCCGTACCGCTTACTTGGGTTACTTGGGTTACTTGCGTTACGTGCGTTACTTGCGGAGCAGGCTGCGCAGCACGTACTGCATGATGCCGCCGTTGCGGTAGTAGTCGGCCTCACCGGGGGTGTCGATGCGGACGACCGCGTCGAACTCGACGCCCGTGTCTGTGGTGACCTTGACCGTACGAGGCGTGGTGCCCTCGTTCAGCTCGGTGACGCCGGTGATGGAGAAGGTCTCCTCGCCGGTCAGACCGAGGGAGTCGGCGGACTGGCCCTCCGGGAACTGGAGCGGAAGGACGCCCATGCCGATGAGGTTGGAGCGGTGGATGCGCTCGTACGACTCGGTGATGACGGCCTTGACGCCGAGGAGCGCGGTGCCCTTGGCGGCCCAGTCGCGGGACGAGCCGGAGCCGTACTCCTTGCCGGCCAGGATGACCAGCGGGGTGCCCTGCTCGATGTAGTTGCGCGAGGCGTCGTAGATGAAGGAGACGGGGGCGTCGTCCTTCGTGAAGTCGCGGGTGTAACCGCCTTCGGTGCCCGGCGCGATCTGGTTGCGCAGGCGGATGTTGGCGAACGTACCGCGGATCATGACCTCGTGGTTGCCGCGGCGGGAGCCGTAGCTGTTGAAGTCGCGGCGCTCGACGCCGTGCTCCGTGAGGTACTTGCCGGCCGGGGTGTCGGCCTTGATGGCGCCGGCCGGGGAGATGTGGTCGGTGGTGACCGAGTCGCCCAGCTTGGCCAGCACACGGGCGCCGGTGATGTCGGTGACGGGGGCCGGCTCGTGCTCCATGCCCTCGAAGTACGGGGGCTTGCGGACGTAGGTGGACTCCGGGTCCCACTCGAAGGTGTTGCCGGTCGGGATCGGCAGCGCCTGCCACTGGGCGTCGCCCGCGAAGACGTCCGCGTAGGACTTGTTGAACATGTCCTCGCCGATGGCGTTCGCCACGACGTCGTTGACCTCGGCCTCGGAGGGCCAGATGTCCTTCAGGAAGACCGGGTTGCCGTCCTGGTCGGCGCCCAGGGCGTCACGGGTGATGTCCACCTTCATGGAGCCCGCGATGGCGTACGCGACGACCAGCGGCGGGGAGGCCAGGTAGTTCATCTTGACGTCGGGGTTGATACGGCCCTCGAAGTTCCGGTTGCCGGAGAGGACCGCGGTGACCGCGAGGTCGTGCTCGTTGACGGCCTTGGAGACCTCCTCCGGCAGCGGGCCGGAGTTGCCGATGCAGGTGGTGCAGCCGTAGCCGACGAGGTTGAAGCCGACCTTGTCGAGGTACGGGGTCAGGCCCGCCTTGTCGAAGTAGTCGGTGACGACCTTGGAGCCGGGGGCGAGGGTGGTCTTGACCCACGGCTTGCGGGTCAGGCCCTTCTCCACGGCCTTCTTCGCGACGAGCGCGGCGGCGACCATGACGTACGGGTTCGAGGTGTTGGTGCAGGAGGTGATGGCCGCGACCGTCACCGCACCGTGGTCGATCTCGTAGGTCGAGCCGTCGGGGGCGGTGACGGTGACCGGGTTGGACGGGGCGCCGTTCGGGGCGACGGCCGGGGCGTCGGAGGCCGGGAAGGACTCCTGGCCCGCCTCGTCGACGACGTCGACGTAGTTGCGTACGTCGGCCTTGAACTGCTCGGCGGCGTTCGCGAGGACGATACGGTCCTGCGGGCGCTTCGGGCCGGCGATGGACGGGACGACCGTCGAGAGGTCGAGCTCCAGCTTCTCGGAGAAGTCCGGCTCGGCCTTCGGGTCCAGCCAGAGGCCCTGCTCCTTGGCGTAGGCCTCGACGAGCGCGACCTGCTGGTCGGAGCGGCCGGTCAGGCGCAGGTAGTTCAGGGTCTCGCCGTCGATCGGGAAGATCGCGGCGGTGGAGCCGAACTCCGGCGACATGTTGCCGATGGTGGCGCGGTTGGCGAGGGAGGTGGCGGCCACGCCCTCGCCGTAGAACTCGACGAACTTGCCGACGACGCCGTGCTTGCGGAGCATCTCGGTGATGGTCAGCACGAGGTCGGTGGCGGTGGTGCCGGTGGGCAGCTCGCCGGTGAGCTTGAAGCCGACGACGCGCGGGATGAGCATGGAGACCGGCTGGCCGAGCATCGCGGCCTCGGCCTCGATGCCGCCGACGCCCCAGCCGAGCACACCGAGGCCGTTGACCATGGTGGTGTGGGAGTCGGTGCCGACGAGGGTGTCGGGGTACGCCTGGCCGCCTCGGACCATGACGGTACGCGCGAGGTGCTCGATGTTGACCTGGTGGACGATGCCGGTGCCCGGCGGGACGACCTTGAAGTCGTCGAACGCGGTCTGGCCCCAGCGCAGGAACTGGTAGCGCTCGCGGTTGCGGCCGTACTCCAGCTCGACGTTCTGCGCGAAGGCGTCGTTGGTGCCGAACTTGTCGGCGATGACGGAGTGGTCGATGACCAGCTCGGCCGGGGAGAGCGGGTTGATCTTCGCCGGGTCGCCGCCGAGCACCGCGACGGCCTCACGCATGGTGGCGAGGTCGACGACACAGGGGACGCCGGTGAAGTCCTGCATGATCACGCGGGCGGGCGTGAACTGGATCTCCTGCGACGGCTGGGCCTGGGAGTCCCAGGTGCCGAGGGCGCGGATGTGGTCGGCGGTGATGTTCGCGCCGTCCTCGGTACGGAGCAGGTTCTCCAGCAGAACCTTGAGGCTGTACGGAAGGCGAGCCGAGCCTTCCACCTTGTCCAGCCGGAAGATCTCGTACGACTCGTCGCCCACCTGCAGCGTGCTGCGGGCGTCGAAGCTGTTCGCCGACACGACAGTCTCCTTCATTGATGTGCGCGTTCCCACCGCATCCTGCCGCCACGACGACTTGGCCGACCCGCTAAGGTAAGGCTAAGTTAGGTGACCCTAACTAGAGTGGCGGCCGCGATGCGCCTCGGCAGATATCTCGATGTCGAGATAACTCTAGTACACGGGGGCGGACTGGTCATGTCCGGCCTCCGTTTGTGACGTCTTCCACGAACGGGGTATCCGACCCAGGACCAGTACCTCTCGGAAGGAGGCTCGATGCCCCTCACGTTCCGCAAGAGTTTCCGGATCCTGCCCGGAGTGCGACTGAACATCAATCGGCACTCCTGGTCCATCACCACCGGCGGCCGACACGGGCCGCGACACACCCACAGCAGTTCCGGACGTCGTACGACCTCGATGGATCTGCCCGGACCTTTCGGCTGGCGGCGCACCCGCGCGGAGAGGCGTTGACGGGGCGTCACCCGAATGGACCCCTCAGGATGTCTCATCTCATATCTGAGATAGCCTCAACCTCATGGCAGACGACTACCTCGCACGCATCGGCAAGCTCATCCGTGATGCCCGGCAACACCGTGGCTGGTCACAGGCGCAGCTCGCGGAGGCGCTCGGCACAAGTCAGAGCGCCGTCAACCGTATCGAGCGCGGCAATCAGAACATCAGCCTTGAGATGATCGCCCGAATTGGTGAAGCTCTGGAGAGCGAGATCGTCTCTCTGGGCTACGCGGGTCCGATGCACCTGCGTGTCGTCGGCGGACGCCGGCTGTCCGGTGCCATCGACGTCAAGACGAGCAAGAACGCGTGTGTCGCGCTGCTGTGCGCCTCCCTGCTCAACAAGGGCCGCACCGTGCTGCGCCGGGTGGCGCGGATCGAGGAGGTCTACCGCCTCCTGGAGGTCCTGAACTCCATCGGCGTGAAGACGCGGTGGATCAACGAGGGCGTCGACCTGGAGATCGTGCCGCCGGCCGAGCTGGACATGGGCGCCATCGACGCCGACGCGGCCGTCCGCACCCGCTCCATCATCATGTTCCTCGGTCCGCTGCTGCACCGTATGGACCACTTCAAGCTGCCGTACGCCGGCGGCTGCGACCTGGGGACGCGGACGATCGAGCCGCACATGATCGCGCTGCGCCGTTTCGGGCTGGACATCGCCGCCACCGAGGGGCAGTACCACGCCCAGGTGGACCGGGCGGTCCGGCCCGACCGGCCGATCGTGCTGACCGAGCGCGGGGACACCGTCACCGAGAACGCGCTGCTGGCCGCCGCCCGCCACGACGGCGTCACCGTCATCCGCAACGCGTCCTCCAACTACATGGTCCAGGACCTCTGCTTCTTCCTGGAGAACCTGGGCGTACGGGTCGAGGGCATCGGCACCACGACACTCACCGTGCACGGTGTGCCGGACATCGACGTCGACGTCGACTACTCCCCCTCCGAGGACCCGGTCGAGGCGATGAGCCTGCTGGCGGCCGCGGTCGTCACGGAGTCGGAGCTGACGGTGCGCCGGGTGCCGATCGAGTTCCTGGAGATCGAGCTCGCGGTCCTGGAGGAGATGGGGCTCGACCACGACCGTACGCCCGAGTACGTCGCGGACAACGGCCGTACCCGCCTGGTGGACCTGACGGTCCGCCCCTCCAAGCTCGAAGCCCCCATCGACAAGATCCACCCCATGCCCTTCCCGGGCCTGAACATCGACAACGTCCCGTTCTTCGCGGCGATCGCGGCCGTCGCGCAGGGCAAGACCCTCATCCACGACTGGGTCTACGACAACCGCGCGATCTACCTGACCGACCTCAACCGCCTCGGCGGCCGCCTCCAGCTCCTCGACCCGCACCGGGTGCTGGTCGAGGGCCCGACCCGCTGGCGCGCCGCCGAGATGATGTGCCCACCGGCCCTGCGCCCGGCCGTGGTGGTCCTGCTGGCGATGATGGCGGCCGAGGGCACCTCCGTACTGCGGAACGTGTACGTCATCAACCGGGGGTACGAGGATCTCGCCGAGCGGCTGAACTCGGTGGGGGCGCAGATCGAGATCTTCCGGGACATTTGATAAGACGATGCCGCCGCACCCCGCCTGACCTGTTAGTTAGCGGGTCAGGGAGGGGTGCGGCGGCATCTGTGGGACTTCTCTGGGACTTTGGGCCCCGCAGCGGGCTACGAGCCACGCTCCACGGGCTCTACCGGCCGACCACGGCCGCGGCCGCGGCCACGCGAAGATCGCGTCGATGGCGGCACTGCCCCGTGCGCCGGCGCGGGGCAGGAAGTGGGTGAAGCATCCCCTTGATCGTGGACACCTGGAGACTGGGACCTGAGGTTCCAGGTTCATCGAGGCGGAGAAGACCACCCACGGCGTCGCTTTCCTCTGCAGGCTGCCGAAGGTGGCCCGCTCCTCTTTCTACGCCTGGCTCGCCGCGCAGAAGACCCGCGCCGCCCGCCAGGCCGCCGACGCGGCCTTGACCCACGAGATCACCGTCATCCACGTCGCCCCCGTGGAACCTACGGCGTCCCGCGCGTCCATGCCGAACTGCGGCGTCCGGGACGGCCTGTGAACCACAAGCGCGTCGCCCGCCTGATGCGTGAGCACGGCATCCAGGGCGCCCACCGTCGCCGTCGCCGGTCGCTGACGCGGCCGGACAAGAAAGCCAGGCCGGCTCCGGACCTGATCGGCCGAGACTTCCACGCCGACATCCCCGGCACGAAGCTGGTCCCGGGGAACTCCGGGTTGTTCACGTCCCCCCGTACGCCCTCGGCACGACTGCTCATCCAGGTACGGGCCGCCTCGACGAGCTCTGCGGTACCGATCAGTCCCACGCGCAGCCGGGTGGGATGGCGGCCCGATGCCGTCCAGGAACGCGGCCCGTAGCGTGCGATGCCGGCCTTGGGATCAATGTGCAGGCCGTCGTCGGCGAACTGCAGCAGCGGTTCGGGAAGTAGGTGCTCGCGATGAGGGACGGGGAATGACTCCGAGGCCGGCGCACACAAGGGCGCCAAGGGTTCCAACACTACGCCCATGCGCAGCACTTCCGCCCCATCTGCCCGAACAGTTACTGTTGCCCGGCCAGTTCGGGTCGGCACCGTCCGCTCGCTGGCCCGGGGGGGGGAACCATGGGGCGTCGCACGCCGTCACACTCGCGCGGACACAGATCCGTCCTCACGTTCGTACTCGCGCTCGTGTCCGTCGTCGCCGTGCTCGCGCCGGTCGGGGACGCCGTGGCCGCCGCCGCGCCGCTGCCCGTCGTGACGTCGGTGTCGCCGACGGCCGGGCCGCTTCGCGGCGGGACCGCCGTGACCATTCACGGCTCCCACTTCTCGCATGTCTCGTGGGTGAAGATCGGCGGCACCAAGGCCACCAAGGTGCACGTCGCCTCGTCCACGACCATCACCGCGGTCGTGCCCCGGCACAAGGCCGGCAGCGCGACGACCTCCGTGCACCAGACATCCGGTACGAGCAAGGCGTCCGCGGCGCGCTTCCACTATGTCGCCGCCCCCCGCATCACCGGCATGTCCTCGCACTCCGGCCCGGTGACAGGCGAACAGACCGTGACGATCAAGGGCACCGGCCTGTCGTACGTCAGCCGCGTCGAATTCGGCACGTCCCGCGCCACCGTGCTCGCCCACTCCACCAGCACCGCGCTGCGGGTGAGCACCCCCGCCCGCTGGGCGGGGACTGTGCGGGTCAAGGTGACAACCGCCGGCGGGGTGTCCCCGTCAGTGGCCGCCGACACCTACGAGTTCCGCAACCCCGCGCCGCAGAGCACCGCCACCCTGACGCCCGCGACTGGCACCGCTGTCGCCGACGATGCGAGCGTCACCGCGGTAACCGGCGGCGGGGCCGACCCTGGCGGCAGCGGATCCGGGCAGCAGCCGTGGACCGTGACCCTAGCTGCCGGGGGCGCGCTACCGACGGCCGGGCAGGGCTTCGTGCTCCGGCCGGGCGGACGGATCCACCCGTCGGGCCTGGCCGGCACGGTCACCGCCGTGGACACCTCGGCTGCCGACGGCACGGCCGCGGTCACGGTGACGCCGTCCGCCGCGTCTCTCACGTCGGTGATGGCGACCGCGCAGTCGGTGTTCTCGGGCCCCCTCGGGGACTCGCAAGGCTCCTCGTCCGCGGCCCCCGCCGGCCGGGTGCGGGTCCAGAACGCGAGCTCTCTCACCAGCACGGTCGACTTCGGCTCCGTGTCGGCTTCCGTGCTGGAGTGCGGCAACTCCGACGGCGTGTCCGTGAGCGTCACCGGCAGCCTCAGCCTGAAGCTGCAGAACGTCCAGGCGCACGTCGAGGTCCGCGCGGGCAGCGTGGTCAGTAAACCGTACGTGTCGGTCTGGCTCAGCTACGAGCCGACTCTCTCCCTCAGCCTGTCCGCCTCCGCCGAGGCCACCTGCTCGCTGCCCGCCGCCTGGCAGAACACCCATCGCAAAATGTTCGTGCTCGGCGACACCGGCGCCACCATCGCGATCGCACCGGACGCATCGTTCAGCGTCAGCGCCAAGGGCACGCTCACCTTCCAGCAGCACAGCTACCGGATGCTCGGCTTCCAGTCCAACCCCGACGGCTCGCTGCGCCGCCTCGACGGCAAGTCCTCCGACCCGGCGAAGGCAACCGTCTCCGCCGAGCTGGAGGCCAAGGCGTACGCGGGTGCGCAGATACAGGTCGGTGAGCTGGACGTGGTCGGAGTCGGCATGTCGATCGGCGGCGGCCTCAAGGGCGGCGCCTCGGCGGACTGGCCACCGCGGCTGTGCCTGAACCTCACCCCGTACCTCCAGGGCACGCTGTACGCCTACCTCAACGCGTGGGTGAAGGAGTGGAAACTCCAGGCGTTCACCGTGGAACTCGACCTCGGCGGCATCGAGAACTGCACCGGCCAAGGCTGGCACGTCGCATGGCAGTCCATGACGTACGGGATCACTGACCTGGCCTGCCCGACCGAGTCTCGCTGCGTCGCCGTCGGCGGCAACGGCAACCACGGCTACGTGCTGCGCACCGCCGACGGCGGCACCACATGGGCAGGCAAGGCCGTCCCCGCGCAGGAGAACTTCACGAGCGTCTCCTGCACCGACGGCACGCACTGTGTCGCGGGCGGCTGGGGCGGCAAGGTGTCGGTCACCGCCGACAGCGGGGCCACCTGGTCGCAGGTCCCGCTGCCGGAGGTTTACTCGTCACTGGGGTCGGTTTACTGGGTCACCTGCGTACCGGGCGGCACCTGCTACGCGCTGGCCGCGATGACCCGCTACTCCGGCACTCTCGTCTACGGCTCGACCGACCAGGGGCGCACCTGGAACTACCTGGCGCTCAGCAACGGCTCCCTCGCCGCGATGGCGTGCGTGACGGCTTCGGCGTGCGTTGCCGTCGGCCCCTACCCGGAGATCGGCCGGCAGCTGCCACGGGTCGCCGTCTCCACCTCCGACGGCTGGTCATCTACGATCACGGGCAGCGTCCCCAGCGGCTGGTACGGGATCACCGGAGTGTCCTGCGCGAGTCGTTCCCTGTGCTACGCAGCGGGCATCGGCCCCCAGGGCAAAGCCCTGCGCAGCACGGACTTCGGCCGGAGCTGGCACAGTGTCGACGGCGGCGGGCTCACGCGGATCGCATGGGACACCAGTTGCGTGCCCTCCAGTACGTACTGCGTCCTGGGCGGCGACGCCCAGAGCGTCACCGCGACCCGAGACAGCGGCACCCACTGGTCGCGCACCACGGTCTCCGGCTTCCCCTCCAGCGACGACATGAACCTGTTCAACGTGTCGTGCGCAAGCCGCGGGCACTGCGTGGCGACGGAGCACGGAGGATACGGAAAGACGGCGATCGTGGTGAGCTGAGGAGCGGGACGCCAACTGCTCGAATGCCTGGGAAGCGTCCTGTCATGACGGTGCGGCATCCAAGCATCACGGATCGGCGTGTAGCGGTGGCCTCTCCGCGGGTGTGTCGTTGGCCGGGTGTGAGTGAGGCGCAGGACGACGGCAACGGTGTGCTCTTCGCAGCGGTACTGGACGACCAGGTCCAGGTCGACGGCCGTCTGCTGCTCGCCGACCTCGACGCCGCGCCCGAGTCGGCCCGGCCGCCGGGTGCGCGGTCGCGCACAGCACCGAAGGTGCGGGACAGCCCGCCGCCCATGTCGTGCACACCCAGGATCTCCCGGGCCGCGATCCCGCCCACTCCCGCATGTCGATGGACCAGTGCCGCGTGCGGCGGTCGCCGTGGTGGCAAGTGGGCGGCGTGGCGATGTCCCACATGCGGCCCTGGTACTGGACGCGGGCCCAAAGGGTGACGCCCTCGACCTGGGCGTCCACGATCAGGCGCGTCACATTGGTCTGCTGCTGGCCGGGGACGTCGGCCTTGCCGGAGCGCTGGGGGATGAACGCGGCCCGGACCGTGATCGGGTTCCTCTCGTCGCCGGTGATCACCGTGTTGCCCCGGTTGTCGACCGCCTCCTTCGCCGCCCACACCGTGGCTCTCTGCCCTCCTATGCGTTGCAAGCTCGCCAGGGGCTTGACTCGTCGCCGAGCCAGCGCAGCCGGGCTTCCTGGCCCGGCCGCATCGCGGCAGCGAGCCGTTCCGGCACACCCCGCAGTAGCCCACCCCACTGCGGGACCTCGGCTGGCGTCAGCTCGCCCAGCTCCGCCTCGACCGGGACGTGCTCTGAGCACGCTCGGCGATGCGGTGCGCGCCCAGCGGGAAGGGCGGTCAGAGATTGGCACGCGCTTCGGCCAGCTTCACGTCCGCCGCCCGCATCTCCCCGCATGCCTGCGGGTGCCTCTGATCCATCTCCTCAAGCCGTACCGGCGACTTGGACAGAGCCGTGGTCGCCTTCAGGTCCAGTTCGGCGTCGAACTCGTACGGCTTTTGCGAACCGATCGGCGCCGGTCGCGGCGACGACTTCACATGCGCCATCGCCGCGATCTTTCCTTCGACCCCGCCGAAGTAGATCCACAGCCGGTCGCCGTCCCTCATCCGCTTCAGCGGCTTCCCGAGCCACCACTCGGTCGGACCGGAGTCTTCGCGCGCCAGCCTCGCGACTCGCGCTGGGGTGGAGGGGCCATTCTCGATCGTGTCGCGCTCCGGGTCCAGGCAGTACAGCCAGTCCCGAGGGCTGACGAGCTGGTAGACGGCGCGTCCGCCTCGGTTGGGAATCTTTTCCAGCACCTCCTGCTCGGTCAGTGCCCGCAGCAGTGCGCGGGCCCGCTTGTCGTCGATCTCCCAGCCATAGCTGTTCATGGTGGCGACGACGCGGGCCGCGTCCCACTCTCCGTCCTCGCCGGTCACCCGGCTCTCCAGCACCTCCACCTGGGTCAGCCGTGTCTGATTGCGTGGCCGGCCGTGCCGTTCCAGCAGGTCGTACAGCTTTGCCGCGCCCATGCTCGCTGCGATGCCGAGGGCGCTCCGGTCCACGGTGCCGCTTTCGTCGACCGCCACGATGGCCCTCTCCCGCCAATCCTCCAGGCCCTCCAGCAGTCTGGTCACGGCTTCGATGTCCCGCCACAGGTCATGAGGCGCGGCCTGCTCCGACAGCAGCACCTTGTCTTGCAGTGCGGCGCGCACCACTCGGGCGAGTTGGTCGGAAGAGATCACGACACTCTCCTGACTTCCGTCGTCACCGAAATGAAAGTCAACCCGCGTCGCCATGGTGACTCCTCTTCTCTGGATTGGAGAGGAGGTTACATTCTCCTTCTGTCGGCGCGCCACCGCTTCGACGGCACTGGGCAGTTGGGCATACCGAAGCGACCGGTCAGGTCGCGGGCGCGGCCCGGCGTCAGGCCATCGAGGTCCTGGCCGCCCGCGCCCCGCCCCTGGCCGAGGCCATGAAGCCCGCCACCGCCAAGACGTGCGTCATCCTGGACGGCAACGTCGACGACTTGGCCGCCGGTCTCGAAGTGGTTGCCCCCCGACCACATCGTGTCGGTCGTGGACACGAGCACGGTGCTGCGAGCCGGCTGGCGCGTTCGCCTGTCCGGGCCCAGGCGACGGGCCGCTTGCTGTAGGGCGTCCGGGGCTTGGCGAGCTCCGCCGAATCACTGCCACCGGCGTACACGGGGTCGTCGTCGATCATCACTGGCCGCGATCCCGCAAGGCATCCCATTCGCTCGGGTCAGCGACCACCGAGCGCCCATCGCCGCAGGTCACGGCGCCCTCTGGTCTCTTCCGGGACATCTGACGAACCGCCGTCACAGCCAGCCGTTGCGCTTGAAGCCCCGGTGGAGGAGGAAGCAGGAGACGGCGATGACGCCCAGGACGAGCGGGTAGCCGAAGGTCCAGCGCAGTTCGGGCATGTGGTCGAAGTTCATGCCGTACAAACCGCACACCATGGTGGGTACGGCGACGATCGCGGCCCAGGCGGTGATCCTGCGGGCGTCGTCGTTCTGGGCGACGGCGACCTGGGCGAGGTGGGCCTGGAGGATGGAGTCGAGCAGGGAGGCGAAGGACGTGATCTGCTCGGTGACGCGGGCCAGGTGGTCGGCGACATCGCGGAAGTAGGGCCGTATGTCGGCGGCGACGGCGCGCAGCGGCTTGGTGGAGAGCGTCTCCAGCGGGCGGGCCAGGGGGACCACGGCCCGCTTCAGCTCCAGGAGTTCACGCTTGAGCTGGTAGATGCGGCCGGCGTCGGCGGTCTGGTTGCCCTGCGGGGAGAAGACCTCGCTCTCCACCTCGTCGATGTCGTCCTGGACGGCGTCGGTGACGGTCAGGTAGTCGTCGACGACATGGTCGGCGATGGCGTGCAGCACCGCCGAGGGGCCCTTGGCCAGCTGCTCGGGACGGGCCTCCAGGTCCTCGCGCAGGGGGCCCAGGGAGCCGTGCCGGCCGTGGCGGACGGTGATGACGAAGTCCGGACCGGCGAAGACCATGATCTCGCCGGTGTCGACGACCTCGCTGGTCGCGGTGAGCTGCTCGTGCTCGACATAGGTGACCGTCTTGAAGACGGCGAACAGGACATCGCCGTAACTCTCCAGCTTGGGCCGCTGGTGCGCCAGTACGGCGTCCTCGACGGCGAGGGGATGCAGGCCGAAGATCTCGGCGACCTCGGTGAACTCCGCCTCGGAGGGTTCGTGCAGGCCGAGCCAGACAAAGTCGTGGCCGTGCCTGCGCACCCGGCGGACGGCTTCCTCGACGGTGTCCGTCACGGGCTGCCGCACGCCCGCCCGGTAGACGACGCAGTTGACGACCGAGGAGCCGAGCGGGGACCGGGCGGGATGGCTGAGGTCCACACGGCCACGGCCATGGCCACGGCCGCTCCGCCCCAGGCGGGCCACTTTGCGCAGGTTGCCGACCATCGACATGCTCAAACCCCCTTCGCCGCGTGCCGACAGTGTGCCAGCAGACGGTGAACGCCGGTCCGGTGTCGAGGCAGCGGGTACGCCGGTCCCGCCGCTCGCGTGGTGGGTCAGCCGCCCTCGGCGAGGCGGGTCGCCCATCGCTGCTCGACTTTGGCCAGGCGCCAGTACGCCAGCGCCGCCGCCCACACGACCATGAAGAGGCCGACGATGATGTAGCCGACGTTGTCCAGGTCGAGACCGGCGATCCAGCCGGTGACGCCGTCGGTCAGGGCGAGTTTGTCGTGCAGCACGCCGACGAGTTCGATCGTGCCGATGAAGAAGGCCACGGCGATGGACAGGCCGGTGATGGTGAGGTTGTAGAAGACCTTGCGGACCGGGTTGGAGAAGGCCCACTGGTAGGCGAAGTTCATGAAGGTGCCGTCCAGCGTGTCGAACAGGCTCATGCCGGCGGCGAAGAGCAGCGGCAGGCAGAGGATCGCGTACCAGGGCAGGCCCGCCGCCGCGCCGGAACCCGCCATCACCATCAGCGTGACCTCGGTCGCCGTGTCGAAGCCGAGGCCGAACAGGAAGCCGAGCGGGAACATCTGGCCGGGGCGGGTGATGGACCTGGTCAGCCGGCCGAGGATCCGGTTCATGAAGCCCCGGGAATCCAGGTGCTGTTCGAGTTCCTTCTCGTCGTACGTCCCTGCCCGCATCGCCCGGAACACCTTCAGGATCCCCAGGAGCGCCACCAGGTTGAGGGCGGCGATGACATAGAGGAACGAGCCGGAGATCGTCGTCCCCAGCACCCCGAGGACCTGGTGGGTGCTGGAGCCCTCGTTCATGATCCGGCCCGCCAGCTGGGTGCCGCCCGCGATGAGCGCGGCGAGGACCACGACCACGCTGGAGTGGCCGAGCGCGAACCAGAACCCCACCGACACCGGCCGTTTGCCGTCCGCCATCAGCTTGCGGGTGGTGTTGTCGATCGCGGCGATGTGGTCCGCGTCGAAGGCGTGCCGCATCCCGAGCGTGTACGCGGTGATGCCCAGGCCGATGCCGAAGGCCTTGGAGCCGACCTCGTAGTGGCCCGGGACGACCAGCAGGAAGAGGATCCCGAACGCGACGACGTGCAGGGCGGCGATCACCGCCATCAGCCCGACGGTCTTGACGGTGTCCTCGCGCCGCCAGCGGAAGGAGGCAGGGACAGGCTCGGTCATGCGGTCACGCTCCAGCACCTCGTGGATCAACTCGTGAAGTGCCGCGGCCGGTCTCCTGGCTGACGGGTCGTACGTTTCCGTCCCGGCCTTCCCATCCGCCCGGTGGCGAACAGTGGCCGTACCCGACTGGGACGGAGACTCCCCGATCACAGTGGCGAGGGCCGCGTCGGTTTCGCACCGACTTCCCGAACACCACGGCCTGCCCACCGTAGAGGTGAGCCGCCGCCCCTGCATAGCTGCGCAGCCACGCAGGTATGCAAGATCACATCGGGGGCCTCGTACGGTCCGTCTGCTCGCACGGCCCGTCTGCTGACACGGTCCGTCTGCTGAGAGGATGGCCCCATGCACCGCGTCCCCGCCGAGCGCGCCGACCGTCGCACCATCGACGGACACCGGGTCTGCGACGCCATCGCCGCCATCGGCGAACCCGCCCATGTCCGCGCCTGGGCCGAGCGGTTCGCGCTGCTCTCCGACCCGGGCCGACTCGCCCTGCTGCTCGCCCTGCACCGGACGGGCCCCCTCGCCGTCTCCGACCTCGCGATCGCGACCGGCATGAACGACCCGGCCGTGTCCCAGGCCCTGCGCCTGCTGCGGGCCGCCGGGATCGTGGCGGGCGAGAAGGAGGGCCGGGTGGTGCGTTACCGGGTGATCGACCCGGTCGCCGGGGATCTGCTGCAGCACTGCAGGGCGGACGGCGACTGAGCGGGACGGCGGGCCGTGTCCGCGGTGGGTGCGGCGGGCGCGGCGAGCAGTGGGTGCGGCCTGCCTTCCCGGCCCGGTGCCGGGCGGCGCCGTTCAGACGTGTGCGAGGAGGCCCTCCAGTGGGCGGGGAACGCGCCGGAGGTCCACATGGGCGACCATGGCCCGGGCGTAGAGTGCCTTGCGGCCGCTGTGTGTGCCCATGAAGCGGCGGAGCTGGTGCTCAATGGGACGTTCCCGCTGGGCCGGCTGGCTCTGGAAGGTGCGGAAGGGGCGCGTCTCACCCTGGGCCTCGATCACCTCCCGTACCGCCTCGGGGCCGAGCGCGCGGATCAGCTCGTCCTCCAGGTCGGCGACGCACACATGGAACCCGAGCGCCTCAAGGTCATCGGGGGTAAGGCCGGCTCCGAGCCCCAGCCGCTCCAGATGACGCCGGAAGTGCCGCTCCTCGCCCATGTCGCACAGACCGGCCAGAGGGAGGCCGAGCCCCGGAGGGCCGCATACGTCCAGATAGCGCCCGATGTTCGTCGCGCCCCCGAGCGGCACCACCGCGGTTCCCTCCGCGCCGAGGTCACGGCCCCGGCGCGCGGCCAGCTCCTCCAGCGCGACCTGGTCGCTGCTTCCCTCGACGAGGACGATCCTGCGCAGCCGGTCACCGGCCAGTGCCCGCGCCTCCACGGCGGCCGTCTCCGCGCCTGCTCCGCCGGCCGCCCACACCGCCAACGCCCGCCGAAATCGCCCCAACTCGTCCACGAGACCTCGCTTCCCCGACGCCATCGTGGCACTGCCGAGATCCGGTACGCACATGGGTTTTCCGGGGCCGGGACCGACGGTCCGCGGGAGGAGAGCACGGCAGGAGAACCCGGCAGGAGAGCACGGGAGGAAAGCACGGGAGGAAAGCACGGCAGGAGAACCCGGCAGGGTGCATCCGCCGGCCCTACGAGGCGCCCGGTCGAGGCCACCGGGTCGGTCGGCGCGTCCGGTGGCCTCGATGTGGTCGGCGGTCGGGCTCAGTCCCGGGTCAGGGTGATGTCCTGGCGGTCGACCGCGTGGAAGCGGGGCAGGGGCAGACCGCCCTGGGGGTGCAGCTCCATGATCGTCGCCTCGACGCTCGCGGTGCCCGCGTCCAGGGTCTTCACCGACGGCTTGCCCGAGTTCTGCCAGGGGTGCTCCTGGCCGTCGCACAGCGCGCTGGTGCCGCCGATGCCCTGGCGGACGTTCGGGTCGGCCTGGCTGACGGAGGAGCTGATGAAGGCCGGGCCGGTGTTGCCCAGGCAGCGGTAGGTCCCGGACAGGGTCACGGTGCCGTCCGCCGAGATGTGCCCGGTGGGGTCGACGGTCACGGTCTCGTACGGGTCCGCGGTGGCCGGTGCGGCCGGGGCGGCGAGCAGGAACAGCGCGGCACCGGCCGCGAGACCCAGGGCGGGGCGGATGAACATCGGAAACCTCCTGAAGGTGGGGCTTCCACTAGGTACCGGGCGGGCGGCCCCAGGGCCGTGATCGTCACTCCTTCGGTGGCGAGTCCGCACCGACGGTCGTGGAACCGTCCGGGTGTTGTCCGCAAGTTGTCACGTTTCCCGCCGGGCCGTTCCGATGAGTTCGCGCCGGGAGGATGGTCTGTTCATCGGGACCGTACGGACGGTCCCGACCCGATGTGGAGGTGCGCAATGTTTTCCTGCCAGGCCTCGTGCCCTTCATCCGACAACCACGCCGACCACGCCGATCACGCCCCGCACATCGTCGCGGCCCACCCCGAGCAGGGCTGGAGCCTGCGGTGCGACGGTGCGATCGTCTTCGACGACACCGGCGAACTGACCGCCGACGGCCGGGTGGTCGCCCCGCTCCGGGTGCCGGCCGAGCAGCTGGCGATCGCCGCCTGAGCCGTCCCGCGGACTACGGCAGCACCGCGAAGCCGTCGAGTTCCACCAGCGCCTGTTCGTCCCAGAGGCGTACGACCTCCAGGACCGCCATCGCCGGATAGTCTCGGCCCGCCAATCGCCGCCAGACGCGGCCCAGTTCGGGAGCGTGCGTCCGGTACGCGGCGACGTCCGTGGTGTAGACGGTGACACGGGCCAGGTCCGCCGGAGCGCCGCCCGCCGCCGTCAGCGCCGTGAGCAGATTGGTCAGGGCCCTCTCGAACTGGGCGGGGAGCGTGTCGCCGGTGACCTTGCCGTCGGTGTCGAGGGCGGTCTGACCGGCCAGGAAGACGACCCGGGTGCCCGTCGCGACGACCGCGTGGGAGAAACCGGTCGGCGGGGAGAGGGCGGGCGGATTGACGCGCTCGGCACTCACTGGACCTCCCGGTCTGACGGCAGTACCTGATCTTGCTCCGGATCTTGCTCCGGATCCTGTTCCGGATCCTGTTCCGGATCCCGCTCCCGCACCCGCTCCGGCCTCGGCTCCGGCCCTGACTCCTGCCCGTGCCTCTGCCCCTGCGCCTGCCCCTGCCCGTGCGCCTTGTGTCGCTTGTACAACTCCTTGGCGATGATGCCCCGTTGGACCTCGCTCGCGCCCTCGTAGATACGCGGGGCGCGGACCTCACGGTAGAGGTGCTCCAGGAGGTGGCCGCGGCGCAGGGCACGGGCTCCGTGCAACTGGACGGCGCTGTCGACGACATACTGCGCGGTCTCGGTGGCGAGCAGCTTCGCCATCGCCGCGCGCGTCGGCACGTCGGGGGCGCCTTCGTCGTACGCCGTCGCCGCCGCGTACACCATGAGACGGGCCGCGTCGGTACGCAGGGCCATCTCGGCGACCTGGTGAGCGACGGCTTGCAGATCCTTCAACTTGCCGCCGAAGGCGTCCCGTCGGGAGGTGTGTGCGAGGGTCGCGTCCAGCGCGGCCTGCGCCATGCCGACGGCGAAGGCGCCGACGCTGGGCCGGAAGAGGTTGAGGGTGCCCATGGCGACCCGGAAGCCGTGGTCGACCTCGCCGAGCACGTCGTCCGCCGTCACGGGCACGGCGTCGAAGTCGAGGGCGCCGATGGGGTGCGGCGAGAGCATGTCGAGGGGCGTGCCGGTGAGACCCGGCCGGTCGGCTGGGACCAGGAAGGCGGTCACTCCGCGGGCGCCGGCGCCGGGGGTGGTGCGCGCGAAGACGGTGTAGAAGTCGGCCTCGGGGGCGTTGGAGATCCAGCACTTCTCGCCGGTCAGCCGCCAGCGGGAGAGGCCGTCGGAGGCGGCGGCGAGGGTGGCGCCGGGGCTGCCATTCGCCTGCGGACCGCCGCTCACATTCAGGCCGCCGTTCCCCCAAGAACCGCCACTCTCCCCCGCCCCCCGGTTCTCCCCCCGGTTCTCCCCCCAGCCACCCCCCTCCAACTCCGCCCGCAACCCCAGTGCCGCCGCGTCCGAACCCGCCCCCGGCTCGCTCAGTGCGAACGCCGCCACCGCCGTGCCGTCCGTCACGGCGGGCAGCCAGCGGTCGCGCTGGGCCGGGGTGCCGTGGGCGTGGACCGGATGGGCGCCGAGGCCCTGGAGGGCGAGGGCCGTCTCCGCCTCCGTACAGGCGTAGGCCAGGGATTCGCGCATCAGGCAGAGATCGAGGGCACCTGAGGTGAACAGCCTGCGCAGCAGCCCGAGTCGGCCGAGTTCGGCGACGAGGGCACGGTTGACATGGCCCGGTTCACCCTTCTCGACCGACGGGCGCAACCGCTCCGCCGCCATGGCGCGCAGCTCGCCACACCAGGCGATCTGTTCCGGTTCGAGCGAGAATGCGGGCATCGCCGTTCCCCTCTCCGCTGCGTCTCCCCACGACCGTATCGCGTACCGTTGACTGTCGTCACCAACACGATACGCTCGTTGCGCGAGCCCACCAGAACGCCCACACGGCAAAGGGGGCGTACCGCCATGATCGTCTCGGCCCACGTCGACACCTTCGCCCGCGACCACCTCCCGCCGCGCGAGGAATGGCCCGAGCTCCTCTTCGACCTGCCGGAGCTCCAGTACCCCGATCGGCTGAACTGCGCCGCCGAGCTGCTGACGGGCCCGGCCCCCGACCGGCCGGTCTTCCACACCCCGGCGGGCCCCTCGTGGACGTACGGCGAGCTGCGCGCCCGCGTCGACCGGCTCGCGCACATCCTGACCGCGGACCTCGGCGTGGTCCCGGGCAACCGGGTCCTGCTGCGCGGCCCGACCACCCCGTGGCTGGCCGCGTGCTGGCTGGCGGTGCTGACGGCGGGCGGGGTGGCGGTGACGGTGCTGGCGCAGCAGCGGCCGCACGAGCTGGCAGTGGTATGTGACATAGCACAGATCCGCCACGCCCTCTGCGACATACGGTCCGTCGACGACCTCGTCAAGGCCGAGATACCGGACCTGCGGATCGGCACCTTCGGCGGTGACTCCCCCGATGACCTGCTGCGCCGCCCGGCGCCCGGCACCCCGTACCCGGCCGTCGCCACCGCGGCCGACGATGTCGCCCTGATCGCGTTCACCTCGGGCACCACCGGTCGCCCGAAAGGGTGTATGCACTTCCATCGGGATGTGCTCGCCATAGCGGACACCTTCTCGAAGCATGTGCTGCGCCCCCAGGCGGACGATGTCTTCACCGGCAGCCCTCCCCTCGGCTTCACCTTCGGTCTCGGCGGCCTGGTGGTCTTCCCGATGCGCGCCGGCGCCAGCTCGCTCCTCCTCGAACAGGCCCATCCCCGGCAGCTGTTGGCGGCCGTCGCCGAGCACCGCGTCTCGGTCCTGTTCACCGCCCCGACCGCCTACCGCGCCATGCTCGACGAGGTCGGCGCGTACGACATCTCGGCCCTGCGCCGCTGTGTCTCCGCCGGCGAGAACCTCCCCGCCGCGACCTGGCGGGCCTGGCAGGAGCGCACGGGGCTGCGCCTCATCAACGGCATCGGCGCGACCGAGCTGCTGCACATCTTCATCTCCGCCGCCGACGGGCGGATCCGGCCCGGGACGACCGGGGTGCCCGTACCCGGCTGGCAGGCGCGTGTGCAGGGCGAGAACGGGGAGCCCGTGCCCGACGGGGAGCCGGGGCTGCTGGCGGTGCGCGGGCCGGTCGGCTGCCGGTATCTCGCCGATCCACGGCAGCGCGCGTACGTCCGCGAGGGCTGGAACATCACCGGCGACACCTATGTCCGGGAGAGCGACGGCTACTTCCGCTACGTCGCGCGCGCCGACGACATGATCATCTCGGCCGGGTACAACATCGCGGGCCCGGAGGTCGAGGACGCGTTGCTGCGGCATCCGGACGTGGTGGAGGCGGCGGTCGTGGGACGGCCGGACACGGCCCGCGGGCATGTGGTGGTGGCCCATGTGGTGGCGCGGGAGGGCGCCGTACGGGACCCGGAGGCGTTGCGCGCCTTCGTGAAATCCGAACTGGCGCCCTACAAATGTCCGCGCGAGATCCACTTCCTGGACGCGCTGCCGCGCACGGCGACCGGAAAGCTTCAGCGATTCAAACTCCGCACCGATGGTGACCAGCAGTGATGCCGAAGACCTAAGATGATCAACGTGTCCGACCAGCATGCACCGCGGTCTCTCATCGTCACGCTCTACGGCGCCTACGGCCGCTTCGTACCGGGCCCGGTCCCGGTCGCGGAACTGATCCGGCTCCTCGCCGCGGTCGGCGTGGACGCGCCCTCCGTACGCTCGTCGGTGTCCCGCCTCAAACGCCGCGGCCTGCTGCTGCCGGCCCGCACCCTGCAGGGCGCCGCCGGGTACGAAATGTCGCCGGACGCCCGCCAGTTGCTCGACGACGGCGACCGGCGCATCTACGCCACCGCCGCGCCCGAGGAGGAGGGCTGGGTGCTCGCGGTCTTCTCCGTGCCGGAGTCGGAGCGGCAGAAGCGGCACGTGCTGCGCTCCCGGCTGGCCGGACTCGGCTTCGGCACGGCTGCACCCGGGGTGTGGATCGCGCCCGCGCGGCTGCACGAGGAGACCCGGCACACGCTGCGCCGGCTGCATCTCGACCCGTACGTCGACCTGTTCCGCGGCGAGCACCTGGGCTTCGCCGCCACGGTCGAGGCCGTCGCCCGCTGGTGGGACCTGGCCGCGATCGCCAAGGAGCACGAGGCCTTCCTGGACCGCCACGCGCCGGTGGTGCAGAAGTGGCGGGACAGGGCGGACACCCCGCCCGAGGAGGCCTACCGGGACTATCTCCTCACCCTCGACAACTGGCGCCATCTCCCCTACCTCGACCCCGGGCTGCCGGCGCGGCTGCTCCCGGCGAACTGGCCGGGGGTGCGGTCGGCCGGGGTGTTCCGGGAGCTGCACGACCGGCTCAGGGACGCGGGGGCGGTGTTCGCGGGCGTACCGGCGGCCCCTTAGCCGAACCTCAGGCTCGGGCCCGGTCAAGTCCCCAGGGTCAGGCGGGGTTTGGGGGCGTCCGTGCGTCCGGTCTGCGGGCGGCGGCTGCCGGCGCGGTAGGGGGCGGGCCAGACGGCGCCCGGACCCTCGTAGCCCTGCTCGGCCGCCGCGTGGAGGGTCCAGTGCGGGTCGTAGAGGTGCGGGCGGGCGAGGGCGCACAGGTCCGTACGGCCCGCCAGGATCAGGGAGTTGACGTCGTCCCAGGAGGAGATGGCGCCGACCGCGATCACCGGGATGCCCGCCTGGTTGCGGATGCGGTCCGCGAAGGGCGTCTGGTACGACCGTCCGAACTCGGGCCGCTCGTCGGCGACGACCTGTCCGCTCGACACGTCGATCGCGTCGGCGCCGTGCGCGGCGAAGGCGCGGGCGATCGCGACGGCGTCCTCGGCGTGGTTGCCGCCGTCGGCCCAGTCGGTGGCGGAGATACGGACCGTCATCGGTTTCTCGTCGGGCCAGACGTCCCGGATCGCGTCGAAGACTTCGAGGGGGAAGCGCAGCCGCCCGTCGAGCGAGCCGCCGTAGGCGTCGGTGCGGCGGTTGGTGAGCGGGGAGAGGAAGCCGGAGAGCAGATAGCCGTGGGCGCAGTGCAGTTCGAGGAGGTCGAAGCCGGCGCGGGCGGCACGGCCGGCGGCTTCGGTGAACTGATCGCGGATGCCGGTGAGTTGGGCGCGGGTCAGCTCGCGCGGGGTCTGGCTGCCGGGCCTGTACGGCAGCGGGGAGGCGGCCACGAGCGGCCAGTTGCCCTCGGGGAGCGGCTCGTCCATGCCCTCCCACATCAGCCGGGTGGAGCCCTTGCGGCCGGAGTGGCCCAGCTGCACGCCGATCGCGGTGCCGGGGGCCTGGCCGTGCACGAAGTCGGTGACGCGTTTCCAGGAGTCGGCCTGTCTGCCGGTGTAGAGGCCGGTGCAGCCGGGGGTGATACGGCCCTCCTCGCTGACGCAGACCATCTCGGTCATCACCAGTCCGGCGCCGCCGAGGGCGCGGGCGCCGAGGTGGACGAGGTGGAAGTCGCCGGGGACGCCGTCGACCGCCGAGTACATGTCCATCGGGGACACGACGACCCGGTTGCGCAGGGTCAGTCCGCGCAGGCGGAACGGGGTGAACATCGGGGGTGTGCCGGGCGGGCAGCCGAACTCCCGCTCGACGGCGCCGGTGAAGTGGGCGTCGCGCAGCCGGAGGTTGTCGTGGGTGACGCGGCGGCTGCGGGTGAGGAGGTTGAAGGCGAACTGGCGGGGCGGCTGGTCGAGGTAGAGGCCGAGGTTCTCGAACCACTCCAGGCTGGCGCGGGCGGCGCGCTGGGTGGAGGCGACGACGGGTTTGCGTTCCTCCTCGTAGGCCGCGAGCGCCCTTTCGATGGAGGGCTGTTCCTCCAGGCCGGCGGCGAGCGCGAGGGCGTCCTCGACGGCCAGTTTGGTGCCGGAGCCGATGGAGAAGTGGGCGGTGTGGGCGGCGTCGCCGAGGAGGACGACGTTGCCGTGGGACCAGTGGGCGTTGGTGACCGTGCGGAAGGTGGTCCAGGCCGACTTGTTGGAGCGCAGGGAGTGGCCGCCGAGGGCCTCCGTGAAGATCTTGGCGCAGCGCTCGATGGATTCGTGCGGGTCCGGTTCGTCGAAGCCGGCCGCCCGCCACACGTCCTCGTGCATCTCGACGATCACGGTCGAGGCGTCGGCCGCGTAGGGGTAGCCGTGCAGTTGCATCACGCCGTGTTCGGTCTCGGCGATCTCGAAGCGGAAGGCGTCGAGGGCGAAGTCGGTGGCGAGCCAGACATAGCGGCAGTGGTGGGTGGCCACCTGGGGGCCGAACACATGGGCGTAGGCCTCGCGGGTGGTGCTGTTGACCCCGTCGGCGGCGATGACGAGGTCGTGGGTCTCGGCGAGCCGGTCGGGGTGGGGGGCTCGGGAGCGGAAGCGGAGGTCGACGCCGAGGTCGCGGCAGCGGGTGTGGAGGATCTCGAGAAGGCGGCGCCTTCCCAGGGCGGCGAAGCCGTGCCCGCCGGAGGTGTGCCGCACCCCTCGGCGCACGATGTCTATGTCGTCCCAGCGCACGAACTCCCGTTGCAGCGCGTCGTGGACGACCCGGTCGGCATGCTCGATGCCGCCGAGGGTCTCGTCGGAGAGGACCACTCCGAAGCCGAAGGTGTCGTCGGGGGCGTTGCGTTCCCAGACGGTGATCTCCCGGGCCGGGTCGAGACGTTTCAGCAGCGCGGCGGCATACAGTCCACCGGGGCCACCGCCGATGATCGCGACACGCATCGCGGCCTCACCTCCCCTGCCACTTCGGCGGCCTCTTCTCGGTGAAGGCCGCGTGGAACTCCGCGTAGTCCGCGCCGTTCATCAGGAGGGCCTGCGTGGAGGCGTCCAGTTCGACCGCGGCCGCCAGGGGCATGTCCAGTTCGACCGTGAGCAGGGCCTTCGTCTGGGCGTAGGCGAGTGCCGGGCCCTCGGCCAGGCGGCGGGCCAGCGTCCGGGCCGCCTCGTCGGCGCGTCCCTCGTCCGTCAGTTCGCTGATCAGGCCGATCCGCTCGGCCTCGGGGGCGCGGACGGGTTCGCCGAGCATCAGCAGGCGGGTGGCGTGGCCCAGGCCGACGACGCGAGGCAGCAGGTAGGCCGCTCCCATGTCGCCGCCCGAGAGGCCGACCCGGGTGAACAGGAACGCGAAGCGTGCCGTGGGGTCGGCCACCCGGAAGTCCGCCGCCAGGGCCAGGACCGCTCCCGCGCCCGCGGCCACCCCGTGGACGGCGGCGATCACCGGGAAGGGGCACTCCCGGATCGCCCGGACCGTGTGGCCGGTCATGCGGTTGAAGTCGAGGAGCTGGGCGGTGTCCATGGCGAGGGTGGCGCCGATGATCTCGTCGACGTCGCCGCCGGAGCAGAAGCCGCGGCCCTCGCCGGCCAGCACCAGGGCCCGTACCGACCGCTCCCGGGACAGTTCGGCGAGCAGGTCGCGCAGGTCGGCGTAGGCGCCGAAGGTGAGTGCGTTGAGCTTGTCGGGGCGGGCCAGGGTGACGGTGGCGACCCCGTCGGTGAGCTCGACGCGCAGGTGCTCCCAGCGGGGCGTGCGGGTGGCGGAGCCGGTGAAGGGACTCATGACGTGCGGCCTCCCAGGGTGGTGGCGCGGACACGTCTCGAAGTTATCACTCATTCGTGACTGTCGTCACGACAGCAATATAGAGATGTCACGGCTCGTCCATAGGGCGGTAACAGCGGGAGCAGCCGCGCGAGGCAAGCCGTTGCTACGGGTAAGCCGCCCCTCAGCGGGGCCGAAGGTCCCGTGCGGTGCCCGTCGGACGCCTCCGACGGGCGGCGCCGTAGGATTCATCAGGTTGAAAGCAGGACAACCTGCTCATGAACGGACCCGCCTTGCAAGAACGCCCCGCCCCGCCCGCCTCCTGGCGCATCGCGCTGCCGCACTCCGCCGCGGCCGTGCCCGTGGCCCGCGCGCTGGTGCGCACGGCCCTGGCCGAGCTGGAGCACGGGGCGGACAGCGACACCGCGGAGCTGCTCACGGCCGAGCTGGTGGCGAACGCCGTGGAGCACACCGCCGGGCACTCGCCGATAGAGCTGGTGGTGGAGCTGCTGCCGTCCGGCTGCCAGGTCGAGGTGCACGACCCGGATCCGGCGCCGCCGGGCGATCTGACGACGCCGGGCGACACCCCTCCGGACCCCTGGCAGGAGCATGGGCGCGGGTTGCTGTTGATCCGTGCGCTGAGTTCGTCCTGTGGGCACCGGCCGACCGGCTCGGGGAAGGCCGTGTGGTTCCGGTTGCCCGTGGTGCCCCGGCAGCGCACCGCCCGGTAGCGGCCGCGGCCCTCAGGCCAGCGTCGCCACCAGGACCGCCTTGATGGTGTGCAGGCGGTTCTCCGCCTCGTCGAAGACCACCGAGTGGGCCGACTCGAAGACCTCGTCGGTCACCTCCAGGGAGTCGAGGCCATGGCTCTCGTGGATCTCCTGGCCGACCTTGGTGCCCAGGTCGTGGAAGGCCGGCAGGCAGTGCAGGAACTTGACCTCGCTGTTGCCGGTGGTGCGCAGGACGTCCATCGTCACGGCGTAGGGGGCCAGGGCCGTGATGCGCTCGTCCCAGACCTCCTTGGGCTCGCCCATGGAGACCCAGACGTCGGTGGCGACGAAGTCGGCGCCGCGGACGCCGTCCTCGACGGACTCGACGAGGGTGATCCGGGCGCCGCTCGCCTCGGCGAGTTCGTGGGCGCGGTCGACGACCTCCCGGGCCGGCCAGTAGTGCTTCGGGGCGACGATCCGGACGTCCATGCCGAGCAGGGCGCCGGTGATCAGGTAGGAGTTGCCCATGTTGAAGCGGGCGTCGCCCAGGTAGGCGAACACGATCTCGTGGACCGGCTTGGTGGTGTGCTCGGTCATCGTCAGGACGTCGGCGAGCATCTGGGTGGGGTGCCAGTCGTCGGTGAGGCCGTTGTAGACGGGGACGCCGGCGTATGCGGCCAGCTCCTCGACCTTCCGCTGGCTGTCGCCGCGGTACTCGATCCCGTCGTACATACGGCCGAGCACGCGCGCGGTGTCCTTCACGGACTCCTTGTGCCCGATCTGCGAGCCCGAGGGGTCGAGGTACGTCGTCGAGGCGCCCTGGTCCGCGGCGGCGACCTCGAACGCGCAGCGCGTGCGCGTCGAGGTCTTCTCGAAGATCAGCGCGATGTTCCGGCCGCTCAGGTGGCGCGTCTCGGTCCCGGCCTTCTTGGCCGCCTTCAGCTCGGCGGCCAGCTCGACGAGGCCGAGGAACTCGTCCTTGGTGAAGTCGAGCTCCTTGAGGAAGTGGCGGCCGGCGAGGGCGGTCGGGACTGTCGCCATGGGGCGCTCCAGAGACGTACGAGAACGAAGGACCCTGGAAGTCTATACGACGCTCAGCATTTCTATGCGGGCACATGTTCTGTCATACGGCCGCCCGTTCGACCGGACAGCTCATACAGCGCGGTCCGCCCCTCCCCCGCCCCAGTTCGCTGCCGGGGATCTCGATCACCTCGATGCCCTGTTTGCGCAGGTGGGTGTTGGTGGTGGCGTTGCGCTCGTACGCGACGACGACGCCCGGTTCGACCGCGAGGACGTTGCAGCCGTCGTCCCACTGCTCGCGCTCGGCCGCATGGACGTCCTGGGTGGCGGTCAGGACCCGGATCTCGCTCAGGCCGAGGGCCGCGGCGATCGCGCGGTGCATGTGCTCCGGGGGGTGGTCGGTGACCTTCAGCTCCTCGCCGACGCCGAGTTCGATGGTGTACGAGCGGAGCATGCCCAGGCCCGCGTACTGGGTGAAGGTGTCGCCGTCGACCATCGTCATCACGGTGTCGAGGTGCATGAAGGCGCGCCGCTTCGGCATGTCCAGGGCCACGATGGCCTGCGCCGAGCCGGCCGCGAAGAGCTTGTGCGCGAGCATCTCGACCGCCTGGGGGGTGGTCCGCTCGCTCATGCCGATCAGGACCGCGCCGTTGCCGATCACCAGGACGTCGCCGCCCTCGATGGTCGACGGGTAGTCGGCCTGTCCCTCCGACCAGACGCGGAACGTCTCGTCACGGAAGAGCGGGTGGTGGCGGTAGATCGCCTCGAAGTGGATCGTCTCGCGCTGGCGGGCCGGCCAGCGCATCGCGTTGACGGCGACCCCGTCGTAGATCCAGGCGGAGGTGTCGCGGGTGAAGAGGTGGTTGGGGAGGGGGGCGAGGAGGAAGTCGTCGAGGTCCATGACATGGAAGCGGACGGAGGTGGGCTCCGCGTGCGCCTCCAGGAACTCCCGCTTGGTCATCCCGCCGACCAGCGCCTCGGCCAGCTCCGGTGCGGGCAGCGTCTCGAAGGCGGCTCTGAGGTGGTCGGTGGCGAGGACGCCGTACTCCTTCTCGTCGAAGACCCGGTCCAGGACGAGCTCTCTGGCCGCGGGGATCTCCAGGGCCTCGGTGAGCAGGTCGCCGAAGAGGTGGACGATGACACCGCGGTCGCGCAGGACGTCGGCGAAGCCGTCGTGCTCGGCGCGCGCCCGGCGCACCCACAGCACGTCGTCGAAGAGCAGGGTGTCCTTGTTGCTGGGGGTGAGCCTCTTGAGCTCGAGGTCGGGCCGGTGCAGGATGACGCGGCGCAGCCGCCCGGTCTCGGAGTCGACATGGAATCCCATGCCTCCATCCTGACCATCGGGGGCCCTGTTGACCCGCCGCTCGCCCGGTTTCTCCGACCACTCGTTCTCGTCCTCTTGACGATAATCAGCCTCCGCGTTTATCGTCCATACGACGAGAACAAGGGGGGGGCGATGGCCGACATCACCCGGCGCCTGGGGTGGAGACACCTGCGCGGCGCGCCGACAGCACACATCCGGCACCACCGGGGCGGAAAACTGCTCCACGACGGGCCGGGGCTCAGCTTCTGGTTCCGCGCGCTGACCGCGTCGCTGTCCGAAGTACCGGTCGACGACCGGGAGCTGGCGATGACCTTCCATGCCCGTACGTCCGACTTCCAGGACGTGGCGGTGCAGGCCACGGTGACCTACCGGATCAGCGACCCGGCACTGGCCGCGGCCCGGCTGGACTTCTCCGTCGACCCGGACACCGGCGTGTGGCGGGGCGCCCCGCTGGAGCAGCTGGGCACCCTGCTGACGGAGACGGCCCAGCAGCACGCGCTGGACGTGCTCGCCCGTACACCGCTGTCGGCGGCGCTGGTGGACGGGGTGGCCGCGGTCCGGGAGCGGGTCGCGGCGGGGCTGGGCGCGGAGCCCCGGCTGCCGGCCACCGGTATCGAGGTGGTCGCGGTGCGGGTGGTGGCGCTCAGACCGGAGCCGGAGGTGGAGCGGGCGCTGCGGACGCCGGCCCGTGAGCAGATCCAGCAGGAGGCCGACCGGGCGACGTACGAGCGGCGGGCGGTCGCGGTGGAGCGGGAGCGGGCCATCGCCGAGAACGAACTCGCCAGCCAGATCGAACTCGCCCGCCGCGAGGAGCAGTTGGTCGAGCAGCGGGGCACCAACGCCCGGCGGGAGGCGGAGGAACACGCGGCGGCGGACGCGGTACGGGCGGAGGCGGAGGCGAAGCGGTCCGTACGGCTCGCCCGCGCCGAGGCCGAGGGCGCGCGTGAGGTCGGTGAGGCGCGGGCCAGGGCCCAGGCCGCCTGGCTCCAGGTGCACGCGGACGTCGACGTGGCGATCCTGCACGCCCTCACCGGGACCCGGCTCGCGGAGAACCTGCCGAACATCGACAGCGTGACCATCTCGCCGGACGTGCTCACGGGGCTGCTGGCCAGGCTGGGACAGGCACCGGAATGAGCCTCGCGCCCCGGGTCGTCCTCGTCCACCGCACCACCGAGTACGAGGAGTTGGTGGCCCACCACGGCACCCACGGCCAGGCCGCGTTCTTCCTGTCCTCCCGGGGCCGGGACATCGACGAGGTCGCCGAGCGGCACCGGCGGGCCCGGCGCGCGCTCGCGGACGTGGCGTCGGCGATACCGCTGACATGGCGTCAGAGCCAGGTGGAGCGGGGCGACCTGGACCGCTTCCTGTTCGCCCCGGAGGACGTCGTGGTGGTGGTCGGGCAGGACGGACTGGTGGCGAACGTCGCCAAGTACCTCGACGGGCAGCCGGTGATCGGCATCGACACGGACCCCGGCCGCAACCCGGGCGTGCTGGTACGGCACCGCGCCGCGCAGACGGCCTCGCTGCTGGCGTCGGCCCTCACCTGCGACGCGGAGGAACTGACCATGGTCGAAGCGGTCGCCGACGACACCCAGCGGCTGGTCGCGCTCAACGAGATCTACCTCGGCGCCGTCGGACACCAGACGGCCAGATACCGCCTGGGCCTGGAGGGCGACGGGGGTGTCGTCGAGGCCCAGGCATCCTCCGGGGTGCTGGTGGGGACGGGGACCGGGGCGACGGGGTGGCTCCGGTCGGTGTGGCAGGAGCGGGGCGCGGCCCTTCCCCTGCCCCGCCCCACCGACACCCGCCTGCTGTGGTTCGTCCGCGAGGCCTGGCCGTCCCCGGCCACCGGCACCTCCCTCGTCGCCGGCGAGCTCTCGGCCGCCGCCTCCCTCCACCTCACCGTCGAGTCGGAACGGCTGGTCGCCTTCGGGGACGGCATGGAGACGGACGCCCTGGAACTGACGTGGGGGCAGTCGGTGCGGGTGGGGGTGGCCGGGAGAGCCCTGCGCCTGGTCGGCTAGGCGGCGGCGCCTGGTCGGCCGGGCGGCGCGGGCAGCCCGCCCGGCCGGGTCACAGGCGTGGGTCCACCGGCTCCGACTCCAGCGCCAGCACCCCGAACACGGCCTCGTGCACCCGCCACAGCGGCTCCCCCTCCGCCAGCCGGTCCAGGGCCTCAAGACCCAGGGCGTACTCACGGATCGCGAGCGAGCGCTTGTGGTTCAGGAAACGGGACCGCAGCCGGGTCAGGTTGTCCGGGCGCGTGTACTCGGGACCGTAGATGATCCGCAGGTACTCGCGGCCCCGGCACTTGATGCCGGGCTGCACCAGCCGCCCCTCGGCGCCGCGCACCAGCGCCCCGAGCGGCTTGACGACCATGCCCTCACCGCCGCGGCCGGTCATCTCCAGCCACCAGTCCACGCCCGCCCGCACCGACTCCGGGTCGCCGGTGTCGACGTAGAGCCGTCGGGTGGTCTGCAGCAGACCGCTGCCGTCGTGCTCCACCAGCCGGTCCAGCAGGGCGAGTTGCTCGTCGTGCGGCAGCCCGGCGAGGCTGCGGCCCTGCACGGCCAGGAGCTGGAACGGCGCGATGCGTACGCCGTCCAGGCCGTCCGTGGTCCAGCAGTAGCGGCGGTACGCGTCCGTGAACGCGGCGGCGTCCGAGGCGCGTTCACGCTGGCGGCCCAGCAGGCCGGCCACCTCGACACCCCGCGCCCCGGCACCCTCCAGTGCGGCGAGCGCACTCGGGAACACCGCCCCGGACGCGGCACCGACGGCCGCGTACTGCGAGCGCAGCAGCCCCGAGGCCTTCAGCGACCACGGCATCAGCTCGGCGTCCAACAGGATCCAGTCGGTGGCCAGTTCGCTCCACAGACCGGCCTCGGTGACGGCTGCGCGGATGCGGCCGAGGATCTCCTCGGTCACCGGTCCGTCGTCGAAGAACGGCCGTCCGGTCCGGGTGTACAGCGAGCCGGTGGGCCCGTCGACCCCGAACCGCCGCCGCGCCGCCTCCGCGTCCCGGCACACCAGCGCCACCGCCCGCGAGCCCATGTGCTTCTCCTCGCACACGACCCGGGCGACACCGTCGGCCGCGTACTGCGCGAAGGCCTCCACCGGGTGCTCCAGGAAGCCCTCCTCGCGGCTGGTCGCCGTGGGCGCCATGGTGGGCGGCAGATACGGCAGCAGCCGCGGGTCCACGGCGAAGCGGCTCATGACCTCCAGCGCGGCCGCCGCGTTCTCCTCGCGGACGGCGACCCGGCCCGAGTGCCGGGTCTCCACGACCCGTCGCCCGTGCACGTCGTTCAGGTCGAGCGGCCGGCCGTCGTGACCGCCGGGCGCCTCGGTCAGCAGCGGCCTCGTCGGCTCGTACCAGACCCGCTCGGCCGGTACGTCGACCAGCTCACGCTCCGGCCAGCGCAGCGCGGTGAGCTTGCCCCCGAAGACCGCGCCGGTGTCCAGGCAGATGGTGTTGTTGAGCCAGCTCGCCTCCGGAACGGGTGTGTGGCCGTAGACGACCGCCGCCCGGCCCCGGTAGTCCTCGGCCCACGGGTAGCGCACCGGCAGCCCGAACTCGTCGGTCTCGCCGGTCGTGTCCCCGTACAGGGCGTGCGAACGGACCCGGCCGGAGGTGCGGCCGTGGTACTTCTCGGGCAGGCCCGCGTGACAGACGACCAGCCGGCCGCCGTCGAGGACGTAGTGGCTGACCAGTCCGTCGATGAACTCCCGCACCTCGGCCCGGAACTCGTCGCTCTCCCCCGCCATCTGCTCGACGGTCTCGGCGAGACCGTGGGTGTGCTGGACCTTGCGGCCCTTGAGGTGACGGCCGTACTTGTTCTCGTGATTGCCCGGCACGCACAGCGCGTTGCCCGACTTCACCATCGACATCACCCGGCGCAGCACACCGGGACTGTCCGGTCCGCGGTCGACGAGGTCGCCGACGAAGACGGCCGTACGGCCCTCGGGGTGCACACCGTCGGCATAGCCCAACTTGGCCAGCAGCGACTCCAGTTCGAAGGCACAGCCGTGGATGTCGCCGATGATGTCGAAGGGGCCGGTGAGATGGGCCAGGTCGTTGAAGCGCTTCTCGGTGACGACGGAGGCGTTCTCGACGTCCTCCACCCCACGCAGGACATGCACCTTGCGGAAGCCCTCACGCTCCAAGTGCCTCAGGGAGCGGCGCAGTTCGCGGATGTGGCGCTGGATGACCCGGCGCGGCATGTCGGCCCGGTCGGTGCGGGCCGCGTTGCGCTCGGCGCACACCTCCTCCGGCACGTCGAGGACGACCGCGATGGGCAGCACGTCGTACTGCTTGGCCAGGTCGATCAGTTGACGGCGGGCGTCCGACTGCACACTGGTCGCGTCGACGACGGTACGGCGGCCCGCCGCCAGCCGCTTGCCGGCGATGTAGTGCAGGACGTCGAAGGCGTCCCCGGTCGCGCCCTGGTCGTTCTCGTCGTCGGAGACCAGACCACGGCAGAAGTCGGAGGAGATCACCTCGGTCGGCTTGAAGTGCCGCCGGGCGAAGGTCGACTTGCCGGAGCCGGAGGCCCCGACGAGGACCACGAGGGAGAGGTCGGTGACGGGCAGGACCCGGCCCTGCTTCCGCGTCTCGGTCATGCCGCCTTCGCCTCCTTCTCGTTCACGTTCCTCGGCACGGCCGTGCTCGTCTCGAACACGGCCATCTGGGTGGGCGGCCCCACCTCGGGGTCGTCGGGACCCACGGGCACGAACTCCACGTCGTAGCCGTGCCGTTCGGCGACCGTGCGGGCCCAGCTCCGGAACTCCTCCCGGGTCCACTCGAACCGGTGGTCGCCGTGGCGGACGTGCCCGGCCGGGAGGCTCTCCCAGCGGACGTTGTACTCGACGTTCGGGGTCGTCACGAGGACGGTCCGCGGGCGGGCGGCGCCGAACACCGCGTACTCCAGGGCCGGCAGCCGGGGCGGGTCGACGTGCTCGACGACCTCGCTGAGCACCGCGGCGTCGTACCCCTTGAGCCGCTTGTCGGTGTACGCCAGCGAGCCCTGGAGGAGCTGGACGCGCGAGGCCTGGCGCTCGCCCATGCGGTCCAGCTTGAGCCGCCGGGAGGCGATCGTCAGGGCGCGCACCGACACATCGACACCGACGATCTCGGTGAACCGGGCGTCCTTGAGCAGCGCCTGCACCAACTGCCCCTGTCCGCAGCCCAGATCGAGGACGCGGGCCGCGCCGGACGCCTGCAGCGCCTCGATGATCGCGTCCCGTCGCTGCACGGCGAGCGGGGTCGGCCGCTCCTCCGTCTCGGTCTCCGCCCCGACGGCGTTGTCGATCTCCTCGACCTCGCTGTCGTCGGCCTCCGCGAGCCGTACCAGTTCGAGCCGCTCCATGGCCTCGCGGGTCAGCGACCAGCGGCGGGAGAGGTAGCGGCTGGTGATCAGCTTCTGCTCCGGGTGCCCGGGCAGCCAGCCCTCACCGGCCCGCAGCAGCTTGTCGACCTCGTCGGAGGCGACCCAGTAGTGCTTGGCGTCGTCGAGGACCGGGAGCAGGACGTAGAGGTGGCGCAGCGCCTCGGCGAGGGTCAGTGTCCCGGAGTCCAGGACGAGACGGACGTAGCGCGAGTCGCCCCACTGCGGGAACTCGGCGTCCAGGGCGACCGGTTCGACGGTCACCGCCCATCCCAGCGGTTCGAAGAGCCGTCGTACGAGCTCCGGACCGCCGCGGGCGGGCAGCGCGGGTATCTCGACGTGCAGCGGCAGCGGCTGTGCGGCACGCTCCGGGCGGGCGTCGCACATGCCCTTCATCGCGCTGGAGAACACACTGCTCAGCGCCACGGCGAGCAGCGAGGAGGCCGCGTAGGGACGGTCGTTGACGTATTGCGCCAGTGCCGCGTCGGGCGCGCCGCCGCGCCCCTTGCCCTTGCCCTTCCTGACCAGCGCCACGGCATCGACCTCCAGCAGCAGCGCCGCCGTGCAGCGCAGTGCGTCGGCCTCGGGGTAGAGGACGTGCGCCGTGCCGTAGGAGGTCGAAAACGCCTGCGCCTTGTCGGGGTGCTTGTGCAGCAGGAAACCGAGGTCGGTGGCGGGGCGTTCGGGGGTGCCCGTGGTGGTGATCGTCAGGAACATGGTGAAACCTCTGAAGGGGTTCTGAACTGCGCACACGCGTCGGCACGCCCGCCCAACGTACAGGGAAGCCCCTCGCCGGCACCCGGGAATTTCCGCCGGCCCACGGGGCGGTGGTCCCGGGGGCGGGCAGGACGGCGGTCCCCTCTTCGCGTACGGGGCGACCGCCGCCCAGGTCCCTTCGCGCGGGGTCGCCCGCCGTACGGCGGAGGCCCGCTACGACAGCTGTGACTGCACCTGCGAGGAGATCAGCTCCAGGTGGTCCAGGTCGTCGAGGTCGAGGACCTGGAGGTAGAGGCGCTGGACGCCCACGGCGGCGTACCGGCCGATCCGGTCGACGACCTCGGCGGGGGTGCCGGCGAGACCGTTGGTCCTGAGCTCGTCGACTTCGCGGCCGATGGCGGCGGCGCGGCGGGCGACCTCCTCGTCGTCCTTGCCGACACAGACGACGAGGGCGTTGGAGTAGGTGAGGTCGTCGCCCTTGCGGCCGGCCTTCTCGGCGGCGGCGCGGACGCGGGCGAACTGGCGCTCGCAGTCCTCCAGCGAGCCGAAGGGCATGTTGAACTCGGTGGCGTAGCGGGCGGCGAGACTCGGGGTGCGGGTCGCGCCGTGGCCGCCGATGAGGACCGGGATCCGGTCCTGGGCGGGCTTGGGGAGGGCGGGCGAGTCGGTGAGGTCGTAGTAGGTGCCGTGGAAGTCGAAGGTCTCGCCGAGCTTGGTCTCCCACAGGCCGGTGACGATCGCCAGCTGCTCCTCCAGGCGGCCGAACTTCTCCTTGGGGAACGGGATGCCGTACGCCTTGTGCTCCTCCTCGAACCAGCCCGCGCCCAGGCCGAGTTCGACGCGACCGCCGGACATCCGGTCGACCTGGGCGACCTGGATGGCGAGGACGCCGGGGAGCCGGAAGGTGCCCGCGGTCATCAGGGTGCCGAGGCGTATGCGCTTGGTCTCCCGGGCCAGGCCGGCGAGGGTGATCCAGGCGTCGGTGGGGCCGGGGAGGCCGTCCACGGAGCCCATCTTCAGATAGTGGTCCGACCGGAAGAAGGCGTCGAACCAGAGGTCCTCGGTGGCCTTCGCGACGGTCAGCAGGGTGTCGTAGTCGGCCCCTTGCTGGGGCTCGGTGAAGATGCGCAGATCCATGCGTCCATCCTGCACGGAGCCCGTCCCGTCCATCCGACCGGTCCCCGCGCACACCCCGAAGAGCCGTCGCGCCGGGCCGCCGTACCGGGTGAGGCGGTCATACGCGCGCGGTCGTCACCGCGGCCGGGGTGTCGCGGCGGACGAGGGCGAGGAGGGGGCCCGTCATGAAGGTGGTGACGAGCGCCATGATCACCATGATCGTGAACATACGCGCGCCGATGAGTCCCCGAGCGAGGCCGACGCCGAGGATGACCAGTTCGGTGAGACCTCGGGCGTTGAGGAGGATGCCCAGGGTGAGGGCCTGTCGGGGTGCCGCTCCGGTGAGGCGCGCGGGGACGGCGGCGCCGAGGAGTTTGCCCGCGCAGGCGGCCGTCAACACGCAGACCCCGACGGCGAGTTCGCGCGGACCGAGTTCACCGAACCGCACGGACAGTCCGGTCACGACGAAGAAGGTCGGCAGCAGGAGCAGGCTGGTCTGCTCGATCTGGCGCGTGACTTGAGCGAGTTGGTCGTCAACGGCCCCTCGCGGTACGGCCATTCCGAAGGCGAAGGCGCCGAAGACCGCGTGGAGCCCCAGGGCGGTGGTGGCCCACGCGCACACGAGGGTGCCGGACACCAGCACGGCCAGGGCGGCGGGAGCCGGGCCGGACCAGGGGCGCCCGGGCGCCAGGAACTGTCCGAGGAGGGGCCGCACCACGTACCTCAGGCCGACCGCGAGGACGAGCAGTCCGCCGATCATGCGGAGCAGGGATGCCGGACTTCCCGCGTCGGCCGCGACCACCACGGCGGCCAGCACGCTCCAGGCGAGGACGTCCTGGACGGCCGCGCAGGCCAGGGAGACGCTGCCGGTGCGCTCCTGGGCCATGCCCCGCTGGTGGAGGATGCGCGCCAGGACGGGAAAGGCGGTGATGGACATCGCCGTCCCCAGGAAGAGTGCCGGGATGAGCCGCTCGGCGGGGGCTTGCTGTCCACCGTCCGCGAGCCACGGGTACAGCGCGGTCGCGAGGCCGAACCCGAGGGCGAAGGGGAGGGCGAAGGAGCCGAGGGAGACGGCCAGCACCTGGCGACCGGCGCCGCGCAGCTGGGTCAGGTCCATCCTGTGGCCCACGCCGAACATGAAGAGGACCAGCCCCAGTTGGGCCAGGACCTGCAGAAAGGGCCGGGCGTCCAGGGGGAAGAGCCGCTCGGTGAGGTGGCCGGGCAGCAGTCCGAGCAGACTGGGGCCGAGCGCGATGCCGGCCACGATCTCGCCCATCACGCCCGGCTGCCGGAGCCTCTCGGCGGCTTTCGCGAAGACGGACGCCACGGCGACGATGACGGCGAGGCCCAGCAGCACACTGCCGGTGATCTCGTCGGCCGAGCGGCCGGCCATGACATGCGGTGCCAACGCTTGCCCCCTCGGTGCCGGGTTCCTCGTGAAGCCCCGAGTCGCAATGATGCCCGGGAGCCGGGGAGCGCCGTCCCCGGTCGGGTGAAATCGCGTCAACGCCGCACCCGGGGCGTGCCTGCGCCAGTGACCGGGCCGGACGGTGATCGTTGCTCGTGCGGAGCCGGACCGCCCGGCGCCCGCGCCGGTCGGTCTTCACCGGGGCGTCACCCGCATCGGCCGCCGAGGTTCCGGGGCCGTGGGGCCTAGGAGGCCGTCATGTCCGAAGAGTCCACCGTGCCGCAGCAGGGCGGGAGCACAGGCCAGCCGAAGGGCTTGCTGCAGCAGATGGAGGAGCTGATGGCGGCACTCAACGCTGACCTTTCCGCCCTGGACGCCGACCTCCAGTCGGCGGGCCGCGGCACCGAGGACGCCGAGGCCTAGGCGCCTTCCGCCGGATCCCCTCCGCGTGGCGGGCCTAGCCCGCCTCCTTCTCCAGTAACCGCTGTTCCCCCTCCGCCAGTTTGCGCAGCATGTCTCTGACGCGGTCTCTGGATTCGTCGGCCGCGTCGATGGCTTCCATGCACTGCCAGTACGTGGCCTCGTCGTCCACCGCGCAGGCGAGGCCGACCAGGGCTATGCCGACCTCGCCGAGGAGGCCGCCGAGGCAGAGGAGGGTCTGGCGGGCGTCGCCCAGGTCGGTGAGCTGGGCGGCGCGGAGGTCCTCGGCGGCGAGGTCCGGGGCGTCGAGGACACCGCAGCCGCGGCCCGCGAGTTCCGTCAACCCCAGTGCCTCGCCGCGCAGTTCGGGTGGGCCGAAGACGGCGAGGCGGCTGCCTATCGCCTGTGCCAGGGCCTGGGCCTGCCACACCTCCGTCAGGATCTCCGGCGCTCCGCCGCCCACCGCCAGGGCGCGCCTGCTGGTCACGATGAGCCGCACAGCGTCCATGCGCTGCCCCCGTCCGTCTTGACGCGCTGCCCACGCGTCACTCGCCCGAACTCCGTCGTCTACTACTCAGAGTGAGGGGCTGCGGGACGAAAAGCCAGAGGAAGGCGGAAATCTGTGGACAACGAATCGGTTTCAGGTGGGGTTTTGACTCCGGAGAGTGAAAACGGATCGATCGGCTCCTGCGGGAGCGGCTTCTCACGGCGCGGGGAAGCGCCGTTCGTTGCGGTCGATCTTGGCGGCGAGTGCCGCGAGGGGGTCGATGTCCAGGACCTCGCACAGCTGGAGCAAGTAGGCGAGTACGTCGGCCACTTCGTCGGTCACGCGATGCGCGGTGTCGGCGTCCTCCATCACCCGTGCCGATTCCTCGGGGGTCAACCACTGGAAGATCTCGACCAGTTCGGAGGCCTCGACGCTGAGGGCGGCCACCAGGTTCTTGGGGGTGTGGTACGGCTGCCAGTTGCGGGCGGCGGCGAAGTCGGCCAGCCTGCGCTGCAGTCTCGCCACATCGAGGGGTTCACGCTGAGGATCGGTCACGGTTCCAGATGTACCACTGTGACACCGTGGGCCCCGGCCGCCCAGGAGGCGTCGCTCACGGCGGCGACGACGCGGATGTGGCCGCGGTCGGCCATGCGCAGGGCGAGCAGGAGGAGTTCGCGGCGCTGGTGGGGGTCGAGGGAGCGCTCGAAGCCGTCGGCGAGGACGGTGAGGGACTGCATGGCGGCGGGCACCTCGCCGGCCGGGTCGACGTCCAGCACGCCGGGTCCGGTGAGCAGGACCAGGGCGAGGGCGGCGTAGCGCAACTCGCCGTCGCCCAGGCGTCCGAGGACCGTGCGCAGGCCGTCGCCCCGGTCGAGCAGGCCCTGGACCGTGCCGTCGCCGAGCGGCTCGGCGAGCACGTCCGTCACCGTCCCCGCGCAGCCGGCTGCCACCGCTGCGACCAGTCGGGCGTGCCGGCGTCCGCATTCGGTGCGGGTGCGCCACAGGACGTCGGCGAGGTTGTCGCAGCCGGGCAGGAGCCGGCCCGAGCCGATCGGCATTGGTGAGCGCATCCTGTCGGGGCGGGGGTCGCAGGGGAAGACGGAGCGCAGGGCGACCACCATCTGTTCGGCGGCGGCGAGTACGCGGCGCTGCCCTTCGGTCCGGCCGGCGACGCGCAGCGGCAGCAGGGTCGTGCCGAGCCGGTCGTCGGGCAGGGGGGCGCGGGTGACGGGGGCGGAGCCGGCGGTGTGCCAGGCGGCCTGGACGACCCGTCGGCCCGGATCGCGCAGGGCGGTCTCCAGAAGGACCCGGCCCTCGGCCGTCAACCGCTCGCCGACGACCCGCAGTTCGGGCTCGGCCTGTACGGCGACGTCGAGCCGGACCGGTCCCTCGGGCCCGTCGGCGGTGCACCCGATACGGAACCCCCGGCGCCGCTGCGCGTCGGGCCGGGCCCGGTCGGGCACACAGCCGGGCAGGTCCCGGAACACCTCGCCGACGGCGGCCCCGCCGGCGAGCCGGGCGAGGGCCTCGTACGCCCGTAACGCGGTCGTCTTGCCGCTTCCGCTGGCCCCGGCGAAGAGGGTGACGGCGCCGAGCCCGAACCGGGCGCCGCGATGCGGTCCGAAGGCGGACAGCCGCAGTTCCGAGACATGGGGGCGGGCCGGACACCCGCTGTCGTCGGCGACCGCGGAGGCCTGCGGTTCGAACGGGGCCCGGGGGTCGGGCACACGGACGTCGCGGTCCCGCCCGGAGGGCACGGCTGGCACGGCTGGCACGGTCATAACCGGACCGTAGGCCTCCGCCGGAAGGTGAACCGTTCCGTCCTCGTCGCTTCCTACGATCGGGGGATACGGCGGCCGTCGGCCGACCGAGGGATACGGCAGCCGACGGGCCCGCGTCGCGTCAGGGCCCGGAGACCCCCGCGCCCTGCATCAGCCCGGTCACCTCGGTCCCCGCCGGTGTCAGCAGGAACACATTGCGGTCGACCCGGTGCATGCCGCTCGCCAGGCCGAAGACGACGCCCGTGCTGAAGTCGAGGACGCGTTTGGCGACGTCCGTCTCCGCGCCGCTGAGGTCGAGGAGGACCGGGACGCCGGCCATCAGGGTCTCGGCGACCTCGCGGGCGTCTCCGAAGACGTTGACGCGCAGGACCACGAAGCGGCGGCGGGGTTCGGTGGCCGCTTCCGGCAGCGAGCGGTGGTCCACCGCGGAGGGCCACGCGTCCCGCCCACGCAACGGCACGACCTGGGCGAGCCCCTCCCACTGTTCATCGGTGACGTCGTACCTGTTCACCGGCTCCCCCCGACCTGACTCGCCTTCGATTCCTGCACCGGTCAATTCTTACGCCAAGTCACCCGTTCGGCCCAACAGCGACACGGTCCGCCACCGTCACGAGGGCCTCTTCGAGCCACACAAACAGGTCTTACCCGGCTCACACCGGACTCTTCACGTCCGGCGGCGGGCCGTTCACCGGGTGCCACTAGCGTCCGATGCCGTGCACTTGGCAGAAACACAGCAGGTGACACCCGGTCGGCGGACGCAGTCGGCGGTGTCCGCCCTCCCGGAACAGCCCGCGCAGTGGCACCGGGTCCTGACCTTGCTCGCCGACATCAGCCTCTTCATCGGCACCCGCACGATCTGGACCCAGGCGGAGAGCCACCGGCCGACGGTCGCCGTGGCCATCTCGGTGTGTTACGCCGCGATCCTGGTCAGCGGGGTCCTGGCGCTCGTCGTACGCGGCGTCAGAGCGCTCGTCCGGATCGACGCGGTGGTGCTGGTGATCGCCGTGGTCCTCGCCCTGTGCGCGTGGGCCATGAATCACGGCGGCGCCGACGAGGCGGTGCTGACCACCCAGGCCGCCAAGGAACTCGCGGCGGGCCGTCCCGTCTACGGGCAGCCCTGGCCGTGGCTCTTCACCAAGGGCATCGCCCTCACCCCGACGGTCCAAGGCGGCTACGACTTCACCTACGGCTATCCCCCGCTCGCCCCGCTGCTCACCGCCCCGCTCCTGTGGCTCGGCCACGGCGGCGCCCCGGCGACGGCCGTGAGCACGGGCGCGCTGATCGTCGGCTCGGTCGTGCTGTGGCGGATGCTGCCCGTGCAGTGGCGGTCGGCGGCGACCATGGTCTGCCTCGGCTTCGGTTTCCTGCCGACGTACGCCCGCGAGGGCTACCCGGCGATCACCGCGCTGGCCCTGCTGGTCCCGGTGGTGGTGCGCTGGCCGCGGACCGGTCAGGGCGGGCGGCTCGGGGCGGGCGGTATCGCGCGGGCCGCGTGTCTGGGTGCCGCCTGTGCCGCGCAGCAACTGCCGTGGTTCCTGGCGCCGTTCCTGCTGGCCGGGATCTACGCGGTGCGCCGCGGGGAGCTGGGCGGGCGGGCCGCGGCGCTGGTGGTGGCGCGGATCGCCGGTGTCGCCGGGGCGGTGTGGCTGCTGATCAACACGTACTTCGTCGTGAGCGAGCCGGGCACCTGGGTCAGGGGCATCGCGCTGCCGCTGATCCAGGGGGCGACCCTGCACGGGCAGGGCCTGGTGGGCGTGTCGCTGTACTACACGAACGGCAGCGACCGGCTCGACTGGTACGGGCACGCGAGCATGCTGCTGGCGGCGGCCCTGCTCGGACTGCTGATCCTGTTCGCCCGCCGGCTGGGACCGGCGGCGACCGTCCTGCCCTGGTGCGCCTTCTATCTGGCGACCCGGTCCCAGGACGGCTACTACCTGATGATGACCCCGTTGTGGCTGGCGGGGGCGATCACCGCGCCCGCGTCCGAGTTCGCGCGGGCCTGGCAGCCGCGTCCACGGCCGCTCACCGGGCGGTACCGGCGCCCGGCGCTGGCCGCGACGGCCGCGCTGATGGTCGCCCCGGCGCTGGTGAGCGCCGTCGTGGCCATGACCGGGAAGCCGCCGCTGCGGACGGAGGTCGCGTCGGTGCGCCGGACGGCGAAGGACACGAACGCCCTCACCCGGCTGACCCTGCGGGTCAGCAACACGGACGACTCCGCCCTGGAACCGCATTTCATGCTCACCGTCGGCCAGGACATGCGGCAGTTCTGGACGACCCTGAAGGGACCGGCCAGCCTGCCCGCGCACACCACGGCCGACTATGTGATCGAGGCGCCCCAGGGGAGGTTCACCCTGCCCGGCCCGCACGCGCGGCTGCGGCTGCGCGTCTTCACGCCGACCCCGCAGACGCTGTCCAGCATGGACCTGCATCTGCGGGTGGACGGTCCCGCCGTGCAGGCCGGCCGGTCGCGCTGACGGCCGTCAGCCCGCCGTACGCACGAAGCGGAGCGTGGCGGTGACGGTCTGCGGGCGGCTGACGCCGCGCACGGTCAGCTGACCGGCGGGGCGTCGAGGTCGCCCTCATCGAGAAGGCACGGGACCTGCTGACGGAGGCCTCCGGGGCGCTCGCCGAGGCGGTCACCGCGGGCCTCGCCCGCTTCGTCGGACCGGCCCGGCGGGACGCGCTGCGCGGGCTGGTCCCGGACCTGGCTCACCGAGCACTCCCCCGGGTACGAACCGCCGCATGTGCCGGACCGTTCCGCGCGGGCGGTGGCTCAGGTGCACTGCCACCAGCACGCGGTCCTCGGCCGGGAGGCCGACCGGGAGCTGCTGCGGCGGGCCGGGGTGGAGGTCGAGCGGCTGGAGTCCGGGTGCTGCGGCCTCGCGGGCAACTTCGGCTTCGAGCGCGGGCACCCGGAGGTCGGCGAGGCGTGCGCCGAGCGGGTGCTGCCGCCTCGGCTGCGGGCGGAGGACGCGTCGACCGTGCTGCTCGCCGACGGGTTCAGCTGCCGCACCCAGGTCCACGAGTTCGACAGCGGCGGCCATGAGGGAGTCCATATGCCATATGGCGGAGCTGCTGGCCTCGGCGCTGCGGGACGGCGAGCACGGCAGTGCCTACGGGACGGGCGAGGACGTACGCCCCGCTCCGCCCGGGCGCCTGGCCGAGGCCCTCGCGCTGGGCGGCGTCGGGGCGGGCGCGGTCGGCGCCGCCGCCGGGCCGGCACGGATGCTCCGCCGCTGACGTGGGCCGGGGTGGCCCCGGCCCACGTCGGCACGGAGGACTGCCCGCTACTCGGACTACTCGGACCGCGCCCCGCCGCTACGGCCGCGGACGAGGGCGAACGCGGCGGCCGCCAGCCCCAGCACACCGACGACCAGACCGGCGATGCCGAGCCCGCGGGCGGTGGAGTCACTGGTGTCGGTGGAGGCCACCGTCGCCGTGGTCTTCGCGGGCAGGGGCGAGGCCGCCGAAGTGCCCTCGTCGGAGGCGCCCTTGGCGGTCAGCTTGAGGACCGGTGCCGGATCCTCCGGCTCGTCCGCGCCCGGCTCGGCCTCCTCGATCCAGCGGACGACCTTGCCGTCGGAGTACGTCTGCAGGGTCTTGAAGGCCAACTGGTCGGTGTCGTCGGGCAGTTGCCCGAAGGCCACCTGGAAGTCCTCGAACTGTCCGGCCCCGATCTTCCCGCCGGTCCAGGTGATCTCGGACACGGCGTCCGTGATGGTGCCGTCGTCGGTCTTCACCGGCGTCTTGAGCTTGGTGGTGGTGACCTTGGCGGTCCAGCCGTCCTGCGGGGCGACCAGGACGCCGAGCACGGGGTGGTCGGTGGGCAGGTAGACCTGCACCTTGGTGGTGCTCGCGCTGTCCTCCTCGTTGGGGACGCGGAAGGTCAGGAGGCCGTCGGTGGCTCCCTTGGCGTAGCTCTCGGGGTGGACGGTGACATGCGCGGAGGCGACACCGGCCGCGGCGAGGACGGCGCCGGCGGCGAGCGCGGAGACGGCTCCGGCGCGGCGCAGGGTGAGGCGTACTGAGGACATGGGTGGTCGAATCTCCGTACTGGGAAGGTGTGTCGGGGTCAGATCGGGTACGGAGTCCCCGGTGGCGGCCCGCGCCGCCGCAGCGTGTGCCGCAGCAGGATCGACCGCAGCGGCCGCGGACCATCGGCACACAGCCGTCGTACGGCATCCGGCGCGTCCGGTACCGGACGCGCCCCGCCGCTCACCCGCCACCAGGTCAGCAGACCCGGCACCAGGGCGGCGGTCCGGCGCAGCAGCGACCACAGGGCGGCCTCGCCGCGCCGCAGCCACCAGGTCAGGGCCAGGGCCGCGGCGACATGGACGGCGGTGGCGTGCGGGGTGACCGCGTGGGCGTCGGAGGACATGCTCATCCCGTGCATGGCCATCGCCGCGTGCGGCCGTACCGCGTCGAAGGCGAGGTGCAGGCCCGCCTGGGCGATGAGGGTGGCGGCGCCGATGGCGCCCAGCGACCGCTCCCGGCCGCCCAGCAGATACCCGGCCCCGAAGACCGGCACGAACCCGACGGCCTGCACCCACACGGCCGGGGTCATCCCGGTCGCGAGCGCGTGTCCCCCGGCCGCGAGCAGCACGCAGAGCGCGGCGAACACCGCCGCGCGCAGCCCGCGTACCGCAGCAGACGCCGTCACGGCGCCCGATCCTGCCACGTGCGGATGCGGGAGCGACCGGCGGATGCCCCGGTGCACAGGTGCAGACGGGAAACCCACGGGCGGGAACGGACCGGGGCGGTGACGGCGTGACGACCGACCTGCGCATCCGCATCGAGGGCGTGGACCTGCCCGGCCCCGGCCCGGGGGCCGACGGGCGCGGGACGCCGTACGCGAACCTCCAGGTGGCGGTACAGCGGCGGGACCGGCCGGCCGAGCTGCTGGATCCGCAGCCGGGCGACGCCGGGTCGGTGAGCTGGACGCTGGAGTGCGCCGCCGTGGCCTCGACGGCGGGCACGGACGTCAAGGGGCCTTATGTACAAGGGCGTTCCGGAGGTCGGTTCGTATATCTGTCCTGGGGTACGGCCGACGGGACCGGCGCGTTCACCATGTTCCGGCGGGCCAAGCTGATGCTCGACGCCGTGCCGGGCGAGGTGCTGGACGCGGCCGTGCGCGAGGGGCTGCTGGTCGGGCGGCTCGGGCTGACCGACGCGAACGGGGAGCCGTTGTGCGCGCGGGTGGTGCCCTCGCGTATCACGTGGACCGCCGGTTCGGACTGCATGGGGCGACCGTGCGCGCGGCCGTCGCCACATGCGTAACATGAGCACCGTGACAGTCCGCGCGCAGCAACGCCCCGCGCCGCCGCACCCCGTGCGGTGGCGTGCGTTCCTGGTGCTCGCGCTGCTGGCCGGACTGTTCGGCATGCACGCCCTCGCGCCCGGCGGCGCCGTCGAGACGCACTCGGCACCGCCCCCGCACATGACGATGGTGTCCGTCGGCCATGACCACTGCCCGGGCGACGGGTCCTGCGGCGGCGGCCAAGTCCACCACGCCGACCAGACCTGTGCGTCCGGCGCGGTGAGCGGTGGGCCGAGCCTGCCCGCACTCGTCGCCGACCCGAGGGCCGTCCCCGTCCGCGCCGACACCTCGTGCCCGTACGCGGGCACGGCTCCGGACGGCGCCCGCGCGCCGCCCGATCTGGCGGAACTCCAACTCCTGCGGATCTAGACAGGCCCCGCGCCGCGACCGTGAAACGGCGTCGCGGTGCGCCCCGGCACGTCTGAAATCCCCTTCGCACAGCAGGAGTTCCAACATGCGCAACACCCGTACGTTCCTGATCGCGGCGGCGATCGTCGGCTCCCTCGCCCTCACCGCCTGCGGCAACGACAGCGACAGCAGTGGCAGCAGCCACAAGTCCGCCGCTTCGTCCTCGGCCTCGTCGACCGCGGCCGCGGCCGCGCACAACGACCAGGACATGGCCTTCGCTCAGGGCATGGTCCCGCACCACCAGCAGGCCCTGGAGATGGCGAAGCTCGCCGCCGACCGTGCCTCGTCGCCCCAGGTGAAGGACCTGGCCGCACGTATCGAGAAGGCGCAGGACCCGGAGATCCGGACGATGAACGGCTGGATGAAGTCCTGGAACATGGACATGGACATGGGCATGGGCATGTCCTCGCCGACGCCGTCCATGTCCGGGATGCACGGGATGCACGGGATGCACGGCATGGACGGGATGGCCGGAATGATGAGCGACAAGGACATGACGGAACTGAAGAAAATGTCCGGCAAGGAGTTCGACACCATGTTCCTGACCATGATGATCGAGCACCACAAGGGCGCCATCGAAATGGCGAAGACCGAGAAGGCCAAGGGCTCCTACGCCCCCGCCGTCTCCATGGCCGACAGCATCATCAGCGGCCAGAGCGCCGAGATCACCGAGATGAACCAGCTCCTCGGAAAGAAGTAGCGCCCGCCCGGCCGGGGCCGGTACATCGGTGACGGAGCTGATGTACCGACCCCGCACCGGTCCACCGGTCCACCGGTATGTGCCGGTATGCGCCGGTGTAACCCGCTAGCGGTCCAGGGCCGTCAGTACCTCCGCGCAGACGGCCATCGCCGTCTCGGCCGGGGTACGGGCGCCGATGTCGAGGCCGATGGGGCCGTGGATGCGCCCGAGGTGGTCGTCGCCGAGCCCGGCCTCGGTCAGGCCGGCGGCGCGGCGCTCCTGGGTGTGCCGGGAGCCGAGGGCGCCGACGTACGGGATGCCGGAGGTCAGCGCGGTGTGCAGGGTCGGGACGTCCACGTCGGGCTCATGGCTCAGCATGACAAGACACGCGCAGGCGGCGTGCTCGACGAGCAGCTTCCCGGCGTCCTGCGCGGTGGACGTCACGGTGGCCCGCCAGCCGAGCAGTCCGGCCTGGGCGAGGAGGAGTTCGGCGAGTTCGCCGCCGCCCACGACGACCAGGTGCGGGACGGCGGGGCAGGTCTCGACGAGGCACAGCCCGGCGTCGGTGGCGTGCACCTCGCGTCCCGCGCGGTGCCGGACCAGCCGCTCCCGCGCGCACTCGGCGGCCTGTGGTGGCACGTCCGGCCCGTCGGCCGCGCCGTCCCGAGTGACGACGGTGCTCACCGCGTGCGTACGCCGCTCGTCCAGCCAGGTGACGAGCGCCGCGTCGGCGCCCCCCGCGAGCAGCTCCCACCACCGGGCGGGCACCGAGGCCAGCGGCTGCAGCAGGATCTCGGCCTGTCCTCCACAGGTCAGCCCGGCATCCCGCACCCCGTCGTCATGCACCGCCACCGGCACGACCCGGGAGGTGTGCCCCGGCGGCAACGAGGCGGCCTCCTCCACGAGCCGCCGGTCGAAGGCGCCCCGGTAGAGCGTGCCGTGACAGTTCCCGTCGGCGTCGATGAGGATCGCGTCGCCGGGATGCCGGGGCCCGAAGCCCCGCTCGGTGAGGGGCCGCGCCAGGACCGCCGCACCGTGCCGGGCCGCCCACCGCCGTGCCGTGTCCGCAAGTTCCCTCATGGGGAAAGCCTAGTTTCAGTGGACGTCCCTGACATGTCGCTTGCCGGTCGTCAACTGCTCGGCCGTGCCGAGTTGTGCGGCTTTGGCAGGTGCTTGACATGGAGGACGGGCATCCCACCTCCGGCACGCTGGCCTTCCGCCTCAACGCCGAACCGGCGTCCGCCGACAGCGATGGGACCGCCGCCTCCGGCTCCCCGGCCCAGATCGCCCCTCAGCCGAGCGAGACGGTCCGCGGGGCCTGGGCCGCGGTGCGCTGGCTCGGCTATCTCGCGCTCGCCCTCTACGTCGGCGGCCTCGGCTTCGTCGCGATGCTGTGGCCCCACGGCGCCCAGGACCGCCGTACCCGCCGCATCCTCACCCTCTCCTGGACCGCCGGCCTCGCCGCGAGCCTGCACTCCCCGATGCTCGCCAAGGGCGGCAGCTGGAGTCACACGTTCACCACCGCGGGAACCTACGGCTCGGCACCCGCCGCCGCGGCCACGCGACGGTCCGCGGTGAGCTCCATGGCGGGTACGCCGGGCATGGACACCGCGAGCCCCGAGAAGCCCGCGAAGCCGGCCGCCGCGCCCTCGTCCTCGTCCTGGTCCTGGTCCCGGTCCCCGTCGCCGACCCCTTCCGCCGCCGCTGCCGCCGTCCAGCCCGCCCCCGACACCACGAGTGCGGCCTCCGACGCCCGGCGCCTGGAGCCCCTGCTGCTTCTGACGGGCGTGGTCGCGGGCGTCGCGGTCCTGTGTCTGCTGCTGGTCGGGGCCCGGTCGGCAGCCGTGTCCCGCGGCGGCGACTGACATCACGCCCGCGCCGGCACCACCAACACCAACACGACCGACACGACCGACACGACCGACAGCACCGTCGCCCCGGCGTACATGCCGTGGGCGACGACCGCCGTCCGGGGGAAGTGCCGGTCGGCGGTGCGGCGGCCGTGCGAGTGCCGACCCGAGCCGGGCAGCTGTCCCGCGCCCCGCTGTCACGAGGCACGCGCCACCGTACGAACGAACACACGCACGCGGTCCGAACCCCGTGATCTGCGGGGATCCATCGCGAGGCCATCGACCCGACACCAAACTTGTATGGATCGTTTTCTTGAATCGTTCGTGTTTATGGCTGTAGGTTGGCCCCCATGACCGCACCCCAGCCTCCGACCACCGCCGATGAGCTGCGCGGTGCCGGCCTGAGGGTGACTGCCGCCCGGGTCGCACTGCTGGAGACCGTCCGCGAGGGTGACCACCTCGACGTCGACGCGATCGCCACGGGCGTGCGCGGCCGGGTCGGCCACATATCCCTTCAGGCGGTGTACGAGGCGCTCCACGCCCTGACCGGCGCGGGCCTCGTACGCCGCATCGAGCCGCCCGGCAGCCCGGCCCGGTTCGAGGGAAGGGTCGGTGACAACCACCACCACCTCGTGTGCCGGTCGTGCGCCGCCGTCTTCGACGTCGACTGCGCGGTCGGTCACGCCCCTTGTCTCACCGCCTCGGACGACCGAGGCTTCGCGATCGACGAGGCCGAGGTCATCTACTGGGGCCTGTGCCCCGACTGTTCCTCCGCACGCACGGCCTGAGCACCAACCCCCGGAAGGATTCCCATGCCCGAGAACAACGACGCCGTAGAGGCGAAGTGCCCGGTGGCGCACGACGCCCGCGCCCTGCACCCGACCCAGGGCGGCGGCAACCGCCAGTGGTGGCCGGAGCGGCTCAACCTGAAGATCCTCGCCAAGAACCCGGCCGTGGCGAACCCGCTCGGTGAGGACTTCGACTACGCCGAGGCGTTCAACAGCCTCGACCTCCCGGCGGTGAAGCAGGACATCGCCGAGGTACTGACGGACTCCAAGGACTGGTGGCCGGCCGACTTCGGCAACTACGGCCCGCTGATGATCCGTATGGCCTGGCACTCCGCGGGCACCTACCGCATCAGCGACGGCCGCGGCGGCGCCGGCGCCGGTCAGCAGCGCTTCGCCCCGCTGAACAGCTGGCCGGACAACGCCAACCTGGACAAGGCCCGGCGTCTGCTGTGGCCGGTCAAGAAGAAGTACGGCCAGGCGCTGTCCTGGGCCGACCTGATGATCCTCGCCGGCAACGTGGCGCTGGAGACCATGGGCTTCGAGACCTTCGGCTTCGGCGGCGGCCGTGAGGACGTCTGGGAGTCGGAGGAGGACGTCTACTGGGGTCCCGAGAAGGTCTGGCTGGACGACCAGCGCTACACCGGCGACCGTGACCTGGAGAGCCCGCTCGGCGCGGTCCAGATGGGTCTGATCTACGTCAACCCCGAGGGCCCGAACGGCAACCCGGACCCGGTCGCCGCGGCCCGCGACATCCGTGAGACCTTCCACCGGATGGCGATGAACGACGAGGAGACCGTCGCCCTCATCGCCGGTGGCCACACCTTCGGCAAGACCCACGGCGCCGGCCCCGCGGAGAACGTCGGCCCCGAGCCCGAGGCCGCCCCGATCGAGCAGCAGGGCCTGGGCTGGAAGAGCACCTACGGCACCGGCAAGGCCGGCGACGCGATCACCTCCGGCCTGGAGGTCACCTGGACCGCCACGCCCACCCAGTGGAGCAACGGCTTCTTCAAGAACCTCTTCGAGTACGAGTACGAGCTCACCGAGAGCCCGGCCGGCGCGAAGCAGTGGGTCGCGAAGGACGCCGAGGCGATCATCCCGGACGCGCACGACGCGACGAAGAAGAAGCTCCCGACGATGCTCACGACCGACCTGTCGCTGAAGTTCGACCCGGTCTACGAGGAGATCTCGCGCCGCTTCTACGAGAACCCCGACCAGTTCGCGGACGCCTTCGCCCGCGCCTGGTACAAGCTGACCCACCGTGACCTGGGCCCGAAGTCCCTCTACCTCGGCCCGGAGGTCCCGGAGGAGACGCTGCTGTGGCAGGACCCGCTGCCGGCGGCCGAGGGCGAGGCCATCGACGCCGCCGACGTGGCGGCCCTGAAGGCCAAGCTGCTCGACTCGGGCCTCACGGTCTCCCAGCTGGTCTCCACCGCCTGGGCGTCCGCGTCGACCTTCCGCACCAGCGACAAGCGCGGCGGTGCCAACGGCGCCCGTATCCGCCTCCAGCCGCAGGCCGGCTGGGAGGTCAACGAGCCCGACAAGCTCGCCCAGGTCCTGCGCGTCCTGGAGGGCATCCAGGCCGGCTTCAACACCGGCGCCAAGAAGGTCTCCCTGGCCGACCTGATCGTCCTCGGCGGCGCCGCCGCGGTGGAGAAGGCCGCCAAGGACGCCGGCTTCGACATCGAGGTGCCCTTCACGCCGGGCCGTGTGGACGCCACGGAGGAGCACACGGACGCGGAGTCCTTCGCCGCGCTCGAGCCCACCGCCGACGGCTTCCGCAACTACCTGGGCAAGGGCAACCGCCTGCCGGGCGAGTTCCTGCTGCTCGACAGGGCGAACCTGCTCGGTCTGAGCGCCCCCGAGCTGACCGTCCTGGTCGGTGGCCTGCGTGTCCTGGGCGCCAACTACCAGGACACCGCGTACGGCGTCTTCACCGAGACCCCGGGCAAGCTGACGAACGACTTCTTCGTCAACCTGCTCGACCTCGGCACCACGTGGTCGTCGGTCTCCGAGGACCAGACCGTCTTCGAGGGCCGCGACGACGCCACCGGCGAGGTCAAGTGGACCGGCACCCGTGCCGACCTGGTCTTCGGCTCCAACTCCGAACTCCGCGCGCTCGCCGAGGTCTACGCCTCCGACGACGCCAAGGAGAAGTTCGTCAAGGAGTTCGTCGCGGCCTGGGTCAAGGTCTCGGACGCGGACCGCTTCGACATCGCCTGACCAGCAGTGGTCGCCGACCGGCGATCGTCCGGTCGGTGATCGTCCGACCGGCGATCGCCTGACCGGTGATCGCCTGACCGGTGATCGCCTGACCGGTCACTGAGCGAGACCGCTGACGTCCGGGTCGTCCCGCAGGGGGCGGCCCGGACGTCGCCGTTTGTGCCCGTACGTCGTCCGCCAGCGCGCCCGGTGCCGGGCGTCGCCCTGGCCCGAGCCGTTGACGCCGAAGAGGGACGACAGCGAGGCTCCGCTGTTCCACACCCCGAGCAGATCGCGGCTGACGGCGATGATGCCGTTGTCGCGGGCGAAGCGCAGGGACGGTCCGCTGAACCGGGTGGTGGTCACGAACACGGCGACGTCCGCCCCGAAGTGCACCCGGGACCCGAGCAGATCGCGCAGCTCGCGCTGGGCGATGACCGCGCTCGGCGCGTACCGCTTGCACTGCACGACCATCGCCCGCCCGTCGGGCAACCGCCCGACGACATCGGCCCCCTGGTCCCCCGACCCGCCCACGCGCCGCACCTCACGGCACCCGTCCCGGCGGCAGAGCGCGGCGACCAGTTCCTCGAACTCCGTACCGCTCATGGCGTCGACGTCGGCGAGTGTGCGATGCCCGGCGGCGATCGCCTCCCGCTCCCGCCACTCCCGGTCCCGCCCGCGCAGCGCCCGGTCGGTGCGCCACACCCACCAGGCCGTCCCGCCGACCGCGGCCGCCACGACGATCCCGACGACGTACATCCAGATCGCCGACCAGAACACCACCGGCACCAGCAGGCCCGCGAGCCCGGCACCGGCCCGGCGCGAGAGCGCGTCCCGCCGTGCCGCCGCCGAGCGCCTGCCGCCCCGCCGTCCGCGTCGCGCGGCCATCCGCCTCACCCCCCGATCCCCTCACCGGCAGTGTGAACAGGGACCGGGGAGACGGAAAGACGGCATATCGGCCAGGACGGCCGGTTCCTCCCGCTCTCGGAACAGGCCGTTCGTGACCGCGCCCGCCGTCACCGGTGATCGTCGCGGCCGACCGTCAGGCGGGACGGGTGGTACGGGAGGTAGGCCGCGCCGTCCAGGCCGAGTGCGATGGCCGACTTCTGGAGCGCGGCCGGTGTGGCCGCGTCGTCCCAGCGGCCGGTGTCGACGCGGTGTTCGAGGGCGTGGAGGGCGGCGACGGTCTCGGCGGTGGTGAAGGCGCAGTGGCCCTGCCGCTGGACGAAGGCCTGGCGGAGCAGGGCGCCGTCGCCGGCGGCCCGGACCCGGGCGGCGAAGCGGTTCTCCTGCTGCACGGGAACCAGGTTGTCGGCGATGGTGTGGATGTCGAGGAGCGGTACGGCGAGGCCCTGGCCGGCGGAGGAGGTGCGCCGGGCGGTACGGACCGCCTCGGGGTCGGCGGTGATGGCGGCGCCGTCGGTCAGGGACCTCAGGTCGGCCCGCAGGTCGAGGCCGGCCGCCTCGTAGAGGGCGCGGACCTGGGGCGCGTGTTCGGAACCGGCGAGCAGACGGCCGTAGTCGACGCCCTTGTTCCAGGAGTTGTTGCCGCCGACGGACTGCTCGATCGCGTAGCGACCGCCCTCGACGAACGCCAGGATGCCCTGCGCGAACCAGTCGTACTGCTGTGCCTCCTGGCCCGCCCAGTCGGTCGGCGCCGGCTGGGTCCTGCCGGGTGACCAGGCGGGCAGGTCGAGGAAGGCGGCGGCGAGCGCAACGCGGGCGCGTCCCTGGGGGGTGGCCTGCGCGGCGGTGACGGCGTCGGTGAGCTTCTTGGCGGTCGCGGCGGCCTCGTCGGAGGTGCCGAAGTGGATCAGCTCGACGTCCTGCTCCGGCAGGAGGAGACGGGCGATGGTGTACTCGGCGTCCAGCTGGTAGTTGTCCAGGTCGGTGCCGCCCGCGACCAGACCGCACTGGCCGAGCGCGCCGTCGATGCGGCCGGCGCCGTCACGGGCGAGCTGGGCGTTGACCAGTCCGCCCATGGACTGGCCGATGGCGAGGGTGCGGCGCGGCTCGCCGATCTTCGCGGTGACGGCGTCGACGGTGGCGAACTGGTCGCGTTCGGCACTGTTCAGGGCCCACATCGAGCCATGGGGGTCGTAGGACGATCCGGCCATGGCGTAGCCCTGGGCGAGCAGTTGGGTGCGGACGGCGGCGGAGGGAGCGTCCTGGGCGACGGTGGGGCCGAAGCCGTGGCTGAAGATCAGCAGGGTTCCGTTCCACTGCTCGGGGACGTCCGCGACCCAGGTGGCGCCGTCGGCGAGGGTGCCGGTGAGCTGGCCGGAAACGGCCGTGTCCGGCTGGGCGGCCGAGGGGAGGGTGGTGAGGGCCGCGCAGGTCAGCGTGGCCAGGGCGGCCAGGGCGATGCGCAGACGGGTGCGGGGGGTGCGGGAGCGGGTGCTGGCAGGCATGGGGGCGGCTCCTGTGGGGAGGGTGCTGCGGATGCTCAGTGCACACAACGAAACGCCAGGGAACCTAGGCAATTCCCTTACGGCCGTCAATAAGATGCGCAACATCCACAGGGCGTCCCGAGCCGGTCTGCATGGAGTCGCGTTCCGCGCGGCTCAGTCC
>Ga0182007_10000130_pt1 | contig 53164 bp, 52 predicted proteins | sample Sormic07211113_1_FD_123023 | JGI IMG/M metagenome (GOLD analysis project Ga0182007, IMG submission 123023) | Rhizosphere microbial communities from Sorghum bicolor, Mead, Nebraska, USA - 072115-113_1 MetaG | ecosystem: Host-associated > Plants > Roots > Rhizosphere | place: USA: Nebraska...
AGACGTCTATAAAGAGATGCCGGAGCACTTGAAGCGCCAGCGTCAAGAGTTGGGGATCTGACATGAACGACCACAACACCAATATCGAGCTGGAAACCGCCATGACCACAACCACCATGACCATGATCCAGGCCCTGCGCTCGGCCATGGATGTGATGCTTGAGCGTGACGACATCTTCGTGGTGTTCTGCCATGACGTCGGCTACTTCGGTGGTGTGTTCCGTTGCACCGAAGGCCTGCAGACCAAGTACGGCACCTCCCGCGTATTCGATGCACCGATCTCCGAAAGCGGCATCGTCGGCGTCGCCGTGGGCATGGGTGCTTACGGTTTGCGGCCGGTGGCCGAGATCCAGTTCGCCGACTACGTGTACCCGGCGTCGGACCAGATCATTTCCGAAGCGGCGCGCTTGCGTTATCGCTCGGCCGGCGAGTTCACCGCGCCGATGACCCTGCGCATGCCCTGCGGCGGCGGCATCTATGGCGGCCAGACTCACAGCCAGAGCATCGAGGCGATGTTCACCCAGGTCTGCGGCTTGCGCACCGTCATGCCATCCAACCCTTACGACGCCAAAGGCCTGCTGATCGCCTCCATCGAAAACGATGACCCGGTGATCTTCCTCGAGCCAAAACGCCTGTACAACGGCCCGTTCGACGGTCACCACGAGCGCCCGGTGACCCCATGGTCGAAGCACCCGGCCGCGCAAGTGCCGGACGGTTACTACACCGTGCCGCTGGACGTTGCCGCCATCACCCGCCCGGGCAAGGACGTGACCATCCTGACCTACGGCACCACGGTTTATGTGTCGCAAGTCGCCGCTGAAGAAACCGGCATCGACGCCGAAGTCATCGACCTGCGCAGCCTGTGGCCGCTGGACCTGGAAACCATCGTCAAGTCGGTGAAGAAAACCGGACGCTGCGTAGTTGTTCACGAAGCGACCCGTACCTGCGGATTCGGCGCCGAGCTGGTCGCGCTGGTGCAAGAGCATTGCTTCCACTACCTGGAAGCGCCGATCGAGCGAGTCACCGGTTGGGACACCCCCTACCCGCACGCGCAAGAGTGGGCGTATTTCCCTGGTCCGTCCCGTGTGGGCGCGGCTTTGCATCGGGTTATGGAGGTCTGAATGGGCACGCACGTTATTAAAATGCCGGACATTGGCGAAGGCATTGCAGAAGTTGAATTGTCTCAGTGGCACGTCAAGGTCGGCGACATGGTCGTCGAAGATCAGGTGCTGGCCGATGTCATGACCGACAAGGCGATGGTCGACATCCCCTCGCCGGTGAACGGCAAGGTGATTGCACTGGGCGGACAGCCGGGCGAAGTCATGGCGGTCGGCAGCGTGCTGATCAGCATTGAAGTCGAAGGCGCGGGTAACGTTAAGGAATCGACTGCGCCAGCGGCTGTTGTTAAAGAAGCACCTGTGGCGGCGCCGAACGTTGAAGCCGTCGTAGAAAGCGCACCGGCTGCAGCGGCCCCGCGTCCGGCTGCCGCTTGCCAAGGACCGATGGTCGCGCGTGAAGCCGACGAACGTCCGCTGGCCTCCCCGGCCGTGCGCAAGCATGCGTTGGACCTTGGCATTCAATTGCGACTGGTGCGGGGCAGCGGCCCTGCCGGGCGGATTCTGCACGAAGACCTCGAGGCTTATCTGGCTCAGGGTCAGTCGAACGCATCGACGGCCACCGCCGCTTACGCCCAGCGCAACGACGAACAGCAAATCCCGGTGATCGGCATGCGCCGCAAGATCGCCCAGCGTATGCAGGACGCCACCCAGCGTGCCGCCCACTTCAGTTACGTCGAAGAAATCGACGTCACCGCCGTAGAAGAACTGCGCGCGCACCTGAACGAAAAACACGGCGCGACCCGTGGCAAGCTGACCTTGCTGCCGTTCCTGGTGCGCGCCCTGGTCGTGGCCCTGCGCGACTTCCCGCAGATCAACGCCCGTTACGACGACGAGGCCCAGGTCATCACCCGCCTCGGCGCGGTGCATGTGGGCGTCGCCACCCAAGCCGACATCGGTTTGATGGTGCCGGTGGTGCGTCACGCCGAAGCCCGCAGCCTGTGGGACAACGCCGCGGAAATCTCCCGCCTGGCAACTGCCGCACGCACTGGCAAGGCCAGCCGCGATGAGCTGTCCGGCTCGACCATCACGCTGACCAGCCTCGGCGCCCTGGGCGGCATCGTCAGCACGCCGGTGCTGAACCTGCCGGAAGTGGCGATCGTCGGCGTGAACAAAATCGTCGAACGACCAATGGTGATCAAAGGCCAGATCGTGATCCGCAAGATGATGAACCTCTCCAGCTCCTTCGATCACCGCGTGGTCGATGGCATGGACGCGGCGCAATTCATCCAGGCCGTTCGTGGCTTGCTCGAACAACCCGCAACGCTGTTTGTGGAGTAAGGAATGCAACAGACTCTAAATACTACGCTGCTAATCATCGGCGGCGGCCCTGGCGGCTATGTGACGGCGATCCGTGCCGGTCAATTGGGCATTTCGACCATTCTGGTGGAAGGCCAATCGTTGGGCGGCACCTGCCTGAACATCGGCTGCATTCCGTCCAAGGCGTTGATTCACGTCGCCGAACAGTTCCATCAGACACAGCACCACAGCCAATACTCGGCGCTGGGCATCAGCGTATCGGCGCCGACCCTGGACATCGGCAAAAGCGTCGAGTGGAAGGACGGCATCGTTGATCGCCTGACCACTGGCGTCTCCGCGCTATTAAAGAAGCACAAGGTCCAGGTCATCCACGGCTGGGCGAAAGTGATCGACGGCAAAACCGTTGAGGTCGGCGACACGCGGATTCAGTGCGAGCACCTGGTGCTGGCCACCGGTTCGACAAGCGTCAACCTGCCGATGCTGCCGATTGGCGGGCCGATCATCTCCTCCACTGAAGCCCTGGCGCCGAAAAGCGTGCCGAAACGGTTGGTTGTGGTCGGTGGCGGTTACATCGGTCTGGAGCTGGGGATTGCTTATCGCAAGCTCGGCGCCGAGGTCAGCGTAGTCGAGGCGCAGGATCGTATTCTGCCGGCCTACGATGCCGAACTGACCCATCCGGTGCACGAAGCACTCAAACAACTCGATGTGAAGCTTTACTTGAAGCACAGCGTTGAAGGCTTTGATTCACAAAGAAATTCCCTGCGAGTTCGCGACCCGAACGGCGACATCCTGAATCTTGCAACCGATCAGGTGCTGGTGGCCGTCGGTCGCAAACCCAACACCCAGGGCTGGAACCTCGAAACCTTGAACCTGGACATGAACGGTTCGGCGATCAAGATCGACAACCGTTGCCAGACCAGCATGCGCAACGTCTACGCCATCGGCGACCTCAGCGGCGAACCGATGCTCGCCCACCGGGCCATGGCCCAGGGCGAGATGGTTGCCGAACTGATCAGCGGCAAACACCGCGAATTCAACCCGACCGCCATTGCCGCCGTGTGTTTCACCGACCCGGAACTGGTGGTGGTCGGCAAGACCCCGGACGAGGCCAAGGCTGCGGGGCTGGACTGCATCGTGTCCAGCTTCCCGTTCGCCGCCAATGGCCGGGCGATGACACTGGAGTCCAAAAGTGGCTTCGTGCGGGTCGTGGCGCGGCGTGACAATCATCTGATTATTGGCTGGCAGGCGGTGGGTGTGGGTGTTTCGGAGTTGTCGACGGCGTTCGGTCAGAGCCTGGAAATGGGCGCGCGGCTGGAAGACATCGCTGGCACCATCCACGCGCATCCGACGCTCGGCGAGGCGGTGCAGGAAGCGGCGTTGCGTGCGTTGGGTCACGCGCTGCATTTGTAACCGCTCAACTGTGGCGAGGGAGCTTGCTCCCGCTGGGCTGCGAAGCGGCCCCAACCGCGTCACTGCGATCTGCCTGATGCACCGCAGTGTTCGGTTTTACCAGTGCTGCGCACCGGAACGGGAGCAAGCTCCCTCGCCACAGGGTTTCGAATGATGAAAGATCGGCGACAAGTTTCATGAGCTGGCTAAGAAATCTGCCAATCACCCGATAGTCCGGGCTGCGATTTAGGCCCGGAATGAAGTATTGTTGTCCCCATCCAGAAAAATGTCAGAAGCCTTGAACCGTTTCGACGGTTGTTAAGTGATAGAGGGTGTCATGGGTAACGAAAGCATCAATTGGGACAAGCTGGGTTTTGACTACATCAAGACAGACAAGCGCTATCTGTCGCACTGGCGTAATGGCGAGTGGGACAAAGGCACCCTGACCGAAGACAACGTGCTGCACATCAGCGAAGGCTCGACTGCCCTTCACTATGGCCAGCAGTGCTTCGAAGGCCTGAAGGCCTACCGTTGCAAGGACGGTTCGATCAACCTGTTCCGCCCGGACCAGAACGCCGCCCGCATGCAACGCAGCTGCGCGCGCCTGCTGATGCCGCAAGTGTCCACCGAACAGTTCATCGAAGCGTGCAAGGACGTGGTCCGCGCCAACGAGCGTTTCATTCCGCCTTACGGCACCGGCGGCGCGCTGTACCTGCGTCCGTTCGTGATCGGCGTGGGTGACAACATCGGCGTGCGTACCGCACCCGAGTTCATCTTCTCGATCTTCTGCATCCCGGTCGGCGCCTACTTCAAGGGCGGCCTGACCCCACACAACTTCCAGATCTCCAGCTACGACCGTGCCGCTCCACAAGGCACCGGCGCGGCCAAGGTCGGTGGCAACTACGCCGCCAGCCTGATGCCAGGCTCCCAGGCCAAGAAGGCGCACTTCGCCGACGCCATCTACCTGGACCCGATGACCCACACCAAAATCGAAGAAGTCGGCTCGGCCAACTTCTTCGGGATCACCCACGACAACAAGTTCGTCACCCCGAATTCCCCTTCGGTGTTGCCGGGCATCACCCGTCTGTCGTTGATCGAACTGGCCAAGACCCGTCTGGGCCTGGAAGTGGTTGAAGGTGACGTGTTCATCGACAAGCTGTCCGACTTCAAGGAAGCCGGTGCTTGCGGTACCGCCGCGGTGATCACCCCGATCGGCGGCATCAGCTACAACGACAAGCTGCACGTGTTCCACAGCGAAACCGAAGTCGGCCCGGTCACCCAGAAGCTCTACAAAGAGCTGACCGGTGTACAGACCGGCGACATCGAAGCGCCAGCGGGCTGGATCGTCAAGGTTTGATCTGACGCCACAGTCCGTTTGAACACAAAAGCCCGGCCATCACATTGAAGGCCGGGCTTTTTTTCGCCCGCGTTTCGTGCAAAACGCCACTAGACTTGCCTCGTGCAACCGCCATCAACAGGTGCCACCACAACCATGGATAAATTCTGGCGAAAGTATCTGGCCTTGCTGGAAACCGACTTCACCACGCAGGTGTTCGACAACATCAAGAACCTGCTGGTGTGCGCCCTGTTGTTCGCGGCGGGCACCAACGCGTTGCGAGGCGGTCATCAACTGTTTATGGGATTGCTCGCCTCAAACCTTGCCGGCTGGGGGTTGATTGCAATATCAGCACTGTTGATGCTGCTCAGTGTCAGCGACGGCTTGCGCCGGCTGTCCAGGTTGCCGTATCACACGGCGTTCCAGATCATCCTGGGTCTGGTTTACCTGGTGCTGGCGGTGCGGGTGGTGGAGATCGTCTGGGATTTCAGGGCGTAGCGGTCACGGCACGAGGTGTCTGCCAACTCAGCTCATCCTGAGCAATCCGGGCAAACAACCACTCCACAAAGATCCGCGTGTGCGCCGTCACGTCCGGCGCAACACCGTAGTAATAACGCGGCAACGGCATGCGCAACTCGGATAACGGGCAGATCAGGCGTCCGCTCGAGATATGGCTGCCCAGCAAAGAGGTCGGGCACAGGGCAACGCCCTGTCCATCCACTGCGGCCTGAAGCACCAGGTGCATGTGATCAAACTGCCGGGTGACCTGAGTGGCTGACTGGCTTTGACCAAAGTGCATGGCCCAATTGTGCCAGTCTTCACGGCGTGCCTTGGCGGTCAGTAACGTATGCCGACTCAGGGACGTGAGGTCTTCAAGTGGCAGGCGCTCGATCAGCGCAGGGGCCGCGACCAGCAACAGTTCGTCTTCGAACAGCGCTCGCGCCTCAATCGCCGGTGCCCAATCGTCACGACCACGGCGAATGACGATATCGAACCCGTCGCGTGCCTGATCGGGTGCCTGGGTCTGGGTGATCACCTGCGGTTTGATGCCGGGGTGCCGCGCAACGAAATCCGCCAGCCTGGGCGTCAGCCAAAGCATGGCGAAGGACGGACGCACATTGATCTTCACCGTAGGCAGCGAGGCATGCTGCTTGAGCGCAGTGGCGGCATTGGCGATCTGCGACAGCCCGGCGCTGACCTGCTCATAGAAGCGCTGGCCGGCCGGCGTCAGCACCGATTGCCGGATACGTCGCTCGAACAGCAGCACCCCCAGGTATTCCTCGAGCAATTTGATATGCCGGCTGACGGCACTGTGGCTGACATGCAGCTCTTCGGCCGCCAGGCTGAAGCTCTGATGACGAGCAGCAACGGCGAAGGCGCGAACAGCATTAAGAGGCGGTAGTGGATTCATGCGTCTAATTTAGTCACCTATGCGCTGTAATTAAAGCGTTTGTCACGCCCTCCTCGCCACGCCAATCTGCCAGCACGCAGCCAACGCCACCTGACGGAGCAAGCCATGAACAGTTACGGACTCTTTGTACTCTTCGCCACCCTGACCATTTTGAGCCCGGGGCCTGGTGTGGTCCTGACCCTGTCCAACGCGGTGCGCCACGGTTGGAGGGGGGCCGTGCCGGGCATTCTGGGGATCGCGTCGGGGGCGTTTGTGGTCGCCGCCATCAGCGCCACCAGTGTTGGCCTGATACTCAGCACCTCCGCGAATGCCTTTACCGCATTGAAATACGCAGGGGCTGGCTATTTGTTGTACCTGGGCTACAAAAGCTGGCGCTCGGATCGTTTCAGCACGCTGCTTGAAACACGCTCCTCAAGCCCGGGTTATCGCTTCCTTGAAGCGGCTTCGATGCAGCTTCTGAACCCCAAGGCGGTGTTTTTCTTTTTGGCGGTGTTCCCGCAATTCATCGACACTTCGGCGCACTTCTACAGCCAGTTCATCAAGCTGGTCGCCTCCTACGGCGTACTGGTAATCCTGGTGCACGGCAGCTATGCCTTGCTCGCCAATGCCGCCAAAGGCTGGTTGTCGAGCCCGAAAGGTTCCTGGCTGACCGCAAAAGTTTCGGGCGTGACCTTCGCCGGTTTTGGCGTGCTCATGGCCTCGGCCAGTCGCTAAGTCGCAGGACTGGCGATCGCGCGGCGCCTGTTCCCGGTGGACGTGAGTGGCGCTGTCGTTCCCTGAATCGGCAGTTCAACGGCGAACCGGTGACCGAGTTCCTTTCGCCCCACCGCCGTCAACGCCAACGCCCGACTGTCCAGATCCTGCGTCACCCATTGGCGTTTGATCGCCGTTTGCAGCAACGCCGCGCCCAAGGCACCGCCCAGGTGCGGCCGACGCATGCTCCAGTCCAGGCACGGGCAGGCAAAGCGGCGGCGCAAAGTGCCGAGGTCTTTGACGTCGATGCCCAATCCTTCGAACAACGCTTCACCACTGTCGCTCAATCGATAAGCCTGCTCATCGGTTTGCAGCAACCACCCCGCGTCGATCATCCGGTCATGCAGCACCACTGCCAACGTGCCGGCCATGTGGTCGTAGCAGGTGCGGGCGAATTGCAGGCGGTCCGGGGTGCGCGGGTTGAATGTCGGCACGGCGTTCTGGCCGATCACCATCAGTGCTTCGAGTGCCTGGGCCACGCGTTTGTCCGCGAGGCTGTAATAGCGATGGCGGCCCTGAACGTGCAAACGCACCAGCGCCAGTTCCTTGAGCTTGGCCAGGTGTGCGCTGGCGGTCGAGGCGCTGACTTCGGCAACCGCCGCCAGCTCGGTGCTGGTGCGGGCATGGCCGTCCATCAGCGAGCAGAGGATTTTCGTCCGCGCAGGCTCTGCAATCGCTGCCGCCACTTGAGAGATGCCAACGTCGTGTTGCTCTGCGTTCATATTTCGCTCCCGGACGAATCAAGGCCCCTTCGGACTGGAGATAGTAGCAACACTTTTCAACCATCGATAAGGCTGCGACCCATGGACCCGATCATCGCTGCGACTCACGCCGATCCTTACCCCTACTACGCGCAACTGCGTGCCGAGGGTGGATTGGTTTTTCATCAGGGACTGAAACTGTGGGTGGCCAGCAGCGCCCGAGCGGTCGCCGCCGTGCTGGCGCATCCGGATTGCCATGTGCGGCCGGCGCATGAGCCGGTGCCCAAGGCAATTGCTCAGGGCATGGCGGGCAAAGTGTTCGGTCAGCTAATGCGGATGAACGAGGGTGAGCGGCAGCGTTGCCCGAGGGCAGCGATTGAGCCGGGGCTGACGCTGATTGATGGGAATGACGTCAATTCACTGGTCAGCGCTCGGTTGATTACCCCTGGAGCCGATGGGTTGTACGCGGCGATGTTTCGCGGGCCGGTCTGTGTAGTGGCGACGTTGCTGGGCTTTTCTCCGGCTCAGGGCCGGGCCATCAGCGAGCTGACCGCTGACTTCATCGCCTGCCTGTCACCCCTCAGCGACCAGGCCCAACTGGACGCTGCCCATGTTGCGGCAGAACAGCTGAAGGGATATTTCATCGAGCTTCTGGCTGATCCGAACAATCGAAGCACCCTGCTCGCCGGTATCCGGCAGCGCTTCGCCACCTCGACCGCCCCGGAAACCTTGATCGCCAACCTGATCGGCCTGTTCTCCCAGACCTACGAAGCCACCGCTGGGCTGATCGGCAATGCGCTACTGGCGTTGAGCCGAAACCCGCAGATCGACCCAACTCAAGCCAACGACCTGATCGCCGAAGTGCAGCGCTTCGATCCTTCGGTACAGAACACCCGCCGCTTCGTCGCAGCGCCCTGCGAAATCGACGGCGTGAACCTGAACTCCGGCGACGTCATTCTGGTGCTGCTGGCCTCGGCCAATCGTGATCCGCTGCTCAATGACGATCCCGATACATTCCTGCTCGAACGCCCAAACCGCCGCAGCTTCACCTTCGGCGCCGGCCGTCATCAATGCCCAGGGCAGGTGCTGGCCTTGAGCATTGCCCGCGCGACGCTGACTCAGATCCTGATAATGAAACCGGCTTTGGATCGGTTGACCTGGCACTACCGCCCTTCCCTTAACGGGCGCATTCCGCTCTTTGCCTGAAAAACACCTCAAGCGTTGCGATATTCGACCGTCAGGTGAGACAACTCATGAACCGGCGCCAGACGTTCGCGGATGGCGTCGGCACTGACGCTCGCCGTAGCCACGACACTCACAATTGCGGCTCGCGCCTGGGGCCCGACTTGCCAGACATGAAGGTCACTGATGCGGACATCGTCCGTCGATTCAAGCAGCTCACGAATTTCGGCGGCGACGTGCTCGTCGGTGGCGTCGAGCAATACCGCGGCGCTATCGCGCATCAAGCCATAGGCCCATTTCGCGATAACAAGGGCTCCGACGACGCCTATCACCGGGTCCAGCCAGACCCAACCCAAATAGCGCCCGGCCAACAATGCCGCAATAGCCAGTACCGAGGTCAATGCATCGGCCAGCACATGGACATACGCCGAGCGCAGGTTGTTGTCGTGATGATGGTGACCGTGGTTATGGTTGTGATGATCATGACCGTGATCCCCATGGTTGCCCGCCAGCAGCAATGCGCTGACGACATTCACCGCCAGCCCCACCACCGCAATCACCGTCGCTTCGGTGAAAGCCACGGTGATAGGTTGAAACAGCCGCAGGATCGATTCGCCGGCGATGCCGATCGACACCAGGCCCAGCACCATGGCAGAAGCAAAAGCCGCCAGATCCCCGACCTTGCCAGTACCGAAGCTGAAGCGCGAATTGTTGGCGTGTCGCCTGGCAAAACTGTAGGCCGCCGCGGCAATGCCCAAGGCCACGGCGTGGGTCGCCATATGAAAGCCGTCCGCCAGTAACGCCATGGAGCCGGTGATATAACCAGCGGCAATCTCGCCAATCATCATCACGAACGTCAGCGCCACCACCCACAACGTGCGGCGAGCATTTTCATCGTGGGCGGCCCCCAGAAACAGATGGTCGTGAGTAAAGCGCGAAGCCTGAGGTGTCAGTGTCATGGGGCAGGCCTCTATTTCGAGTAACGGCGGATGGCTTGCAACAAGTCTTCCACGCCTTCGGCGCGTGCTTCGTCGCTGAGGCCGGGACGGGCCACATGTTCACGGGCGTGGGCGTCGATGAACTGGTCCATCAGACCATTGACCGCACCGCGAATTGCCGCAACCAAGTGCAGGGTTTTGGCGCACTCGGCATCGGACTCCAACGCCCGCTCCACCGCCTGGACCTGACCGGCAATGCGCCGGACGCGATTGAGCAAATCGTCTTTGTGTTCGTGGATGTGCGACATACCTATACCCCCTACCCCTATTTAGGCGGGCATAGTTACCGATATTGCCGGGGCTGGCAAGTCGGGTTGACCGCATCATGGCTCATCGGCTTGTATCGCGGTAATAGCGGATCAGGCCTCCAGCAAAAACTGTTGTTGCCATTAGCATTTGTAATAGCGGCCAGAGTTTCAGACCAGTCCTACATCTATCAAATGCCCTTTGATATAGCGTCCGCATCGCTTTCAAAAGATGAAACCAGGACGCTCATGGCTGGAAAGGAAAAACCGATCACAAAGGCAATATTCAGGGAGTTAAAAAGTGAGCCTTCTCTACCAAGATCCAACAATGAGCCACGAGGAAACGACGAGACTTCTAGCTAGCAACGTAGAAACCAGCGTTGTTGTCGCATTGATTTCTATTGGCCTGAATGAACAAGACAAGTCCTGGGCTCAAAACACCTGTCTGAAGTACCTCGAGAGTGAGTCCGAATCAGTTGCAGCATCTGCCATAACCGCGCTCGGGCACATAGCCCGCAGACAGGGTGGTCTGGACTTGGGTGCTGTACGCCCGGCCCTTGAGAAGATGAAGAAGAAATTTCCCTCCCTGGAAGGGATTGTGGCGAACACCCTTGATGATATTGAGGCATTCACCTGACTTGCCCATCCGCAAAGGGAACTGGCCGTGAACCGGGCGCTGGATAACATCGATCCGCAGTAATAGCCGATCAAGCCTTCAGCAAAAATAGTTGTTGAAATGAGCATCCGTGGCGAGGGGGCTTGTCGGAACGCCGCATCGCCCCGTTCGGCTGCGCAGCAGTCGTAAAATCAACGTATGCGGTCAGTCCTGAGAAACCGCGATGGATTGGATTTGGGGTCGCTGCGCAACCCAACGGGGGCAAGCCCCCTCGCCACAGCAAGCCCCTCGCCACAGATAGCAAAAACCCCGCTCTCTCCTCTCAGAGACAGCGGGGTTAATCATTTCAATTCACTCGCCCATCAATCATCCCGCGTCAGCACTTCCAGCAATTCAATCTCGAAAATCAGATTCGAATTCGGCGTAATCGCCCCCATCGAGCGCTCGCCGTAGGCCAGGTGCGCCGGCACCAGCAGCTTGCGCTTACCGCCGACCTGCATGCCCATGATTCCCTGGTCCCAGCCCTTGATTACCCGCCCGGTGCCAATCACGCACTGAAACGGTTTGCCCCGGCTGTAGGAAGAATCGAATTCGGTGCCGTCTTCCAACCACCCGCGATATTGGGTAGTGATCAGCGCGCCTTTGACGGCGGCTTTGCCGTCGCCCACTTCAAGGTCGATTACCTGCAACTCATCATTCATTACATTCACTCTATCTGTGCGCTTGCCCGAGCGGGCTTGATGGGCGCCGTTTTCCCAGAAATGCGGGCTATTGGCAACCATTTCGCTCTGCATCCGGCAGTGGTCGTGAACTGGGCACTATACGAAAACTGCCTGATCGCCACTCGGCGACTTTTCGTACAGACCCTAATTTACACAACAGGACTTATGTAACCCGACAATACGCCGATACCGTGCAGCGGCACGGAAGCACCGAAGCACCGAAGCACCACTTACTCCATAGAAGGCAGGAGCCTGAACAATGTTTGAACACATCTGGCGCAGCATCCATTCCCCGGGCTACTTCCCCAACGTACTGGAGTGGATGATCAATATTCTCCTCAACCCGTTCATGGTGATTATGTGCCTGATGGTCGGAGCGCTGGCCGGTAAATGGTGGAGAGCCATCCCCTACGGCAGCCTCATTTGTTATGTGGTGTTCCTGAGCCGGTCGTCATTCTATCGGTGGGGAAGCATTTTCCCCGAAGCCGGCCTGCCTGCGCTGTTGATTGACGGCGCACTGCTGGCCCTCCTCGGCTTCTATTTGAAAGGCGTACTCAGAACCCGCTCAGAAGCAAAACCCGAAGGCCATTGGTTGCGCTGGCTTTATCAAAGCCTGAAGGTCGTCATGCTGACAGTCATGGTGATGTTCTGGGTACTCGTCGTGCTGGTTGTCGTGACCTTCACCGTCTCGGTCGCGACGCAACCGTCAGTGGTGAACTGACCCACCTCCTGCTTGCCAGGGTCTGTACGAAAAGTCGCCGAGTGTCGATCAGGCAAGGCAAAAACAGGCGAAGAAGCGGAGTTTACGGGTTGTAAATGAGAATTCCGAGCCTGTTTTTAACGCATCATGATCGACACGCAGGCAGTTTTTCGTACAGAGCCTTAATATACCCGCCACCTCCCCCACGGTTCGATACGCCATGAGCGCAATTCCTCAATGAGTCAGCTCTGGACCGACGTCACCATCGGCTCGCTGACCCTTGCCCTGATCGTCGCGCTGATTTGGCGCGATCGTTCGCTGCAAAAGCAGTTGGCCGAGTGCCGTGCGCTGATCGATAGCCTCACCGAGGGACAAAGTATCCACCAGGAAGGCGACGCCGAGCGCTTCAAACGCAGCCAATACTTCGCCCGCATCGGCACCTGGGACTGGGAGGTTGATACCGACAAGCTCTATTGGTCGGATGCAATCTATGGGATGTTCGGGTTCAAGATCGGCGAGGTGACGCCCTCCTACGCCCTGTTCTGTTCCTGTGTGCACCCGGACGACCGGGTCAAGGTCCGCGCCGGTGAATTGCGTTGCCTGGAAACCGGCGAAAACCACGACGAGGAATACCGCGTGGTCTGGCCGGACGGCAGCATCCGCTGGCTGCGGGAGACCGGCAATGTGGTCAAGAATGAGCATGACGCAACGATCAAGATGATGGGCGTGGTCCGCGACATCACCGAAGAAAAAGCCTCCGCCAGTTATCTGCAGCACCTGGCCCATTACGACCCACTGACCGGCCTGCCCAATCGCCTGGTACTCGAAGAGCGCCTGTCCGCTGCCCTGGAACACGCCCGCCTCAGCGCCACGCGGGTGGCACTGGTATTTGTCGACCTCAATGGGTTCAAGGCGATCAACGACCACTATGGCCATGCGGCCGGCGACCGCGTGCTGGTCACCACCGCAACACGCCTGAAGAAAATCCTGCGTTCAACCGACACCGTCGCCCGGATCGGTGGCGACGAGTTCGTGGTCATCCTCCAAGGCCTTCCCCAAGGCAACAGCCTGCAAGACGAAGCCCGCAGCATCTGCCAGAAAATCTTCATCGAACTCGCACCGCCGGTGACCATCGGCAACGACCAGCGCCACATCGGCAGCAGCCTTGGGGTTGCGGTGTTCCCGGACCATGCGCCGAGCATGGACCGGTTGATTCACATTGCCGACCTGGCGATGTATGAGGCCAAGCGCAGCGGGAATAATCAGTATCGGTTGGGGAACATCAGCCCGATACGCGTACACAGCGAATAGCCTTGGGTAAACGCCGCGTCTCTGGGTCGGCAGCATTGATCCGCTTCATGCATCAATACATACCAACTATGCAATTAACATATCGATGTCCCTGCTCCACTATCCACCCCAATAAGAACCGTGCACCGCGTCCAGGCAGTGCACGTCATAAAAGCGGTGGAGTACACGTCAATGACAGCATCAATCCATTCCGGTCGCTCCCGGACCAGTGCGATTTTCCGAGTGACCTCGGGCAACTTCCTCGAGCAATTCGATTTCTTCCTTTTCGGCTTCTATGCCACGCAGATCGCTGCCGTATTTTTCCCTGCCAGCAGCGAGTTTGCGTCCCTGATGATGACGTTCGCGGTGTTCGGCGCGGGCTTCCTGATGCGTCCGTTGGGCGCCGTGATACTGGGCGCTTACATCGATGATGTGGGGCGCCGCAAAGGGCTGATCGTCACCCTGTCGATCATGGCCAGCGGTACGATTCTGATTGTGCTGGTGCCCGGATACGAAACCATCGGGCTGTTCGCCCCGGCCATCGTGCTGATCGGCCGATTGCTGCAAGGCTTCTCGGCCGGTGCGGAACTGGGCGGTGTATCGGTGTACCTCGCGGAGATCGCCACTCCCGGCAACAAAGGTTTCTTCACCAGTTGGCAATCCGCGAGCCAGCAAGTGGCGATCATCGTCGCGGCGGCTTTGGGCTATGGTCTGAACCAATGGATGGCGCCGACGATGATTGCCGATTGGGGATGGCGGATTCCGTTTTTCGTCGGCTGCATGATCGTGCCTTTCATCTTCTTCCTGCGCCGTAACCTGGAAGAAACCGAAGAGTTCACCGCCCGTAAACACCGGCCAAGCATGGGCGACGTGTTCCGCACCCTGGGACAGAACTGGGTCATCGTGTTCGCCGGGATGATGATGGTCGCCCTGACCACTACCGCGTTCTATCTGATCACCGTGTACGCGCCGACCTTCGGCAAAACCGTGCTGCACCTGAATACCTCCGATGCGCTGTTGGTGACCTTGCTGGTGGGCGTTTCGAATTTTTTCTGGTTGCCGATTGGCGGCGCGCTTTCAGATCGCATCGGTCGTCGCCCGGTACTGATCGCCATGGCGTTGCTGACGTTGGCCACGGCCTACCCAGCGCTGACCTATCTGGTGCAAGCACCGAGTTTCATCAACATGCTGTTGGTGCTGCTGTGGTTGTCGTTCATTTATGGCTTGTACAACGGCGCAATGATCGCCGCGCTGACGGAAATCATGCCGGTCGAGGTTCGGGTCGCAGGTTTCTCCTTGGCTTATAGCCTGGCGACGGCGGTGTTCGGCGGTTTCACACCGGCCATATCGACCTTCCTGATCCAGTACACCGGCGATAAGGCCGCACCCGGTTACTGGATGAGTTTCGCCGCGTTCTGTGCCCTGTGCGCGACGCTGTTTCTCTATCGCCGTGCCTCTGGCCGCCTGCAACCGGCCGTGTCGTGAACCACCCAACCTCTAACTGCGAGAGCTATTTGATGAAAAGGTTTTTCAACTTTACCGCCCTGGCCCTGGTGGCCAGTCTCGGTCTGAGTTCGATCGCCCAGGCTGAAGAAATCCGTGTAATGACGTCCGGTGGTTTCACGGCAGCCTACAAAATCCTCGGTCCGAAATTCGCCGAGTCTAGCGGCAACACCCTGGACACCGCCCTCGGTCCATCCATGGGAAAAGCCCCGGAAGCGATTCCCAATCGTCTGGCCCGCGGTGAGAAAGCCGACGTGGTCATCATGGTCGGCTATGCCCTCGACGACCTGATCAAGCAAGGCAAAGTCGATCCCGCTTCACGGGTCGAACTGGCGGATTCGCGGATCGGCATGGTGGTGCGTGAAGGTGCGCCGAAGCCGGACATCAGCTCGGTGGAAGGCCTGAAAAAAACCTTGCTCGACGCCAAGTCAGTCGCCTACTCCGACAGTGCCAGCGGCGTGTATATCGAGGATCAACTGTTCAAGCGTCTGGGCATCGAAAACCAGCTCAAACCCAAATCGAAGATGATCCCGAAAATCCCGGTGGGCTCGGTGGTTGCCACCGGCGATTATCAACTGGGCTTCCAGCAGGTCAGCGAATTGCTACCGGTGCCTGGGGTAAGTTTTGTGGCGAAAATTCCGGAATCGGTGCAATCGGTCACCCGTTTCGCCGCCGGTATTCCGGTCAATGCGCAACACCCGGCCGAGGCCAAGGCGCTGCTTGCGTACCTGGCCTCCAGCGCAGCCCAGCCGGACGTAAAAGCGACGGGGCTGGACTCAGTCAGCCACTGACCGAAGGTTGCTGGACTTTCATTTCCACCACCAGGCGCTCCAACGCCAATGCCGCCGGGGTTAACGTACGACCCCGGCGCTTGATCAACCCGACATTGCGCATCACCTGCGGATCGGTCAACGGTACCCGCGTCAGAATCGGGTGGTCCGCCGCCGGCATCGCCATCAACGGCACGGCAGCCACGCCCAACCCGGCCTCCACCAGACCGATCATGGTCGTCACATGACGGGTTTCGCAGATGCTCGGCCGCTGCGGCACCACGCCAGCCAGCGCTTGATCCAGCAAAAAGCGATTGCCCGAAGTCTTGTCCAGCGAGATGTAATCCTGCTGATAAAACTCATCCCATGTCACGCTGCTGCGTCCTGCAAGGGGGTGATCTCGTCTGCACGCCACCACATAACCTTCCTGCACCAGCGGCTCGAATTCGACTTCGGCTTCCAGGGTGCCCATGAAGCTCAGGCCAAAGTCCGCTTCACCGTTGACCACGGCACTCAATACCTCGTGAGCACTGGAGTCGAGCACCTTGACCTTGATCCGCGGAAATTGCCGATGGTAGTGGGCGATCACACGCGGCATGAAGTAGTACGCCGCCGACGGCACACAGGCGACGGTGACATGCCCGAGCCGGGTCGAGGCGACTTCGCTGATACCCAGTAGCGCCACGTCCAGGTCATCCAGCAGGCGTTCGACGCTGGGCATGAAACCACGCCCGGCCTGAGTCAGGCTGACCCGGCGAGTGGTGCGTTCGAACAATTTCACGCCCAGAGCATCTTCGAGCTTTTCGATCCGCCGGCTGAGGGCCGGTTGGGAGATACGCACGGTGTCCGCAGCCTTGCGAAAGCTGCCCTGCTCCACCACGGCGCGAAAGGCTTGCAGATCGTTAAGGTCGAAGTTGATGGTCATGGTGCGCACTCGGGAACGAACAGTTTGATCAGCTTATCCTATGAATGTCACTAATTGATGCTAAATGTAACGACATCTTGGGTGCCTGCAAAATTGCCATCGCGAGGCCCAAACATTTTCGTTCATGGCTGACGCATCCGGCTCCAGCCTTTATCCTTATCGCCCCCGCCGTATCGAGTTTTTGGAGTTTCACATGCCCCATGAAGGCAACCTGTTACAAGCCGCTGTCGTCTTTTTGTTCGCGGCGGTGCTCGCCGTTCCCTTGGCCAAGCGCCTGCAATTGGGGGCGGTGCTCGGCTATCTGTTTGCCGGGGTGATCATCGGGCCGTCGGTGCTGGGTTTGATCGGTAATCCACAAAGCGTCAGCCACATCTCCGAACTCGGGGTGGTGTTGTTGCTGTTCATCATCGGCCTCGAGCTGTCGCCGCGACGTTTGTGGGTGATGCGCAAATCGGTGTTCGGCGTGGGCCTGGCACAGGTGCTGCTGACCGGTTCGGTGATTGGTGTGCTGGCGTTGTTCGTGTTCGGCCAGTCCCTGAACAGTGCCATCGTGTTGGGCCTCGGCCTGGCGTTGTCGTCCACCGCGTTTGGCTTGCAAAGCCTGGCCGAGCGCAAGGAGCTGACCAGCCCCCATGGGCGGTTGGCGTTCGCGATTTTGCTGTTCCAGGACATCGCCGCGATCCCTTTGATCGCGATGGTGCCGTTGCTGGCCGGCGGTGATCACACCAGCAGCGCGGCCGAAGATTTGAACCATGGCTTGCGGGTGCTGGGCAGCATCGCGGTGGTGGTGATCGGCGGGCGTTATCTGTTGCGCCCGGTGTTTCGCGTGGTGGCCAAGACTGGTCTGCCGGAGGTGTCCACCGCCACCGCATTGCTGGTAGTGATCGGCACGGCGTGGCTGATGGATCTGGTGGGCGTGTCCATGGCACTCGGCGCGTTCCTCGCCGGTTTGCTGCTGGCGGACTCCGAATACCGTCACGAACTGGAAGCGCAGATCGAACCGTTCAAGGGCCTGCTGCTGGGGCTGTTTTTCATCAGCGTCGGCATGGGTGCCAACTTGAGTCTGCTGCTCAGTGCGCCGGTCGTGGTGCTGGGGCTGACCCTGCTGCTGATCGCCATCAAGCTGCCGCTGCTGTTTGTGGTCGGTCGACTGGCCGGAGGGTTGGGCAAGGTTAATGCGATTCGTCTGGGGATCGTGCTGGCGGCCGGTGGTGAGTTTGCCTTCGTGGTGTTCAAGATCGGTCGGGACCAGGGCTTGTTCGAGCCGCGCCTGTACGACTTGCTGGTGTTGACCATCACCCTGTCGATGGCGCTGACGCCGCTGTTGCTGCTCGCCTGCGCACGCCTGGTCAAACCCAAGGTGCAACCGGTGGAGGTGCCGCAGAAGTTCCGCGAAATCGACGCCGACACGCCCCGCGTGGTCATCGCGGGCATGGGCCGTATGGGTCAGATCGTGGCGCGGATTCTGCGGGCGCAGAACATCAAGTTCATCGCCCTCGACACCTCGGTGGAAACCATCGAACTGTCCCGCAGCTTCGGCGGCGTGCCGGTGTTCTACGGCGACCCGATGCGCCCGGAAATCCTCAGCGCGGCCAAGGTTGAGCAAGCGGAGTTCTTTGTGATCGCCACCGATGATCCGGACACCAACATCAAGACGGCCGAGGTGGTGCACAAGCTGTATCCGCACATCAAGATCATCGCCCGTGCCCGTAACCGTCAGCATGTGCACCGGTTGGTGGATGTCGGGGCGCAGGCGGTGCGGGAAACTTATTACTCCAGCCTGGAAATGACCCGGCGCACCCTGGTTGGCCTTGGGCTGACCCAAGCCCAGGCGGATGCGCGGATCAAGCGCTTTACCCATCACGACGAACAGGTGCTGGAGGCTCAGCACGCGGTGTATGACGATGCGGCCAAGGTGATGCAGACGGCGCAGGAAGCGCGGGCGGAACTGGCGAAGTTGTTTGAGTCGGATCAGCTGGAAGAGCAAGCGGGCAAGGTTTGAGGTAACGGTGATGGCTTCATCGCGAGCAGGCTCGCGATGAACGATAACGCAGTGTTCGAGGCACCCCGAACGCCCAGGGAAACTTATCGCTGACGCTCGTTGACACCCGCACCAAAGCCCTTGGGCAGCATGCGCGTGAGCGTGTTGTCGCGAACCCAGTAGTGATGGACCAACCCCGCCGCCGCGTGCAAACCGATCAGCCAGTAGCCGGCACTGCCGAGCCACTCATGCCAATGTTTGAATTGCTTGGCCAGCACGGGATCAACCGCCACGGGCGCCGGCAGGAAGAAATCGAAATACGGCATTGGCTTGCCGCCGGCGGCCAGCATCAACCAGGCCAATAGCGGTGTTGCGATCATCAGCACATACAGCGCCAGGTGCATGAGGTGCGAGACGCCGGTCTGCCAGGTTGACAGAGCCGGGGTAATCGGTGGCCGGGGGGTGAGGCGCCCGAGCAGGCGGACCCAGACCAACGCAAAAATGCTCAATCCGAATAAGCCGTGAAGCCCCAGAAAAAGGCCCCTCGAATCACTTCCACGGGGCAGTAGCCCTTTGATCTCGATGCAGCCATAAACGCCGACGAACAGCGCCAACATCAGCCAGTGCAAGGTGATCGAGAGTTTTCCATACCGGTGTACTGCTGAATCTCGGGTCATACAGAGCCTCTTGAAGATCGGTGGCGGCTGCCGACTCATTTCGTGCAGCCTGGATCCGGTTTCGTCGAACCGACCGGCGCCACCCTGCCTGTCCAGTCTTAAGACAATCTGAAGATAACCTTCAGACTTCGTTAAGAATCGCCTTTGATACTCCCCCCAAACTGACTCGGGGAGGCGTTCTTGCCCATGCACGATTTTGACTGGAACATCCCTCTGCCCCTGCACTTCGGTCAAGCCGAAACCTCGCAGATGAGTCTGGTCAGGGCCTTGCCAGACGATGCCCAGCGACCCGTCTTCGAAGCTTTTATCCAGCAGCGTTTTCGCAAGGCCCATGGCGCCGATATCCGCCATTTCATGCCACAACTGTTCGGCCTGAGCGATGAGTCCGACACGCTGTGTGCGGTGGCCGGCTTACGACTGGCCAGTGCCGAACCCTTGTTTCTGGAGCGTTACCTGGACGAGGCGATCGATCCGCTGATCAGCGCCGCTGCCGGCCAACCGGTGGACCGGGCCGGGATTGTCGAGGTCGGTAACCTCGCAGCCAGCGATACCGGTAGCGCGCGGCTGAGCATCGTCGCCATCACCTATCTGTTGGCCATGGGCGGGCTGGAATGGGTGGCGTTCACCGGCAACATCGGGCTGGTAAACAGTTTTCATCGCCTGGGTTTGAAGCCGGTGACGCTCTGCGCCGCCGATCCCGAGCGGTTGGGCGACGACCGTCACCACTGGGGCAGTTATTACGAGAGCCAGCCATGGGTGCATGTCGGCAACATCCGCGCCGGCTTCATTCATTTGCGCAACATCGGCCTGTTCAATCGCCTGGGGCTGCCAACCTCCCTTGAGGAGTCCAGCCATGTCGCCTGAAATGGAGCGTTTCAAACAAACCCTGCGCCATCACGCCGAACACAAAGGCAACGCCGTCGCCCTGTGGGGCGATCAGTTGAAACTCGACTACGCCACGCTGTACGCCGAGGTCACGGATCGCCAACAGCGTCTTCGTGATGAGCACGTCAAAGTGGTCGCGCTGGCCCTGGACAACGGTACCGAGGCGATGCTCTGGGACCTGGCCATCCTGTTCGAAGGCCTGACCTGCCTGACGTTGCCGCCCTTCTTCAGCCCGGCACAACGCATTCATTGCCTGCAACAGAGCCAGGCCGAACGGGTGATTGCCGAGCCGGAACTGGGCGCCGAACTGCAAGGGGCCGGCTACGAACACACAGGCGAATTCTGGCGTCGTTCCTTCAGCGGCCCGAACCTCATCCCCGAAGGCACCGCCAAACTCACCTTCACTTCCGGCACCACCGGCACACCCAAAGGTGTATGCCTGAGCGCCGAAAGCCTTTTGCGAGTGGCCCGTGAACTGGATCAGGCGAGCAAGCCCACCCATCCGCGACATCACTTGGCACTGCTGCCCCTGGCGATCCTGCTGGAAAACCTCGGTTGTTATGCCGCGCTGTATGCCGGCGCGACCCTGAGCGTGCCGAGCCAGAAAACCCTGGGCATTCAGGGGGCCAGCGGTGTCGATGTGCCGCGCTTGTTGGGGTGTCTGGCCTCCCGCGCGCCCGAGAGCTTGATCCTGGTGCCACAGTTGCTGCTGATGCTGGTCAGCGCCGCCGAGCAAAAAGCGTTCAACCCCCAATCGTTGCGTTTTGCCGCCGTGGGCGGTGCGCGGGTTTCCGAAGAACTGCTGCATCGTGCCCAACGCATCGGCATGCCAGTGTATGAAGGTTACGGATTGTCAGAATGTGCGTCGGTGGTGTGCCTCAATCGCCCCGGAGCACACCGCCCCGGCAGCGTCGGCCGGCCCCTGCCCCATGTAGAAATTCGCCTGGCCGACGACGGCGAAGTGCTGGTCAAGGGCTCGACCCTGCTCGGCTATCTGGGGCAAGCGCCCTACCACGATGAATGGTGGCCGACCGGCGATCTCGGCGAGTTCGACCCGGAAGGTTTTCTCTACCTCAACGGGCGCAAGAAGCATCAGTTCATCACCAGTTTCGGCCGCAACGTCAACCCGGAATGGGTCGAGGCCGAACTCACCCAGCGTCGCCACATCGCCCAGGCGTTCGTCTACGGCGAAGCGACGCCGAGCAACCACGCCCTGCTCTGGCCCCATCGGCCGGACTGCACCGATGAAGAACTGGCCACCGCCGTGGCCCAGGCCAATGAGGCCTTGCCTGATTACGCTCAGGTTCATCACTGGACCCGTCTCGATCAACCGTTCACCCCCGCCAACGGCCTGCTGACCGCCAATGGCCGACCGCGCCGCGACGCCATTGTCGAGCGTTACCGGGCGCTGCTCACTGAATCCGTTTTCCCCGAGGTATCTGCACCATGAGTTTTTTCGACACGCTGCAAGAAGCCACCTATCAAGAACGCCACGAGCTGTTCAATCTGCCGATCATCCGCGATGCCCTTGAGGGCAACGTGAGCCTGGACAGCTACCGCGCCTTCCTCACCCAGGCCTACTACCATGTGCGCCATACCGTGCCGTTGATGATGGCGTGCGGCGCACGTCTGCCGCAGCGTCTGGAATGGCTGCGCAAAGCGGTGTGCGAGTACATCGAGGACGAATACGGCCACGAACAGTGGGTGCTCGACGACATCGCAGCCTGTGGCGGCGACAAAGACGCCGTGCGTGATGGTCGTCCATCGCTGCCGATCGAGTTGATGGTCAGCTTTCTTTACGACCTGATTGCCCGGGACAACCCGGTGGGCCTGTTCGGCATGGTCAACGTGCTGGAAGGCACCAGCATCGCCCTGGCCACCCACGCGGCCGGCAGCATCCGCGAACGCTTGGCGCTGCCGGAGACCGCCTTCAGCTACCTGAGCTCCCACGGCTCACTGGATATCGAACACATGCAGACCTACCGCCGCTTGATGAACCTGCTCGAAGACCCGGCCGACCAGGCTGCGGTGATTCATGCCTCAAAGGTCGTGTACACGCTCTACACCGACATGTTCCGTGGCCTGCCGCGCGATGGGGAGAATCTGCATGCGCCCGTCTGAGGCACGCGTGGTATTGACCGGCGCCAGTGGCGGCATCGGCCTGGCCATCGCCGGCACCCTGTGTGCCAGTGGTGCACACGTATTGGCCGTGGCCCGGCATCGAGAGTCGCTGGAGCCCTTGCTCGAGCGCTACCCGGAGCAGTTGCGCTGGGTCGGGGCGGACCTGACCCTGCCCGACGACCGGCGCAAAGTGCTGGCGGCGGCCGAGGCCATCGGCGGCATCAACCTGCTGATCAATGCCGCGGGCGTCAATCACTTCGCCATGCTCGAACAGCTCGATGACAGCGAGATCAACGCCATGCTCGCGGTGAACGTCGGCGCGCCGATCAGCCTGACCAGGCTGTTGCTGCCGCTGCTCAGGCAGGCCGAGAGTGCCATGGTGGTGAACGTCGGTTCGACCTACGGCTCCATCGGCTACCCCGGTTACGCCAGCTATTGCGCCACCAAGTTTGCCCTGCGCGGTTTCTCCGAAGCCCTGCGCCGGGAACTGGCCGATACCCGGATCAACGTGCTCTACGTCGCCCCCCGGGCAACCCATACCAGCATGAACAGCGCGGCGGCCCAAGCGCTGAACGATGCGCTCAAAGCCAATGTCGACGACCCGCAAACCGTTGCCTCGGCGGTCATCCACGCCATTGCCGGTGACCGTCGCGACTTGTACCTGGGCTGGCCGGAACGCTTTTTCGTGCGCCTGAACAGTCTGTTGCCGCATCTGGTGGACCGTGGCTTGCGCAAGCAATTGCCGCTGATCCGTCGCCTGAGTCAGAAGCCCGATAAGGAGAGCCTCAAACCATGAAGAAAATTCTCGCCTGCTTGCTGTTCGGGGTACTGAGCCAAAGCGTCTGGGCGCTGGACGCCGCCGATCAGCAGCGCCTCAATGCCATCCAACAGAGCTGGGCGCACATCCAGTACGAATTGCCTGCCGAACAGCGCAGCGCCGCCTTCGAAAAACTCGCAGCCCAGGCCTCGGCGTTCACCCGGGAACGCCAGTCCCTGGCCGAAGCGTGGATCTGGTCCGGCATCGTCACCAGCAGTTGGGCCGGCGCCCAGGGTGGCCTCGGTGCCCTGAGCAAGGCCAAGGCCGCCAAAGTCGATCTGGAAAAAGCCCTGGCCATCGATCCCAAGGCCCTGCAAGGCTCGGCCTACACCAGCCTCGCGGCGCTGTATGATCGGGTGCCCGGCTGGCCTATCGGTTTCGGCGACGCCGACAAGGCCGAAAAACTGTTGAAGCAGGCCTTGGACCTGAACCCGACCGGCATCGACAGCCTGTACTTCTGGGGTGATCACCTTTACCGTCAAAAGCGCTATGGTGAAGCTCGGGATGCCCTGCAAAAAGCCCTGCACGCCGCGCCCCGTCCTGGCCGGGAAAGCGCCGACGCCGGGCGTCGCAAAGAGATCGAAGCATTACTGGGTGACGTGAACAAGAAACTCGACTGACAGGAGTCCCGTGTGCGCTTATTACTGATCGAGGATGACGTAGCCCTTGGCGAGGGCATTCATCAGGCCCTGGGCCGTGAGGGTTACACCGTCGACTGGCTGCAGGACGGCAGCAACGCCTTGCATTCACTGCTCAGCGAAACCTTCGATGTGGCCGTGCTCGACCTCGGCCTGCCGCGCATGGACGGTCTGGAAGTGCTACGCCGCTTGCGTGACAGCGGCTCGAACCTGCCGGTGCTGATCCTCACCTCCCGGGATGCCACTGAAGACCGCATCGCCGGGCTGGATGCCGGCGCCGACGATTACCTGGTTAAACCCTTCGATCTGGCCGAACTCAAGGCTCGCCTGCGAGCTTTGTTGCGCCGCAGTGCCGGTCGCGCGCAAGTGCTGATCGAACACGCTGGCATCTGCCTGAACCCCGGCACCCAGCAAGTCAGCTATCAGGGCGAACCGGTGGCGCTGACGCCCAAGGAATATCAACTGCTCCATGAATTGCTCTCGCCTCCGGGCCGGGTCATGACCCGCGATCACCTGATGCAACTGCTTTACGGCTGGAACGAAGAAGCCGAAAGCAACACCCTGGAAGTGCACATCCATCACTTGCGCAAGAAGTTCTCCACCGACCTGATCCGCACCATTCGTGGGGTGGGTTATCTGGTGGAGGAGCGTCGATGACTTCGATCCGGCGTCGCACCCTGACGCTGATCATCGGCCTGATGCTGACGGGGTTGGCAATCCTCAGCGTGTTCAACCTGCACGACAGCAATCACGAAATCGCCGAAGTCTACGACGCCCAACTGGCGCAGAATGCCCGGCTGCTGCAGGGTGTGATGCGCATGCCGCTGGCCAGCCATGAACACGCCGAACTGTATCAAGCGTTCAACAAGGCCTTGAGTGAAGCGGTGCCGGGCGTCGATGGTCACCCCTATGAAGGCAAAATTGCCTTTCAGGTGTGGAATAGCAAAGGCGAAGTGCTGGTGCACACCGCCAGCGCCCCCTCCTTCACCGTGCCGCCGACGACACATGGTTTCAGCGATGTGGTGGATTTGAGCAGCCGTCATTGGCGGGTGTTCGTGCTCGAAGACAAAGAGAATGACCTGCGCATCTGGGTCGGTGAACGGGACGACGTGCGTGCAGACCTGGTCGACCGGATCGTGCGTCACACCCTGTGGCCCAATGTGCTGGGCAGCCTGATGCTGGCGGCCATGGTCTGGCTGGCCATTGGCTGGGGGCTCAAACCCCTGGCCGATATGGCGGCAACGTTGCGGGCACGGCACAGCGGTTCTCTGGAGCCGTTGCAACTGACCCCGTTGCCCAGCGAACTGGAACCGATGCAAGCGGCGCTCAATCGGATGCTCGCGCAAATTCAAGAGGTGCTTGGCCGTGAGCGGCGCTTCATCGCCGACGCCGCCCACGAATTACGTACGCCACTGGCCGTGTTGCGGGTGCATGCGCAAAACCTGCTGGAAGCCGGCACGGAACAGGAGCGTCGTGAGTCCCTGGCGTTTCTGATTGCCGGGGTCGACCGCGCCAGCCGTCTGGTCAATCAATTGCTGACCATGGCCCGTCTCGAACCCAAGGCTGTGACGCCGGTGCTGCACAGCATCGACCTGAGTGAAACCGTGCGCGCCAGCCTGGCCCAGCTCACACCCTGGTTACTGAGCAGGAACCTGGAACTGGCTTTCGACGCCGAGGATCGGCCTTTCAAAGTCCTCGCCGACGCCGGCACCATCGACATCGCCCTGAACAACCTGGTCACCAACGCGGCGAATTTTTCGCCGGAGCATGGCGTCATCACCGTGCAATTGAGCCAGGACGACGGGTTCTACAATTTGAGCGTCCAGGACCAGGGACCGGGCATCGACGAAGCGGATCGCGCACGATTGTTCGAACGCTTTTACAGCCGTGGAAACACCGGCGGCGCAGGCTTGGGACTGGCCATCGTCAACACCATCGCGACGCGGCTGGGTGGGCGGATTACCCTGGTCAATCCGCCCGAAGGCGGGTTGCGGGCGACGCTGTCGATTCCTGTTGACCAGCACCATTGAACACTCTGTGGCGAGGGAGCTTGCTCCCGCTGGGCTACGTAGCGGCCCCAAAATCTGAACAATCGCCGATTTTTGTGAGTGCTACGCACTCAAGCGGGAGCAAGCTCCCTCGCCACAGGTTTCTCACTGACTCAAGATTCCATTACCCGAGCGAGGCTAGCCCGCGAAGAACGATAACGCGGTGTGCCAGACCTGACGCCTTCGCAGGCAAGTCGGATCGCCGCACCGCTCGCTCCTACAAAGGAATGGAGCCTCGCAGCAGAGCCTGCTCACGCTCACACAACTCCACCACGTAATCCCACAACACCCGCAGCCGCACCGACTTGTGCAGCTCGCGCCGCGTACTGATCCAATAGCTGCGCTGGATGCTTTCGTCCGGCAGCAACGGCACCAGTTCAGGATCGGCGCTGGCCATGTAGCACGGCAGCACGGCGATCCCCAGGCCCGAGCGTGCGGCCTGTTGTTGGGCGATGACGCTGGTGCTGTGAAACACCACCTGAGGGTTACGGCAGAAGCTGTTGAGGAACATCAGTTCCTGGCTGAACAGCAAATCATCGACGTAGCCGATCCACGCGTGGCGGCCGAGGTCTTCGCGGCTGCGCAGCGGTGGCGAGCGGTCCAGATAGGCCTGGCTGGCGTAGAGCGCCAGTCGATAGTCGGTGAGTTTGCGGGTGACCAGCATGTCGGCGGCCGGGCGTTCGAGGTGAATGCTGATCTCCGCTTCACGGTTGAGGATGCTGACGAAGCGCGGCACCGCCACCAGTTCCACTTCCAACCCCGGATAGCGTTCGAACAACCCGTTCATGCGGCTGGCGAGGAACATGATGCCCAGCCCCTCCGTCACCCCGACGCGGATCTTGCCCAGCGGCGCGGTGGATTGGGTGATTTCTTCCTGGGCCAGTAGCGCGACGTTTTCCATGGCCTCGGCGTGCTTGAGCAGCGCTTCGCCAGCCGGGGTCAATTCGTAGCCTTGGGCATGCTGGACGAACAGCGCGGTGCCGAGGCTTTTTTCGATGGCCTCGATGTGCCGGGCCACGGTGGCGTGGGTGGTGTTCAAGCGGCGGGCGGCGGTCAGCAAGCGGCCGCTGCGCTGCAATTCAAGAAAAAACCGCAGGTCATTCCAGTCGAACATGAACCATCCTTGACGTTATGCCGTTACTAACGGCTGTTTAAAAACGCACAGCAGCTGCGCAAAAACTAACATTCTTTTAACGAAAGCTAACAACTAGGATGACCGACAACAAGAACAACAATACGAGGTCAGGGATGCAGACTTCCCTTGATGAATACGATTACATCGTGGTCGGCGCCGGGCCGGCCGGGTGTTTGCTGGCCAATCGACTGTCAGCCAACCCGCAACACCGCGTGTTGCTGCTCGAAGCCGGCGGCCGCGACAACTATCCGTGGATTCACATCCCCGTGGGTTACCTGTTCTGCATCGGCAACCCGCGCACCGACTGGTGTTTCAAGACCGAGTCGCAACCGGGCCTGCAAGGCCGTGCCCTGAGCTACCCGCGCGGCAAGGTGCTCGGCGGCTGTTCCTCGATCAACGGCATGATCTACATGCGCGGCCAGGCTGGCGACTACGATGGCTGGGCGGCCGAGGGCAATCCCGGCTGGGGCTGGCAAGACGTGCTGCCGCTGTTCAAACAGAGCGAAAACCATTTTGCCGGCGATTCGGAGTTTCACGGCGCCGCCGGCGAATGGCGGATCGAGCGGCAACGCCTGTCGTGGCCGATTCTCGATGCCTTCCGCACTGCTGCCGAACAAAGCGGCATTGCCAGCATCGATGACTTCAACCAGGGCGACAACGAAGGCTGCGGCTATTTCCAGGTCAACCAGAAAGCCGGGGTGCGCTGGAACGCGGCCAAGGCGTTTCTCAAACCGGTCCGTCACCGCACCAACCTCACGGTGCTGACTGATGTTGAAGTCGACCGCGTGCTGCTGGAAAACGGCCGTGCCTCGGCGATCAGCGCCCGTTGGCAAGATAAGGCGAAAACCTTCAAGGCGCGTAAGGAAATCATCCTGTGTGCCGGCTCCGTCGGTTCACCCGGCATCCTCCAGCGTTCCGGCATCGGCCCTCGCCCGCTGCTGCAACAACTCGGCATCGGCGTTGCCCATGAACTGCCCGGCGTGGGCGGCAACCTGCAGGATCACCTGCAACTGCGGCTGATCTACAAACTGGAAAACGCCCGCACCCTGAACCAGATCGCCGGCACGCTGTGGGGCAAGATGGGCATGGGCCTGCGTTATCTGTATGACCGCAGCGGCCCATTGTCCATGGCCCCAAGCCAACTCGGCGCCTTCGCCCGTTCGGGGCCGGAGCAGACCTCGGCGAACCTCGAATACCACGTGCAACCCCTGTCGCTGGAGCGCTTTGGCGAACCGCTGCACGCCTTCCCCGCCTTCACCGCGTCGGTCTGCGATCTGCGCCCGCAAAGCCGTGGGCGCATAGACATTCGCTCCGCCGACCCGCGGGAAGCGCCGCTGATTCAGCCCAACTACTTGAGCCATCCCGAAGACTTGCGAGTGGCGGCCGACGCGATCCGCCTGACCCGCCGCATCGTTCGCGCCCCCGCCCTGCAAGCGTTCAAACCGGTGGAATACCTGCCCGGCGACAGCTTGCAGAGCGAAGAGCAATTGCACGAAGCCGCCGCCCGGATCGGCACCACCATTTTCCACCCGGTGGGCACCTGCCGGATGGGCAACGACGCGGAAGCAGTAGTCGACGCTGAGCTGCGCGTGCATGGAATCCCCGGCCTGCGCATCGCCGACGCCTCGATCATGCCGCGCATCACCTCGGGCAACACCTGCTCGCCGACATTGATGATCGCCGAGAAAGCCGCGCAACTGATCCTCGAAACAACCGCAAGGAGTTTTGCCCCTGACGAAAAAGCACTGACCGCAGTCTCTTGAGCAAAGGAATAGCGGCACCCGCCCACAAGGCTGGCGTCGACAGTGGAACAACAAAAACAATCACTGTGAGGGATACCGATATGTCAGAACATGTTCGGCCCCTGGAAGCCGTCCGCAGCGCGGGCACCAGTCAGGAAACCCAGAAAGTCATCTTCGCCTCGTCCCTGGGGACGGTGTTCGAGTGGTACGACTTTTTCCTCTACGGCGCCCTCGCGGCGGTCATCAGCAAACAGTTCTTCGCCGGGGTCAACGACACCACGGCGTTCATTTTCGCGCTGATGGCCTTCGCCGCCGGCTTCATCGTGCGCCCGTTCGGTGCGTTGGTGTTCGGACGGTTGGGGGACATGATCGGGCGTAAATACACGTTCCTCGCGACCATCGTCCTCATGGGTCTGGCGACTTTCTGCGTCGGTTTGCTGCCGACTTACGCGAGCATCGGCATCGCCGCGCCGATCATCCTCGTGGTGCTGCGCATGCTCCAGGGCCTGGCGCTGGGTGGTGAGTACGGCGGCGCTGCCACTTACGTCGCCGAACACGCACCGATCGGCAAGCGCGGCTTCCACACCAGCTGGATTCAATCCACCGCCACCCTCGGCTTGCTGCTGTCGCTGCTGGTGGTGCTCGGCTGCCGTTACTTCACCGGCGACCAGTTCGAAGTCTGGGGCTGGCGTATTCCGTTTCTGTTTTCGATCGTGCTGCTGGGCATTTCCACCTGGATTCGCCTGAGCCTGCACGAGTCGCCTGCGTTCGTGAAAATGAAAGAGGAAGGCAAACTCTGCAAGTCGCCGCTGCGCGATTCCTTCGGCAAATGGGAAAACCTTAAAGTGGTGCTGATCGCCCTGTTCAGCATCAACGCCGGGCAAGCGGTGACCTTCTATGCCGCGCAGTTCTACGTGCTGTTCTTCCTCACGCAGTTCCTGAAAATGGACCCGGCCCTGGCCAACAGTCTGCTGATTGTCAGCGTGATCATTGGCGCACCGTTCTTCATTTTCTTCGGCTGGCTGTCGGATAAAGTCGGGCGCAAACCGGTGCTGATGATCGGCCTGCTGCTGGCGACTGCACTGTACTTTCCGATCTTCAAGTCCATCGCCCACTACGCCAACCCGGCCATCGACCAGGCCAGCCGTCAGGCACCTATCACCGTGCTGGCCGACCCGGCCACCTGCACCTTCCAGTTCGACCCGGTGGGCAAGGCGAAATTTGATAGCCCGTGCGACAAGGTCAAAACCTTCCTGGTCAAACAGGGCCTGCCCTACAGCAGCGAAGCGGCCCCGACCGGCAGCGGTGTGCAGGTGAGCGTCGGTGACGTGAAGCTCGACGGCTTTGACGAAGCGGCCCTGCGTGGCGCAGTGACCCTGGCCGGGTATCCGTCAAAAGCCGACATCCAGCTGATCAATAAACCGATGATCGTGGTGTTGATCGTCGCGCTGATCATCATCTCCGCCATGTGCTACGGCCCACTGGCGGCGCTGATGGTCGAACTGTTCCCGACCCGCATTCGCTACACCTCGATGTCCCTGCCCTATCACATCGGCAACGGCTGGTTTGGTGGTTTCCTGCCGACGGTGTCGTTTGCCCTGGTGGTGTACACCGGGGACATCTTTTACGGGTTGTGGTACCCGGTGGTGATTACCGGGGTGAGCCTGGTGGTGGGGATGATGTGTTTGCGCGAGACGAAGAACGTGGATCTCGATAAAAACTGAGCGCTAACGGGAGGTTAGTTTGTGGCGAGGGTGCAAGCCCCCTCGCCACAAAATGTTTTCTGCACATCAGGTCTTGAGCACCTCAAACGTCACTTCGTCAGGATAGAACGCCACATACCCGCCAATCTGCGCAACCGACACCTTGGGGTGCTCATAACTCCATACCGCATTGGCACCTTCATGCCCGGGGATCTGCAGGCTGTAGTAGCTGGCATCGCCCTTGTACGGGCAATAGCTGGTGTGGTCGGTGCGGGCGAAATACTGTTCGGCGATGTCCTCCCGCGGGATGTAGTACACCGGAGGATAATTGGTCTCATGCATGACCAGCGCCCGAGTGGACGACGCCACTTGAATGCCATGGAACTTCACCACCACGCAGCCGGGTTGGGGGACGATGGAGATGGGACTACCGGCACCTGGGACTTTCATGAAGTAGGTTCCTCTGTTGCTGTTGTGCGGTTTCCGCGCCCCAACAGGTATACCCCATGTTCTGGTATCGCGAGTACTTCGCAGCCGAACGGAGCGTGCTTCAGTCGCTGGATTGACCGCTGTCATCAAACGCAACAGCTCAAGCTGTACATCCATACAGATAAAGATTGCTCCATCGCTCATCAACCGCCATTCTGTGCACCTCTCGAACACTGATCGATGATGGTGGTTATGCGGCTGTACCTCTGTGAAAAACCTTCCCAGGCCAAAGATATCGCGGCCGTGCTCGGCGCCAGGCGTCGGGGCGACGGCTGCTGGCTGGGAACGGACGTCACGGTGACCTGGTGCATCGGCCACCTGCTGGAAACCGCGCCGCCGGATGCCTACGACGCGCGTTACAAGCGCTGGGTGCTGGCGGATCTGCCGATCATTCCCGAAAAATGGAAAATGACCGTCAAGCCGCGCACGGCCAGCCAGTACAAGGCAGTCAAACGCCTGCTCGGCGAGGCCAGTGAACTGGTGATTGCCACCGACGCCGACCGTGAGGGCGAGATGATCGCCCGGGAACTGGTGGAACATTGCCGTTATCGCGGGCCGATCCAGCGGCTGTGGTTGTCGGCCCTGGACGATGCATCGATCCGCAAGGCGCTGGCGGCGCTCAAGCCGGGGGCCGAGACGTTCAGCCTCTATCATTCGGCGTTGGGGCGCTCCCGGGCCGACTGGTTGATCGGGATGAACATGAGTCGGCTGTTCACCCTGCTGGGGCGTCAGTCCGGCTATCAGGGCGTGTTGCCGGTCGGTCGGGTGCAGACGCCGACTTTGCGCCTGGTGGTGGATCGCGACCGCAGCATTGCCGATTTCGTCCCGGTGGCCTACTGGGCCATCGACGTGCAACTGCTGCACGATGGCACTGCGTTCACTGCCCAGTGGCGCGCGGCGTCCGATGCTTGTGACGATCAGGATCGCTGCCTGAACCAGGCGCTGGCCCAGCAGGCGGCTGCGGCCATTGGCAATGCGGCGAGCGCTCGGGTGATCAAGCTACGTACCGAGCGCATGCGCGAAGTCGCGCCGCTGCCGTTCGACCTGGGTACTTTGCAGGAAGTCTGCTCGAAAAAACTCGGGCTCGGCGCCCAGGAAACCCTCGATATCGCCCAGGCCCTGTATGAAACCCATAAAGTCATCACCTACCCGCGCAGCGACTGCGGCTACCTGCCCCTGAGTCAGCACAGCGAAGCGCCGGGTATTCTGGCGGCGCTCCGGCAAGCCGATCCGGCCCTGAACGCCTTGCACGATTATCTGGAGCCGCAACGCCGATCGCGGGCCTGGAACGATGCCAAGGTCAGCGCGCACCACGGCATCATTCCGACCGCCGCGGCGAAGAATCTCGATCGACTGGTGGGCAAGCAACGGGCGGTCTACACCCTGATTCGTGCGCGTTACCTGGCGCAGTTCCTGCCCAATCATGAATACGACCGCACCCAGGCCGACTTCGACTGTGCCGGTGAAGCCTTGCGTGCCGTGGGCAAGCAGATTGCCGAGCCCGGCTGGAAACGCGCCCTGCCCGAAGCCCTCGCGCCCGCCAAGGGCCGCGAAGCACCGGCACCGCAAACACTGCCGACACTGGCCGAAGGGCGTGACTGCGCGGTGGCCGACGTGAAGCTCAAGGACCTCTGGACCCAGCCGCCCAAGCCATTCACCGAAGGCGATCTGATCAAGGCAATGAAGAACGTTGCCAAACTGGTGGAAGATCCGCTGCTCAAGCAAAAGCTCAAGGACACCACCGGCATCGGCACCGAAGCCACACGCGCCTCGATCATCCAGGGCCTGTTGGATCGTGGTTATCTGATCAAGAACGGCAAGGCCCTGGCCGCGACGCCGGCGGCTTTCAGCCTGATCGATGCGGTGCCGCGCGCGATTGCCGACCCCGGCACCACGGCGATCTGGGAACAGGCGCTGGACATGGTGCAGAGCGGTGAAATGAGCCTGGAAGAATTCGTCACCAAACAGGCCGCGTGGATGAGCAAGCAAGTGGCACGTTGCGCCGGCCTGAACCTGACCATCAGCGGGCCGGCAAGCCCGGCCGGGCGTGGCGCCACACCGTGGAAAAACAAACGCAAACCCGCCAAACGCAAGCCTTCGACTGGAACCAAGCGCGCGGCGAAACCGGCGGGCAAGGTTTGAGGGCAGCGAATCGAAATGGTCTAGTGTTCTTCAATGTCAGTTAAGACACCGAAGGTACGACCATGGCGACAATCAGGAGCCAGCCCTCGATAGAACTGCACGCCGCCCAGCGCGACGAACTGGAAACCATCGAAAACCTGATGCAGTTCTACATGTACGATTTCAGCGAATGGCTGCCGCTGAAGCTCGGGGAACATGGTTTCTTCAACATCCAGCCCAGACTGGACTACTGGCGCAACCCGGCAACCCGGCCGTTTCTGATCAAGGTCGACGGCGAGCTGGCAGGGTTCGTGACCGTGGATAACCAAACCCATATCGTCGGCGCCGAGTACAACATCGGCTACTTTTTTGTCAGTCGACGCTTTCGTGGCCAAGGTGTCGCGAAGTTTGTCGTCTCTGCCCTCTTGAGCCGCTTCCCCGGTCAATGGCAGATTTTCCACATCGATGCCAACCAGCCTGCGCGGCTGTTCTGGGCCAGGGTGATGCCCGATCTCACGGCCGGAGTGTTCACCGTGCATCAGCTGCCGATCGACGGTTATCCATGCACCGTTTACCGCTTTGAAAGATCGCAGCCCTCGGCAACGCCTACGGGGCCGGGGTAAGCGCTGCCAAAGATTCCAAACGGTGGCCACGCTGACTTTCTAATTCCAAAACCACTTTGTCCGACAATATGTAGTGAACAAAAATAATCACTACAAAACCGTTGACGCCTCCGATTTGCCCTTGCATGATGCAGACGTCTCCCCGATCGGGAGTACAGGCAACACGTTTGAGCAAGTTCGTCTGACCGCCGAGCTGTTTTTCCCGGATACACGCTGCCCACAAGGCAGATTGAAGAAGCTGACCTGGCCTGAACGTCCAGTACAAGGGCGAGAAACGCTAGCGATCAATCCTCATGAAGCTTGTGGCCGACCCTGAAAACGTCGGCAGTGGCCTCCAGGTTTTCGCTGCTTCTCTTCGTTGTGACGCTATTGCGTAGCAGTTATTCAACACGACTACATGCAACAGATGCGCGACCCCGTCGTATTGACGGTCGACCGCTGACGTCCTGGTTTCGGTGCCAGGGATCAACTAACCGATGGGCTACCTGTATTAGCGAATCAACTTTGAAAGATCACCAAATGGTCAAGGGGCTTACAATGAATCTGAACAATCAACCTACTATCGATGAACTGGCTCGTTTGTTCGCTGCGCAAAAAGACAGCCATGACAGCCATATTCTGTGGATCAGCAAATCGGGCCAGGTCCATATCGACTGCCTGTCGCCCCATGCCCACGAAGAAGAGTTCGACAAGAACAACCAGAACCTGCTGGCCCGCATGAAGATGTACCGTCGCGGCCAGGGCTATGTCGGCAAGAAAGCCGCGGCCGACAAGGACTTCATCGGTAATGTGCTGCAAACGCTGACACAGGCGTGGGCCTCGCTGCAGAACCAGAATGAAGTTCGGGTGATTGATCGGTTGTACTGATCTCTCCCAAACACAAGAAGGCCCCGCTCGTTTTATCGAGCGGGGCCTTTTTTATTCGTCACCGTCTGCACCTCTGACTTTGCACCGGGTCAAAAGAACAGGGCTATGGTTAACAGTGCGCTGGACATCGGTTTATCCGCTGGAGGTCTGCGATGAAAACAACCCTGACATTCATGCTACTGGCATTGGCGAGTGCAGCCCATGCGAACAGTCTCCCCGGCATTCCCGCCTTCGATGTGGACTGTCCCGGGAAAATCATGGTCCACGCCGACCAGGATGGTCCGGTGATGATCAACAGCAAAGAAGCCCAGACCAAAATGATCAATGATCGCCTTTTCGAGGCCAAGGGGCCGGATGTGACGATCTCGATCAGCATCGCGGATGACGAAACGGTAGCCGTGACCTATACCAGCAAGAAAGGCGGCAATGGCATCTGCCAGTCGGTGGATGATTGATTCACACGCTGGTGCTGCCGGCCATCACCAGGTTCGCGAACGCCACAGACGCGGCACTGTGATAGTTGTTCTTCCTGCGCAGCAATGCCGCGTCGCGCCGGGGTGCCTCGCCCTGTAATTCAATTCGGCGCAATGCCCGTTCCGCCGTGGCGATGGGCTCCGGGAGGATGGTGGCCATCGGCGTGTGGCGAATGACCTCCAGCAACGTACTCACCGAATTCACCTCGATCGCCACCTTGGCCGTGATGTTCTGCTGCCGAAAATACTCGTCGACTGAGGATCGGGTGATGAAGTCCGGCGTCAGCAACGCGAATTCCAATTGCGCCATCTCCTTGGGCGATAGCGGGATCTGCCGTTCGTACAACGGATGACGGTGCCCGACCACCACACCCAGAGTCTCGACAAACGCCGGCACGCACTCGATATCCGGGCTCCTCACCGGGGTGAAGGCAATGGCAATGTCTAGCGAGTCATCAAGCAACCCCGTCTCGATGTCATCCATCGACAACTCGAAAATCTGCAGATGGATGTTCGGAAACTTCGCCGCGTAATCGCGCACCAGCGGCCCCACCAGATACGCCATGAACGTTGGCGTCATGGCCAGTCGCAAGGTGCCGCGAGACAAGTCCTTCACATCATGCAGCGCGCGTTTGCCCGCTTCCAGTTCCACCAGCACCCGCCGGGCGCATTCGATATAGGCCTGCCCCGCGTCGGTCGCTCTGACCGTGCGCGAGGTGCGGTCGAACAGGCTGACACCCAGGGTTTCCTCCAGTTGCCGGATCTGCTGGGACAGTGTCGGTTGGGAGACGTGCAATGCCTCCGCGGCGCGGGTGAAGCCGCCGTGGTCGGCGACCGCCAGCAGGTAGCGCAAATGTCGGAGCAGCATGGGGCTCATCATCTATAGGCAGGACTTATGCAAATCATTGTATATCGATCTTGGACGCTATGGATCAATCAACCGAAGATGGCTCCACTTTCCAGCCACAACCGATAGGAGTCACACCATGCAACAGTCCCACGCTTACCAGGACACTCGTCTGGCCCTGACCACTTCGATCCTCGATGCCAAGGCGCGCAAGAATCTGTCCTGGCAGGATCTGACTGACGGCACCGGCCTGGGTCTGGCCTACGTCACCGCCGCCCTGCTCGGTCAGCATCCACTGCCGGAAGCCGCCGCCAGAGTAATCGGCGAAAAACTCGAGCTGGACGCCGACTCCGTGGCCCGCCTGCAAATCATCCCGCTGCGCGGCAGCCTGTCGGGTGTTCCGACCGACCCGACCATCTACCGTTTCTACGAAATGATCCAGATCTACGGCACCACGCTCAAAGCCCTGGTTCACGAGCAGTTCGGCGACGGCATCATCAGCGCGATCAACTTCAAGCTGGACCTGAAAAAGGTCGAAGACCCGGAAGGCGGCTCCCGCGCCGTGATTACCCTGGACGGCAAGTTCCTGCCGCTGCGTCCGTTCTAAGTAACTGGCCACCTTTAGCAAGCGATACCCCGTAGCAGCTGCCGAGCCTGCGAGGCTGCTACGCCCCCTCATTCATTGCAAGGAAGTCCGCCATGAAAGCGCTCATCGAAGGTTTATTGAAGTTTCAGAAAGAAGCGTTTCCGCAACGTACCGACCTGTTCAAACACCTGGCCACCACCCAGCATCCCGGCACCTTGTTCATCACCTGTTCCGACAGCCGCGTGGTACCGGAACTGCTGACCCAGCAAGAGCCCGGCGAACTGTTCGTGGTGCGCAACGCCGGCAATATCGTGCCCTCTTACAGCCCGCATCCGGGCGGCGTGTCGGCCACGGTGGAATATGCGGTCGCGGTATTGGGCGTGACGGACATCGTGATCTGCGGTCATTCGGACTGTGGCGCCATGACCGCCATTGCCCAGTGCAAATGCATGGATCACCTGCCCGCCGTCAGCGGCTGGTTGCAGCACGCCGAGTCGGCCAAGGTGATCAACGAAGCCCGCCCTCATGCCAGCGACGCGGCCAAGGTCAGTTCGATGGTGCGGGAAAACGTCATCGCCCAACTGGCGAATATCCAGACCCACCCGAGCGTGCGCCTGGCCCTGGAAAAAGGCCTGTTGAACCTGCATGGCTGGGTCTATGACATCGAAACCGGCTCGGTCGATGCCCTGGATGCCGGCAGTCACAGCTTCGTGTCGCTGGCCGAACACCCCGGCACTTGCGCCGTGCACGGCAAAACGGTCGAAGCCGCCTGAAGGTGTCGACCGCACAAGCTGCACCAGGCTTGGCGCAGCGTTACAAAGTGGACAGGCGCGCTACTGCGCCCGTCCTCGTTTCCCGGCCGGGAATGTGACACTCACACGGTCGCCCTGGTTATTTGTCGTCCGTCTTGGCTGACGATTGTGGCCGACGTTCAGGTGTGTCTTCAGCGTTGGGCGCTTCTGGAAAACTGCCTGGGGTGAACACATGAGTGAGCAATTCGCTGGCATCGATGTTGACGACACCAGGAACCGAACGGGCCAGTGCAACAGCGTGCTCACACTGTCTATGGGTATTGACGCGACCGCTCAATGCCACCGCACCCGCATGGGTTTTGACATGGACATTCAGGCCAAGAGTGGTATCGGCCAATGCCAGGGCCGACTTTACCCGGGTGGTAATCCACGTGTCGTGAACGACCGTTTCCAGACCATGGGAGTAATGTTGGAAGTCATGAAGTTTCATGGCGCAATCCTCTCACACGTAATCAGATGCGCTGTCCGTCCCCGCGCGGGCACGGACACACAATAAGTATAGTGCGTGCCGTTGCCTGCGGCCGGCGGCTCCTGATGAGCGATGAAAATCCTCTGGGAGCAGCTTTACTTACCGCTCTCAGCGTTTGACCGACAGGCTCGTCTGGGTCATGCGGCTGCGGATCGTGAACACGCCATCACCCGAGAGAATCGCGCTGCGCGCAAACAGGCGACCGCTCTCCCAGTTCGAAAGCCCCAGTTCCGGCTTGTTCAGCGCGTACTGTCCGTCGACCCAGCGGGTGATCCCGTTGCCGACAAAAGGCGCGTTGACCGCGTTGTAGAACCGCGCCTGCGCCTGGGCATCTTCACTGATCAGAGACACGGTGAATTGCGGGCTGTAGCGGTTGAACAAGGCAATGGCCTGATCCAGATCGTCGACGATCTTCAGGCTGACTTCCGGGGTTTCTTCCCATTCCCACTCGCGGCCCAATTGGTCCTCGGGCAGCGGTTCGGCCTGTGCTTCGGTCTGATAGCCTTCGGCGCGGTACACCTCGACGCTCGCGGTGCGCCAATCGCTCGGCAAATGCTGCTCGCTGCCCTCGACGATGTGCAGTTTGCAGCCCTGGCCCCGCGCGGTGCCAGCCTGTTGCAGTGCATCGAGAAACAGCGGCACCAGTTCGGCTGCTCGGTCGCGGTGGATCAGGCAAACGTTCAAGGTGTTGCAGACTTTGCGGTCCAGCGAATTGCGCACCACGGCGGCGAAACGCTGGGCATCGGCATCTTTATTCGCGATCAGCCAGGCGCCACCGGTGCCATGCAGGCTGACGGCGGTGCCGGCCTGTTGCGCGATGCTGCCCAACTGGCTGACCGCACGCCCCGAACCACGAGCCACGGCCAGCGACAGGCGCCGGTCGGCGAACATTGCCCAGCCGGCGGCGTGATTGACACTTTCGACCAGCGACACTGCACCGCTCGGCAACCCGGCATCGGCCAGTGCCGGATTCAATGCATGGGTGACGATGGCCTGGGCGGTGCCCAACGCGTCGCTGCCAATGCGCAGCACCGCAGTGTTACCGGTACGCAATACACCGGCGGCGTCGGCGAAGACATTCGGCCGGCCTTCGAACACAAAAGCGACGATGCCCAGCGGCGAAACCACCTGCTCGACTTTCCAGCCGTCGTGCTCGACGCAGCTCACGACTTGGCCGCGGGTGGCCGGTGCATCGCGCCAGGCCCGCAGGCCGGCAATCATGTCGCGGCGCATGCGCTCATCGGCCAGCAATCTTGTGGTGGAACGCCCGCGCGCCTTGGCCCGCTCGATGTCGGCCAGGTTGGCGGCTGCAATCAAGGCCCAGCATTCCGGGGTTTCCAGGCGTTGCGCGAAGCGATCGAAGAACTCGCTGATGGCGTGATCCGAAACGCTGGACATTGCGGCAAACGCCGCCTCGGCGCGCTCGATGGCGACCGTCGCCGCCTGCTGATCCGCCACCGGGATCAGCAACAACTCGCCGCTGACCTGCTCCACCAGCAGATGGTCGCCGGGCTGAAAGCGCGCCGCCAGTTCGGGGCTGACGACCGTGACACGATTACCGGCAAATGGGATCGGCGTGCCAGCGACTAGACGTTCGAGCGCAAGAGACATGAAGCGGTTTCACCATGCAGGGGGGCGGTCGGAAAATGTATAGGAAAATCCGTGGAGCGTCATTCACCGGGACGCGGTGGAGGTTACTTTTTTGCAAGTCGAAATACGTCCTGCTCCAGTCCATTGCTACCCTGTTTACGCTTGTCCGAATTCACGTCATAAACCACCAGCAACAAGGGCTCTTCTACGCCTTCGGTGCCGATAAAGGTCATCCCTTCGGCATGATCGCAGCCTTTATCTTCTCCTTGCCCATAAGGAACCTCCAGGACCGACGTCAATTGTTCGCTGAAAACGAAACCTTCATCTGCTGGCCTGGCGCCGTCGTGCCATCGAAATACAGTAACGGGCCCGTCGAGGTCCATCGTCGGTCCAGCCAGGATCAACATATCGTCACCATCGAGGCATAAGTCCCTGACGCCGAGTCCATTCAGCTGGAAGAAATGCTTTCGATACTTTCGCCCACCCGGCCCGATTTTCTTCAGCCTCAGTGTGTGAGCAACCTTGGGATGGTCTTCGGGTTCGACCTCCAGAATGATTGCCCATCCCCGCAGCACAGGCCCTCGCAACCCGATAAAAACACGCTTGCCATTGACCTCGAGGCCTTCGGTATCGAACCCGTTGTCCTTGCCGGGAATGTGCAGGAATGCCCCGACATGTTCGTCGTCCTTGAGTTCATCGAGCAATTCGTTACCCAGTTGATTGCCGGCCAATTGAGCGGCGACTCGATCATCGCTGGTGGTGCTCTTCACCAAAGTGAACGTCCCGTTTTCTTCGACCAGCGGAATCCGGGCCAGGAGAAAACGATTGCCATCACGGCTGACAATGGCCAGACGTTCGGCGTTTTTCTTCAGGGACTTGGTGCTATCGGGTTTTTTCCGTTTCAGGCTGTGAGAGCCCACGATCCAGAGATACCCTGTGTCGCGGTCGTAGCTCATGCCTTCCAGGTCGGCTTCAACGTCTTCTTTGCCAATGTCCGGCATGACCGGCAGCGTCAACAGGGATGCCAACGGGAACCGCTTCTGCTGATCAAACAGAAATTGGCCCGGGCTGGCGCGCTCGCGCTGGGTGAAACGTTCAAGGCTCAAGGATTCATCATTGGCGACCCACAGGGTATTACCGACCTGCACCACGGCAGACAACCCGTCGCGCAAATGAGCGTCCGCCTCATTGAAGACGAGAAGCGCGGAACCGAACTTCATCATGGAATCACCCGCGCCTCCACCCGATCGGGTGAGCAGTCAAAAGATCTACTTCACGTTAGCGACCACCCGGTGCAAGTCAAGGAGCGCCATCAGAACACCGACCAGCCAATCCGCTGACTCAACAACTCCAGCGCCGCCATGCCAGCGAGCGAGTTACCGGCGGCATTCAATTCCGGTGACCAGACGCACACCGTGAATTGCCCCGGCACCACCGCGACGATGCCCCCGCCCACGCCGCTCTTGCCCGGCAGACCGACGCGATAGGCAAAGTTGCCCGCTTCGTCGTACAGCCCGCTGGTGGCCATGATCGAGTTGACTTGTTGGGTCTGGCGGGCGCTGAGGATCTGTGCGCCGCTGTGTTTGCAGAAGCCGTCGTTGGCCAGGAAGCAGAACGCCCGGGCGAGGTCCACGCAACTCATGCGCAGCGCGCAATGGCTGAAGTAGCTGCGCAGCACCGCCTCGACATCGTTATGGAAGTTGCCGAACGACTGCATCAGATACGCCATGGCCGCGTTACGCGCGCGGTGCTGGTATTCGGATTCGGCGACCTTGCCGTCCACCATGATGTTCGGGTTGCCGGACAAGCGCCGGACGAAATCGCGCATCGACAGCGCTGGAGCGGCAAAGCGCGATTGATTGATGTCGCAGATCACCAGTGCACCGGCATTGATGAAGGGATTGCGCGGGCGCCCGCGCTCGAATTCCAACTGCACCAGCGAGTTGAACGGCTGGCCCGACGGCTCGTGGCCCAGGCGTTCCCATATCGCTTCGCCGGAGTGTTCGATGGCCTGCACCAGGCTGAACACCTTGGAAATACTCTGCACCGAAAACGGCGTGTCGGCGTCTCCAGCACAAAACAACTCGCCGTCATTGCCATACACGGCAATGCCCAATTGATTGCCCGGTACCTCGCCGAGGGCGGGAATGTAGTCAGCCACTTTGCCCTGACCGATCAACGGTCGGACTGCGTCAAGGATCTCGTTCAACAGAGCTTGCATGCCGGGTTCCGAAGTCTCGCCCCATGGGATTGCGGGGACACTGTCGCTAGACGCCGCTGAGCGGCGTTGAATCACAGTTTTGTATGGGAATGTATCTGTCGCGGCCCGGGATACACCAACTTGCACCGGGTGGTCTTTCAGACATATCGCCAATACAGCTGATTGCAACACTTCTGTCGTCCGCTGACCACCGGCAAACCGGGTCGGCCCTTGCTCAGGAGTGTCGTCATGATGACCCAAGTCCCCCGTTACCATGGTTGGTCGCTGTTTGGCCTGCTGGCCATGCTGGTGCTGTTGATGACCGGCCTGATTCTGCTGCTCAACCCCGATCTGGTGGAAGCCACCCGCAGCGCCATTCGCGCCACCGCACGCACTTCGTTTGCGCTGTTTCTTGCTGCATTCACTGCATCGGCCCTGGCGGTGCTGGTGCCCTCGCCTTTCAGCCACTCGCTGGTGCGTGAACGACGCTTCATCGGCCTGGCCTTCGCGTTTTCCCATCTGGTCCACGCCATTCTGATCTACAGCTACGGCCAACTGAACCCCGAGTTCTGGCCTGGTCGCACCACCGTCGGCAATATTCCGGGTTCGGTCGGTTACCTGTTCATTCTGTTGATGGCATTGACCTCATTCAAAACCACGGCGCGCCTGATCGGCCCCAAAGCCTGGAAAACCCTGCACACCTGCGGCATGTGGGTGATCGCGGCGGTGTTCGCCTTTTCCAACTTCAAACGCATCCCCCTGAGCGCCTGGTACGTCCTGCCGTTCGGCCTGATGTTTTCGGCGATTGTCATTCGGCTGCTGGGCACGATTGCGCAGAAGTACAAACGTAGCCTGCCCCGCGCCTATCCCCTGACCAACAACACCCCGTAGCAGCTCTGCGCTCGCTGTAGCAGCTGTCGAGCCTGCGAGGCTGCGTTCGGCTGCGCAGCAGTCGTGAATTCGACTAACGCGGTCAGCCTGACGCACCGCAACGTCAGGCTGTACGACTGCTGCGCAGCCGAACGCAGCCTCGCGCTGCTCGGCAGCTGCTACAGCGGCTACGGGTGATTGCCTGCCAACGATCAAACTCACGGAGATCAAACCCATGAACACTTCCCTTTCATCAGCCGTCAAAGGCCTGCACCTGAACCTCGACCGCGTCGGCAACTGGATCGCGCCCCTCACCCTGCGGCTGTTTCTGGCCTGGGAGTTTTTCGAGTCTGGCCTGGAAAAATGGAACGGCCAGAACTGGTTCGCGGACATCCAGGACCGCTTCCCGTTTCCCTTCAACCACGTTCCCGCCACGCTGAACTGGGAACTGGCGATGTGGGCCGAGCTGATCTGCGCCCTCACCCTGCTGGCAGGCCTCGGGACACGGCTCTCGGCGATTATTCTCGTGGTGGTCACGGTCGTCGCGACCGCTGCCGTCCACTGGCCGGCCGATTGGTCTACATTGAGTGAACTTGCCCAGGGTTATGCCATCAGCAACAAAGGCCACGGCAACTTCAAGCTGCCGTTGATCTACCTCGCAGCCCTCATGCCGTTGTTGTTCTCGGGGGCCGGCAAACTCAGCATGGACGCGTTGTTGGCTCGACTCTTCTGGCGGCGCAGTCACCGCTGAGACGCCAGCGTCTCGATACCCCATCCAACTTATGCAAAGGAGCCATCATGAGCGTAACCAGCCAATGGATCGAAATCAGCAGTCCCGAAGGCACCTTCGGCGCTTACCTGGCCATCCCCCACACCCGTAAAGGGCCGGGGATCGTGCTGATTCAGGAAATCTTCGGGGTCAACGAACACATTCGCTCGGTTGCCGAGCAATACGCCGCCGATGGCTATCTGGTCATAGCGCCGGATCTGTTCTGGCGCCACGGCCACCGTATCGAACTGGGCTACGACGAAGCCGGCTGGAAACGCGCTGTCGAATTGATGAACGCCACCGACCGCTATAAAGCCCAGGCTGACATCAAACTGGCCATCGATACCCTGAAGACGCATACCGGGCTCGACGGCAGGATCGCCTCCATCGGTTACTGCTTCGGCGGCATGCTGTCGTACAACACCGCAGCCAACGGTTTCGTCGACGTGGCGATCGCCTATTACGGCGGCGGCATTCAGAACCAACTGGATCGGGCCGGTGAAATCAAGGTGCCGCTGCTGATGCACTTCGGCGAACAGGACAGCCACATCCCCATCGACGCCGTGAAGCAAATCGCCGAGCGTTTCGAGTTCAACGACGATGTCGATATCGAGGTGTATCCGGGGGCCGAACATGGTTTCAACTGCTCGCACCGTGACAGCTACAACCAACGGGCGGCGGCCGAGGCGCATGGCAATACGTTGATCTTTTTAAGTCAGAACCTTTGATAGCCGAGGTTGGCGCTATCAATACTCGATGAGTATTCAGCCCGGAAACCAGCATGGACAACCTAGCAAAACCCAGACCAGCCTCACTGCGTATCCCCTCCACGGTCTGGGCCCTGGGTTTTGTCAGCCTGTTCATGGACCTTTCGTCAGAGCTGGTGCACAGCCTGTTGCCGGTATTTCTGGTCACTACTTTAGGCGCTAGCGCACTGACCGTCGGGGTGATCGAAGGCATTGCCGAGGCGACGGCGATGGTGGTCAAGATATTCTCCGGCGCCATCAGCGACTTTATCGGCCGGCGTAAAGGCCTGCTGTTGATGGGCTACGGTCTGGCGGCGTTGTCGAAGCCGCTGTTTCCCCTCGCGCACTCGGTTGATGTGGTATTCACCGCGCGCTTTCTTGATCGCATCGGCAAAGGCATTCGTGGCGCGCCGCGCGATGCGCTGGTCGCCGATGTCGCCCCCGCCGAAATCCGTGGTGCCTGCTTCGGCTTACGCCAGTCGATGGACACCGTGGGGGCGATTCTGGGTCCGGTTCTGGCGATCGTGCTGATGCTCTGGCTCGGGCAGATCCATCTGGTGTTGTGGTTTGCGGTGATCCCGGCGGTGATATCGGTGGCGCTGATTGTCGGTGGCGTTAAAGAGCCTACCGATGTCGCCGGGAAACACACCTTTCGCTCGCCTATCCACTGGAAGGTACTGCGGGAGTTTTCCCAGGGTTACTGGTGGGTGGTGATCGTCGGCGGGCTCTTCACGCTGGCCCGTTTCAGCGAGGCCTTTCTGGTCTTGAAAGCGCAGCAGACAGGTCTGACGGCCACTTGGGTGCCGATGGTGATGGTGGTCATGTCGCTGTTGTATGCGGTGTCCGCCTACCCGGCCGGCTGGCTGTCCGACCGGATCAGCCGCACCAAGTTGCTGTGTGTCGGCATGGGGCTGCTGATCCTGGCGGACCTGCTGCTGGCGCAAGCGGATTCAATCATGACCATGCTGGCGGGCGTAGCCCTGTGGGGTCTGCACATGGGCTTCAGCCAGGGCATTCTCGCGACGCTGATCGCCGACACCGCACCCGAGCATCTCAGGGGCACGGCGTTCGGCCTGTTCAATCTGATCAGCGGCGTGTGCCTGTTGATCGCCAGCGTACTGGCTGGCGCGCTATGGGAAACCTCGGGCTCCGCCAGCACTTTCATCGCCGGGGCGGTGCTGGCGGCTGCGGCGTTGGCGTTGCTCCTGCTACGCAAGTCCTAATGCCGGCAAATTAAGCCGCAGCGCACTCTTTGTAGCAGCTGTCGAGCTTGCGAGGCTGCGTTCGGCTGCGCAGCAGTCGTGAATCCGGCTAACGCGATTCGCCTGACACACCGCAAGTTCTGGTTTGACGACTGCTTCGCAGCCGAACGCAGCCTCGCAAGCTCGACAGCTGCTACAGATCGCGATGCGACTTACCCGCATCAGCGCAAGTCCTAGTCCGCGATCGCGGTGAACCCGCGTTGCAAATCCTCGATCAACGCGTCGACATCTTCCAGGCCAATGTGCAACCGCAGCACCGGGTTCAATGCGCGATCTGCCGCACTGTTGCGATCCTGGGTGTCGGCGACGGTGACCAGGCTTTCATAGCCGCCCCAGGACGCGCCCAGACCAAACACCTGCAACGCATCGATGAAGCGCTCTACATACGTAGCGTCGGCATCACGCAGTTCGAAGGACAGTAAGCCGTTACTGCCCGTGAAGTCCCGCCGCCACAGGGCATGATGGGGATGATCGGCCAGCGCCGGATGGAACACCCGTTTCACCTGCGGTTGCGCTTGTAGCCAATGAGCGATTTCCAGGGCCTGGCGTTCGTGCACCTCCAGGCGTGACGCCAGGGTTCGGGCGCCGCGCAGCACCAGCCAGGCGTCGTCGGGGCTGACGGCGCTGCCAAAGGTGTCGCTCATGGACGCCAGCGGCTGCCAGACTTCTTGTCGGGTACAGACGCTGCCCATGACCACATCGCTGTGGCCGCACAGGTACTTGGTCAACGCCATGATCGAGATGTCCGCGCCCAGCGTCAGCGGCCGGTACAGGTAGCCCGAGCCCCAGGTGTTATCGACGGCCAGCAGAATGCCTCGTGGTTTGCACAGCGCGGCGATGGCCGGCAGGTCGCTGAGTTCATACAGCAGCGAGCCGGGCACTTCGGTGTAGACCATTTTTGTATTGGCTTGCAGTTGCCCTTGCAGGCCGCTGCCGTCAGGCGCGAAGTAGCCGACCTGGATGCCGAACGGCCCAAGCAGCTCCCGAGCCAGACGCCGCACGGGCGCATACACCGCGTCGGTAATCAGCACATGATCGCCGGGCCGCAGGTAGGCCAGGAACGTCTGCGCCACCGCCGCCAGCCCGGTGCCAAACAAGCGGGTGCGATAACCGCCTTCCAGCTCCGTCACCAGGTCTTCCAAGGCAAAAGCGGTCGGATTGCCCCGAGCGCCATAGCTCAGCACCCGCTCCCGGTCACGGCGAGCACGGGCATCGCGCATCTGCGCCAGGTTGTCGAACAGCACCGTACTCAAACGAGTGACGGGCACGTTGACACCTCGACTGCCACTGCCCTTTTCGGTACGCGCCGCCTGCACTAGACGGGTACGCACCCGCGCATCACGAGTCGCTTGAGACGGCGCGCGCAGCGGTTTCAGGCTGGCGATTTCGTCTGCGCTCATTTGCGCCAACAGGCCGATTTCCCAGGCCAGGTACTGACGCGCCGCGTCCTTGTTGCCGGCGTGGCGATCATGGGTAAAGAACAGAAAATCGATGCACTGCTGATCGGGCGGCGTATTGGCATCTTCTTGCAACGCAAAACCCGCCTCGCGCCAGGCGTCAACGCCGCCGCTCAACAGCCGGGTTTGCGCACGTTGAACATCGGGCAATTCCAGCGCCGCGAACGCTGCCAGCTGCGGGTCATCGGCCAGCAACACCAGGGGTCGCTGTTCACCGGCCACTTCACTTGCCAGCAACGAACGAATCGACCAGCGTGAGCCGGCGATATGACCTTTGCGGAAGGTCATGCTCGGGCGCAGGTCAATCAATGCCACCGCGCCATCCTTCAACGCATCGGCCAGGGCTTGCGCGGTGGTCACGGGCAATGTTTCGTGAACGGATACCTCAAGCGCGGGCAATGCCAGACCGCTACTCACCCCACCTTCCAGCACATAAGCTTCATGCCCCAACTGCCGAAGCCAACTGGCAACGATCGGCGCCCGTATGCCATCGCTGTCGATCAGCACCAACCGCGCCTGACGCACGCCGATGTACAGGTCGGTAGACTGAATCAACTGCCCGCCCGGCGTGTGTTGCGCACCGGGCAAACTGCCGGTGACAAACTCCTCGGCGGTGCGCACATCGCACAGAAACAAACTGCGTGCGGCCTCCCCGGCCCACTGCTCGACTTGCGCCGCCGTAACGGTTTCTACCCCGGCCCGTGCGGCCAGTTGTGCCGCGGCGAGGCGTTGTTGCGGCAAGGTCTTGGATGACACCTCATCGGCATAGCGGCGGGTGCTGCCATGTTCCAGCCGGAAATCTTCCAGGTACCAGCCCTGCGTACCGTTTTCCAAGGCGTAGACCGGATTCTTCAATCCAAGATTGATCAGGGTCTGGGCGCCAATAATGCTGCGGGTTCGACCGGCACAATTGACCACAATCGGCGTGCTGTCGTCCGGCACCAGATCCTGTACGCGATAGCCCAGCTCGCCGTTCGGGCAGCAGACAGAACCGGGGATGGTCATCTTGCGGTATTCGTCGAACGGCCGACCGTCCAGCACCACCAGAGGCTCGCCCCGGGCTTGCCATTCAGCCAGCTGCCTGGCGGTGACATGCGGCGTATCACTGGTCTCTTCCACCAATTCGCCAAAGGCTTTGGACGGCACATGCACACCCGCGAACAGTTGCAGGCCTGCCGCCTGCCAGGCATCGGCACCGCCGTCGAGAATATGCACGCGGCTGTACCCCAGCGCCTGCAAACGCCGAGCAGAGCGCACCGCGATGTCCCCGCCGTTCTGGTCATAGATCACCAGCCGCACCTGAGGATTCGGCGCCAGGCGTCGGACCTCCAGCTCCAGGCGACTGTAGGGCAGGTTCACCCCGTGAAACAGGTGAGCTTCGCCATATTGGCCATGCTCACGCACGTCAAACAGGGCAATTTCCTGCCCGTCGAACAGCCATTGCTGCAGTTGCCCTGGGGTTACGGTCTGGCTCATGTGTAGGCCTTGATCGACGGCGCCATTTGCGAGGCGTTGTAATTGAGAATGCGCCCGTCGGCCTCGACCCCATAACGGCCATTGAGCGATTCCAGCGGCAAACCGTACAGGTGGAAATGCAGGGTCGGCTGCTCGCCTTCGACACGGATGCCATGCAGGTCTTCACCGAGAAACGAGATCGATGTGCCGGGTTGCACGATCACTTCCTTTTCCAGGTGCAACGTGGTGAACCCAGGCTCGCGGCCCTCGTCATCACGGGTGTAGACGTAATTGATTTCCTGGCCTTCGATGGCGCTGATGATCGCCCAGGTTTCGTGGTTGTGCGGGATCGTACTTTTACCCGGCAGCAATGAGTTGAGGTACAGCGTCGGCGTGTCGCCATCGTCGTTGAGGCGGTAGCGGAACGCGGTGCTGCCCTGCCCCGGCACGGGCGCCGGGAACGCGTCGAAATTAAACAAATCACGGCGCTCGGCCAGGGTTTCGAGCAAGGCGACGATCTCCGTCAACGCGGCGCGGTCGACGCCACGCTGATGGATGACGCGGATTTTCTTGAGGAAATCCTCGATGACGGCGGCACGGTTATCGGTACTCATGAACAGACTCCTCGGTATTAGACGGACAGGCTGTAGCGGCTCAGGTTACTCAACAGATATGGATCGTTGGCGACACGGGGACGGCGTCCCGGATCGCCCAGGGCGTGACGCAGAAACTCCTGGGTCCGTTCGCTGGTGGGGTGCTGGAAGATCTGCTCGGCACTGCCGCGTTCGACGATCACACCGTTTTCGGTGAAGTAGACGATGTCGCTGATCTCTTCGGCAAAACGCATTTCGTGGGTCACCAGCACGCAGGTCATGCCCTCTTCCGTGAGTTCGCGAATCACCGTCAGCACCTCACCAACGGTTTCCGGGTCGAGGGCAGAAGTCACCTCATCGAACAGAATCAGTTCCGGGCGCATGGCCAACGCCCGGGCAATCGCCACCCGCTGTTGCTGACCGCCGGAGAGTTGCCCCGGAAAAGCATCGGCCTTGTGCTCCATGCGCACCTTGGCCAGCAAGGCGCGGGCGTCTTTTTCGGCCTCGGCGCGGTTGCGCCCGAGCACTTTGCGCGGGGCGATTACCAGGTTCTCCAGCACCGACAAATGCGGAAACAGGTTGTACTGCTGGAACACAAACCCCACACGCTTGCGCAATTCGATACGCTGGCTTTCCTGGGCCAGGGTGTGAACCTCGGTGGCGCCGACGCGGATGCTCCCGCGCTGGGGCTGCAACAGGCCGGTGATGCAGCGCAGGATCGTCGACTTGCCGGAGCCGGACGGGCCAATGATCGACACGGCCTGGCCGCGATGCACGTCGAGGTCTATGCCCTTGAGCACCGGGTTGCTGCCAAATGACAGGTGCAGGTCGCGCAGGCTGACCAAGGGTTCGGCGACGGTTTCAGTAGAAGGCATAACGTCGCTCCAGGCGTTGGGTGAGTCGGGAAATCGGGTAGCAGTAAGCAAAGAACAGCACCAGCAGGCTCAGGTAAATCACCACGGTGAAGCCGGTGAGGTTCACCGTGTTGCTGGCGATTTGCGCGGTGTCGATCACGTCATGCACGCCCACCAAAGACGCCAGTGCGGTGCCCATGGTGATCACCGCGTAGAGGTTCATCCACGGCGGCAACATGCGCTTGAAGCACTGCGGCAGGATGATCGAACTAAAAATCTGAGCGCGAGTGAAGGCCAGGGATCGCGCCGCTTCCCACTGGGTACTGGGGATCGAGGCGACGGCACCACGGAAGATCTCCGCAACATTGGCGCTCGCCGGCAACGCCAGGCCAATCGTGACCTTGACCCAGTCCGGGAACGCGACATAAGCGCTGCCGATGTGGATCTCGAACGGGAACACATAGGTGGTGAAATAGATCAGCACCAGCCACGGCGCGTTGCGAAAAATCTGCACCCAGATCCGCGCCGGCAAGCGCAGCAGCCACAACGGCGACAACGTCAGGGCTCCGACCAACAACCCCAGCAACGAGCCCAGCCCGATCGCCACCAGACTGATCAGAATGTTCTGGCCAAACCCGACGACCAAGGCTGGCGACCATTGCAGCAAAGCCTTGAGTACCGGGCTGTGCGGCGCGAAATACACCAGCCAGAGCACGGCCCCCGCCAACAGCAGCAACTTGCCGACATGCCGACGCGGCCAGGCCAGCGGCGCGGTGACGGACGATTCAATGGCCATAGCCGGGCATCCTCAGGCGCGCTTCGAGCAGGCGCCCCACACAATTGACGGTAAAACTCAGCAGGCCGAAAAACGTCAGGATCAGAATCATCAGCTCCAACACGTTATCGCTCTGGGTCCAGATCATGATCGCCGCGTAGGTGATGTCGCCGACGGCAATGGCCGAGGCGACGGCGGTCATTTTCACCAGGTCGATCAGATTGTTGATCAGCGATGGCAAGGCAAAACGCAGGGCCAGCGGCAGTTGCACATTCCACAACAACTGGCGACTGCTGAACGCCAGCGAACTGGCCGCCTCGATTGTCACTGCCGGCACCGCTTCGATCCCGGCACGCAAGGCTTCGGCATGAAACGCACCTTTGTGCAGCGAAATCACGATCACCACCCAAGCGAACGGCGTCAGCGGGTTGGCCGCGCCGACGGCCTGGGTCAGCAGCATATTCAGCACCAGAAATGCGCAATACAGCTGCACCAGCGTCGGTGTGTTGCGGGTGACTTCGACAAACACCCGAGCAGGTTTTGTCAGCCAGGGTTTACCCGAGGTCAACATCGCCGCCAAACCGACCCCCGCCAGCAGGCTGCCGACGATGGTGAACAGGCACAGCAGCACCGTGGTCAGCGCGCCCTTCTCCAGGGTTCCGCGCTGATAAGCGTCCAGCAGAAAGCCGTAGTTCAGGCCGAATCCGGCGGCCCAGTGGACGAACAGCTCCAACAAATGACTCATGGTTCGCCCCGCAATTGCCTGCAGGCTTGAGCGATGCGGCATCCGGCTTCGACTACGGTGTCGGTCGCCGTGGCAATGGACAGGCGAAACCACGGCGACAAGCCATAAGCGCTGCCCGCCACGCCGGCCACGCCCTCTTCCAGCAAATACGCGACGACGTCGGCATCGCTTTGCAGACGTCGACCGTCCGGGCGATAGCGCCCCAACAACCCGGCGCAGCGCACAAACACGAAGAAACCACCTTGAGGTTCGAGCACTTCAAGACCGTCCACTTCGCGTAAGGCGCTGACCAGTGAATCCCGGCGTTGTTGATAGGCCGCGACTTGCGACCGCAAGAAATCCAGTCCACCTTCGAATGCCGCCAATGCGGCGGCTTGTCCGACCGAGGAAGCGCCCGAGGTGGATTGCGATTGCACCACGGTCATGGCCTGGGTCAGCGCTTGCGGTCCGGCGACGAAACCGATGCGCCAACCGGTCATGGCGTAGGTCTTGGACACCCCGCCCACCAGCAGGCTGCGCGCCTGCAAATCCGGCGCAACGTTGAGCAGGCTCTGGGCAGGCAAACCGTCGAAACGGATATGTTCGTAGAGCTCATCCAGCAGAATCAGCACGTGGGGATGGCGCCGCAGCACCTCGGCCAGGGCACGCAGCTCGGCCGCGCTGTACACCGCGCCGCTGGGGTTGCCGGGGCCGTTGAGGATCAGCCAGCGAGTCCGTTCGCCAATCCGTTGCTCCAATTGTTCGGCCGTCAGTTTGCAGCCCTGCGCCAGCCCGCATTCGATAAACACCGGCTCGCCGCCATTGAAGCGCACGCTGTCGGGGAACGACGGCCAGTACGGCGTTGGCACCAGCACCTGATCGCCGTCGTCGAGGGTGGCGGCAAAGGCATTGAAGATGATCTGTTTGGCACCGTTGCCAATCACGATCGATTCCAGCGGATAGTCCAGCTGGTTTTCCTGCTGGAGTTTGCGTTGCACCGCGATGCGCAAGGCCTTCACGCCCGGTTTCGGCGTGTACTTGGTGGCACCGGCGGCGATGGCGGCATAAGCGGCCTGCTTGATGTGCTCCGGGGTGTCAAAATCCGGCTCGCCGGTGGTCAGGTCGAGGATGTCGCGACCAGCCTCGCGCAATGCCGTGGCTTGAGATTTCGCGGCGGCATTGGCCGACAGCGAGACGCGCTGTACGCGTTTGGACAGACGAAGCGTCATGACTGACTCCCCTTCAAAACCTTGCCGGGGTTCAGCAGATTGTTCGGGTCCAGCGCTTGCTTGATCCGGCGCATCAGGTCGAGTTCCACCGGGCTTTTGTAGCGCCCTAGCATGTCCCGTTTGCGCTGGCCGACACCGTGCTCGGCGCTAATGGAGCCGCCGTGAGCGTGGGCGCTGTCGTGCACCAGTTGGCTGAGTGCTGCGTAATGGGCCATGTGCGCCTCGACCGTTGAGTTGTGCGGATGGGCGACGTTGTAATGCAGGTTACCGTCGCCCAGATGGCCGAAGGTGTAATGCCGCACACCAGGGAAATGGCGCTGCAACAGCGCATCGGTATGGGCGACAAATGCCACGACCTGGGAAATCGGCACCGAGATGTCGTGCTTCATATTGCGACCGGCACGCTTCTGCGCCTCGCTCATGTTCTCGCGCAACAGCCAAAACGCCTGGCTCTGGGCGAGGCTTTCGGCGATCAGCGCATCGGCCAGCAGGCTCTGCTCGTAGGCCTCGCCCAGTACCTGTTCAAACGCTTCGCGGGCATGGCTTTCGCTGTGGTTATCGGACAATTCCAACAACGCGAACCAAGGCTGACGGGCACCGGAAAAGGGTTGTGGGCCTTCGGGAAATTGCTCGCGCAGCAACGCAAGGCACCCGGCACTGAGCAGTTCGAACGCGGTCAGGCTGGCACCG